>ENA-OUQI01000070-OUQI01000070.1-human-gut-metagenome-genome-assembly--contig:-NODE-70-length-97922-cov-15.411037_pt1 | contig 97922 bp, 82 predicted proteins | sample MGYA00237953_ERZ548840 | MGnify/ENA primary metagenome ERZ548840 (study PRJEB26490, sample SAMN05194690) | human gut metagenome | biome: terrestrial biome; feature: human-associated habitat; material... | reverse complement strand
TCGGGCTCGACGGCGGCAGCGGCAGACTCGGGGCCCTCAGCCTCACCAGCAGCACCTTCGTCCTCGGCAGCACCCTCACTCGCGGCCTTCTCGGCGGCAAGGCGGGCACGGCGCTCGGCAAAGGTCTCCTTCTTTAAGGGCGCGGCCGTCTCGACGGCATCCTCGTCCGCATCGGAATCGTCGTCGACGGCAGCCTTCTTGGGCTTGACCGGAGCCGAAGCGGCCTCGCTTACCGGATCGATAATCTCGGACTGAACAACAGCCGTCATCTTTTCCTGCGTCTCGCGGAACTGACGGATGGCACGGCCGATCGTGCGGCCCATCTGCGGGAGCTTATCCGGGCCAAACAGCAAAAAGCCGAAGACCACGATGATCGCGAGCTCACCCTCTCCAATACCAAACACACATACCTCCAAGGCTCGATGTGAGTCGAGCCCGCACCGCGCCATTCGGCCGGAACTCGTCTATTCATTCGGTCAAGTATAGCGCCCGGACGTCAAAACATCCGAGCGCATCACAAACATATACCAAACGGCACGCCCTTTTTGGGGCAGGGCTTATGCCGCCGTAATTGAAATCTCCTGGTCGACACCCAGCAACTGAACCACGCGCATCACCGGGGGCTGCACGTTGACGCAGCCAAACCGCTTGTCGTGATCGGCTGCGTGGTGCGCGGCGCCCACAAGTACGCCAATACCTGTCGAGTCGATATAGCTCACTTGGGCAAAGTCGAGCTCAACGGCCTCGGTGGGTTGCTCGAGCGCCAAGTCGATGGCGTTACGCAAGCTGTCGGCGTTAGAGATATCAATCTCACCGGTCACCCTGATGGTGTAGAGCTCCGGCGTGGGGTTGGTGGAAATACCCAAATCCATGTATACGCTCCTTTGCGTATCGAGAGTGCGGATGGTACTGGACGCGGATTTGCGGGGCCCTACGCGTTAGGCGCGCTCGGCACGAGCAAGCTCGGCAGCGACAAGCTTGACGGCCAGCACCAGCACGTCGAGTGCGGCCTCCAGGTCCTCGACCGTGGGATAACTCGGCGCGATGCGGATGTTGGTGTCGCGCGGATCCTTGCCATAAGGCCAGGTGGCACCTGCCGGCGTGAGCTTGACACCCAGGTCGGCGCAAAGCGCGGCGACCTTTTGGGCCGAGCCCTCGGGGCCATCAAAGCTCACAAAGTAGCCGCCGCGGGGATGCGTCCAAGTAGCGCAACCCGTATCGCCCAGGCCATCAGTGAGCTTGCGCTCGACGGCCTCAAAGCGCGGACGCAAGAACTCGGCATGCTTTTTCATGTGCTCCTTGACCGCCTCGATGGTGGGAAGGAAGCGCACGTGGCGTAGCTGGTTGAGCTTGTCGGCGCTGATAAGACCGGCCTTCAGGCGCTTGGAGAACTCCGCGATGACCGCGGGACTCGCACCGATAAAGCCGATGCCCGCGCCCGGGAAGGTGATCTTGGACGTCGAGGCGAATGCCACCACGCGGTCCTCGGTACCCGCCGCGCGGGCAAGATCGAAGATGTTGGCGAGCTCGTCGGTCTCGTCGTACAGGTCGTGCACGCAGTAGGCGTTGTCCCAAAAGATGCGAAAATCGGGCGCGGCCGTGGGCATCTCGACCAAGCGGCGCACGGTGTCCTCGCTAAAGGTGATGCCCGTGGGGTTGGAATACTTGGGCACGCACCAGATGCCCTTGATGGAGTCGTCGGCGGCAACCAGGCGCTCTACCTCGTCCATGTCGGGGCCGCTGCCGGTCATCGCGACGGGGACGTTCTCGATACCCAGGTCGGCGGTGATGCCAAAATGACGGTCGTAGCCAGGAACCGGGCACAGGAACTTGACCTTCTTACCGTCGTGCGCGGCCTCATAAGCCTCCCAAGGCTCGCTGCCGCACGAGCCGCAGCGCCAGAACATACCGGCGATATCGTGCTCGATCAAAAGGCTCGACGAACCCAGTACGAGCGTCTGATCGGCGGGGCAACCCAGGAACTCCCCCGCCAGCTTGCGTGCCGAGGGAATGCCCTCAAAGCAGCCGTAGTTGGAGCAGTCGACGTTACCGTCGTGCAGATCGGCGTCGGCATTGAGGATATCGAGCATGGGGCGCGAGATGTCCACCTGGGAGGGCGACGGCTTGCCGCGCGCCATGTCGAGCGCCAGGCCCTTGGCCTTGACCTCGGCAACCTCGGCTTTGAGCGCCTCGATGGCGGCATCGAGTTCGGTGGTTTCCATCTTCTGGTAGATCGTCTGCATGGGTGCGACCTTTCGCAAAGCGGGACGTTGCAGTTTGTCTAAGTATAGACCGCTACCGCCGCAACGGTATGAAGCCGTGATAGATTAAGTCCATCGCAATGAATTACGATATCCACCGTATGACCCGTATAGCCGCATGGCACATCCAAGGAGGCAGTATGGAATACGGCTCTTTTCAAGCCGAGGAGTTCGGAGACCTGCAGCGTCTGGTCGACGGCTTGTTTTATGACCGTAAGGCCATTGACCGCCTGGATCTAATCGTTCAGGCGGAGATCTTGGACCTGGCGCCCGATCTCATGGAAATCGTGCATCTTTTGCCGCCCGGCCACTACGACCGCCAATCGCTTTGCGACCAGCTTAACTCGGCCCTTGCCGCCCATGGCTGGGGCGCCGTCTACGGCACCGTGGAATAAAAATGGCAAATAAATGAAATGCCGTTTGTGACAGTGCTCGCAAACGGCATTTTTTCACACGAGGGCATCCGGGGCATGTCCGGCCCCGGTTTTCGCGCTCCTACTCGTCCTTGGGCGAAGGATGCTTGCAGACCACGCTCATGTAGATCATGCCCAGCACGGCCGCGGTAACAGAACCGGCAAGAATGGCGGCCTTGGCGGCCAGAACCTCGAACTGGGCCGTCGGGAAGGCGAGGCCGCTGATGAGGATCGACATGGTAAAGCCGATGCCACCCAAAATGCCCACGCCGGCGATCATATGCCAGTTAACGTTATGAGGCAGCTCGCAAGCCTTAAGCTTGACCAGGGCAAACGTCACGCCAAAGATACCGATCGGCTTACCCAGCAGCATGCCAAAGTACACGCCGAGGGTCACCGGGTCGGTAAGCAGCACGCTCATGTCCACGCCCACAAGGCGAACCTGCGCGTTGACAAACGCAAAGATCGGCAGGATCACAAAGTTGACCGGCGTGGAGATCAGGCGCTCCATGCGGATGAGCGGCGGGGTCACACGGTGCATGACACGCTCGACCTTGGTAGTCGAAAGGGTAAAGTCGTGCTGGCCCAGGATGTGCGCCTCGTCGTCGTAACGGTCGTCGAGCAACGGCAGGTACTCGCCAAGCCAATCGGTAAGGCTATCGAGCTTAACACCGCACTTGGCCGGGATGGTGAAGGCCAGGATGACACCGGCAAGCGTGGCGTGCACGCCGCTCTTAAACATGCAAAACCACAGCAGCAGACCAAGCACCGAGTACGGGGCAAGGCGATAATGCTGAGTCTTGTTGAGCCACACAAGTGCGCAGGTCACAACTGCAGCGGCACCCAGCCAAAACGGACTGGGGCTCTGGCCGTAGAAAATGGCGATGGCGGCGATGGAGATGAGGTCGTCGGCGATGGCGAGCGTCGAGAAGAACACGCGCACGCCGTTGGGCACGCGATTGCCCAAAAGCGACAGCACGCCCAGCGCAAAGGCAATATCGGTTGCCATGGGGATGGCCCAACCGTTGCGGGCGCCGGCATGGTTAAAGATCAGGTAGATGCAGGCGGGAACGACGACGCCGCCCACGGCTGCCAGCATGGGAAGCATGGCCTGACGCGGATTCTTGAGCTCGCCGACCGTCATCTCGTACTTAAGCTCAATGCCCACCAACAAAAAGAAGATCGCCATGAGAAAGTCGTTGACAAAAAGCTCGACGGTGAGGCCAGCCGTAAGGTTGCCCAGACCCACATGCAGCGGGGTCTCCAAAAAGTGATGGATAGCCTCGTAGACATCGGTGTTGGCGCAGATAACGGCGGCGATGGCGGCGATGACCATGACGGCGGCGGAAATCGTGCCATTCTCGGCGATGCGCTCCCAGATGTCATGACGTTCAAAGCGCTTGCGCTCACGAACGTTGAACAGCTGCTCAGTTGCTGCCATGGGCGGCTCCTTTCACGGGAAAGCTCCCGTCTTAAAAAAGCACGGCCCGCCCAAGTGGCGGCACCGCGCTCCAACGTATTACGCTTGCATCTAGCCTACCCTGCACGACAAGCACGCAGGCGTGGCCGAAAAGCGGAACCACAGGTTGAACATTATTTGCCCAACGGTACGGGCGCCCCTGTCCAATAGAGGACGCGGTCCCGCGCACAAAAAACGACCGGAGCGCGGGGCGTCCGCGGTCCGGTCGTAGCAGGCTACAAAACCTAGCAGGCGGCCATGATGGGGGCAGCGACCTGCTTCTTACGGGAGAGGACGCCCGGCATCCAGACGCCGTCGTGCTCGTCGGCAATGCCCAGGCCCTTCTGAGCGGCCTCGGTCTCGCCCTCGAGCAGGACCTGCGAGCCCTCCTCCATGATGTCGGTGATGCACAGGACGATGCCGTCGGCACCCTTCTCGGCGGCGTAGGCGCGCATGGCCTCGCGGATCTCGTCGATCATGCCGAGCGCACGGCTCTTGTCGACGGTCTCGTACTGGCCGATGAGCAGCTTCTTGCCGGCGGGCTCGAACATCTTGATGTCGTTGCCGACCATCTCGGCTGCGGTGAAGGAGCCGGACGGACGGGTGAGGAAGACCTCCATGCCAAACTTGACCGGGTCGACGCCCACCTGCTCGCCGAGCTTGGCGGCGACGGCGCGGTCGACATCGGTGGTGGTGGGGCTCTTGAGCATGAGCGTGTCGGTCATCATGGCCGAGAGCAGCAGCTTGGCCTGAACGTCGGAAAGCTCAACGCCGAGCACGCCGGCGAGCTTAGTGACGATGGTGCAGCTGGAACCCCAGGGCAGGCAGATGTAGTGCAGCGGGCCGGCGCTCTCAAAGTCGCCGATGCGGTGATGGTCAACGACGCCAAAGACCGTGGCGTCCTTAAGGCCGGCGACGGACTGGGCGGACTCGTTGTGGTCGGTGAGAACGACAAGCTGGCCGGCCTCGACGGACTCAATCATGCGGGGCTCGGCAATGCCGGCGTCTGCGAGCAGCTTGGCGGACTCTGCCGGAAGCTGACCAAGAGCGCAGACCTCATAGGTGTTGCCGGCATACTCAACCTGATTGAGCAGCTGAGACAGAACGACGGCGCTCATGATGGCGTCGTTATCGGGGTTCTGGTGACCAAAGACAAGAACGTTTGCCATGGGTATCCTCCACTTGGTATGTGTAATTAGACGTAGCTATGGTAGCACGCTGGCAGCTGGCCTTTGGGGACGGAAGGGCCACGGCATATTTTGTGGCAGGTATGGGGGCCAAGGCTGTCCCTTTTGCACCATGTTGGTGCAAAGTAACCTGGCCCCCTTGCACCAGCTATTTACCGGCAGCGCGCAGGGCTACGTAGGCAGAACCGATGATGCCGGCGTCGTTTCCGAGCGAGGCAACCTTAATGGGCGTCTCGCGCGAGGCGGAGAGCGCGTAGCGCTGGAAGTACTCGCGAACCTTATCGAGGTAGACATCGGCCGAGGCGGAGGCGCCGCCGCCGATCAGGAACATCTCGGGATCGACCACGTTGGCAATAAGCGCCAGGGCACGGCCGAGATAGTCGGCCATGGTATCGGCCGCGGCCAGCGCGAGCTTATCACCCTCGCGGCAGGCTTGGAACACGTCCTTGGAATCGGAGGGGCCGGTGAGCTCGATGGGCTCGACGCCCGCCTTCTTGCACTCGGCAAGGTAGTTGCTCACCACGCCGGTGGCGCTGGAATACTGCTCCAGGTGGCCATGGCCGCCGCAGCCGCAAGTGCGCTCCTCAGCCGGATTCAGGCACATATGGCCAATCTCGCCGCCGGCGCCCACAACACCCGACACCACATCGCCGTTGACGATAACGCCGCCGCCCACGCCGGTACCGATGGTGACCATCACCACATTCTGCACGTCCTTGGCAGAACCGAGCCAAGCCTCGCCCATGGCAGCGGCGTTGGCATCGTTCTCGTACTTAACGACCGCATCGGGGCAGTGCTCCTGAATGGCGATCTTCAACTCGGGCAGGTTAATGGCAATGTTGGCCTTGACCTTGGCATCGCCCGCTGCCGGAATGGGGCACGGAACAGCAAGGCCAATGCCCGCCACAAAGGCGCGCGGAATCTGTGCCTTGGCGACCACCTGGTCGATAGCCTCGGTCACCGCGGCAAAGCCCGCAGCGTCAACGATGGGAGGCGTGGGCACGCTGCCCTTCGCAAGCAGGTTGCCATCCCCGTCGAACAGGCCCTCCTTAACCGAAGTGCCGCCGACGTCGATGCCGATGTAGTACTGCTTAGGTTCCATAGGGGCCCGCCTTTCTCGTTTAAACATTGTCTGTATGGTACCGCTCCCAAGGCAAAAACCTACCAAAAAGGGACAGGTTTGTTTTGGTAGGTTTTATCTGGGGAAATGCAGAATACAGGATTCGTTTCGCTGGGTGCTAAATCGGTTCGGCCCCGTCCTCGGACCGATTAGATTTCTCAACACGACATTATTCGAATGTATATTTATTTAGAGCGCTTTTATTTTTAGCGCAAAGCGACTTTTAGTAATATATCTATCGAACTTTTCAATGACTCAATAGGGATATTTAGGTGTTGAGTATACTTTCTTTTATACTCAATCAAGTTGGAAAGGAGGTCCCATGATTCCCAAATACGAGGCGATAGCTGCAGATATTCGTCGAAGTATTGAGGATAACGCTCTTAAACCAGGCGACAAGCTTCCCACCGTCGTTGAGTTCTGCGAGCTCTATAGCGTTTCCAAAATCACCGTCAAACGAGCTATCGAGCAAATCACCGAGGAAGGTCTTGTTACCAGCCGTCGTGGATCGGGTACCTACGTTAAGGACACGGCGGGGCTTCCCGGCCAAGCGTTTTTCCAGGGCAAAAACGACCGTGCCCAGGGCTTTTCGTATGAGCACCGCGGGGAGAAGGTGACCTCGGTGGTCTATGATTTCTCGATTGTTAATCCACCAGCGGACATCGCAGCCCAGCTGGGAATTGCCGAGGATGACTTCGCCTATCACATCGTGCGCGTGCGTCAGGCCGATGAGAAGCCCATCGTTATCGAGTACACCTACATGCCCCTCGAGCTGATTCCGGGCCTTAAAAGGAAGGACCTGTACGGATCGGTCTACCGCTTTGTCCGCGAGCAATGTGGGCTGAAGATCTCGAGCTTCCACCGTACCATTCGCGCCGTGGCAGCAACCGAGGAAGAAGCCGAGCGCCTGGACACCAAACCTGGCTCTCCCCTGCTCGAGCTCAACCAGATTGGCTTTTTGGACAGCGGCGCGGCCTTTGAGTATTCGGTCTCGCGCAACGTTGGCGACCGCTTTGAGTTGCACAACGTAACGTTGGTATAGGTTTTTGTAGTCATGCGGGCGCTCGTTTTGAGCTGTTTGTGCAACGCCCGCGCAACACAATGGGGTATGAATATGTCCGATTTGATTAAACTGACGCCGATCTTCCACGAGAAGATCTGGGGTGGCCGTCAACTCGAAACCGTATTTGGTTACGACATTCCCGAGGGTCCCATCGGTGAGTGTTGGGCCATCTCGGCCCACCCCAACGGTGACTGCCAGATTGCGGAAGGCCCGTATGCAGGCCACACGCTGTCGTGGCTGTGGGCCGAGCACCGCGAGCTCTTTGGCAGGTGCGAGGGCAAGGAGTTCCCGCTGCTCATTAAGATTCTGGACGCCAAGGACGACCTTTCGATCCAGATTCATCCCAACGACGAGTACGCTGCCAAGCACGAGAACGGCAGCCTGGGCAAAACCGAGTGCTGGTATGTGCTGGACTGCGAGCCCGGCGCCACAATCATCGTCGGCCAGCGCGCGCATGACCGCGCCGAGGCCGCGCAGATGATCGAGGACGGCCGCTGGGACGACATGCTCAACGTACTGCCGATCCACAAGGGCGACTTTTTCCAGATTGATTCCGGTACCGTGCATGCCATCAAGACCGGCACGCTCATTTTGGAGACGCAGCAGTCAAGCGACGTGACGTATCGCCTGTACGACTACGACCGTCCCGGCACCGATGGCAAACTGCGTCCGCTGCACATTGAGCAGAGCCTCGATTGCATCGACTTTGATGCTCAGGCTCCGACCGACGGCACGGTGGCCGCGCCCGAGGTGAACGGCGTAACCGAGCTCGAGTCTTGCTCCTGCTACACTGTCGATCGCGTACGCGTCGACGGCAGCAAGACCTTGGAGCAGCGCTGGCCCTTCATGTGCCTGTCGGTCATCGACGGCAAAGGCACCGTCTGCGGCGACCCCGTCCACAAGGGAAGTCACCTGCTGGCACCCAGCACCGTCAGCTCCATTGATCTCGAAGGCCAGATGGAACTGATTATCAGCCACCTCTAGGTCGCGCCAACAACCAAAACGCAACAAGGGGCTCTCCCGACCATGTACGGAAGAGCCCCTACTCGTATCTATCTATCTATCAGCCCACCCGGCTCTCCAGATCAAAAAACGAACGAGCAGAGCAACGTTCGCAAGCTACAAGCTAAAACGCCACAAGGAAGAGGGCGCGCCGGGGGCTTTGGTCGATCGCGAGTTCCGCACGAGCCGGAGAGCACTTAATGTGCTCTCCGTGCGAGCAGGACTGTCCGAGCAGGCGACCAAAGCCCCCGGCGCGCCCGGCCAACCTCGCAGTTAGGCATTCAGCTTAACAATCGGAGCGAAGCCTTTCATTAGCTTTTTGGTTTGGCCGGTCTTTTCGAATTGGACCTCGATCATGTCTCCAGCGACCGAGATCACGGTACCCGTGCCAAAGGTCTTATGACTCACGGTATCGCCCGCGGCAAAGTCCTGCGACGCGCTGGCGCGATCGACCTTGCGCTCCACTGTCGGGGACACCTTAGACGACGGCTTTTTGGCTCGCGGTGCGCCCGAGCCAAAGGTCGAGGCAACGCGACCGGCGTCGGGCGAGACCCCACGATGGCGCTCGGTCCCGTAGCTGCTGCCGCCAAAGAAATCGTCGAAGCTCGATCCGCCGCGCGAACCGGAACCGCCGGTCGAGCGCGTATGCGAACCAAACACCTTGCCGCCATACATATCCGAACCCGTGCCCGAGCCAAAGGTGCCGCGACGGTCGCCGCGCTTCTCCCAGCCCGTGCCCTCAAAACCGGCAGAACCGATACCGCTAAACTCGATATCCTCAAACGGAATCTCGTTGAGAAAGCGCGAACGCGGGTTGGCGGAGGTCGAACCGTAGGTGCGACGCGTGGCCGCATAGGTCAAGAACAGGCGTTTGCGGGCACGCGTGATGGCGACGTAGGCCAGGCGACGCTCCTCCTCGAGCTTGCCCGGATCATCGCTGCCACCAAAGTCGTGGACGTGCGGAAAGATACCCTCCTCCATGCCGGCCACGAACACCGCCGGAAACTCCAGGCCCTTGGCGGAGTGGATGGTCATCATGGTAATGGCATGCGTCTCGCCGGCCAGGGAATCCAAGTCGGAGCGCAAGGCCAGCCACTCCATGAGTGCCGGCAGCGCCTTACAGGTGAGCGGACCGTAGGTACGCTCGATCTCGCCGGCATGCACGGCACCCGCCGACAGCTCCGTCGGCGCGGCATACGCGTTGCCTGCGATGGCGGCGGCCAGGGCATCCTGCGGAGACAGCGCCGGAGCGGCCAAGCCATCGAGCGGATTGGAGCCCGCGACGTCACGGGCGCCGACGAGTGCCTCAAACGAGGATGCCGGGGCAGATGGCCCCGGTTCGGGCGCAGACACGCTCACCACGACGGGCTCGGGCTCGGCGCCGGCAGGCACGTCGGCAACACCGGCTGCGCGCAGCTCTTCTAGGCTCTCGAGCGTACCCTCGATATCCTCGTGCGTCTCCTCAAATTCCGCCGCAACGCCCAGAAATTCCTGGATGTTCTCGGCGCGGCTCTCAGATTCCATGGTGCCCTCGGCGCGAAACGCCTGCAGAAGGCCCGTCTTATCGACGATCATCTCGACAACGTCCTTGAGCTCGCCGTCCATGCGGCGGCCCTCGCGCACCAGTGAGACAAAGCTCGACAGGCCGTTGCGCACCTTGGCGCTAAACATGCCGGTTTCGGCGCACGCGATCTCGCAAGCCTGGAAGAACGAGCAACGGTTGTCGCGTGCCAGCTGCTCGATCTTTTGGATTGAGGTGGAGCCAATGCCGCGGCGCGGTGTGTTGATGACGCGCTTGACGCTCATCTCGTCGGCCGGGTTCACGATCATCTTGAGGTAGGCCATGACGTCGCGAATCTCGGCACGGTCGAAGAATCGAGTGCCGCCCACGATCTTGTAGGGCACGCCCGCGCGCAGAAACATATCTTCGAGAATACGCGACTGGGCGTTGGTGCGATAAAACACGGCGATATCGTCGTAGCTCGTGCCTTTGGCATGCAGTTTCTCGATCTCACCGGCAATCCAGCGGCCCTCGTCGCGCTCGTCGCTCGCTTGGAAGGCCTGAATCTTCTCGCCATCGCCCTCGGCCGTAAACAGGCGCTTGTCCTTGCGCTGCGAGTTGTGGCGCACCACGGCGTTGGCGGCGTTTAGGATATGGCCCGTAGAGCGGTAGTTCTGCTCGAGCTTAACGGTCTTGCAGTTTTTAAAGTCCTGCTCAAAGTCCAAGATGTTGGTGATGTCGGCGCCACGCCAGCTGTAAATGGACTGGTCATCGTCGCCCACAACCATGAGGTTTTGGTACTTGGCGGCCAGAAGGTTGGCGATTTCGTACTGGACGTGGTTGGTGTCCTGATACTCGTCGACGCTAATGTAGCGGAAGCGCTCCTGGTACTTGTCGAGCACCTCGGGGCGGGTGCGCAGCAGTTCGAGTGTGCGCACGAGCAAATCGTCGAAGTCCATCGCGTTGGCGGCGCGCAGGCGGCGCTCCAGCTCCAGGTAGACCTGCGCGGCCTTTTTGTCGTTGGGGCTATCGGCGGATTTGAGCATGTCCTCGGGGCCGATCATGGCGTTTTTGGCCGAACTGATCTTGCTGCGAATCATGTTGATGGGGAACTGCTTTTGCTCGATGCCGAGCGCCTGCATAATGTCACGCACCATGCGCTTTGAGTCATCGTCATCGTAGATGGTGAACTGACCGGTGTAACCCAGCAGGTCGGCGTCCTCGCGCAGCATGCGCACGCACATGGCGTGGAAGGTGCACACCCACATGCCGCGGGTACCGCTGGGAATGAGCGCCGTCAGACGCTCGCGCATCTCGGCCGCGGCTTTGTTGGTAAACGTGATGGCAAGAACCTGCCAAGGCTTAACACCCAGGTCGCCGAGCATATGCGCGATGCGGAAGGTCAGGACGCGAGTCTTGCCCGAGCCTGCGCCGGCGAGGACCAGCAACGGGCCCTCGGTGGTCAGGACGGCCTCGCGCTGGGCAGGATTAAGGCTGTCGATGTCGACGAGCGGCTTGACGGGCTTGGGTGCCGGCGCGGGAGCGTCGTAGATGTCGAGCGGAACGAGCTCGGGCTCCGGCGCAGCGGGGGCGGTGTATGCATCGAGCGGCACGGGTTCCGGCGCGGGCGGCACGGGTACCGCGGCGTTCTTTTCCCAGGGCAAGGGCTGGGTCATGGGCGACTCCTCATCTGACGGACGGCGCGCCTGCGGGCGACGCCATAGTTTGAGCCGTACCAGTATACCGAGCCGCGCGGACACCGATGCAAATCACACCACGACTCCGTGCGCCGCGCTCTGGCCGCCGCGCAGCGTCAACCAAGTTACAGGCCGAGCATAGGCTCCAGAACAAAGAAGTACGCGAGCACCACGATGCCCAGAATAATGCGGTAGACGCCAAAGCACTTAAAGTCGTGACGGCGAACGAAGCCCATGAGCCACTTGATGGCAATAAGCGAAACCACAAAGGCCACGACGCAGCCCACGCCCAGAATGGCAATCTCGTTGGTGCCAAACGTACCGCCCTTAACGAAGTACTTGACCAGCTTGAGCGCGCTCGCGCCAAACATAACGGGAATGGCCAGGAAAAACGTGAACTTGGACGCCACCGAGCGCGTGCAGCCCAGCAGCAGGCCGCCGATGATGGTGGAACCGGAGCGTGATGTGCCCGGAATCAACGAAAGTACCTGGAAGCAACCGATACCCAATGCGGTCTTCCAGCTCAGGTCCTCGAGCGTGGCGATGGATCCAAAATCCAAATCCTCGTCATCGTCATTGTCTTCGGTAATATCCGCCGCATGCGCCGCGAAGTGTGCACCGGCGGGACGCCCGCCCGCCACCACAGCACGCGAACCAAACGAATCGGCAAGAGCGGCGTTCTCGCGCTTACTTGCACGCCAGTTCTCAATCACGATAAACAACACGCCGTACACGATGAGCGCCAGCGCCACGACGGGAGCGTTATAGAAATGCTCCTCCATCCAGTCGTTGAGCGGCAGGCCGATCGCCGCGGCGGGAATACAGCCAAGCACAATCTTGCCCCACAGCACCCAGGTGTCGCGACGACCCTCCTTGCCCTTGCTGGGCGAGAACGGATTTAAGTCGTAGAAGAACAGAACGCAAACGGCCAAAATGGCGCCAAGCTGAATCACGACCAGGAACATATTCCAGAACGTCTCGCTCACATTCATCTTGACGAACTCGTCCACCAAGATCATGTGGCCCGTCGACGAAACGGGCAGCCATTCGGTGATGCCCTCGACCAGGCCCATGAAGGCAGATTTTAGAAGCTCGATGATATCCAAAGGGACCCCCTCGTTTGTCACCCGCCGATAGTTGTTCTGCGGACGGTTGCGGGCGATGTCCCATTATCAACCGTTCGGCCGCGGCCGCGCCCACCCTTACCAAAAATCTCGCCCGTTCACAGAATTGCGAGCGGTCAAACCGAAATCCTTGGGTATAACTGCAACAAGCTAAAGTGTCCGGCGGCCAACACGTCGTCCGATGCACGAGCCCCGCGCCCGTGCGATAGACCAAGGAGGAAACCATGAACGAGGGCTATACCAAGGTATTTGTTTCACTCGACGGTACTGAGCAGCAGGATTTTGTGCTCACACGCGCTATCAAGGTCGCCGCAAACAATGGCGCCAAGCTGATCATCGGTCACGTCATCGATTCCACGGCGCTCGAGAGCGCCGGTTCCTATCCGGTCGATCTGGTCAACGGCCTGGAGGAGGCCTTTAAGAACTCCATCGCCAAGCAGCTCGAAGAGGCCAAGGCTAATCCCAACATTCCCGAGGTCGAAGTCATGATTCGCGCCGGCCGTATTCGCGAGACGCTCAAGGACGAGATGCTCGACGTGGTCAAGCCCGATCTGGTGCTCTGCGGCGCTCGTGGCCTTTCCTCGATCAAGTATGCGCTCCTGGGTTCGATTTCGACATTCCTGCTGCGCAACACCGACTGCGATATTCTGGTCGTGAAGTAGGTTCCTTCCCGCCGGCGCAAGGCCTGCGGGGTTATCACGCCGACGTCCTCGCCGCTTCGCGGCTGCGGGATGTCGGCTTAGATAACCCCTCCCGGCCTTGCGCCTTCGTCACCGTACTTCAGCGAGTTAGCTGAATAGAGAGATGGCGTGCCGCCCTGGTCGGGCGGCACGTTTTGTTTGGGTGATTTTTTAGAGCCTCATAGCCATGTTCACGCTCGGGAACATAGCCATCCGCACCACAAGACGGCCCGACTACTCGAAGTATTGAAACTTGTTGGTCGAGAAAGCGAATGTTACGACAAAGCCTTCGCCGGAGTCGGATGCCGCGGCAACGTCGATGCCCATCTTGGAACACAGGCGTGCCACCAGGTAGAGGCCGATGCCCGTTGCGCGCTTGGTGGTGCGGCCGTTATCGCCGGTAAAGCCCTTCTCGAACACGCGCGGCAGGTCAGCCGCGCTCACGCCGCAGCCGTTGTCCGCGACGGTAAGCTCGATGCGCTCGCTTGCCAGGCCCTCGTCCAGCAACGCACCCGAAAACACAATCTTCGCGCCGTCCTCACGCGCATATTTAATGCTGTTCTGAATGAGCTGGCCCAGAATAAACTCGAGCCATTTCTCGTCGGTGAACACCTCAAAGTCGAGGTTCTCGCACACCGGAGCCACGTGCGCCGCAATGAGCTCGCGCGCGTTGGCTTTAATCGCGCCCGTCACCAAGCTCTTGAGACCCCAGCGGCGAATTAGGTAGTCGCGCTCTACGACTTCCGAGCGCGCATAGTACAGCGCCTGATCGATATAGCGCTCCACGCGAGCCAGCTCGCGACCCAGGTCATCCACGCGCGACAGGTCGTCTTCGCTGCCGTCCAGGTTTTCCAAAATCAGATGAGCCGCCGCCAGGGGCAGCTTGGCCTCGTGGACCCAGCTCTCGATATAGTCGCGGTAGTCATCGGTCTGGCGCCGGCCTTCCGCCACCTCGTCGCAAGCGGCTTTGCCCACCCGGCGCAAGACCTCATATTCGAGCTCGCCCTCGGCATAGGTCGGGCATTGCACCATCTCCTGCACCCATGCGGGGCTCCCCAGCTCCTCTGCCGCGCGCTCCAGCTGGCACAGAAAACGACGACGGCGCACGTACTCGATCACGATGCCCAGCATGCCAAAGATAAAGGACACACCGACCGCCACGACCACGATGGATGCCGGGGCGCCGGCGACCGTCAGTACAAAACAGCTCAGCAGCACGCCGCAGGTCCACACGGCAATGGGAAGCAGTGCATCTTTAAAGAACTTGGCAAACGACATAACCGGCTCCTAGACCGAATAGCCTTGGCCGCGATGCGTCGTCAAATACCCCTTGATGCCGATTTTTTCGAGCGTGGTGCGCAGGCGGTTGATATTGACGGTGAGCGTATTGTCGTCCACGAAGGCGTCGGAGTCCCACAGGTCCTGCATGATAGCCGAGCGCGAGACAATCTTGCCCGCGCGGCCCAAGAGCAGCGAGAGGATACGCAGCTCGTTTTTGGTGAGCTCGGTACTGTCGCCGGTTGCCGTATTGGTGACCATGGAGCGGGCGAGGTCGAGCTCCAGCCCCTTGTGGACGAGCGTGCTGCGATCGCCCGCCGCCGCGGTGCGGCGCAGCAACGCATTGATGTGCGCCACGAGCACACGGGCGCTGTAAGGCTTGGGAACAAAGTCGTCCGCGCCAAGCGTCATGGCCATGACCTCGTCGATCTCGGTCGTGCGCGATGTGAGGACGATGATAGGAACCTCGGATTCGCGGCGAACCTCGTGGCAGATATGTTGGCCGTCCTTGACGGGAAGCGTGAGGTCGAGCAACACCAGGTCGGGCGCGGCGGCAAGGATATCGCGCGAGACATGCTCAAACGATTCGCAGGCCTCGATTTCAAACCCGGCGCGGGCAAGGATGTCGACAAGCTCACGACGAATGCGCTCGTCGTCCTCAACGACATAGATCAGCGCCATGTGTCCTCCCATTTCGCGCAACTTGCACCTTCCACACCATTATGCCCACGGCGTCGCAGCGATACGACCCCGTGGGCACCTAATGTGACAAAAGCGTTCGGTAGCCTTGAGAGAAAATGGGGGCCCTCGGTCCTAAACCGATCGGCCCCATCACTTCGACCTCGAGCCTCTACTCGAGCGTACGCATGTACGCAGAGATGGCATCCAGGCCCTTCTGCAGGTCGTCGGTGTTATCGGAATATGCATAGCCGATACGCATGCTCTTGGGCTCCTCGAAGCAATCGCCCGGGGTGACGAGCGCGCCGGACTTCTTAATCATGTCGGTGCAGAACGTCCTGGAGTCGATATCGTAGTCGTAATACACAAGTGCGGTGCTACCCGCCTCGGGCTTGACGAACGACAGGTGCGGCTCGCTCTCGACCCACTTTTCCAGAACAGCAAGGTTCTGACGGACGATGCGACGGCTGCGCTCAAGGATCACGGAAGCGTTACCCAGAATCAACTCCGCCACCGACTCGCTGAATATGCCTTTCTGGACGAAGCGGTCGCCCTGTTCGCATCGTTTGCAGAGCCCCTCGACCCGCGTACGTTTTTGCAAATCGAACGTATCTGTTCAAAATCGACCCTCGCCGGATGCCACAACATGCTGGCACCCTATGACGGAGGTCTGCTATTCGTAGCAACAAGCGACTCGGAGCAGACGCTCGATGTGGAGCGAATCGTGCAGGCGCTCACGGAGCTCGTCGAGGTTAGCGGTATCGATGGCGGAGCGGAAGGGCTCGGCATCAGCGATATTCTGTTTGGAGACGAGGCGGTGGCGCAGGCGATCTCGCAGGCGATTTACGCACAGCGCCTATCTTGTCAACGAGCCGAGGGTCCCGTCCGCTATACGCAGCTCGGCATCCTGAGAACCGTGATGCCTTTTGCGGAAACCCCGGAGATGCGATCGTTCTCGGAGGCGATTCTCTCACCGATACGCGAGCACGACAGTGAGCATGGCAGCGAACTGGAATCCACGCTCGCCGCATTCATCGAGAACGACCGACGTATCGAGCGAACCGCCAAGCAGACTAGCCAGCACCCGAACACGATTCGATATCGCCTCGATAAGGTGACAGCTCTCACCGGACTGAGCTACAAATGCGCCCCGGAGATGGAGCAAGCTGTCGCTCGCCTACGCCATCGAACGCGCTCGCTCGCTTCAGTAAGCCCACCCCGCCTTGAGGTTAGAAGCGGCAGGCGCGGAGCTTTTCGTAGCCTTCGGCAAAGAAGGCAACCGTAGCGGCGTCGGACTCGACGGCGTCCGTCTCGGCGGCAGGGACCACGCCGTGCTCGTCACTCACCAGGAACAGCGCGCCCTTGAGCTGCGCGGGAATGTCCACGCGCGTGACCGGGATGCCCTTGGTCTGGGCCAGCTGCTCGATAAGCGTCGCCGTGCCACACAGGCACTCGTCCGCCGGTGCCACAAAGACCAGCTCGCCGTTGTTGACGGCGGCGAGCAGCTCGGGCGCCACGCCGGTTTCGTCGGCCTCGGAGCGGGCCTCGGCGGAGCGGGCACGCAGCGCCTTGGCCGATGTATCGGCCAGCGGCTCGTACTCCCCCACCGTCATGGCGGCATTGCCGTTAACGTCGATCACCAGCATGAGCACGCCGTCGCGCGCGGTGTAATCGCCCTCGGCAAGCGACCACTCAACGTGCTGCTTGGCCCAGCTGAGCATGTTATGGGTGAGCGGCTCGCCCTGCACCAGGCGCTCGGACAGCGCACGAATGTGGCGGTTGAGCATGGGCACCTTTTTGTTGGACATGCGCCAACGGCAGACAAGCGCGGGCTTGTCGAGCGTAAACTTCTCGACCGCCTCCTGATTGGCGCAAAAGTCCTCGTACGCACGCTGGTCCTCGGCATTGCCAAACAGCTCGGCATCATCCACAACGGCCATATCCAACCTTTCTCAAAAACATACACCGCACCGTTATACCCAAAAAAGCCGCCCGCACCAACCGGCACGGGCGGCAATAGATAGCTTTAGCTCGGGGCGAGCCAATACCGCTGGTGGAGCATAAGCCAGCGAGCCGGACCCAAGTGCCTCAGGTCGCCGCGAAAGAGGAGCGACGCGTACTTCTGTACGCGAGCGACGGTTTGAGCGGCGAGATGAGGTGCTTGGGGCCGGCGCAGCGTCGAGCAGTTACGCGGTTTGGTAAAACCGCGTAACGATCATTAGTGGCGGAAGTGGCGGGCGCCCGTGAAGACCATTGCGATGCCATGCTCGTTGCAGGCCTGGATGCTCTCGTCGTCGCGCTTGGAGCCGCCGGGCTGGATGATGCAGGTCACGCCGTGCTCAGCAAGCACGTCGACGTTGTCGCGGAACGGGAAGAACGCGTCGCTTGCGCAGGCAAAGCCGCCCTTCTCCACGCCCTCGCGCTCGCAGAAGTCCTCGGCGCGCTCGCAGGCAAGCAGTGCGGAGTCAACGCGGTTGGGCTGGCCCGGGCCCATGCCAATGCCGGCCTTACCCTTGGAGACCAGGATGGCGTTGGACTTGACGCCCTTGCAGACCTTCCAGGCAAACTCAAGCTCGGCCATCTCGGCATCGGTGGGCTTGCGGTCGGTGGGGAACGTAAAGGTCGCGGGATCCTCGATCACGTGGTCGACCTCCTGCACCAGCATGCCGCCGTCGATGGAGCGCAGCTCCACCTCGGCGCCGTGGTCCACGCCGCCGGTAGCCAGCACGCGCAGGTTGGGGCGCTTGGCCATGCGCTCGAGCGCCTCGGCGGTGTAGCTCGGGGCGATGATGACCTCGACGAACTGCTTGTTCTGATCGGCAAAATGCTCAACCAGCTCAAAGGGAACCTCGCGGTTGCAGGCGATGATGCCGCCGAAAGCGCTCTTGGGATCGCAGGCAAAGGCGCGGTCGTAGGCAGCCGTGATGTCCTCGGCAACGGCGGAGCCGCAGGGGTTCTGATGCTTGAGGATCACGCAGGCAGGCTCGTCGAACTCGCGAACCAGGTTCCAAGCGGCATCGGCGTCCAAATAGTTGTTGTAGCTGAGCGGCTTGCCCTGAATCTGCTCGGAGCCCACGAGCGGGAACTGCGAGCTCGCGGAGTTCTCGCAGCCATCGGCAAAGCGGTAGACCGTAGCCTTCTGCTGAGGATTCTCGCCATAGCGCAGGTCGTCGACCTTCTCCAGCGAGACCTCGAGTTTGGCAGAGGTGTCCGCCACGTCGCTTGCCTGGGCAGCAAGCCAACGGGAGATAGCCGTGTCGTAGGCGGCGGTGGTCTGGTAGACCTTCACCTGCAGGCGACGACGGGTGGAAAGCGTGGTGCAGCCACCGGTCTCGCGCATCTCGGCCAGGACGGCATCATAGTCGGCCGGGTCGGAGATGACGGTAACGCTCGCGGCGTTCTTGGCGGCAGAGCGAAGCATGGAGGGGCCACCGATATCGATGTGCTCGATGGCATCCGCGAAGGTGACCTCGGGGTTGGCGACGGTCTTCTCGAACTCGTACAGGTTGACGACGACCAGGTCGATCAGCTTAATGCCGTGCTGAGCTGCCTCCTGCATGTGCTGCTCGGAATCGCGGCGAGCCAGCAGCGCGCCGTGAACCTTGGGGTGCAGCGTCTTGACGCGGCCGTCCATCATCTCGGGATAGCCCGTGAACTCCTCGATGGGGGTTACGGGAACGCCCGCGTCCTCGATGGCACGAGCCGTGCCGCCCGTAGAGATGATCTCGACGCCAAAGTCGTCAACCAGCGTCCGTGCGAAATCGACGACGCCCGTCTTATCGGTAACCGAGATCAACGCGCGTGCGATCTTCACATCAGATCCCATGCAGTCCTCCTGTCTGGTACGCCGCCGTGCTCTGTGAGTCGGTGATACGTCGATCTGCAGCGCTCGCGCAGCGGCATTGAAAATACTGATTCAATGTAGCGCATCGAGCGCATCGATGCACCCCGTAACGGGCGCATGTGCAGAAAAAGCTTGCGAGCGGGGGTTGCAGGAGCGGCGCTAGGCACGGTGAGTTGATGGAACACAGGGGCACCATAATTAGATGCCAATGGCGTGGTAGAACTGTGCTCGATATGCATCCGCAATAGAAAGAGGCACCATGGTCTCGCGGGTTCTCTACCGACCGTTTGATACCGAAGATTTCGACGCCATCGCGCTGATCTTGCAGCAGCTTTGGCATAACAATTCGGATAACGAAGAGTACAACCGCCTTGAGGCCGCGTGCGACCTCGCCTATTGCCTTTCATCATCGACGTTTTCGCAGGTCGCCGTAATCGACGGCCAGGCGCGCGGCATTGCACTCGCACGTGCGGGGCAAAGCAGCGGCGCCACCGTTAAGGAGCATTGGATGGATACCGAACGCGCATTGCTGTCGCAGATGCGTGAGCTGGAGCCCGATGCCTGTGCCGAGTATCTCTCGTTTGTGCGCGCCACCATCCGGACCAACAACCGCCTGCTCGAGAGCAGCCCGCTGCCGCATGACAACGAGGTCACGCTGCTTGCCGTGGATCGCGATGTCCACGGCCTGGGCGTTGGCTCGGTTCTGCTCGATGCCGCGGTCTCGCACCTGTCCTCTCGCGGAGCGTCGAGAGTGCACCTGTATACCGACTCCAACTGCTCGTGGAAGTTCTACGAGCTGCACGGCTTTAAGCGCACGGCCACGCACCGCGCCAACCGCGAAGAGCGCCGCCATGACATGCCGCGCGAAAGCTTCCTCTACGAACTCGACCTAACAGCCTAAAACCGGCAGTTAGGGACGTCCCCTTTGTGCTGGCACCCCGGGACACTCCTTGGCAGCAACCACACCTAGTCGTTGGGGACGTTCTTAAATGACTAGTCGCCGGGGACAGTCTTGAACAAAAGAGTCGCCGAAGCCCTCGCTGGCATCACCCTATAGAGGAGTCTGCAAATAGCGGTGGGCAAAAGTAAAAGATCGGCGCATTTTGGCGCATAAAAAGGGGATGGGCTTTCCCCGACGGCTGCCGAGAAAAGCCCATCCCATAATTTAGGACCGCTAGAACGTTCCGCCGCCGCCTCCGCCGACGCCGCCGCCCCCGCCGCCCGAGAAGCCACCACCGCCGCCGCCGCTCGAGCTATCGGAACTCGAAGCCAGCTCACGGATGCTCTCGTGATACACGCCATCGAACGAATCGAGCGGAGACTGGTTTCCGTAGTGATGGTAGTACCACCAGTAGCAGGGGTAATTGTCGTAGAAGCCGTCGGCCTCGCGCACCTCGGGCGGCACGGCCTCGGCAAGCTGACGCAGAACTTCCTTGGAAACGCCCAGCGCCGCACCCATCACCAGAAGTTTATTCCACAGCACCAGATCGCCGGGGACGGCTTCCTTTAGACGCGTGAAGTCCTCGAGCCAATGCTTGAGCGCCTTGCAGCGAGCCGCCACCTCGGCGCCCTCCGGCGTAAGGCGGCGGAACGTAAGGCCCACGCCAATACCCACCAGCACAATCGGCACCGAGATAACCGCGGCGACAATGTTCACCTGTGCGCCGTCGGTAAAGAAAATGGATCCCACGGGAACAAAGGCGATCAGAGTACCAAGAACCAGGCAAAACACCATTGCGACAATGCCGTCCGAGGCAACGTACTCGCTATCGGCCAGTTTGCCCTTAACGGTGCTCTGATAGTCCTTGAGCTTGTCGCCCACGGGCGTAGCGTGCTGCTTAACATAGTGTTGCAGCTCGTCAAACGTGCGCGAGCGATCGCCGTTCTCGTCGGGCTTAGCACCGGCAAAGAAGACCTTGAGCACCATGCGGTCAATGCCCTTGGCCGACTTCCAGCCCGCATCGCTCACCGTCACACGATACGTCTGCTCCTCTTTTTCGCGACGGAGCAGGCCCTTCTTGCCCTTGGTCGCGATTGCCTCCTCTAACTTGATCACGCGATCGTCGGTGAGCTTCATGAGTGTGGCGATATATGCCTGATCGGGCACCTCGTTCCAGCTCATGAGGGCCGAAAGCACGGCGGGATGGTCGGCCGAGGGCACGTCGCGGAAGTATTCGTCCTGGAACAGCGGTTTGGGCTTGCGCTTGCGCAACTTGAGCACGACGATCGTGCCGGTAAAGGCCACCGCCGCGACAACGCTAACCACGGCAAGTGCATTGGCGATCATGCGGGCGTGAGCGCGGCGGGCGTTGGCCTCCTCGGCCCACGCCTTCTCCTCGCTCAGAATTGTCGACATGCGTTCCTTGCCCGAGGCGGCGAGCTGCGGCACCCAATCGCTGGGGAAGGCGATGCGCGCCTCGGCGAATTCGCCCTGATGCACGCAGGGTATGGTATAGGTGACCATGGGCTCGTCCGCGTCGAGCGACACGTCGCCCGTGAGCGGACCGTGGCCCCATGCACGGAAGTTATCGCCCTTGACGGCCGCCGTTCCGGCAGCGGCATTTGCGAAGTAAACTTCCATCTCGACGTCATCGGAGTCCGCAGACCAGCCGTCGCCCACAAACTTCCAGTAGAGCTCGGCGGTATCGGACCAGTTCATAACCGCACCGGTCATGGTGTAGCTCACGTAATAGATCGCGCTGTCGCCGCTCTCGTGGGGGCTGAACACCTTGATCTTTACGCCGCCGTCGGACTGCTCAACCGTATAGACGCCGTTGTCGCCTTTGTTTGCATAGTCAACCCTGCTAAACGCGGCATCATCTTCCTCGACGCTCAGCACATCGACACCCGCCGTACCACCCTGCTGGTTGGTGCCCGTATTGATATCCCAATACACGCCGTTGATGTCGTCGTCGAAATCAAACTGGCGTCCCTCGACAACGGTCAGCGATCCATCGGCCTCAACCGTGGCACCGATATAGGTTTGGGTCATGGAATACCCGTCGGCACGTGCAACGGCGGGCAACAGCAGCAGCACGCACGCGACGAGTGCGCAAATGGAAGCAAATCGCGCAAGCAGGCAGCGCTGCCGACAAGCATTGGCAACGGGGGCGTTCATAGGCACATCCTTTGTCTGTAAAACCAACAGCGCCATTGTCCCACGTTTGCGGGTACACATGACGAACATCTAGGCGACCGGAGCGCCAAACGGGATGAAAGTCATGCCTGCCGCCAGCAGCTAATCATTGGGTAGTCATTGGGGACGTTCTTAAATGACTAGTCATGAGGGACACCCTTGGCATGGCCCGCGCCAGCAATAGATACCACTTCACAGCTCCGTCACAGGTGTAGCAGCTTTGTGTGGGCGCGGCACGCGCTGATTGAGCCGCCAGCCGAGGGGCATAAAGCAGTTGAGCGAAACTGGTTTGCCCCTTTGCCGTTCGCTCGAGGATCATGTCCCCCTTTTCCGCGGAAACCCCGGCAGTTGCGAAGAGCTGCCGGGGTTTCTGTTGTCTAAGGTACTGAGTTGATCGACAGGAATCAAAGCACCGAGCCTGCGGCCCACCATACGCAATGCGGGGCCTCGACAACTTGCGGACCACAGTGACGCCTCCCCATCGCGCCCCGCGCTATACTCGTCCGCATGGATATCAACGCACGCAACATAGCAACGCCCGCCGCGAACGCGCCAACAACGCCGCCCGCCTCCGTTCCCGTACCTGTCGTAGGCCGTTTTGCCCCGTCGCCCTCGGGCCGCATGCACCTGGGCAACGTGTTCAGCTGCCTGTGCTCGTGGCTTTCGGCCCGCAGCCAGGGCGGCAGTATCGTGTTACGCATCGAGGACCTGGACGATCGCTGCAAGCGCCCGGAACTTGCCGCTCAATTGATTGACGACCTGGCCTGGCTAGGGCTTGAGTGGGACGAAGGCCCCTTCTACCAGCACGATCGTCTGGACCTGTACGAGAGCGCCTTGCGCCGGCTGAATGACGCCGACCTCACCTATCCCTGCTTTTGTACGCGTGCCGAACTCCACGCCGCAAGCGCGCCGCACGCCAGCGACGGCACGCCCATCTACCGCGGCGCCTGCCGAGGCCTTTCTGCCGAGGAGGTTGCCCGCCGCAGTGCCCTGCGCGCTCCCGCCACGCGCCTGCGCGTGCCCGCCGTCGACGACCTCGCCGGCGACGTGATCGAATTCGTTGACCGCACGTACGGAGCCCAATGCGAGGCACTCGCCACCGAGTGCGGTGACTTTTTGGTGCGCCGCAGCGACGGCGTTTTTGCCTACCAGCTAGCCGTGGTGGTCGACGACGCTGCCATGGGCGTCACCGAGGTCGTGCGCGGATGTGACCTGCTGGGCTCTACGCCCCGCCAAATCTATCTGCAGCATCTGCTGGGACTTCCCACGCCGCACTACGCGCACATTCCGCTGCTCGTGTCGCCGGACGGCCGCCGCCTTTCCAAGCGCGACCGCGATCTGGACCTGGGCGAGCTACGCGCACGCTTTGGCACGCCCGAGGCACTGCTGGGATGGCTCGCCGGGCAAACGGGCATCGCGCCGGACGCCACGTCGCGCTCTGCCGAGCAGCTGGTCGAGCACTTTAGCTGGAATGTCATCCGCGCGCACCGCGAGAACATCGCTGTAACGGCCGAGTAGCCAAATACCTCGCCCCTACGCAACGTCCCAGGGCTGGAGTTCGTCGCCCAAGCGAACGATGCAGTCGTAGAGCACGGTATGGCGCTCGGCAGGGTTGGCATCCCGATGAAAATGCCCGTAGTACCAGCGCTTGTAGGCCAAGCGGTCTTCCAGCTCATCGAAAAATGCTGTAAGTCGGTCGACGTCGGGGCAATTCCAGCCAGGCCCCGGATAGAGCGTGGGCGAAAGCATGCGCGTAGAGCAGGTGTGGGTGACCACGTAGTCAACCTTCCAGCCCACGCTGTCGAGCTTTGTCCGCGCCTCCTCAAAGTTGCGCTCGTCCGGCAGCTCCTGTGGCCACCAGCTGGAATAGGGAATGCGGTATTCCTTATCCACGCTCGTGGCGCCGCCCATGGTAAAGATCGTTGAGCCGTCGAGCTCAAAAACCTCGCCGCGCGTCAGGCGCCGTATGGGAGAGGTATCCGACAGGCGTTGCGTTAGCCCACCGTGCCACAGCTCCATGGGACGCTCCGCCCAGTGATCGAAACGCTCGTGATTGCCGTCGACAAACAGCACGGTATAGGGGCGCGACTCCAGCCAGGCGATGTCGGCGCATTCCTCGGCAGAGAAATCCCACGGAAAGCCAAAGTCGCCGGCGACAATCAGATAGTCATCGCTCGTCAGACTATCCCCAAGATCCCAGTCGCGCAGCTTTTGCATGTCGACGCCGCCGTGAATATCGCCCGTCACATAGACCGTCATCGGATCACCGCTTCCCCGTAAGTAGCTAGTCCACATTCTGCACGATCACTAAGCCAACCGTTCCAGCCCTTCCATCCCTTAGGGCTTACCCCTCGTTCTTCCATCCAAACGGATCAAGCACCCAAAAAATCAGATCAAGCACGCCGCCGGTCATCATAGCGCCGGCAAGGGCCATGCAAACGCGCAGAGAACCGGCACTTCGGAGCACGTCGAATGGTCCCAGAACAGCCAACAGCGCGACCGCTGCGCCGACCACGCACAGCGCGAGGCACGGCCCCGCGTCCTTGACGCAATTCTTTGCGAGATGCTTGGTGTTATCACTCATCAATATCGGACTCCTTAGAGGGCCGTTGTTTGGGTACATGCCGCCGCGGCAGAGCAGGGCGGCAGGGTAAGTGTCACATGCCGTGCGGACATCAATGGAGAAACCGCGCCCCTCAGACCAAAGCCGGCAATCAATACCGTCATATGCCCAAAACACGAACGATCGATCTGTTATCCTGGCGCCAACATAGTCTTTCGAAAGGTTTGGCCGGGATGACTACGCAGCAGCAGATTGATATTGAATTCGACTCGCTTGCACGCGAGAACGATTCACCCAAGCTCATCGCCAACTCGAAGGCGACAGGCGGAACACTACTATCCGTTATCAAAGAGCAGCTCTCAACCTGCAGCTCCTTTGACTTTTGCGTAGCGTTTGTTGCAGACGGCGGTCTTCAAATCCTGGTCGAGGCGTTCCAGGAGCTCAAACAGCGTGGCATTAAGGGCAGGCTGCTCACGTCCACCTACCTCAACTTCAATTCACCCGATGTATTTCGCAAACTCCTGGAATACGACAACATGGAAGTTCGCGTATTCCAGGGTAATTTGCATGCCAAGGGATACATTTTTGATAAGGGCGAGACCAGCATGGTTATCGTCGGCAGCTCCAACATGACGCAGGCTGCCCTCACCTGCAATAAAGAGTGGAACGTGCTGTACCAGACTGTCGAGAACAGTCGCCTGCTCGGCGAACTGAGGGGCGAGTTCAATTCGTTGTGGAACGACACCTCAACCGTTTTGCTTTCCCAAGACTGGATTGAGAACTATGCCGCATATCGCTCGGCACGTCCGCCAAAGCCCAAATCGAAACCGACATTCAGATCTGCGGAAACGCCGGCGCAGAATGACCTCGAAGAAATCAAGCCCAATAAAATGCAGCAGCGCGCCCTTGAGGCGCTCGGCGTAATCCACCGCAAGGGCGAGACCCGCGCCCTGCTGGTCTCGGCAACCGGCACCGGCAAGACCTTCCTTTCGGCGTTCGACGTGCTCGCAACTAAACCCCGGCGCGTCCTCTTTCTTGCGCACCGCCGGCGCATTATCGACGCCTCCCGCGCAAGCTACGAACGCCTCTTAGGTAGTACCTATACGTTCGACACCTATCAAACTGACAAGAATATAAGCAATGCTACCTGCGTGTTTGCCATGTGTTCTTCGGTCGCCAAACATCTGAGCGATTTCCGTCCCGATGAGTTCGAGTACATCGTCATCGACGAGGCCCACCGCACGGGATCCCAGGGTTACCAATCCATCATGTCGCACTTTACGCCTCGGTTTTATCTGGGCATGACCGCTACACCCAATCGCACCGACGGCTATGACGTCTTTGCTCTTTTCAATCACGTCATCGCGTTCCAGATCACGCTGCAGGACGCTTTGGCCGAGGAGATGCTTGCCCCCTTCCATTATTTTGGCATTCACGATCTGGAGATTGACGACGAAACGGTCGAAGATATCGCCCTGTTCGGGCGCTTGACGTCCGACGAGCGCGTGCGTCATATCACCGAGAAGATCGAAGACTATAGCGTCACCAAAAGCAATCGCAGGGGCTTAATTTTTTGCAATCGAAACGCCGAGGCCAAGGAACTGTCACGCAAATTCAACGCTCTCGGATATCGAACGGTTGCGATTAGCGGTCAAGATCCCGATGAGGTCCGCGATGCCGCGATCAGCCGACTTGAAGCCGGCGAGCTCGAGTACATTTTCTCGGTCGATATCATGAACGAAGGCGTCGACATCCCCTCGCTCAATCAAATCATCATGCTTCGACGCACCGACTCCGCAATCATCTTTATTCAGCAGCTCGGACGAGGTTTGCGCTTGAATGATGGTAAGGAATACGCACTGGTGCTCGACTTTATTGGCAACTACCAGAGCAACTTCCTGGTGCCCATCGCGCTTTCGGGTGACAAGACATATAACAAAGACCGCCTGCGCCGTCTTGTTCAAGAGGGCGATTCGGCGATCCCCGGATGCTCGACCGTGAGCTTCGATCGTATTTCCGAGGCACGCATTTACAAGGCCATCGACGGCGGCGATTTCACCTCCGTCAGGTTTTTGAAAAACGAATATCTCGACTTGCGCCAAAGACTCGGCAAGATTCCCTCGCTGCTCGAATTTGATCGTAACGGCTCCATCGATCCGCTGCTTATCTTCAAGAATAGCGGCCTAGGGTCCTACCACGCATTTCTTTCCAAATACGAGCCGGACTACACGGTTCAATTTTCCTCTGATCAAACCAAGATTCTCAAATTTATTTCTCAAAAACTTGCCGCGGGCAAGCGATTCGAAGACCTCTATTTGCTTCAAACGCTCGTCGAAGCCGGACACGAGGGCTACCGGCATATGCGCGAGGCTGCGCTTAGGAACTACCGCGCACAGCTTAAGGACAGCGCCGTTAGGTCGGCAATCGCAGTCCTTAAGGGCGACTTTGCCACTCCTAAGGATTTCGTTTCCCTGCTCATTGACGATGGAACCGGACCTCGTCTGACCGAAGTGTTTGCGACCGCCCTGCGCAACGCAGAGTTCAAACGTCAGATTCTTGAGGTGCTGGATTTTGGTATCGCGCGCAACCGACTCGACTATGCCGAGACGTACGAAAACACAAATTTCGTTCTCAACGCCAAGTACACGTACGAAGAGGTTTGCCGCTTGATGAACTGGGAAAAGAACATCAACGGCCAAAATCTTGGCGGCTATTTTTACGACGAAAAGACCAATACATTCCCTGTGTTTATTAACTATGACAAGGCACCCGACATTAGTGAGTCAATTCAGTATGAAGATCGCTTTGTTTCGCCGAGCAAGCTTATCGCAATCTCCAAGGGCAACCGTACGCTCAACTCTCCCGAGATTCTGCGACTGCAGGTATGGCCGGAAAACGGCCTGAAGACGTATTTGTTTATGCGAAAGAATAAGGACGATAAGGGTGGCAAGGAGTTCTATTTCTTAGGCGAAATGCATCCGACCGGTGAGTTCGAAGCTATTAAAACTAAGAGCAGCGACAACGCCGTTGAAATCGAATATGAGCTCAATGTGCCTGTACGACAGGACATCTACGAGTTTATGCTCAGCGATTTGAGCGAGGCCGAGTAAGAAAGGGGCGGCCGCCATGTGGCGCCCGCCCCTTTCTTACATAAGCCCGAGTTTCTTTTCGAGCTCCTTAACGACTTTAACGTCTGCCGGAAGCCAATCGACATCCCACAGGTTATTGGTATCAAGCCATTTCATATCCTCGTGAGCATGCTCTTTGAACTCCCCCGAAAGAATGGTAGCTAGGTAGCACTGCATCGACAGGTGGAACGTCTCGTAATCGTGTTCGACCGTGCAAAGATAGTCGAGGTTACCGATCGTGACCTCGAGCTCTTCTTGAATCTCGCGCACAATTGCCTGCTCGCCGGTCTCGCCCGGCTCGAGCTTGCCGCCCGGAAATTCCCAGCCGTCTTTAAACTCGCCATAGCCGCGCTGGCAGCTCAGAATTTTTCCGTCCTTCTGAATAACCGCTGCTGCAACATTGATTGATTTCATAACTAGTTATCACCTCTCCAGTTGAGCCCAACCAGTATAGGTGATCAACCGCCCGCCATGTCCCAGTCGCCTGAAAACCACCTGCTCGACCAACCCTTAACGCCGTTTTGCACCGGCACCCCATCCCCCGCTATCGAGGTCTAATACTTTTCCGCGAAGTGAACGTCTGTTTTTGGACCCCTGAAGCATCCACATTTTTCGTCGGCAAAATCGCAGGATTTCAGCATCGAAACCGCAGGAAACGGCACCTCTAAAGTTTCGATGCTTCGGGGGTCCGTTTTAGCTCGTTCACTTCTCGGAAAAGTATTAAACCTCGCTGCTAGCTACCCAGAAGGGTACCTCTTCCTTCCCCACAGCACCCAAAAACTCATCCAACATTAATCTTGGCTCAAGAATCGCTTAATCTATAACCTGCACTATAAAGTTCGACCAAGGGCGGGGCGGCGCCGCGCAACGCAGACCGCTGAACGCAACGCTCGCGCCCGGGCAGATCGCCCGACGTCGCGCCCATCGAACGAAAGGACAGGTCATGGACGACCTCGAAAAAGTTGAAACCATCCGCACCAAGTGCAACGTGAGCTACACCGATGCCAAGGCCGCGCTCGAAGCCGCCGACGGCAACGTTTTGGACGCCATCATTTGGCTCGAATCGCAAGGCAAGACCCAGACCACATCGGCGCACGCCGCCACCGAATCCGAGCCGGTCGATGAACCCTCGGCCGAGATGGTCGCCGCGCAGGCAGCCTACGAGAAGTCGAGCGAAAAGACTGACTTTTCCAAGAAGATGGACAGCGTGTGGGAGTACCTCAAAAAGCTCTTCCGCCTGAGCCTGGACACCAAGTTTATCGCCACGCGCCGCGACGCCATCATCCTCAACATCCCCATCCTGATCCCCATCGTCGCCCTGTTTGCCTGGGGCGCCACGATATGGCTCATGCTGATTGGCCTGTTCTTTGGCATGCGCTACCGCATCGATAGCGACGGCGACGTGCCCGGCAGCATCAACAACCTTATGAATCACGCCGCTGACGCCGCGGACGACATCAAGCAAAACCTGAACGACGACAAGTAATCGCAGACGGGGGCACACATGGCACAGATCCTGATCGTAGAGGACGAGGAGAAAATCGCCCGCTTTGTGACGCTCGAGCTGGAGCACGAGGGCTACCAGGTGGAGCACGCCGCCGACGGCCGCACCGCCGTGGACTTGGCGCTGGAGCACGACTACGATCTGATTCTGCTCGATGTGCTGTTGCCGCAGCTCAACGGCATGGAGGTCCTGCGACGTGTCCGCAAGCACAAGGATGTGCCGGTGATTATGGTCACCGCACGCGATGCCGTGATGGACAAGGTGGCCGGGCTCGATGCCGGTGCCGACGATTACCTGACCAAGCCGTTTGCGATTGAGGAGCTGTTCGCACGGATTCGCGTGGCGCTGAAGCGCGCGGAGGCCGTGCGGGCGGCTTCGGGCGTTGGCGGCGCCGGCGCTGGGGCGGGCATGGCGGGCGGCGCGGGCGGCGACGCCGCTGCGGTGCCCCCGGTCAGCAGGTCGACCAAGGCTTCCGTCGCGCCCTCCCCCGCCGCGCTCACTGTGGGCTCGGTCGTGCTCGACCCCGACCGCCGCGAAGTCACGGTCGGCGGCTCGCCCATCGCGCTCACGGCCCGCGAGTTCGACGTTCTCGCCCTGCTTATGGCACATGCCGAAACCGTGCTCACACGCGAGCGCATCGCGCACGAGGCGCTGGGCTACGAATACGTGGGCGACACCAACAACGTCGACGTGCACATCGCGCACCTACGCGCCAAGATCGAGGACGCTGGCGGCGCCCGCATCATCCAAACCGTGCGCGGGGTGGGCTATGTCTGTCGCGCGTAACACCGAGACCAAGCGCGTCACCTCCATCGCCCGCGCCATCAACTGGAGCTATATGTGGCGCCGCCTGATGAGCTACGTCTGGCTCGACCTGTTGCTGGTGGTGATTGCGGCGGCGATCCTCGTCTATGGATACAACCAGACGCTGCCCGACGGCACGTTTACCGCAGGATGGATCCCCGGCGCCACTGTTCAAGGCATGTCAATGACGCCCGCGCGCGGCTGGGACCTGACAACGCTCACCTATACTGTCGAGCTTGCGCGTACCACCAAGACCTTCCCCCTCGCGCAGGACCTCGTCGCGCTATGGCCTCTCTACTTTGTCGTTGTGGGTTGGCAGGTCATCAGCGTGCTCAACATGCTCGGCGGCGCGAGGCACGTGCGTCGCACCATGGCACCGCTCAACGACTTGGCCCTGCGCGTGGACGAACTCGGCCGCATGCAACTCTCCGGCGGCAAGATGGAAACACTGGAGCAGGCCATCGAGCGCGCGAGTGTCGACTCGCCGAGCGTCACCACCGGCGACGCCGACCTGGCAAGCATCGAGGTCGCGCTCAACCGGCTGCTGCGCCAGATGCAAGAGGCCAAGCTGCAGCAGATGCGCTTTGTCAACGATGCAAGCCACGAGCTGCGCACGCCCATCGCGGTGATTCAGGGCTACGTAAACATGCTCGACCGCTGGGGCAAAGACGACCCGGACGTGCTGGCGGAATCCATCGCGTCCCTCAAGGCCGAAAGCGAGCATATGCAGGAGCTCGTGGAGCAGCTGCTGTTTTTGGCACGCGGCGATGCCGGGCGCACGGTCCTGCGGCGTGCGCATACCAACCTGGCCGCACTGGCCGGCGAGGTGTGCGAGGAATCGCAGATGATCGACGCCGCGCACACGTATCGGCTGGCTTTTGACGCTGCATTCGCCAACGATCCGCGCTGCGACGCACCTGTCGACGTGGCGCTTGTGAAGCAGGCTCTGCGCGTGATCGTGCAGAACGCCGCCAAGTATTCGAACGCGGGAACGACCGTCACGTTTGCCATAACTCCCGATACGGGCACGGGCGCGATCGACATAAGTGTTGAGGACGAGGGTATCGGTATGAACCAGGAGTCCGCAGCTCACGCGTTTGAACGGTTCTACCGCGCCGACAACGCACGCGATGCCGGCGCGCAGGGCTCGGGCCTGGGGCTTGCCATTGCTAAGTGGATTGTCGATAGCCATGGCGGCGCCATTGGCGTGACCTCGGTCGAGGGCGTCGGTAGCCGCTTTACGATTCGCCTGCCACGGTAGGAAGCCCCCTCGTGAATCGAGGTCTAATACTTTTCCCGAGAAGTGAACGAGCGTATTTGGACCCCTGAAGCATCCACATTTTTCGACGGGAAAGTCGCAGGATTCCAGCATCAAAACCGCAGGAAACGGTACCCTCAAAGTGTCGATGCTTCGGGGGTCCAATTCTGCTCGTTCACTTCTCGGGAAAAGTATTAGACCCCGATTTCATGTCCCCTCAAAAGGTCGCCCCCTCGGCATAAAAAAGGGATAGGGCAATGCGGCCCTATCCCTTTTTTCGTTATAGCAGCTTGTGCGCTACTCGCGACACAGGTGCACGGCGAAGCCGGCGAACTCGCGCTTAAAGTACACAAGCTTGGTGCCGCCGTCGGGCAGCAGCACGCGCGACTCCTCGTTGACCTCGAGCCCGTGCTCGGCAAACCACTTCTCGGCAGCATCGATGTCGTTGACGGCAAAGCCTATGTGGCCCTTGGCGCCACGACCGTTCTGCTTCATAATCTCGACCAGCGAGTCGTTAAAGTACGAAATCGGGGTCTCGCTGACGGGCAGGCCCATCATCGTCGAGAACAGCTCCGCGATCTCAAGGGCGTCTGCCGAGTCGGTGGCGTTAATGCCCACATGGGCAACGCGCATGCCAAAGAGCTCGACCGGGTTGGCGTTCTGCTCGTTCATACCGGCAGCGTCTACTGAGCCATGACGTCGAGAACGGCCTTCTCGGCAGCGACGCGGTTCATGCCGGTCATAAAGGGCACGCCGCTCACGTACGGGCAGGTGAGGCCCTCGGGGGCAACGGTGGTGGCGATCAGCAGGTCGGCGCCCTCGTCGCAAGCGTCCTTGGCCTCGGAAATGGCGCACTGCACGATCTCATACTTGCCGGCGTAACCGTTGGCGTCGAGCATGGTGGCGACCTTCTGGGCAACGAGCGTGGAAGTAGCAGCGCCAGCACCGCAAGCCAAAACGATCTTCTTCATAGGTAATGTCTCCCTTCATGGTTTACTTTAGGTAAGTGTACCGCAGCGAGCGATGGCGCTCGGCCTCGATGCACTTTTGTGCCAGTTTGCTTGCACGCTGCGTATAATACATCTAGTAGGTTTTGTCATACCGCTTGTTTTACGAGCGACCGAGGAGCTCAATATGCCCGATTCCCGCACACTCTGGACCGTCGTCGTTGTCATCTGTATCGCCGTGTCGCTGCTCTTTAGCATCAAAAAACGCACCACGTTTAAACGCCTGCAGCGGCTCATGGCCGCCAAACAGTGGGACGAGTTCGATCGTTTGCTCGACGGCAAACTCACCAGCATGCTGTACCCGCGCTACAACCGCGACTACCTGCGCCTGAACTCCTATCTGCTGCGCGAGGACCACGAGCGCGCCGACGAGATGTTTGACCTGCTGCTGGGGCTCAACCTGCCCAAGATGCAGCGCGTCGATCTGGTGATCAAGGCCTTTAACTACTACGTTGGCCAGGAGGACCGCAAAAAGTCCAAGGAGCTGCTGCACGAGATCAAGGGCTTTGAGGGTGGCCAAGCCGAGGCAGTCGCGCACGAATGCCAGCTGATGTACGACACGATGATCCTCAAGCGCCACAACGACATTCCCGAGCTGGAGCGCATGCTCGAGGATGTCGGCAACGACCCGGTCAAGCGCTGCCGACTGGAGTACCTGCTGGCCCTGCAGTACCAAAACAAGGGCGACGAGGCAAAGTTCCAAGAGTTCCTCGAGAAGTCGGGCCAACACTCGATGGCCGTCAACGCGTAACGGACGGCTTGTGCTAGACTTCTAGTCTTACGGGGGCGTGGCGGAATTGGCATACGCAGGAGACTTAAAATCTCTCGCCGCAAGGATTGTGGGTTCGAGTCCCACCGCCCCTACCATATGAAGCTTTCGAGCCCGTGTCCCTTTGGAATGCGGGCTCGCTTCTTTTGGACACCGTCAAGCCTCTAAGAAGTTGCGGTGGAATAGTTCCTGTTTTGGCAGTTTATCAGCCCATTTAGGAACTATTTCACCGCAACTTATGAGGGGATGGTTAAAGGACGCTGAGGCTGGGGGTCCAGGCGATGGTGGGGGTCGCGCCGTCGAGAACCTCGTTGATGGTGGCGGCCATTCCGGCGAGCAGACTGTTCTCGCTTACAGTGAGCGCGTCGTAGCCGCCGGCTCGCATGAGCTCGCGAATCACCACAGCACCAGCCAAGATCACGCCCGCACGCTTGGGTTGCACGCCTGGCAACGCGGCGATGCCCGCGACATCCAGCGAGGACATGCGCTCGATAGCGGCCGAAACCTGGTCCAGCGAAAGCTCGCGCAGGTGCACAAAACTCGAATCATACGGCTCCAGCTCGTGAACGAGCGCAACGAGCGTGGTGACGGTGCCACCCACCGCGACCAGGCGCTCGGCTCGCTCAAAGTCGACAGGCAAGCTCTTAAAGTAGCCCGCAAACTGCTCGTTTGCCCACGCGCCAGCGGCGGCAAGCTCGCTGCCCGTTGGCGGCAGCGCCGAGAAAAACCGCTCCGTCACGCGGCGACAGCCGATGTCCAGCGAGCGCGTTCCCTCCAGCGCAAAGACCCCACGCTCCGGCGCATAGACGCCCGTCGCGAGCTCCGTGGATCCGCCACCCGAATCGGCAACAATGATGCGCTCGCCGGCAAAATCGTGCGCCACGCCAAAAAACGTCAGGCGCGCCTCGACCTCGCCCGGAATCACCTGCGGCTCGAGCCCCAGCTCGCGCAGGCCGTCCAGCAGCAGCGCGGCATTGGACGCATCGCGCGCGGCGCTCGTGCACGTGGTGCAGATGCACGCGGCCCCAAAGGCACGGGCCTCGTCCACAAACATTCGGCACGCAGCGAGCACGCGCCCAACGGCCGCCTCGCAAAAGCGCCCCGTTGCGTCCACGCCCTCGCCCAAGTCGGTAATCTCGGTATGCTTGGACGATTCCACGATCGCCCCATCCTCGACCTGGGCCAGCACCAGTCGCGACGACACCGTTCCCAGGTCAATCGCCGCCACCTTATATCGTTTGCAATTCGTCATTGCGGCCCCCCTCCGGGCGCTACTCGCCATTGGACACGACTGTCTGGCCCTCGACGCCGTTAAATCCAAACAGCATGTCGAGCGTCTGGATGTACCACGGCGCGTCCTTGCCGACCTCTTCGATTTCCTTGGCAACTTCGCTGGCCTTCTTGGCGTTCGACGACTTCTGGCTCGACGAGCCATCGGAATCATCGTCCAGGCCCTGCACTTCAATCCTCTTCTCGCCGGGCATCACCAGACCCAGGTCCTCGGTCGCCGCGTCCTTAATGCCCTCCTCCGAGAGCAGCTTGTCGACGCTTTTTTGCAGGTCGTCATTATATTGCTCGCGAATCTCGACCTGCTTGGCCAAGATGTCGCTCGAGCGTTTTGCCACATACAGGTCGCGCACCGGGAAGTACAGGCTCACGAGCGCCAGGGCGACGACAATGCCAACAAACAGCCCTCGCTGGGGACCGTGGGTAAAATCATAGATTGCCTTGACCACCGCGTTATCGTTGGCGTAGTGCATAAAGTCCGAGCCCGAAAGACGGCTTGAGGGACGGCGCGGCTTGTCGGACGCCTGGGTCGAAGGGCGCGACGCATGCTTGGAACGCGATGGGCGCACCGGACTGTCCGAGGAACTATTTGGCTGAGCATTGGGATGCGAAGTCGCCGGCGAGCTATACCTGGAGCGATCAGCGCCAGCATAACCAGACCCGCCAAGCTGCACCGAATGCGCACGGCGAGGTGACGGTTCGCGCGAACCGGCGGAATAGTGCCTGTTGTCGTAAATCTGATCCATGTGCGCCTTGTGCGGTTGAGGTTTGTTTGCGCTAAGTCCTTTAGTTATAGCACGCGGGCGGACCAGCCGGACGAGCCGTAGGACAAATCCATTACTCGAGCGCGCGTGGTCGCCAACGGGCAAGTCAACGGGGCGCCGCCCTTACGCCCCGCCGACCAACACCGTGTCCTACTCCTCTGCCTTTACGGCATCCCACAGGTCGTTGAGCCCGTGGGTCGAAAGCTCGGCAAGATCAACATGGGCATCGGCCGCCATCTGCTCCATTGCGGCCCAACGGCGGCGGAACTTTGCCGTGCTCGCGCGCAGGGCGCTCTCGGCGTCGATGCCCTCTTTGCGCGCAACGTTGACCAGGGCAAAGAGCAGGTCGCCAAACTCCATCTCGCGCTCGGGCGAGCCGGGTTCCTCGGCCTCAAACTCGGCACGTTCCTCGGCGACCTCGTCCCACACGTCCTGGACCGTATCCCACTCAAAGCCCACGGCAGCCGCCTTGCGCGACACCTTCTGAGCCTGCATCAGCGCCGGCAGATGCGTGGGCACGCCGTCGAGCAGGCCCTCGGGCGCAGCATCGCCCGCCGCCACGGCCTGGTCCTTGGCGGCCTTCTCGGCAAGTTTGACCTCGTCCCAAATCTTGAGCACCTCATCGGAGTTGTCGGCATCCACATCGCCAAACACGTGCGGATGGCGGCGAATGAGCTTGGCGTCGATATCGCGCGCCACGTCGGCCAGCGTAAACTCGCCGGCGTCCGCCGCAATCTGTGCATGCAGCACGACTTGCATGAGCACATCGCCCAGCTCCTCTCGAAGATGGGCCGCGTCATCCGCCTCGATGCAGTCGAGCGCCTCGTAGGCCTCCTCGATCATGTTCTTGCCAATGCTCTGGTGCGTCTGCTCGCGGTCCCACGGGCAGCCGTCGGGCTGACGCAGGCGCCAGATAGTCTGTACCAGATGTTGTAACTCGGCCGATGCATCGACCAGCGTGGACAGGTCGCGCGAACCTTCGGCATTTTGCTGAGCCATGTGCTCGGCCATGGTTAGTCCTCCTCCATGATCACATGGCGGAACGCGCCGCCCTCGTAGATACCATAGCTGTGCGTGCCGTCCTTGGGGATGCTCACGCTGCCGGGATTGAAGAGCCACAGACCCGGGTGTGCGGTGCTTTCCTCGTTGACCTTGACGTGCGTGTGACCGTAGACGAGCGCGGAGCCCTCGGGCAGCGCGGGCACGTGATCGACGCTGTTGTGCATGCCGGCGCCAAAGACGTGGCCGTGCGTCAGGAACAGCTCGCGGCCGACCTCGTCGAACAGTGTGGCGTAGTCGGCCATGACGGGAAAGTCGAGAACCATCTGGTCAACCTCGGCGTCGCAGTTGCCGCGCACCGCGATAATGCGGTCGGCCAGGGCGTTGAGCAGCGGGATCACGCGCTTGGGAGCGTAGTCGCGCGGCAGGTCGTTGCGCGGACCGTGATAAAGCAGGTCGCCCAGCAGGACGATGCGGTCGGGCTGCTCGGCTTCGATGGCGGCGCAGAGGCGCTCGGTCCAATATGCCGAGCCGTGGATGTCAGAAGCGATGAGGTATTTCATGGAGGTCCTTTCGAGGTGGGGTTGACGTGGCCGGGCGCGGAATGTCGCCACCAGCCGCGTTATTCAAATCGCAGTGCCGCGCTCTGGGCCGCCTGCATCACGCGTTGGAGCGGCACATTGTGCTCACGGGCAAGGCGGGCGCAGTCTTCGTACTCGGGCGCCGCGCGCTCACTGCCGTCGGGCAGGGTGGCCACCTTGACGGACACCTCGCCCCACGGCGTCGTTACGCGCTCAAAGTGGCGCGGCAGGCAAACGCGCTCCATAACCTGGCGGCGGATGCCATTGGTCGTGGTTTCCAAAAAGATGATCGTCTGCAGGCGCTCGATATCCTCGTGGGTGCAGATTACCTGCAACTGCCAGCCAGGGCGGCCTTTCTTGCAATAGAGGGGCAGCCAGTGCACCTCGCGCGCGCCGGCCTCGCGCAGGCGGTCGGCGGCGTAGGCGAGCACCTCGGGCGACGCGTCGTCGATGTCGCACTCCAGCTTGACGATGGTTTCGGGCGCATCGGTCTCGCGGGACAGCGGAGATGTAGTTCCACGTTGCATACGGTCCGGCTCCTTTCCGCACGGGCTCGTTTTATTCACCCAAACGCTAGCACATCGCGAGCGGCGCAAGTGTGGCGGCGCGCGATGAGCGCGATTTTCCTTGTCTGCAAGAACCGACACTCCACCGCCTCGGCCAAACATGTACATCAGCCTCCAAACATGTCATTTTTTGTCAGTTTTGGAGGCTGAGGTACATGATTCGAAGCAAGGCCGATGTCGCGAGCCCGCCCTTATGCGCCGCCCGTCCTTTCCAGTCGATTTCGGCCCCCGGCGCGTACATCGCACTGGGGGCCGCGCCGTTACAATGGAGCAGATTCGCTTGACGTAAAGGAGCCGCCATGCCTGCTTGCCCGCTGGTCGATTGCCATACTCACACCTCGTTCTCGGACGGACACGCCTCGTTTGAAGACAACGTCCGCGCCGCTGCTGCGGCCGGTTGCCGCACCATGGTCTCGGCCGATCACCTTACCCTGCCTGCCAGCATGGATGCCACCTGCGAGGTGCAGGTTGTCGAGGGCGACCTGCCGGCGCATCGTCTGGCTTTTGAGGATGCCCGCAAGCTTGCCGCGCAGATTGCGCCGGAGCTCGAGCTTGTCTATGGCTTTGAGTGCGATTGGTACGAAGGCTGCGAGCCTTTGGTTGAGCGCTGGTCCCGGGGCGCCGTCGTACGCCTGGGCAGCGTGCATTGGATTGGTAACCCGGGCAATATCATGGCAGGCGCTGCGGGCACGACGGGGACAGAGGGCATCGCACGCCCCGATACGCCCGACTCACGCTGCGGCTGGATCGACGACGACACCAACCTGCACGTTTGGGAAAACTTAGGCGTGCGCGGCGTGTGGGAGCGCTATGTCGATGACTGGTGCCGCGCCTGCGAAAGCTCGCTCAACTTTGATGTGATGGCTCACCCCGACCTGGTCATGCGCTTTTCGAAGGAAGGCTTTGCGCCCGATTTTGACCCCGCACCGTTTTGGCGGCAGATGGCCGAGTGTGCGCACGATACGGGCCGCCGCGTTGAGGTCTCGACCGCCGCACCGCGCAAGGGGCTCGACGACTACTATCCCGCGACCGGCCTTTTGCGCTGCTTTGCCCATGCTGAGGCGCCCATTACCTTTGGCTCGGATGCGCACCGCGCCTGTGATATTTGCTGGAATATCCGCGAGGCCCAAGCCCATGCCTACGACTGCGGCTACCGAACCTTCGACATCCCCCACCCCACCGGCGAATGGGAGTCCACACCCCTCGCCTAGCCATCCCTTCATAAGTTGCGGTGAAATAGCTCCTATTTATAGCCCTAAGACCGTCAAACAAGAACTATTCCACCGCAACTTCTATGGTCATCGGGGACGTTCTTTAACGACTAGTGGCGGCGGGCGTTGAGTTCGCCGGCCAGCTCGTCGAGGGTAATGCCGTAGCGCTCAAGCGTCACGAGCAGGTGGTAGACCAGGTCGCCAGCCTCGTAGCGAATGTGATCATGGTCGTTATCCTTGCAGGCCATGATCACCTCGCTCGCCTCCTCGGCAAGCTTCTTGAGCAGCTCATCCTCCACATCGGTCAGCAGTCGGGCGGTATAGCTTTCCTGCGGCGACGCATCGCGACGACCGTGAATCACCTCGGCCAGCCCCGTTAGCGTCTCGCCGATATTTCCATCCTGAACATTTGCGGTACGCACACCCATGGTTCAATCCTTTCTGGTTGGCCAAGCGCCTGGTCGAGCGCCCGCCCTACGCGAGTTTCTTAAAGAAGCAGGTACGGTTGCCGGTATGGCAGGCCGGACCCGGCGAGTCGACCTTGACCAGCAGCGTGTCGCTATCGCAGTCGGCCCAGAGTTCGCGAACCTCCTGCATGTTGCCGCTCGTCGCGCCCTTGTTCCAGAGCTCCTGGCGACTGCGGCTCCAAAACCACGTGGTGCCGGTCTTGAGCGTCAGCCCCACCGACTCCTCGTTCATCCAGGCAACCATGAGCACCTCGCCGGTGTCATACTGCTGAACCACACAAGGAATCAGCCCGCGGGCGTCGTACGCAAGCTTTGAAGGATTGGTTATCTCTTCCATTTCTCTCCCCCAATTCAAACTTCGCAGGTCGGCGAGGGTTGTCCAGGTGCCCGAGATTCCGAGCGACAAGCCCGACGACGCGTACTTAAGTACGCGAGGAGGGTTGGAGCCGGAAGGTCGGGTGCCTGGGCAAGCCGCAGCGCTAGAAGTCCAACCTGACAGGGATGCCTTGAGAGGCCATATACTCCTTCACCTGGCGAATGCTGAAGGTTCCAAAGTGAAAGACGCTCGCCGCCAGCACGGCGTCGGCCTCGCCCTCGATCACGCCCTCGGCAAAATGCTCGAGCGTGCCCACGCCGCCGCTCGCGATGACGGGGATTGGCACCGCGCGGGCCACGGCGCGGGTGAGCGCCAAATCAAAACCGGCCTTGGTGCCGTCGCGGTCCATGCTGGTGAGCAAGATCTCGCCGGCGCCGCGACGAGCCGCCTCCTCGGCCCACGCCACCGCGTCGATGCCCGTGGCGTTGCGACCTCCTGCGGTAAAGACCTCCCACTTGTCGGCACCGGATGCGCCGGGCAGGCCGACGCGCTTGGCATCGATCGCCACGACCACGGCCTGGCTGCCAAACGCCGCGGCAGCTTGGCTAATCAGCGACGGATCGCGCACGGCCGCCGAGTTGAGCGACACCTTGTCGGCACCGGCGGCAACCATGGTGCGCATGCCCGCCAGGTCGCGAAAGCCGCCGCCCACGGTATAGGGAATGGCGAGCTCCTCGGCCGCATGCGCCGCCATCTCGATGGTCGTCGCACGGTTGTCGCTCGTGGCAGTAATGTCCAGGAAGACGACCTCGTCCGCACCCTCGCGGTCGTAGGCGCGGGCCAGTTCTACCGGATCGCCCGCATCGCGCAAGCTCACAAAGTTAACCCCCTTGACCACGCGGCCGTCCTTGACGTCCAGGCAGGGAATTACGCGCTTGGTAAGCATGGGCTACTCCTCCCCTCGGGCGGCGGCCAACGCCTGGGCCAGCGTAAAGTTGCCCTCGTAGAGCGCACGGCCGGTAATGGCGCCTTCAATCGCGCCCTCACCCACCGCGGCCAGTGCGCGGATGTCGTCGAGCGTCGAGATGCCGCCCGAAGCCACGACGGGAAAGCCCGCGACCTCGGCCACATGGCGATACGCCGCCACATCGATACCCGTCTGCATGCCATCGCGCGCGATGTCGGTATACACCAGATGCTTAAAGCCCAGCTCGGAAAGCTGCGCCACGGCATCGTCGAGCGCCACACCTGCGCCGTCGCGCCAGCCGTTCACCTTGACCTGACCGTCGCGCGCGGCGATGTCTGCTACCAGTAGCTCGCCAAAGCCTTGGGCTGCCACTTCGGCAAAACCCGGCTCGGTCACCAGCACGGTGCCCAGCGCGATACGGCATGCGCCGTAGCCTGCCAACTCGTCGATGCGCGCAAGCGAGCGGACGCCGCCGCCCACGTCCACGGACAGACCGTCGACGCCGCAGATGGCCTTAATCGCCGCCGAGTTGGCAGCACGTGCGCCCTCGTCCTCGCCAAAGGCAGCGGACAGGTCGACGACGTGCACCCAGCTCGCGCCCTGTTCGGCAAACGTGCGGGCAACGGCCACGGGATCGTCGGAATATACCTTGCAGCGGCTGCGGTCACCGCGCTCCAGGCGCACGACCTTGCCGCCGATCAGATCGATTGCGGGAAACAGGATCATCGGCCAACCTCCTCGACGATGCTCACAAAGTTCTTAAGGATGCGCTGACCCAGCGCGGAGGATTTCTCGGGATGGAACTGGCAGCCCCACACGTTGCCATGGCGCACGATGCACGGGAAGCTCCGCGTATAGTGTGTGCGCGCCAGCACATCGGCGGCATCGGCGTCGTCAGCCACCGCGTAGCTGTGGGTGAAGTACATGTTGGCACCCTCGGCAAAACCGGCAAGCAGCGGATCGGCCGCACCGGCGGGCGTCATGCGCACCTGGTCCCAGCCCACGTGCGGCACCTTCAGGCGGCTCGACTCCAAGCGCGTGCACGAACCGCGCATAATGCCCAGGCCATCGACCCAGAGACCGCCAGCCTGCTCGGGGGCGCTGCCGTCGGCGACCGCGCCCTCGTCCGCAGGCACGCCCTCGTTGCCGCGCTCAAAAAATAGCTGAAGGCCCAGGCAGATGCCGAGCAGCGGAGTTCCGGCGGCAACGGCGTCGAGCACCGCGTCCGCCTCGCCGCTCTGGCGCATAAAGGCGATCGCGTCATAGAACGCACCCACGCCCGGGATGACCAGGCCGTCGGCGCGGCGGATCTGCTCCGGATCGTCCGACGTGCAGGCGGCGGCACCGGCGCGCACAAGCCCGCGCACGACGCTCGACAAGTTGCCCTTGTGGTAGTCGACCACCACGATCTTCGGTTCGCCCACGCGACCCTCCTTTTTCCCATTCAAAACCTGCCAAAAAGGGACAGGTTTATTTTGGTCGGTTAAACGTTCACCCACCGTATGAGACAGCATTTCCGCAGATAAAACCTGCCAAAATAAACCTGTCCCTTTTTGGCAGGCTACAGCGAGCCCTTGGTGCTGGGGATGCCCTGCACGCGGGGATCGAGCTCGCAGGCGTGGCGCATCGTGCGGCCCACGGCCTTAAAGGCGGCCTCGATAATGTGATGCGAGTTGCCGCCTGCGAGCTCGCGCACGTGCAGCGTGAGCTTGGCATCGCGCGCAAAGGCATAGAAGAACTCGACGGCCAGCTCGGTATCGAAGCTGCCCACACGTTCGGTCGGCACGGGCAGCTCGCAGTAGGCCTGGCCGCGACCCGAAATGTCCACGGCGGCCATCACGAGCGTCTCGTCCATGGCAATCGCCGCGTCTGCAAAGCGCGTAATACCCGCCTTGTCGCCCAGCGCTTGGCAAAACGCCTCACCCAGCACAATGCCCGTGTCCTCGACGGTATGGTGCGCGTCGACCTCCACGTCGCCTACTGCATGCACCGTCAAATCAAACAGGCCATGGCGGCCAAAGGCGTTGAGCATGTGGTCGAAAAACGGTACGCCGGTCGAGATGTCGCACGCACCGGTTCCGTCCAGGTCGAGTTTGACAACAATGTCGGTCTCCCCCGTCTTGCGGACCACCTCGGCATAACGGCCCATCTACATCTCCTCCTTCACCAGCGCGGCAAACGCAGCCAGCACCTCGTCGTTTTCCTGCGGGGTGCCCACGGTAATGCGCAGACAGTCCGCAAGCCCCGGCGCGTAACTAAAGTCGCGCACCAAAATCGAATACTCGTCGCGCAGGCGCTCACGCACGCGCGTGGCATGCGGCGTGCGCACGAGCACAAAGTTCGCCGCACTCGGCCATGCCTCCACGGGCAGACCCCCGGCAGCCATTGCGCGCAGGGCACACAGTTCGCGCTCGCGCTCGGATGCGACCTGTGCCACCACGGGCGCATACGCATCGCGGGCGCGCACGCAGGCAAGCGCCGCCGCCTGGCTCAGCACGTTGACTGAATAGATCTGGCGAATCGCCGCGAACACGTCGATGACCTCGGGCGCCGCAATCACATAGCCCAGACGCGTGCCGGCGGCGCCAAACGCCTTGGACAGCGTATGCAGGATCACCAGGTTGGGATGCTCGGCGATAAGTCCCTGCACTGTGGTGGCCGCGCCAAACGAATCGTCGGCAAACTCCACGTAGGCCTCGTCGACCATCACCATGCCGGGGCACGCATCGCACAGGGCCGCGACAAAGTCGAGCGGTGCCACGTCACCCGTGGGGTTATTGGGCGAGGTCACTATGGCCAGGTTGCACTCGGGCGCCGCCGCGAGCACGGCAGCCTGGTCGAGCTCAAAGGTCGCCGGGTCGCGCCACACGTCGCGCACCTCGGTCTGACAGAGCGACGCAAAGAACGCATACTCGCTAAAACACGGCGGGCAGTTGAGCAGGGTCCGACCCGCTCCGCCAAACGCCAGCAGGTAGTTATAGAGCAGCTCGTCGCCGCCGTTGCCCACGCAGACATTCTCGCGCGCCACACCATGCCAAGCGGCAAGCTCGTCGCGCAGATCGTTGGACATGGGGTCGGGGTAGCGGTTGAGCGGCGTGGCAGCCAGGGCGGCGTCGACCGCCTCGCGCACGCCAGCCGGCACGGGATAGGTATTCTCGTTGGCCGAAAGGTTGATGCGCGTGGGCGTAAAGTTGGGATCGTAGGGCTCAATGCCAGCCAAGTAGGGCTGGACGAGCCCCTTCATGCGAGACGTCAGCTCGGCCATATTAGGCCTCCTCGCCGGTCGCGCCAGCGCCATCCGCGCTTGCAGCCGCTAGGTCCACACCCTCGGCGACCGTCGCCACGGCGTCGCCCGGCCAGGCGACCTTGGTCAGGTCGGCCGCGGCCAGAGACTCAGCACTCACGGCACCCTCGCCCTGCTCCAGCACACGGCGACGCAGCGCGGCGGAAAGCGCGTGCGCCCACAGGCCCTCGGCCTCGGCCAGGCGCTGCGTCGCGGGAGCGTCCGAGAGCAGGCCCTCGGGCGTATAGCAAATGACGCTCGAGCGCTTGACGAATTCTTCGACCGAAAGCGGGTTGGAGAACATGGCCGTGCCGCCGGTCGGCAGCGTGTGGTTGGGGCCGGCAACATAATCGCCAAGCGGCTCGGAGCTCCAAGCGCCCACAAAGATGGCGCCGGCGTTGCGAATGCCGCCGAGCAGGCCCATCGCATCCTTGCAGTGCAGCTCCAGGTGCTCGGGCGCCACGGTGTTCACCGCCTCGACGGCAGCAGCCATATCGGCGGCCACCACGATGGTGCCCTCGTTGTCGAGCGAGGCGCGCGTGATCTCGGCACGCGGGGACTGTGCCACCAGAATGTCGATACCCGCCTCGACCTCGCGCGCAAACTGCTCGTCGCAGGTCACCAGATAGCAGGCTGCTAGCGGATCGTGCTCGGCCTGGGCCATCAGGTCGGCCGCGACCACCATGGGCTTGGCCGTGGCATCTGCCAGCACGCAGACCTCGGAGGGACCGGCGACCATGTCGATGCCCACGTCGCCCGAGACAATCTGCTTGGCCGCGGCAACAAAGGCGTTGCCCGGACCGGTGATTTTGTCGACGCGCGGAATGGTCTCGGTACCGTATGCCAGCGCGGCCACGGCCTGAGCGCCGCCCACCATATAGATTTCGTCCACGCCGCCGAGCTTTGCCGCGGCGAGCGTGTAGGGGCTGATCAGGCCATCTTTTTGCGGCGGGGTCACCATGACCACGCGCTCGACGCCGGCGACCTTGGCGGGAATGGCATTCATGAGCACCGTGGAGGGATACTGCGCGCGACCGCCCGGCACGTAGATGCCGGCCGCCGCAAGCGGGGTCACCTTAACGCCGAGCATGGTGCCGTCTGCACGCGTGGTAAACCAGCTCTGCTCGACCTCGCGCTGGTGGAACTCGCGAATCTGGCGCGCAGCCTTCTCGAGCGCCGCGACAAAAGCGGGGTCGAGGCCTTCGAGCGCGGCATCGATCTGCTCTTGCGGCAGACGGAAGCTCTGCAGCTCAACACCGTCAAAACGCTGACAGTAATCGCGCACCGCGGCATCGCCGTTGGCGCGCACGTTGGCCACAATATCGCGGGCGGCGTCGACGATGTTTTGCGGCAGCACGCCCTTACGGTTGAGCTGGTTGGTAACGAGACGCTCACCGGGAGCAAGCTTGATAGTCTTCATATCGGTATCCCCTATCGGTCGAGGTTGTGTTCGAAAAACGAGAGGCCGGGCGGCGGCGCCCATCGGCCCGCAGCCCAGACGTTGGGGCGCCCGTGCGTGCTCGCGCTATTGTGCCGAGCCCGCAACGGGCTCAAAATGTTTGTCCTTAACGGCCGCCGCCAAGCGATCTGCCAGATTGCGTACGCGCGGATCTAAGCGAGCGGCACCCGGGTTGACAAAAAAGCGCGCCGTGCAGTCCATAATGCGACCAGTAATAACCAGGTCGTTATCGCGCAGCGTGGCACCCGTAGCGGTAATATCCACGATGCGATCGGTCATGCCGACGATGGGTCCCAGCTCGATGTTGCCGTGCAGCGAAACGATATCGGCGTTCACACCGCGCTCGGCATACCAGGCACTCGCGATGCGCGGGTACTTGGTTGCCACGCGAAGCGAACCGCGGCGGGCATAGTTGCGCTCGGCCTGGCCGGCGCGCCACGCGGGCTCCGCCTCGATAAAGGTGCACAGGCCATAGCCCAGGTCGACCAGCTGCAGCAGGTTGAGGTCGGCCTCGATGAGCGAGTCCCAGCCGCAGATGCCGCAATCGGCGCCACCGCAGCCCACAAAGGCGGGCGCATCGCTGGGTCGCACGATAACAAACTCGATATCGCCGACCGTGCCCTCACCGGCACGCGTGTCGCGACCGCGCACAATCAGGTGACGGCCGGGGTCACGCAACTCAGAGACATCCAGGCCCGCGGCCTCGAGCACGTCGAGCGTGTCTGCCTTAAGCGAGCCCTTGGGCACGGCAATGCGCAGCGGACCCTCGGCGCCACGGCCCGCGGCGTGATCGCCGTCGGAAGCGGTGTCCTCTGCCGAGTTACGAGCGGCCTCCAGGCGCTCGAGCGAAAAGGCGAAGCCCGCCGCCGGCACCTCGATGCCGTCGCCAAATGCGCCGGTAAAGATGGAGTCGTAGCGTCCGCCCGAACCGACCGGATCGGGCAAGCCACCGGCATAGGCCTTAAAGACCAGGCCCGTGTAGTAATCGAAAGAGTTCATAATGGAGAAATCGAACGACAGCACCTGGGCGTCCTCGGGAGCCAAACCCTCGACCAGGGCCCGCAGCTCGCGTGTCGGCGGCGCGGCGATACCGGCGGCCTCCAGCAGCGCGTCCACGCGGTCGAGCACCTCGGCACCACCGTGCAGGCGCGGCAGCTCGCTAATGGCGGCCTTGACGGCATCAGACTCGGTGCTGGCAGCCACGCGGGCATCGAGGCCCACAAAGTCGTTGGCATGCACGCAGCGCAGGGCCTCGGCTGCCAGCTCGCGATCCTCGCACGCCGCGAGCAGCTCCTTAAAAGGACGCACGCTACCTGCGATTATACGAGCATCGGGAAGCGCCAGCTTACGCACGGCCTCGGCCACCAGCGAAACAATCTCTACATCGCCCGCGGTATCGCCCGCACCGATAAGCTCAAAGCCCAGCTGCGTAAACTGACGCGAGCCACCGGCATTGCGCTGGCACTCGCGAACCACCGGCGCCTCGTAGCGAAGGCGCAGGGGCAGATCGGCCGCACGCATGCGGGTCGAAACCAGGCGCACGATCGGCAGCGTGTTGTCGGGACGGACCACCAGCAGGCGACCGTCGTCATCAAAGAGCTTAAACGGCGTGTCCGCAATGCGGCCGCCCTCCTCGAGCGAACCCTTGTCCTCGAGCAGCGGCGTCTCGACCGGAAGGTAATGATGCTCCCTAAAGCAGCCCTTCACCGTATACGCGATCTCCTCGCGTGCCTGAGCCTCCTCGGGCAATATGTCCCGGAATCCCCACGGTGTGGCCGTCATCTGGTGAGCCTCCTCATACTGCGTTTCATATAGAACGAAAGACCGGCATAGCTCCGCCGATCTTCTGGGTACTTTAGCATACTAGAGTGCTTGCGGGGAGAACCGTCGCAGCCGCTCACGCCGTATTCATTTGGAAACATAGGGGCAGACGCTCAGCTAAATCTGGCGATTATCTAAGCCAACCGGAAACCATATCCCGTTTTTCGTCTAAAAACCGGGATGCAGTTTCCGCTGAGGACCTCATCCGGAAACCGCATCCCACTCTGAGCATCAAATCTGGGATGCACTTTCCGCCGAGCATGCCATCCGGAAACCGCATCCCACTCTGGGCCGAAATTCCGGGATGAGCTTTCCGCCAGAAGCCCCGACCGGAAGACGCGACCCATTTTGCCGAAGAACGCTAGGCCTAAATCCCCGACCGACAGATGGCCCAACGCCCGCTCCGTCTAGGCTCCAATCGCGCGTCGATACTCCGCCATAACCTGAGCGTCGGCTGCCGTTGGATTGGCAAAGTACTGTTCGTCATACGTCTCGGCAGAAACTACGCCCTTGTAGCCACGCGCCACCAGCCTATCCAAGTCGGCGCGCATGTCACGATCACCATCGCCCCAGGCCAGGTGCGTGGTACCGTCTGCCGTTACATCGACAAAATGTACATGGGCGATATCGTCGCCGAGCACATCAAAATAGCCGTCAATGGTATCCCCCGCCACCGCCATGGCGCCCATATTAGACAGGCCTTGAGTGCGGGATGGTCGACGGCATCAAGCATGCGCCTCGTATCCTCGGCGGTATTCACAATCAGAGATTCAACCGGCTGCAAGGCCTCAAACACCAGTCGAATGTCCCGCTCCCCCGCATACTCTGCAATCGAACGCAACATTGACGCGCTGCGCTTCCACGCATCCTCGACCGGCTCATCCAGAAAGGCCCAGCCGCTCGATACCATAACTTGCCCGGCGCCTAGCTCCGCCGCAATATCCACAGCGTTCTTAAAGTACTCAAGCGTCCGGGCACGCGCGACCGCCTCGCGTGCCGCGATATTCCACGGCTTGGGATTATTCTGCTCGGGGCAGAGCCCCATGCAGGTCGAACTTGGGGGAGCGGCCGCGGCGGTTGAGCAGGCGCAGACCGAAGCAGTCGGCGAGGTAGTAGCCCTTCTCGCAACCGCCGGCACCGTGGTCGGAGGCCATCATGACGCAGTTCTCAGCGCCCACGGCCCGGCCAATTTTGCCCTCGGGGCTGGTCATGGCGTAGACGCGCACGCCCATTTTCTTTCCTGTCGTCGAGTCTCTTGCGCGACGAGCGACCGTGAGGAGGTCGGGAATCTGGTCGATGACGGCGTCAGTCCGCCGCCTCCTGCGAGAAGCCGAAGCGGTCCTCGCGCTTGGCGTAGACGGTCGGGCCCGCGCGCTTGCCGGCGGTGATACCGGGCATGGAGTCCTCCACGCAGCAGCAGTCCCGCGCCGACAGGTCCAGGAGCGCGAGCGTGTGCAGGTAGATCCCCGGGTCGGGGTTACTCTCGCGAAATTGCTCGCCCGAGGTGACGGCTTCAAAGGATTCTCGGATGCCGCAGGCATCCAGCACCTCGAGGATGTTCTGCAGGGGCGAGGACGAGGCGAGCGCCACCTCCACGGGCTGCCTCTTCGTCGGCATGGACTAGCCTCGGTGATGACCTGCCTTGTAAAATGACAGCACCTAGGGAGAGCGAATTTGTATAGGAGAGGATCGAAACGCCTGGGCATCAGATTTTTGGCAGCCCTCGCATCCATGGCACTTTTGCTCGCCGCCATATTCCTTGCTTGAGGAAACCGGTGCTTGAAGAGCGATTCGCGCGGGCGCCCTCGCCATGAAGCCGCCCGCGCGAACCTCGCACCTATGAAGATGGGTTTGGAGCGCCCTGCCCGGCGCTAGTCGCCCATGATCGTCACATGGATGGTCCGCGGCTGCGGGCCATCAAACTCCGCCAGGTAGATCTCCTGCGCCGAGCCCAGGCAGATCTGCCCGTCCACCACGGGGAAGACCGCGTGGTTGCCCGTCAGCATCGCCTTCAGGTGTCCGGTGGGGTTACCCGCCATGGCCCCGTAGCTCTGGAGGAACCTGTTGTGGTAGTATGAGCCGTCCTCGGGGAAGATCTTCGAGAGTTCGTTCATGATGTCGTCCTCGAGGCACTCGAGGCGCTCGTTCACGGTGATCCCCGTCGTGGTGTGCTTGGTGATGACGTAGACGACGCCGCTCGTCACCGGCGAGGCGGCCACGAGCTCGCGGACCCGCTCGCCTAGGGGCACCAGCACGTTGTACTCCTGCGTCTCGATGCAGAACTCAAGCTGCTCAGTCATGGATCACGCCTCCCTCGATGAACGCCAGCGCGTTCTCGCCCAGCACCATGCGCGTCGTCGACGCGCGCCATTCCTGCCTGCGGACCGCCTCGATCATGCGGCGCTGCTCGAGGCGCGGCTCCTCGGAGGCGAACATCACCTGGTGGCGCAGGCTGCGGTCGATCCAGTTGCGGCCGAGGTCGCTCGTGAAGATCTGGCCGTAGAACTCCGGCGCGTTATCGAAGTACAGGCACGAGAGGTCGGTGTAAACGTTCTTGTACTTGAGTATGAGCATCGCCACCTCGCGCGTCCACGGCCAGCCGAAGTGCTGCAGGCACATGCGCAGGCCGGGGTGCTCCGCGGCGACCCGCTCGAAGCGCAGCGGGTGGGAGAGCTCGCTCGTCACACCCGGCCGGCACGACATGCCGGCATGGAACGCGATCGGCTTCCCCATGCGCTCGACGAGCTCGTACAGGGGCCGGAGCTCCGGCGCGGCGGGGTCGAAGCTCTGATGCGAGGGGTGCAGGTACAGGCCGGAGAGGCCGAGCTCCCCGAGCGCCCGCTCGGCGATGTCGAGCGCATCCTCGCGTGCGGGGTCGACCGTCGCGAAACCGATGAAGAGATCGGGGTGCTCGCCGACCAGCCATGCGACCTGCTCGTTGGTTCCCAGGTATCCGCCGGCGGTCGTGCTCAGGTCGAGCGGCATCAGGCAGAGCTTGTCGATGCCCGACACGCGTGCCAGGGTGCGCATCTCCGCGACCGGGATCGCGTCGGTCTTGTATAGGCCCATCTGTTCGCGGCAGAACTCCAGCTGTCCCTCGCTCGGCCCCAGCTCCTCGATGAACGCGGGGGACACATTCATGTCGATTACCATACTTCCTCCTTGGAAATCGGGGCGGCCGCCACTTTGGCGACCGCCCCCGTCGATCTGCTAGCCGTGCAGAAAAGTGCCCTAGACCGCCAGGACGCCGGTCGCGACGCCGAGGATGCCCACGGCGAGGGTGCCCAGGATGAGCACGATGACGTTGACCTTCTTCTGCAGGAGGTAGTAGTACACGCCCAGGGCGCCCAGCGAAAGCATACCGGGCATGATGCCGTTGAGGACGTCCATCAGCCCCGTGGCCGCGTCGCCAGACCCGAACATGATCGGGGTGTTGATGTAGACCAGCTCGTTGGTCATGCCGCCGACGACCATGACTCCGACGATGGAGGCGGCGAGCATGAACTTCTCCATGAGTCCGGAGCGCTGGATCTCCTCAAGGTAGTTCGCGCCGAGCTCGTAGCCCTTGATCGCGCCGATGTAGCGGACCAGGAACGCCGGGACGTTGAATAGCAGGAGGAACAGGATCGCGCCGAGCGGGTTGCCGGTTGCAGCGAAGGAGGTTCCGATGCCGATGGCGAGGATGCGCAGCGTTCCAAAGAAGAACGAGTCACCTATGCCGGCGAGCGGGCCCATGAGGGCGACCTTCATCGCCGAGATCGAGGAGGTGTCGAACTTCTCGTCTCGGGCGTTCATCTCTTCCATGGCGGCCACGATCGAGCCGATGAAGGGAACGAAGTACATCGAGCAGTTGAAGAACTCGAGATGGCGGGTGAGCGCGTCCTTGAACGCCTCGGGCTTGCCGTCGTAGATCTTGCGGAGCGCCGCGATCATCATGTACTCGAAGCCCATGTGCATCTGGCGCTCATAGTGCCAAGAGAACTCCATGGGGAGGGAGCGCCAGAAGATCTTGCGCAGGTCCTTGCGCGTCAGCGCACCCTTGGTCTCGGGAGCATTAGAAGTCATCGTCATCGCCTCCATCGATTGCAGCCTGAGCGGTGGGCGCATCCCCGTTCAGCAGACCGGTCTGCAGAATCGCCGCGGCGACGCCGAGGATGGCGATGCCGAGCACCGGAACGCCCATGTAGGAAGAGAGCACGAAACCGATCGCGAAGAACACGACGACCTTCTTGTTGACAGTCATCTGCGCGAGCATCGCGAAGCCCATCGCGGGCAGGATTCCGGTCGCGACGGTCAGGCCGTCGGTGACCACGGTCGGGATGGCGCTGACGACCGCCTCGACCTGGGCACTACCGAGCATGAAGCCGAAGGTGCACAGGGCGCCGAAGACGACGCTCGAGAACAGGCCGCCGCCCATGTGGATGAGCTCGATCTTGCGGTAGTCCCCTTGCGCGGCGCACTTGTCCGCCCACGTTCCCGCCATCGGGAAGATGAAGGACATGAACACGTTCTCGACCACGGCGGCGAGCAGCGCGATGGGGGTAGGCCAGCGTGACCGCGACCTCGGCGCCGGAGCCGGTAGAGATGGCGAACGCCGTGCCGAGCACGCCGCCGACCACCACGTTGGGCGGCACGAACGCGCCGACGGACTGCGCGCCGATGAAGGCGAGCTCGAGCACGCCGCCGATGATGACGCCCTGCGTCAGGTCCCCCATGACCAAGCCTACCAGGGGTCCGGTCACGATGGGGTTCTTAATGAGGCTCGTTCCCAAGGCATAGTCGCAGTTCGCGATGAAGCCGATGATTCCGAGCAGCAGCGCCTGGATCATAACGCGCCACCTCCCTCTCCCAATGCGCTCAGCGCATCGATCGATTTATCTACAGGTACCATGCGGATTCCGACCTCAACTCCCTCCGCCGTGAGCTCGCGGATCAGGGTCTCCTCCTCCGGCGTCACGTAGACGGCCTTGGCGATCGGCCGTGTGCCCTCGCGGGGCGGGGTGCCGCCGATGTTGATGGCACCCACCTGCTCGCAGGCGCGCGCCAGGCGCGTCGCGTCGGCGATGGTCTCGACCACGACGAACAGCTTGTACTTGTCCGTCCTGCCCGCGTTGATCGCGGCGATGGAGTCCTCAACGTTCTTGATCACGAGCTTGACGCCGGCGGGCTTGGCGAGCTTCATCGTCGTCTTGCGGATCTGGTCGTTCACCACGCTGTCGTTGGCGATAAGGATGCAGTCGGAGCCGAGCGCCGTGGTCCAGGTGAATGCCACCTGGCCGTGAAGCAGCCTATGGTCGACTCGCACGTTCAGAATCATGTGGTCCCCCTAATAGTTGAACTGATGGTAATAGCGACGGTAATCGAGATTGTGCTTGGTCACCAGCTCGTAGTATGCCGCAAGCCGGTCGGTGATGATGGAGGACAGAATCCACGGGCTCACGATGACGCGGAACTCCGGATCGAGGCCGGGGATACCGAACTCGGCGGTGTCCACGATCACGTAGTCCTCGTCGCCGGTCACGCCGCTGCGCAGGAACGCCTCGACGCGGTTGTCGAGCGCGCGGCACTCGTCCTCGCCCTTAAAGAGGACGACGGGCACACCGGGCTCGAGAAGCTCGAGGGTGCCGTGGAAGAAGTCGGCGGAGGTGACATAGCGGGTGCGCTTCCACTGCATCTCCTCGAGGATGCACATCGAGAAGAGGATGGTTTCCCCCCACAGCGCGCCGGAGCCGATGAACATCGTGTAGGGTGCCAGCGCATACTTGCGGGCGATCTCCTCGGCGCGTGGCTCGAAGCGTTTGCGGATGTCGACGAGGTGCTCCCAGACGTGTTCGGTCTGGGCGATGAACTCGTCGAACTTGGGGAAGCAGCCGCGGCGGTTGAGGAGACGCAGGCCGAAGCAGTCGGCCAGGTAGTAGCTGCCCTCGCAACCGGAGGCGCCATGGGACGCGGCCATCTCGACGCAGTTCTCGGCGCCGACGACCTGTCCGATCGGGCCCTCGGGCCTAGTCATCGCGAACACGCGCACGCCCCGCTCCTTGAGCTTTCCGCAGGCCTCGAGCACCTCGGGGGTGGTGCCGGACTCGGAGGCGGTCAAGACGACGGAGCGGTCGGTCATGTGCTTGTGGCCGAGTACGTTCCACTCCGCGGCGTGGATGAGATGGACCTCGAGGTCCTTGTCGCCGAACTTATTCATAAGGTACTCGAGCTGCATGAGCTCGTCCCAGGTGCCGCCGACGCCCATCAGGAACACGGCGTCGTAGCCCTCATCGGCGACGCGGTCGGCCAGGGCGGTCATTTGCTTGCCCGTCTCCACGAGGCGGGCGCCCCCGGCGAGATAGGCATCCTGGTCGAAATGCATAATCTCCACGGTCTCGGTCTGCTTCATCTATTTCCCCTTTCTCTTGCATAATACAGGTATATGAAAACTCATACCATTTGGTAACTCACAGGTTACGGTATTTTTCAGACCAATTAGTTTAGAATGCCGTTTTACCGGTGAACGGTCGATTATTCTCGCTGATTGGTATTTTTTTATATAATGCCTGTATCTATCTTAAAGATCGTGCCATCGCGCACGCCGTCTCGTATGGCACGCGCCTGAACGCCCGAACGCGAGGGCGCGTGTTTGTGTCAACGGTTAACTGAACGGGCAATCTTATTCTCAGGACTAGAAGTCATCATCCTCATCCCCTTCCAAGGAGAGCTGAAGCTGGGCTCCACCAAGACCCAGCAAATTGAATTTGTCAATGCCGATGATGATGGCGATCAGGGCGACACCGAGAACGGGCACGCCAGCATAGGAGCACAGCAAGAAGCCCGGGAAGTAGAACGGCACGAGCTGCTTGGTGAGCACGAGGCGACCGAGCATGGCAAAGCCCATGGCGGGCAGGATGTTAGCTGCCACGCCGCATCCGTCAATCACAAAGTCCGGAATGAAATCGAGCAGACCTTGAATGGCGCCGAAACCCAAATAGAACGCACCGCGCAAAGCATGAAATACTCAAGGCAACCAAAGAGGCCCATGCCCCATTGCGCTGCATAGATGCCCTTGAGATTGCCTTTCATGGCGCACCTGTCAGTCAAGTCGACGATGATCGAGAATCCGGCGTTCGCAAGGTTCTCGAACGTGAGCGAAAGCACGGCAATGGGCATGGCAAGTGCGATCGCCGTCTCTGTACCCTGACCGAGTTGGATTGCAAAGGTGCAGACCAAAACTCCGCCAATGGTCTCGTTAGGCGGACAATAAGCGCCAATGGAAATCGAGCCTATGAACAGCAGCTCGAGGCTGGCGCCCACAGCGAGACCGATTTACAAGTCTCCCAAAACAAGGCCCACAAGCGAGGACAACACAATGGGGCGGAACGCGTAAAGCGTACCGAGCTGGTAGTCAAGACAGTCAAAAGCCGCGACTAAACCAACGGGGATTGCCTGAGTAAGCATTTTTCCTCCTTACGAATGCCATCGAACCGATAGCTGGCCGTCATGCTTTCCGCTACAGACCGCAGACTCATCGGATTGAATTACACCTGGTGTGCTGCGAACACCATTAACAGGTACAGATGATTTAATACCAATTATATATGCATGTAACATGTTTTTATATCAGTCGATAAACGGGTGAATCGGCCCGCCAGCGGTCAGACATCGGGCCAAGTGGTGCTTTTGGCGGGCAACACCCAGAGCAAGAAGATCTTCCACGCAACGTCTATCGCATCCCAACAAGCAAGATATGCCCGACTATTTATGGGCAAGACGGACAGCCGAAGGTGCCAGATATGGCGAGAAGTCCAATGAGGGCCGCCCGCGCAAACGAGCAGCCCTCTTACAAATCGAATGCTATAGAACTCCTATAGGCCTATCGCCTACAACACGCTGGCGCAATTGACCTTGGGGTCATCCGCAAGCGGTCGAACCTCAACCTCGACACCGTTATCCAGCATTTCGCGTATAGATGCTGGGGTTAAAACTCTTCTTCCTCCTCCTCATCGACCAACAGGTCGTTAACAAACTTGACGCGCGTATCGTCCGCGGCGACGATGGCGCGAATCGTCTCGTCAACCGGCGCCGACTCATCCGAAAACAACAGCTGAATGAGCAGCGGAAGGTTCATGTTGGTGACAAGATAGGTGCGGGGACGCGTCTGGATAATCTTGGTGAACTCGTTGTTGACGCTTCCACCAAACAGGTCGGCGCAAACGACGACATCGTCGTCAGGAGACATCTTGGCCATCAGTTTTTGGGCCTCCTCGGCCACATCCATACGGTCGTCTACGAACATCGAGAGGTCATGGACATTGTCGCGGGCGCCCGATAGAAGCTCGACACTCTCTTTGATACCGGTAGCAAAATGTGCATGGCTGGCAATAATGTACTGTCTCATATCTTGGTTCCTTTCTTGGCAAAGGCGTCCCGACGCCCCTTCTTAATCATCGAACTGGTAATACCGGCGGCACTTGAACCGCCTACATCTTGTAACACTCGGCCGCCTTGACTTCGAGCGCCTTTACCGACCCTTCATAGCCCTCCGCTTTGACCTTCATTTGATCGTTGACCGCATCGAGATACGGGTGCACATCCCACGAGTTCAACCGCTCGGCGACAATCGCCGCAATCGCCTGAAAGAACACCAAGTTGGGAACCGCAGCCAGCAACGGAGCTACCTGCGGAATCTCAACTTCATAGGGATTGCCCTTTGGATGCATGGTAAGCAGAACCGTTTTCTCTGTTACCTTCGACAGGGCACCGGCAATGTCCGCCAGACGCTCGGACCCCCGAGGATCATCGACGATAAACACCAGGTAACCCGGGACAAGCTGCATTTCGGGGCCATGAACGAATTCCTCGCCCTCGTAATGCATCGCTGGAATCTTGATAGCCTCACTTAGCTTGAGCGCCGCCTCCTCAGCCACGCCATAGTTGGGGCCATTGCCGACAATCATTGCCGGCACATATTCCGATAGCTCAAGCAGATGATCTTGAACATACGACTCAGCTGTTTTGCACATGGCGGCGTTTGCCTGGATGGCCTCACCCAAATCGCTCAGACGCCGGGCAACCTCGTCGGGGCTACATATTCCCAGAGCTTGCCCGCCATAAATACCAAAGAGAACCAAATATTCAACAAGCACCTGGACACCCAGGGTCACAAAGTCCACCGATTCGACGCCCACGCCGTAATCGAGCACGACATCGGCGTGTGCCTTTATGGGAGTTTCGACATTAGACGTCAGCGCGACCGCGTCCATGCCTTCCGAGCGCATAAAATCGAGCGCCGCAAGGGTATTGGTCGAATACCCGCTCTGCGAGATGGCAATCGTCAGCGCATCCTGCGGGTACTCATGCTCAAAATCGACAAAGGCCTCAGGCGTCACGACGCAGACCTGCATTTTAAGAACGTCCTGCAAGTAATCGCAAGCGCAATCGGCGGCATGACGGGACGAACCCGAGGCGACGATGCGCACCGCACGGTACGGTTTAGATGCAAAGATATCGACGAGCGGCTTTACGAGTTCAGACGAACATTCGAGATTCTCCCCCATGCGCACATGGGCAAGCCGAACGTAGTCGAGCATCTTCATAGCCTCACCTCACAACATATCTGAGCTATTTAATACCAATACTAATTACAGGTTACGGCTTTTTGATACCTATCTGTTAGCCAAGATTTCCCCTTCGGCGAACGGTCGATTTTAGGCCCTATATGGTCGTGCACACAACTTACTATGTATTCTGGGTTCTTCGCGCGGCATAGCCCGTTATACAAACTGACTAGTACGTATAGGTGTAACCACCCGCGTCGCCACGGTTAAAGGACTTAACGTACTCGATAGCCTGCCCAGTCGCATCGTAGCTCACACATTCTAGGAGCAGCACAAGGTCACCTTGCTCCAGACCGAGCAAGCCGGCATCACGCGCACCCAGAGCCTCGATATCGAGCTTTTCTTGCGCTGTAACCGGCTTTCGGCCCAGCATCTCGTACGTTTCATACAGGCTGAACACCGACACATCAATATCCTCAATCGCAGGAAATAGCAGGCACGGGATAAACGCCGCTTCTATCGCAACGGGCTCACCATTGATGCAGTTGAGACGACGAATGGAATACAGCAGATCGTCCTCGGCAATCCCAAACAGATCCGCATAATAGGGACCTGCGTACCGCTTCGAACGTGCGAGAATTCGAACGGACGGCTCACCGCCCGAAGCACGGACCGACTCACGAAAGCCGCCTCGGCTTTCATAGGATTCGGGCACCTTCTGTGCTACAAATGCGCCTTTTCCGCGAACACGGCGAATTTGTCCGCGCCGAACGAGCTCGTCAACGGCGCTACGGATGGTCAGCCGTGTCGTGCCAAACTCCTCGGCCAGCTCGTTTTCAGACGGAATCATCGACCCCGTGGGATACACACCGCGTTCGATGCGCTCTTCGATATGCCGGCGAATACGCATGTAAACAGGGGTATTGTCTACTGTTTCAGCCATTGTTCACCCACCAAATTCTCGACGCCGTACTTTTCGCCGTTATTGGCGAAGCGAAACTTTGTGGGTAAGATTACCGATTTGCAATGTTCCACAAAACGCATGTCCTCATCGAACTCAAGCGAACTCTGATAAAAAACCGGCGTCCCTTCATCCTCTTGAAGCAATTCGGCCTCATCCTCGTTGAGGCGCGAAATCGAGATGTGTTCACGCCCATGTTCGACGCGCACGCCACCCTCTTGGAGCAAAACATCGTATAGACTTTCCCGCGTATAGTCATGGTCTGGAAGGGACGGACACAGCGAAAGATTGACGCGGGCAGTTTCGATTGAAGCCGGCTCGTCATCGATAAGACGAACGCGTTGCAGGCGGTACATGGGGTCGCCCGGCGTCAGACCAAATTTTTTTGCAGCTGTCTCGTCCGCCTCGATAACTTCGGCAGAAATCAGCCGAGAAGACGGGCGCAGACCAACCGACAGCACAGCATCGGAGAAGTTGTACGTTTCTTGGAAGATGTTCAGTGGTTTGGGAGGACACACATACGTACCCGATCCGCGGCGGCTTTCGAGCGTTCCGCACGAAATGAGCCGCGTGATGCCAGCGCGCAACGCCGTACGCGAAACGCCAATATCTTCGCACAGCACGCGCTCGGCCGGCAGGCGATCGCCGCCGGCAAGCCGATGGTGCTGGATGTACCAAAGAATTCCCTCAACAGCACGGTCTTTGGGGGGGATTGCATAAGATTCGCCTGCCATTGCACAGACTCCTCATTCAAAAATGTATGTCACCAGAATTAGGCCAGCCCTCCCATGGCATCAAACTCGGCCTTGATTTTCTCGGCGACATTCCGATACGACTTATATAGGTTTGAATCGCGTTTGACTTCGTCGGTCATAACGGGAATCTCCAATTTGGAAACCTCGTCTTTTCCCGTCTGAACCGCTACAACAACATCCATACCAAGACACATATTACGCTTTGCAGCGTCTATTTTTGCCGCTTTCGCGGGATTTGCCAGAATACGCTGGGCAAATTCCTGTTTCGAGGCCACTTCTTCGGCCTCCGGATCGCCAGCTTCTGCCACCTCGCACTGCAAAACATCCGCATAATCAAAGATCTTCGGCTGCGCACCGCGCTGATGCACGGCCCACTTGCGGCGCGTGGCGTCCTGGTAGATAGCCGGCAAAAATGTAAACCGCGGCGGGTCCAAAATCGTATCCGTGATGGTAAACACATCGGGATCAAAGGCATCCTGCGGGTTTTTCTTCTTGAACAGCCCCATATCAGCCTCCCGTACTAGCATTAAACAACTCATGCTGAATATAGCACCAATTTCAAGCCGCCGCTTTACCGCATCGGTGCGTGGTGTCTATGGCTCGCCCGGCGGAAAAGTTCACGGACGAGGGGCGGGGACGCGGTGCTTGGTTTTGGAAGTGGGCTTCGCGAACTTCCAAAACCAAGCACCCCGTCCCCGCCCCGGCAATGCAATCTTGGCTAACCATAGTTAGATGCACGGCTTCTAAGGCAGCATAAGCAAGGTCCCCATTACATAAAAAAGAGTCAGCCCCCGCATATCGAAACGGTCGAGAGGGCCGCCTCCGGGCGGATGCCTTCCTCTGAGAAGTTCGCGAAGCCCACTTCTCAGAGGAAGGCATCCGCCCGGAGGCGGCCCCAGCGCGAGACCGTCCCGGATGCTATTCGTTGTCGCCGGCAGTTAGCTGCGTTGCGGAGAGTACGCCGTCGGCAGCGGTTGCGGCTGCGGCGTCGGGCCAGACCCAGTCGGTAAAGGCCGGGTGATCGAAGCCCTCGTCGCACGCGAACTCAAAGGCCTCGGTGCGGAAGGCCTCCCACTCATCAATCTGCTCGGCAAACTTATCGGCGTCAACCATGCGCAGCACGTCGGCGGCCAGGGCCCAGCGGTCCATGTTGTTCAGGCGCAGCATGTCAAACGGCGTGGTCGTGGAGCCCTTCTCCTCGTAGCCGTGAACGCGGAAGGCATCGTGGCCGGGGCGGTTCCAGATCAGACGGCGAATCGTGCCGGCATAGGCGTGGAATGCGAAGAGCACGGGCTTCTCGCCGCGGCCAAACAGCTCAGCCCAGCGCTCATCGCTGATGGCTTGGTCGTTCTCGCAGACATTCTGGATCTTGAGCAGATCGACTACGTTGACAAACCAGACCTTGATGCCCAGCCCGCGCAGCATATCGGTTGCGGCCAGTGCCTCGAGCGTCGGCACGTCGCCGCAAGTAGCGACCACGACGTCGGCCTCGGCGAGCGAGTCGGCAGTCGATGCCCACTCCCAGGTCGCTACGCCCTCGGCGAGCTCAGACTTGGCCTCGTCGACCGTCTGGAAGGTGGGGGCGGGCTGCTTGCCACAGAAGATGGCATTGACGCAGTCGGTGGACTGGTAGACGCGCTCGGCCACAGCAAGGGCCATATTGGCATCGGCCGGATAATAAGCATTCACGACATGCGTGTCGTTGGCTTTGTTGAGCAGCAGGTCGATAAAGCCGGGGTCCTGGTGCGAAAAGCCGTTGTGGTCCTGGCGCCAGACATGGCTCGACAGCAAAATATTGAGGCCGCTGATAGGAGCGCGCCACGGAATCTCGCGCTTGGTTGCTTCGAGCCATTTGCAGTGCTGGTTGACCATGGAATCGACCACGTGGACAAAGCTCTCGTAGGAGCTCCACACACCGGAGCGGCCGGTGAGCACGTAGGCCTCGAGGAAGCCCTCGCACTGGTGCTCGGACAGCTGCTCGACAACCTTACCGGAACCGGCCAGCAGCTCGTCGTTGGCATCGTCCTCGTAGAAACCGGCATCCCACTGCTTCTTGGTCACCTTATAGGCAGCCTGCAGGCGGTTGGACGCGGTCTCGTCGGGACCGAAGATGCGGAAATCATCCATGTTCTTGGCCAGAACATCGGCAGTGTACTCACCAAAGACGCGGGCGGCCTCGGTGGAGCCCCAGCCGTGGCCCTTACTTGCGACGGGGATCTCGTGAGCGTGAATATCGGGAAGCTCGAGCTCGCGGCGTACCTTGCCGCCGTTCGCGTTGGGATTGGCGCCGATACGCAGCTCGCCGGTCGGCATAAAGGCCGTCACCTCGGGGCGCACCTGGCCCTCGGGCGTAAAGAGCTCCTCGGGCTTGTAGGAGCGCAGCCACTCGCGCAGCACGCGGAAGTGCTCGTGGGTATCTTTGGCGCTCGCGAGCGGCACCTGATGGGCGCGCCAGGAGTCCTCGGTCTTCTTGCCATCAATCTGCTTGGGGCAGGTCCAACCCTTGGGCGTACGGAACACGATCATGGGATAGGCCGGACGGACCACGGTCTCGCCCGCAGTGGCCTGAGCCATAGCGGTGGCCTTGATGTCGCAGATCTCATCGAAGACCTGCTCGAACAGGGCGGCGAAACGCGCATGAATGCTCGCATGGCTCTCGTCGTCAAAGCCGGCGACAAAGAAATGCGGCTTATAGCCCATGCCCTCAAAGAACTTGGCGAGCTCCTCGTCGGACACACGGGCAAGAATGGTGGGGTTGGCGATCTTGTAGCCGTTGAGGTGCAGGATCGGCAGGACGATACCATCGGTTGCCGGGTTCACGAGCTTGTTAGACTGCCAAGAGGTCGCGAGCGGACCGGTCTCGGACTCGCCGTCGCCCACCACAGCCACGGCCAGCAGGCTCGGGTTATCCATGACGGCACCGTAGGCGTGGCTGAGCGTGTAGCCGAGCTCGCCGCCCTCGTGGATGGAGCCAGGCGTCTCGGGCGCAAAATGGCTCGGAATACCGCCGGGGTAGGAAAACTGGCGGAAGAACTTCTGCAGGCCGGCCTCGTCATTGGTAATGTCGGGGCGAATCTCGCGGTAGGTACCATCGAGCAACGACTGGGCGGTGCCAGCGGGACCACCGTGACCCGGGCCCATCAAGAAGATCGCGTTCTGGTTGTGATCGGCGATGAGGCGGTTGACATGACCGAACAGGAAGTTAATGCCGGGCGTGGTGCCCCAGTGACCGACCAGGCGGTGCTTAACGTCCGGGCGACCAAAGTCGCGCACCTCGCCGGTTTTCTCATCGACAAAGTCGGGGCGCATGAGCGGGTTAGAGCGAAGGTAGATCTGACCGACGGACAGATAATTCGATGCACGCCAATACAGGTCGACGCCCTCGAGCTCGGAAGCCGGCACCTCGTGGCCCAGCTTTTTCCACGGCGTCCCCAGTGTTTTAGCCATTGTTTATGTCCCTCCGCTGTACGGTCGCCCTCCAATACGGCAACCATTCGTTGGGACTAGTATATTTGCTAAAACGTTTTATCATGGTGAAAAAACGTTTTATCACCCTTATCAATCACATCGATCAACAAAACACGACATTCACCTGCGGCATTGTCTGCCACAGGTGCTCCACATTCGGTCTCTGCAAATTGATAAACGTGTTTAGTTATGTTTAGTAAGCTCGAGCACGCTGCCCTTAACGATAAGCGTCGGCTCCAGGACGACCTCTTCGGCACGCCTACCGCCCCTACCGGCAAGACGCTTGGACATGCAGCCAAAAGCATGTTCCGCGAGGACACCAGGATCCTGCTCAATGGCGGTCAGCGCCGGCTCAAAGAGAACGTCGGCCGCCGAGTTGTCATAGCTCACCACCGAAATATCGCCCGGGATGCTCTTCCCCATCTCGTGCAAACGCTTGAGCAGACCGAGGGCAATGTTGTCCGAGCTCGCGAACACGGCAGTGGCGTCGGTTGCGAGCACCGCCTCCGAGGCCTCGTAGGCGCTCGGAATGTAGTACTCGCTCTCAAACTCCAAACGCGCGTCGATAGGCAGGCCAACCTCGCGCAGCGCGCGCTCATAGCCGGCAAGTCGCTTGCGACCCGTATTGGAACGACGCGCATTAACCAAGCAGGCAATGCGACGGTGGCCCTGCTCGATCAGATAGCGGGTAGCCATATAGCCACCCATCTCGTGGTCGAACATCACCTTGTCGCACTCGAGCCCCTCAATGGCGCGGTCGACCATCACGGCAGGGATGGGTAGATGGCTGACCTCTTCGCGCAGGGCACGGTCGTCCGAGAACTCGTCGCCTACCACCAGGAAGACACCATCGACGCCGCGCGTCACCAGCTGGCGCAGCAGTTCCAAGTCATCGTCGGCGCTTCCGCCCGAGCTGGTAATAAAGAGCGCATAGCCGTCCTCGCGGCAGCGCTTTTCCAAGCTACCGGCAAGTGAGGCAAAAAATCGGCTCTCGATGTTGGGGACGATAAGACCCAGGGTGCGTGACTCGCGCATGACCAGGCTGCGCGCAATCTGGTTGGGAACATAGTGGTTGCGCGCCGCGACCTCCTTGATGAGCTTGCGGTTTTCTTCCGAGATGCGACAAGGCCGATTGTTGAGAACAAGCGAGACCGACGAGGGGGAAAGCCCCACCTCCTGGGCGATCTGCTTGAGGGTGACTTTGTTGGCCATCTCGCTCCTTCCAGGTTTACGCGCAATCTCTTGAAAGTATAGCGACTGCCCCTCCACCTCGATGATAAACACTTTACCAATCCGGTAGACGGCTGTTTTATCGCCGCCAGCGCACCAAATACGTCCAGGTGGGGTATATTGCAGTCGATTGATGACAACGACCACAAAAAGGCGGATATTCGGATGCACGAGAACGACTTTTTTAACGAGGACCTGCTGTGCGCGCTCGCTGGCGTTGCCGGCGAGGACAACGTGTTGATGAGCGAGCCCATGCGCGAGCACACCACGTTTAAGATTGGCGGCCCGGCCGACGTCTTTGTCACGCCCGACACCGAGCAGAGCCTCGTCGCCACGCTTGATACCTGCTATCGCTGCGATCTGCCACTCACCATCGTGGGCAACGGCTCCGACCTACTCGTCGGCGACAAGGGCATACGCGGCGTCGTCGTAGCGCTAGGCGAGGGCCTCTCCGACATTACCGTCGACGGCACGCACGTTACGGCAGCAGCCGGTGCGCTGCTTTCGGATGTTGCGGCCGCGGCAGCCGAGGCCGGTCTCACCGGCATGGAGCCCATCTCGGGCATCCCCGGATCGGTCGGCGGCGCCTGCTACATGAACGCCGGCGCCTACGGTGCCTGCATGGCCGACGTGCTGGAGTCTGTACGCGTCTACAAGCCCGCCCACATGCTCGACGACGGCACCCGCGGTAGCGGCAGCATCATCGAGTTCGATGTCAACGAGCTCAATCTGGGCTATCGCAAGAGCCGCATCGCCGACGACGGCTTCATCGTGCTTTCGGCCACCTTCAATCTCGCCCCGGGCAACGCCGCGATGATCAAGGCCGACATGGACGACTACCGCCAACGCCGCGAGGACAAGCAGCCGCTCGACATGCCGAGCGCCGGCTCCACTTTCAAGCGCCCCGAGGGCCACTTTGCCGGCAAGCTCATCATGGACGCCGGGCTGCGCGGCCACGCTGTCGGCGGCGCCCAGGTGAGCGAAAAGCACTGCGGCTTCATCGTCAACGCCGACCACGCCACCGCCGCCGACGTCGACGAACTCATCCGCCACATCCAAGCAACCGTCAAAGACCAATTCGGCGTAGACCTAGAACCCGAAGTCCACCGAGTAGGCGAATTTTTATAAAAGGAAGGCCCCGAAAGGGGCCTTCACCATATTTATTCAGATAACCCAGTCCGGTGTGTCGTGCTCAGAACCCGTGAGGGCCGGGACAGTCCGAGAGGCATAAGGTTGATCGCGAGTTCCGCACGAGCCGGAGAGCACTTAATGTGCTCTCCGCGCGAGCAGGACTGCCCGAGCAGGCAACCTTATGCCTCTCGGACTGTCCCGGACCAAGCCGCAGCTACGACAGCGCAATACCGCCGAGCCAGCCCCAACGCACGCCAGAGCCAGTGCCGTAGAACCCAATAAACGAGTCAAGCGACCTCGACGTGATGGCGCCCTCGTTACTCATAACGATGCCGCCGCCAACATAGATGCCCACGTGTCCGTACAGCAGACCCGGCATACCGGTGCCACTGTGCGACGAGTCGGCCACGATCATGCCCACCTGCAGCGCCGAACGATCGGAGCTGTAGCACCAGGCGTTAAACATGTCGCACGCGTTGCCGCCAAAGTAGCCCACGCCGGCGTTGCGGAAGACGTTGGTGACCCAGGCGGCGCACCAGTTCAGGCCAGGCGAAGGCGTGGAGTAGCATGCGTTGACGACAGCCTGCTGCTTGCCCGAGCCGGCATTCTGTTGCGGATTTCCGGGCGCATACGATCCGCCACCCGAGTTTGAACCACCCGAGTAGGAATTGTTCTTGTTTGCGGCGGCCGCGGCAGCGGCGGCCTTCTTGGCAGCCTCCTCAGCCTGGGCGGCAGCGAGAATCTCGGAATCGCGCTGGGCCATGAGCTCCTTGACATCGTCGGAGAGGCCGTTCAGAACCGTCTGGACCTCCTGCTGCTTGGCCTGCATGTCCTGCATCTGGGCAGTCTGCTGGTCCTTAAGCTTCTCCAAGTCGGCTTTTTGCGACTCGAGCTCGGACTTCTGCGTATCGAGCTCTTTCTGGATGGTCTGGATATCCTCGATGGCGTCGCGGTCGCTTTTGTTGATCTTCTCAACATAGTGCGCATTGGCGACGAGCTCCTCAAACGAGCCCGAGGCGAGCAGCAGCGACAGGATGTTGGTGCCGCCCGACTTATAGTTGGCGGAAACGCGATCGGAAAGATCGCCGCGCTTCTTTTTGAGCTCGGCCTTCTTTTCGTCAATCTGCGCCTGCGTGCTGTCAATCTGGCCCTGTACGCTCTCGATATCGTTGAGGGTCTGGGCGTTCTTGTTGGCCAGCGCCGCGTATTCATTTGCGATGCTGTCGAGCTGGGCCTGGACCTCGTCAAGCTGAGCCTGGGCCGCATTGAGCTTGTCGGTGGTTTCCTTGGTGGCCTCCGCAGCATGGGCGCGAGCGGGCAGACCAAAAAGAACGGCTGCAGAAGCGGCGCCGAACAAGGCCTTGAGGGCAGTGCGACGCGAAAGCTCCTGGGAAAGGATGGAATCGCTGTTTGGTGACATATCTACTCCGTTACATGTTTATTTATATGTCGCTCAACTCATACATATTAGCGTACATCCGACGCGTCCCAACGATTTCCACGAACGGCAGCAAACCCCATGGTCGGCGGCTCGTATGCAAACGTCAAAGTCAAGGTTATGCCCACGCCAAACATTTCCATGAGTACGTTAGCATGTTCGTCTGCTTTTCCTGCCCTGCACGTTTTGGGTGCCCCTGCCTGCGCTATACTCCCTCAGGAAGTGTTCCTGATTCGATAGGAGACTACATGTCCAAAGCACTCGACCCCAAAGACACCTGCGTCCTCGTAACCGGTGGCGCCGGCTTTATCGGCTCGCACACCGTCGTTCAGCTGCTCGAGGGTGGCTACCAGGTCGTCATCGTCGACGACCTCTCCAACTCCAGCGCCGTCGCCGTCGACCGTGTCAAGACCATCGTGGGCGACAAGGCCGCCAAGAACCTCACCTTCTACGAGGCCAACGTGCTCGACCGCGATGCCATGAACAAGATCTTCGATACCCATCAGATCGACCGCGTCATCCACTTCGCCGGCTTTAAGGCCGTCGGCGAGTCGGTGAGCAAGCCCGTCGAATACTATCACAACAACATCGAGAACACCCTGGTGCTCGTCGACGTTATGCGCAACCATGGCTGCAAGTCCATCATCTTCTCGAGCTCCTCGACCGTCTACGGCGATCCGGATAACCCGCCCGTCACCGAGGAAGACCCCAAGAAGCCCGCGACCAACCCCTATGGCTGGACCAAGTGGATGATTGAGCAGATCCTTATGGACGTTCACACCGCCGACCCCGAGTGGAACGTTGTGCTGCTCCGCTACTTCAACCCCATCGGCGCCCATCCGTCGGGCCTGATCGGCGAGAACCCCAAGGGCATCCCCAACAACCTGGTGCCTTATGTCGCGCAGGTTGCCGTGGGCAAGCTCGAGGCCGTTCAGGTCTTTGGCAACGACTACCCCACCCCCGACGGCACCGGTGTGCGCGACTACATCCACGTGTGTGACCTGGCATCGGGCCATGTGGCCGCTCTCAACTGGATGAACGGCAAGACCGGCGTCGAGATCTTTAACCTGGGCACCGGCACCGGCACCTCGGTACTCGAGGTTGTCGCCGCCTTCTCCAAGGCCTGTGGCAAAGAGCTGCCCTACGTGATTCGCGAGCGCCGCGCCGGCGACATCGCCGCCAACTGGTGCGACGCTTCCAAGGCCGAGCGCATGATGGGTTGGAAGGCACAGTACGACATCGCAGACATGTGCCGCGACAGCTGGAACTGGCAGAGCCACAACCTCAACGGCTTCGCCGACGCCGAGTAGCAAAAACCTACACACCGTTCTTGCCCCGATCTCACGATGTGAGACCGGGGCTTTTTCATGGCATGTAACCATTCGCCGAAAATCGACCAACTTTTTTATCTTGCCTATACATGTTTAAACAACATGTATACAATAGGTGTATCGAATCAGAACATCGGAGGCGGACTGCACACCCATCGGCAGGCCGACCCCGCAACAAGAAGGTTGGTGAGCGCATTCATGGAGCGTGCAAGCGGCGTCCTCATGCCCGTCTCATCTCTGCCCGGACCATACGGAATCGGCGGCTTTGGCTGGAATGCCTACGACTTCGTCGATTTTCTCGCCTCGTGCAAACAACATTACTGGCAAATCCTGCCCCTTACGACGACCAGCTATGGCGATTCGCCCTATCAGTCGTTCTCGGCCCGCGCAGGCAACCCCAACTTGATCGACTTTGCCGAGCTTATCGAAGCCGGCTATCTGGAGCAGCGTGACATCGACGGCGTCTTCCTTGGTTCCGACCCCAGCAACGTCGACTACGGCGCCATCTTTGTTGGCCGCCGTCAGATTCTCGATCGAGCCGCTGAGCGCTTTGCTGCCGACAAGCCGACCGATTTCGACGACTTTATCCAGGCAAACGAGGACTGGCTCATTCCCTACTGCGAGTTTATGACCGTGAAGGAGGAGTGCGGACTCAAAGCCTTTTGGGAGTGGCCCGAGGAGCTCCGCCGCCGCGGCGAGGCATCCGCCAAGGTCTGCGCCACCCATCCCGAGCGCATGCTCTACCACCAGATGACGCAGTATTTCTTCGATCGCCAGTGGAGCCGCCTCAAGGCCTATGCCAACGAGCACGACATCCTGATCATCGGCGACCTGCCCATCTACGTCTCGCGCGACTCCGTCGAGATGTGGGCCACGCCCGAGCTCTTTAAGATCGACGCCGCCGGCAATCCCGTCAGCGTCGCGGGAACGCCGCCTGATCAGTTCTCGGCCACCGGCCAGTACTGGGGCAACCCCATCTATGACTGGGATGCCATGGAAGCAGACGGCTTCTCCTGGTGGGAGGACCGCGTCCGAGCCGCCCTCGACATGTACGACATCATCCGTCTGGACCACTTCCGCGGCTTTGAAGCCTTTTGGGAGGTGCCGTTCTCCTCTCCCGATTCGTCATATGGTTCATGGACGCAGGGACCCGGCCTCAAGCTCTTCAAGGTGCTCGAGGAAAAGCTCGGCACGCTTCCCATCATTGCCGAAGACCTGGGCTTTCTTACCCCCGGCGTCATCGACATGCGCGACGCCACGGGCTTCCCTGGCATGAAGATTCTGCAGTTCGCTTTTGAAGGCAGCAACTCCTACTATCTGCCCCACAACTACATTGCCAACACCGTCGCCTACGTCGGAACGCATGACAACGAAACGGCACGCGGCTGGTATGAGGGGACGGCCACCCCGCGTCAGCGCGAGCAGGCGGCACTGTACACCCACCAGCAGGCAGGCGAGTCCATGGCCGACGCGCTCAACCGCACCATCGCCGCCAGCGTGAGTGACACCTGTATCTACACCATGCAGGACCTGCTCAATCTGGGCAACGAGGCGCGCATTAACACCCCCGCCACCCTGGGCGGTAACTGGACGTGGCGCATGCTTGATGGCGCCATCACCCGCGAGCTCGAGCGCAAGCTCACCGACTGGACCGAGACCTACTTCCGCATCCCGTCGGAAGCCGAAATCGAGCTTCCCCAATAAGAACCACCGCGCCCGACCCCACCCCACCGTGTGGACGCGACCGCTTTTCCCGCGCGAGGCCATCCCAATCCCTCGCGCGGTCTTCTTTTGAATTTCTGACATGTAGTCGACTCACCACAGGAGGAAACATGCCCCGTATAAGCCTCGCAGAACTCGCCGAGCAGTCCTTTGGCACCTCGCTCGAGCAGCTCGATGACCGTCGTATTTATAAGCTGCTGGTCAAGCTCGTGCAGGAGCGCTCTGCCGCCTGTCCGCTCAACAACGGCAAGAAAAAGCTCTACTACATCTCTGCCGAGTTTTTGATCGGCAAGCTGCTCATCAACAATATGATCGACCTCGGCATCTATGACGAGGTTAAGGACCAGCTCGTCGCTGCCGGCCACGACCTCAACAAGATTGAGGAGTTTGAGGTCGAGCCTTCGCTCGGCAACGGCGGCTTGGGTCGCCTGGCCGCATGCTTCCTGGATTCCATTGCCACGCTGGGCCTCACCGGTGACGGCGTGGGCCTCAACTACCATTACGGCCTGTTCCGCCAGCGCTTTGCCGACAACCAGCAGAAGGCCGTCCCCGACGAGTGGCTCGGCGAGCAGGACATCCTGATCGATGACGACCGCTCCTACACCGTCGAGTTTGGTGATTTTGCCGTCACCTCCAAGCTCGTCAACATCGATGTGCCCGGTTATGGCCAGCCCACCAAGAACCGCCTGCGCCTGTTCGACCTGGCAAGCGTCGACGACGGCCTGGTACCCGGCAGCTCCATCGACTTCGACAAGACCAAGATCGCCAAGAACCTCACCCTGTTCCTCTATCCGGATGATTCCGATGAGCAGGGCCGCCTGCTTCGCATCTACCAGGAGTACTTCATGGTGAGCAATGCCGCCCAGCTCCTGATCGACGAGGCCGTAGAGCGTGGCAGCAACCTGCACGATCTGGCCGACTACGCCGTGGTTCAGATCAACGACACGCACCCCACCATGGTCATTCCCGAGCTCATCCGGCTGCTCACCACCGAGCACAACATCGAGTTTGACGAGGCCGTGACCATCGTGCGATCCATGGTCGCCTACACCAACCACACGATCCTTGCCGAGGCGCTCGAGAAATGGCCGCTCGCCAGCCTGCAGAAGGTCTCCCCCGCCATCGCCGACATCATCGTCAAACTCGATGAGATCGCCAAGGCCGAGCATGGCGACCCGCGCGTCGCCATCATCGACGAGTACGGCACCGTCCACATGGCCCACATGGACATTCACTTTGGCTTCTCCATCAATGGCGTCGCCGCACTCCACACCAAGATCCTAGAGAACACCGAGCTTCACCCGTTCTACGAGATCTATCCCGAAAAGTTCTCCAACAAGACCAACGGCATCACCTTCCGCCGCTGGATCCAGGGAGCCAACCCCGCACTCGCCAGCCTGCTCGACGATGCAATCGGTACCGATTGGCGCAGCACCGGCGACCTGAGCAAGCTCGCCGAATTCGCCGACGACAAGGACGTTCTTGAGCGCCTGGCCGCCACCAAGGCCGAGGCCAAGGCCATCATGCGCCAGTTCATGGCGCTCGAGCAGGGCGTGACCATTCCCTCCAACGCGATCATCGATGTTCAGGTCAAGCGTATCCACGAGTACAAGCGCCAGCAGATGCTCGCGCTCTACATCATCTGGAAGTACCTCGACATCAAGAACGGCAATAGACCTAAGCACCCCGTCACCATCATCTTTGGCGGCAAGGCGGCACCTGCCTACACTATCGCCCAGGACATCATCCATCTGATCCTGACGTTGTCGCAGTGGATCGCAAACGATCCCGACGTGGCTCCCTACCTGCAAGTCGTCATGATCGAGAACTATAACGTCACCGCTGCCGAGCGCGTGATTCCCGCCGCCGACATCTCCGAGCAGATCAGCCTGGCCTCCAAGGAGGCGAGCGGCACCTCCAACATGAAGTTCATGCTCAACGGTGCTTTGACCCTGTGCACGCTCGACGGCGCCAATGTCGAGATCGCCGAACTCGTGGGCGACGAGAACATCTACACCTTTGGCGCCTCGTCCAAACAGGTCGAGCAGCTCTACGCCGACGGCAGCTATAACGCCGGCGCGCTCTACCGCAAGCCCGGTATTAAGCTGCTGGTGGACTTTATTACCAACCCCGCTTTTATGGCGACCGGAAACGCGGAGCGCCTGCAGCGTCTGCACGACGACATCAAGGGCAAGGACTGGTTTATGTCCCTGCTCGACATTGAGGAGTACATCCAGACTAAGGAGCGCGTGCTGGCAGACTACGAGGACCAGGACGCTTGGATGCGCAAGGCGCTGATCAACATCGCCAACGCCGGCACTTTCTCGTCCGACCGCACGATCTCCCAGTACAACGACGAGATTTGGCACCTGAGCTAATTTCGCTTCCATTACCCATCCTTTTGAAAGCGGAGTCGCGGCAACGCGGCTCCGCTTTTTGTGCCCAGGCGATGCTCCTGTGAGCCGCCTCGACTAAATCATCTCAATCTGTAACACCTACTCGGCAAAAACGGTCCCACCTGTTACAGATCAAGACAAACCGGTCCTTTCCCCAGGGTTCATCTCAATCTGTAACATCTAACGTCCGAAATCCGCCCTTACTGTTACAAATCGAGACAAATGGATAAGCCGGCTAAACAATCTCGTTCTGTAACATGTAGCTGCCGAAATCAGCCTCTCGTGTTACGGATTGAGATGAAAGGACAGTCGACTCAACTCAATCTCGATCTGTAACATCTAACGTCCGAAATCGGCCCTACCTGTTACAGATCGAGACAAACGACCGGCCAGACAGCCCCAGCACAAAGAAAGGCTCCCCTCTCGCTCAGCGGACGAGAGGGGAGCCTTATATGTGACTGCGGAAAAGGATGGCAAAACCGCAGTCGCCCAAAAGGAGGGCCTGATTGAATCGGGTCTAGATAAGGTTCTTGCCAGAGACCTTATCGAAAAGGTGGGTCGCATTCTTCTCGAACTTGAACCAGATGGGGTCACCGGCCTTGAGCGAACCCCTGGCCTCGAGGTCGACGACAGGGATGATCAGGACAAACTGGCCGTCGGGAGACGTCACATGAACGTGCTCGGTCGAACCCATGAGCTCGGTGACCTCGATGGTACCCTGAAGCGCACCCTCCTCGCCCTTGTCGGCAAGCAGAATCTGCTCGGGACGAACGCCGGCCGTGATCTCCTTCATGTCCTCGCCGTCCCAGTTAAGCGCAAGCTGAGCGCAGGTCTCGGGGGCCAGTGCGACATTCATGTCGTCGGTCTTGACGGTAAAGCCCTCGCCCGAGCGCACCAGCTGGGCATCGAAGAAGTTCATCTGCGGCACGCCGATGAAGCCGGCGACAAAGATGTTCGCGGGATGGTTGAAGACCTCCTGCGGCGTGGCGATCTGCTGAACAACGCCGTCCTTCATGACCACGATGCGGTCGCCGAGGGTCATAGCCTCGGTCTGGTCGTGGGTAACATAGATGAATGTGCCTTTGATCTCGTGGCGAAGCTTAATGAGCTCGGCACGCATCTGGTTACGAAGCTTGGCGTCCAGGTTGGACAGCGGCTCGTCCATCAGGAATACCTTGGGGTCACGCACGATGGCGCGGCCGATGGCAACGCGCTGACGCTGGCCGCCCGAAAGCGCCTTAGGCTTACGATCGAGGTACTCGGTGATACCCAAAATCTCGGCAGCGGAGCGAACCTTGCGGTCAATCTCGTCTTTGGGGACCTTCTTGAGCTCAAGCGTAAACGCCATGTTCTCGTACACCGTCATGTTGGGGTACAGAGCGTAGCTCTGGAACACCATGGCAATGTCACGGTCCTTGGGTGCCACGTCGTTGACACGCTTGCCGTCGATGAGCACGTCGCCCGAGGTAATGTCCTCCAGGCCGGCAACCATGCGCATCGTCGTGGACTTACCGCAGCCAGAGGGACCAACGAGGACGATAAACTCCTGGTCGTGAACAGTGAGGTTGAAGTCCTCTACAGCGAGCACGCCATCCTCGGTAACCTTGAGGTTGTGCTTCTTCTCCTCGGTCTTCTTCTTTTTGCCAAAGAAGCCCTTCTTTTTGGACTCGTTGTTGGGATACACCTTCTGAACATGCTTGAGAACGATCTCGGCCATGTCTCTACCTTTCGATACGCGGCGCCACGCTGAGGGGCGCCGCAGAAACTTGCAAAACAGTTACGGCATCAGCCCTTGACGGCACCTGCCACCACGCCGTCGATGATGTACTTCTGGCAGAGGATGTACATGAGGACGATGGGGACAACGACCATCATGATGCAGGCCATCATGGGGCCGAGCTCGACGTGACCGTAGCCGCCGCGGAAGTACTGGATCAAGATAGGAATGGTCTTGTACTTGGTGGAGTCGAGGGTGAGGTAGGGCAGCAGATAGTCGTTCCAGACCCACATGGTCTCGAGAATGCCGACCGAAAGATAGGTGGGCTTCATGATGGGAAGGACGATCTTAAAGAACACCTGGACCGGGTTGCAGCCGTCGATCATGGCCGCCTCCTCGATCTCGAGCGGGATGTTCTTTACAAAGCCGGCGAACATAAAGACCGCTAGGCCCGCACCAAATCCAAGGTAAATAAAGCAGATGTTGAACGGCGTGTTGAAGCCGATGCGGTCCGCCAAATTGGACAGCGTGAACATGAGCATCTGGAACGGTACGACCATCGAGAACACGAACAGGTAATAGAAGAAGTTCGAGATCTTGCTGTTGACGCGCACCACGTACCAAGCGCACATGGAGCAGCACACCAAGATCAGCACGACCGACGTGACCGTGATGATGAGCGAGTACATAAACGCCGAGGCAAAGCCCTGCTCGTTAAGGGCGTGCACGTAGTTTGCAAGGCCGTTGAACGTCTCGGGCGTGAGCAAATCGAACGCCGTGGTGGTGCTGATTGCGGTCCCTTTCTTAAAGGAATTGAGCGCAATCATGAACACGGGGTAAATCCATGCGAGCGACAGGATCGTAAAGAAAATCGAGAGCGCACGGTTGATAGCCTTATCGCGTTTCATTACTGCTGCACCTCCTTGGACCTCGTGGCCTTAAGCTGGATCATGGAGATTGCTACGACCAGGATGCAGAAGATAACCGCCTTGGCCTGACCGATGCCCTGCCATGCGATGCCAGCACGCGAATAGAACGTGTTGTAGATATTCAGGGCGAGCATCTCGGTGGAGTGCGCCGGGGCGCCACCGGTAAGGGCGAGGTTCTGGTCGAACAGCTTAAAGCCGTTGGTGATGGACAGGAACAGGCAGATGGTGATCGTCGGCATCAGGTTGGGGATCTTAACCTTCCAAAACGTCTGCCATGCCGTAGCGCCGTCGACCTTGGCGGCCTCGATGTAGTCTGACGGAATGGACTGCAGACCGGCGATGTAGATGATCATCATGTAGCCGACCTGCTGCCACAGGGTCAGGATGATAAGACCCCAGAAGCCAGCAGCAGAGTTAAGGGCGATAAGGTCGGCACCGATGTTGGAGAGCAGGCAGTTGATCAGAATCTGCCAAATGTAGCCCAGCACGATGCCGCCGATCAGGTTAGGCATAAAGAAAATCGTACGGAAGATGTTGGTGCCCTTGAGCGCTTTGCGGGTGAGCGCCTGCGCGATGGCGAGGGCGATCACGTTGATGAGCACCGTCGACAGGAAGGCAAACGCCACGGTAAAGAAGAACGACGTGGCAAACTGCGGATCGGACAGTGCGCGCACGTAGTTCTCGATACCGACAAAGTGCGTGTTGTTAATGGTAATAAACTGGCAGAACGAGAGATAGAAACCCTGGATAAAGGGGATCACGAACCCGATCATAAACGCCAGGCACGTGGGCAGCATAAAGAGCGGCCACCAGCGCTTGAGTGCTTTGCCCATAGAAGGGTCCTTTCAATATGCAGGGGGCGGACAAACCGACGTCTGCCCGCCCCCTGTCGCTAATCAGATAGCTTGGGCAGCAACTGCTTACTCGGAAGCAGCCTTCTCGGTCTTCCAGCCATCCACGAAGGCGTTCTTGACGCCGTCCCACTTGGTGTTATCGGCAGCATAGGCAATCAGAGCCTGCTTGAGGTTCTTCTTCCACTCCTCAGAGGGGATGTAGACGAAGTCCCAAGCGACGGTCTTCTTGCCGTCCTTAGCCATGGCAACGGCCTGCTGCGAGAAGACGTTGGTGGTTTCCTTAGCGCTCTTGAACGGGGCGGTCAGGCCCATCTTGTCAGCGATGATGCTGGTGGCGGTGTCAGAAGTGACGCACCAATACATGAAGTCCTCGGTGGCCTTCTGGGCATCCTCGGAAGCCTGGGAGCTCACGCACCAGTAGTTCTCGCCGCCGGAGCACAGGCCCTGGTTCTCCTCGCCGTCGACACCGATGTAGATGGGCATCATGCCAATCTGATCGTCGGTCATACCGGCCTTGATGAGGTCGGCGTAGGCCCAAGAGCCGTTCTGGTAGAAGACGGCCTTGCCGGTTGCGAACTCGTTGGTGGCGTCGTCGCCGGTCTTGGAAGCAAGCTGCGAAGGATCGCAGGTGGAGTCGGTGATGTACAAGTCGAAGATCTGCTTAAAGTTGTCGAGATACTCGCCCTTAATCTCGTCATCCTCCTGGTTGTGCTCCTTCTCGAACTCGTAGTAGAGCGGGAGGTTGGCGAGGTGGGTGGTGTAGCGCCAGCTGGAGGAGTCATCCATGCCGGCGGAAGTAAAGGCGCCCTCAACACCAAGCTCGTCCTTGCGGGCCTGAATGTCATCGGCGCAAGCCTTCAGCTTGTCGAAGGAGTTGATGTCCTCGGCCTTGTAGCCAGCCTTCTCGAGCAGCTCCTTGTTGTAGATGATGCCGTAGCTCTCCTGGACCCAGTCGATACCCAGATCCTTGCCATCGGACTGCAGAGCCAGGGAGTCGTCAATGAGCTCACCGCGGACCTTGGTATCGGACAGGTCGGCGCAGTAATCCTTCCAGTTCTTAAGACCGGTGGGGCCGTTGACCTGGAACAGGGTCGGAGCGGAGCTCTTGGACATCTCGGACTTGAGCTTCTCCTCGTAGGTGTTGGAGGCGGCGGTCACGATCTTGACCTCGACGCCCTTCTCCTCCTTGTACGCCTTGGCGATCTCCTTCCACTCCTTGTCGACCTCGGGCTTGAATTGGAGAAAGTAGACCTCGGCAGCGTCACCAGAAGCAGAGGAGCCGGAGCCGGCGGAGCCACCGCAGCCCACGAGACCCAGGCCAAAGACCGTGGCCGCGGAGCCAGCGAAGCCCAGGAACTGCCTTCTGCTCATTTCGTTCTTCATTACAATCCACCCTTTCACACCGTGGCGGCACCCTTTGCCGCCGCCTTCGGAGATTGGTTCGGGGACTTTGCCCCTTTTTCTGATTTTTACAATACGCTATTTGGCCAGTTGTTTGAACAAGTATTGTTAGAGCGGTAGAAAAACTTCGGTGAACGGTTCTTGATACATTCGTACTTGACAAATATTGTCTAAACAATTAAAGCGCCCCGTGCGGGCGATATCCCATCGACCGCACGGGGCGCTTCATATCGAAACGCAAGCTTATGCGTCTGTTACCTATCGCTTGGAATTGATGCGGTAATGGAAGATCTCGGGGTGTGTGCGAGCATGCGTCACCTCAAACAAGATGCCGTCCGAGGTGTACGACTGACTCTCCATGACGGCAACGCAGTTGTATTTGCCGAGGTCAAGATAGCTGCAGTCTTCATCGTTGGCGAGCTCGACACTCACCGTACGGCGACTCGCCATCACTTTGATGCCGCGCTTGTGCTCCAGATAGTCGTAGATAGATTCTGCCGCGATCTCGGGGGTCAGACCCTTGGCAATCGACTCCAAAAAGTAGCCATGGTCCACTTGGCGCGCGCTGCCGTTGAGGCTTCGGACACGCACTACGCGAATCAGCTCCTCGCCCACCTTAAAGCCCAGGCGACGAGAGAGCTGCTCGGTGCAGACCAGATGTTCAAAGGACTTAACGTCCGTCGATGCAACGGCATTGTTGCGCTTTGCAAATTCGCCAAACGACTCGACTTCCTCGAGTGCGCCCAGCATGTCGGTTTCGCCCTTGAGCCAAATAACGCGTACGCCCTTGCCGTGTATGGGCTGCACAAACATCTCGTCGGCCAGCATACTCAAGGCGCGGCGGACGGTATTGCGCGTGCAGCCAAATTCCGCAGTCAGCTCGGCTTCGGTTGGCAGCATCTCCTGAAACGCATAGGTCCCGTTAATGATGCGCGAACGGATCTCGCGGTAGATTCCTTCGTAAATCGCTTTTGGCATGGCTTCACCTCTAATGAATATGTATGGCTAGGCACGATAGCATTTCTTGAGGTTGTTTAAACCGTCTATCGGCAAAGCACGGATTATTTACCGTCGACGGTTCCCCCGGCACCCAAATCGGACCGAATCAAAACCGTCAATGCGGCAAGCAGCCAGTCCTCTACAATGAGTTCATTGTTTAAACGTTCTTGCTCGCACAGCATGTTGCATCCGGAAGGCATATTATGCTGCAGAAAATCCAACGCTTTGGCGGGGCAATGTTCGCGCCCGCCATGCTGTTTTCCATATCGGGCCTTATGGTCGGCGTCTCCGCCCTCGCAACGTCTGCGGACATCGTCGGCGACCTCGCCGTATACGGAACCCCTTGGTATGTTTTTTGGGCTATCATCCAGCGCGGCTCGTGGACGGTCTTTAAACGCCTCCCACTGCTTTTTGCCGTAGCGCTGCCCATCGGCCTTGCCCAAAAGCAACCGGCGCGCTGCTGCTTCGAGGCACTCGTGGCCTATTTTGCCTATTGCTTCTTTTTGAGCGAGATCATTAAGCTGAGCGGCGACAACCTTGGACTTAAGTACCCGTCGTCTTTGACCTCCGCCAGCGGCATCACCGTCATCGACGGCATCAAGACGCTCGACACCGGCATTATCGGCCCGCTGGCGGTATCGGCCACCGTCGTCGCCATCCATGACCGCTTCTACGATGCCAAGGTTCCCGATTGGCTCGGTACTTTCTCGGGCTCCTCGTTGGTCTACCTCATTAGCTTTTTTGCCGTATTCGCCCTTGCCGCTATCTCGGCCGCCATCGTGCCCATCGTATACGCAATGACCGAAACACTGCGCCATGCACTTACGGGCGTCGGTCCCTTCGGCGTGGGCGCCTTTGTGTTTTTAGAGCGAGCACTCGAGCCCGTGGGGCTGCATCACCTGCTCTACATGCCAATCTACTACGACAATCTGGTTATTACCGATGGCATCTACGCCACGTGGACCAACTTGCTTCCCATCCTTTCGCACAGCACGCGCCCCCTCAACGAGCTAGCGCCCTGGGCTGGTTTCACCGCCACCGGTTGGGTCAAGCTCTTTGGTCTTCCCGCCATCGCCGGAGCGTTCTACACCACGGCCAAGCCCGAACGCCGTGCCAGCCTCAAGACCATCCTTCTGCCCGCCATCGTCGCCTCGATGGTCTGCGGCGTCACCGAGCCGCTCGAGTTTCTCTTTATGTTCACCTATCCCGGACTCTTTTTGCTCTACGCCGTCCTATCCTCCTGCCTTGCCATGGCCATGAACTTCTTTGGCGTCGTCGGCATCTTCTCGGGTGGCCTTATGGAGATGGCTGCCTTCAACTTTATCCCGCTCATGCGGACGCATGCCGGCTCCTACCTTTTGGCACTCGGAATCGGACTCGTCTTTAGCGTCATCTTCTTTCTGAGCTTTCGAGGTCTTATCCTGACCTTTGACCTTAAAACCCCGGGACGCGAGGACTACATTGCCAGCAACACGGCGCTCTCGCGCTTGACGGGAAACGACGTTGACGAAAAGCGCTTATCCGAAGCCGGCGCTTCCGACTGCCAGGCATCACAAGATCGTCTGCTCGCCGAGCAGGTTGTGGCGCTTCTGGGCGGCGTCTCCAACATTGTGGGCGCAACCAACTGCGCCACGCGGCTGCGCGTCGAAGTCGCGGACCCTTCTATCGTCGCGGACAACGCAACCTTTGTCGCAGCGGGCGCCAAAGGCCTCATCGTCACCGGCAAGACCGCCCAGGTAATCATCGGCGTCTCGGTCCCCCGCGTCAAAGAGCACTTTGATCGGATTATGGGACTCGAACCGGGTTTTGCATTTGCCACCCCGCTTTCTCATGCCGCCGATGACGCCAAAAAGCATGCCAATATCTGCTTCTTCGACATCGACGGTACGCTTGCCTGGCAAGATCCCAAACTTGCCCAAGAGCTCCCCGAGGGCGAGCGAGACCTTTCCCCCTATCCCAACGAAACGGTTGCACAGGCAATTCGCACGTTTGTCGCCAACGGCAACAAAGCCTTTATCTGCACGGGGCGCACCCTCAGCTGCATCCATCCCAAGCTGCTCGAGCTGCCGTGGGCGGGCATCGTATGTCTCGCGGGCGGCTACGCCGAACTCGAGGGGCGCATCGTACGAAATGCGGCCATAAACCCCGGTCTGCTACAGCGCCTCGCCCCCTATCTCGAACAATCGGGTGAGGTCATTCGCTTTGAGGGCATCGATCGCGTCGTGCGCATGAGCGCAGATGCCCCCGAGACGTACGGATACGCGCGCACCGTGGGCGACGCCGTCACGCAACTCAAGCACTACAACGCTTATAAAATTCTTATGTCCACACCGCTCGCCAACCGCATCGCCCAAGATGAAGAGCTTGGGCCTCTGCTCTGCCTCAACGAGCTCGAACTCGAGGTCACGGAAATCTCGCCTCGCGAGTGCACCAAGCGGGCCGGAATCAAGGCCGTGCTTGACGCCCTGGGGCCAGATCACGGCACTGTGTACGGCATCGGCGACGCAAGCAACGACATCGCCCTCATGGAGGCGGTCGATGTTGGCGTCGCCATGGGCAACGCGCCGGACTTCCTCAAGGAAAAGGCCGACTACGTCACCGACAGCTTCGACCACGACGGCGTCGTCACCGCGCTCGAGCACTTTGGACTTATCTAGCCGCGCCTCTTGCCGCATTTGCGACAACATGGCTCAATCGTCTTCAACCGCCGCGCTCGATGCCCTAATGTGGCAATATGTTGTCTGCATAACGCAACGATGCAACCTAAGAAAGAATGCGAGAACCCGTGTCCAGTCCGTTTACCAGCTTTTTAGCCCAGCATTTTGACCAGATTAACGACTATCTGGCCACGTTCTTTGACGGACAGGCGACCTCTGCCGATATCGAGCGCTACCTGTATGGCCCGCTCTCGGCATTTACGGCCAATGCCGGCAAGCGCCACCGCCCGCTTATCTGCATGCTCGCCGCCACCGCGGTAGGCGGCAGCTTTGAGAGCGCCCGAAGCGCGGCGGCGGCCATCGAGCACTTTCAGTCGGGAGCGCTTATCCATGACGACATCGCCGACAACGGCCAGCTGCGCCGCGGCAAGCCCTGTATGTACCTTACCGAGGGTACGGGACTTGCCATCAACTGCGGCGACCTAGCGCTCACCATGGTTACCAAGACGGTTCTCGACGACCCCACGCTCGAGGCAGACGTGAAGCTCCGCGTGCTCCACGAGCTCACCGAGATGATCGTTCGCACCATCGAGGGTCAGGCGCTCGACCTGGGCTGGGTCCGCGATGGGCGCTTTGACATCTCGGTCGACGATTATCTGGACATGGCGACGCACAAGACCGCGTACTACAGCGGAGCCACGCCACTTGCCGCCGGAGCCATTATCGGTGGCGGCAGCGAAGACCAGATTGAGGCGCTGCGTACCTTTGGCCTGCACACGGGCCTTGCCTTTCAGATCCAAGATGATCTGCTCAACCTTATTGGCACCAAGGAGGCCGCCAACAAGGACTTCCGCACCGATATCACAGAGGGCAAGCGCACGCTCGTCGCCGTGCATGCCCTGTCAGACGAGCGTTATCACGACGAAGTCGAGGCAATCCTTTCCTCGGGCACCGAGAACCCCGTGCAACTCGCACGCGCCGTGGAGATCTTCCAGCAGACCGGCTCTGTCGATTTCGCCCACACTTACGCACTCAACCTGACTGCCAAGGCCAAGGCCGCTATCGAAGGTGTCGAGCTCGACCCGCATGCACGCGAGCTGTTCGACTCCATGGCAGATTTCTTTGTGGAGCGCCTTAACTAGCGGGGGTTATAAAACCTGTCAGCAGCGCATTTGGGTACAACTTGCTACACTGTTGAGTGCATGTTTATGCAACCCTTTGCGTTGTCTATCCGACACACGCTCAAATAGTACGAATGGTACGCCGAAAGGGGCTCGTTCATGGAACCTATCACAGCGGGCATGCAGGGAGCAGCCGTCGAGGACGTCCAGTCCCGCCTTCTGCAGCTCGGCTATACAATCGATGACGCCGAGGTCGCCGACAAGCGCTTTGGCACCACCACCGAGCAGGCTGTTGGCACCTTTAGGCTCGACAGCGGCCTTGCCGCTGGCTACGCCGTCGATATCCCCTGTTGGAGCACCCTGGTAGACGCCTCGTATAAGCTGGGCGACCGCACGCTTTATCTGCGCATGCCCAATTTCCATGGTGCCGACGTTCGTGCCCTGCAGAGGGCGCTCAACGTTTTGGGTTTTGCCTGCGGTGAGGACGACGGCTACTTTGGCCCGCACACCGAGGCGGCCTTGCAGCAGTTCCAAGAAAATGTCGGCCTGTTTGCCGACGGCATGGCATTCCAGGATACCTACGCCTATATCAACCGTCTGCATCACGTGTGGGAGGGCAAACCCTCGGTTACCGAGGCCGAGTCGCGCATCGGCTTTGCCCGCGCCGCCAACGTGCTCGAGCGCTTCCAGATTGCCGTTATCGGTGAGGACCCCATCGCACGCAGCGTTGCATCGCGCATGTGGAACATCGCCACGGCGACGACCGACAACAGCGGCATGATGCTTTGCGATTCCGAGGTTCCGACCGACGTGGACCTGGTACTCGAGATCGCAAGCGATGGGCTGCCCGCAGATGCAGCGCCGCGCGCCACGATCGCCCTTGCCGAATGTCACAACCTGGCGCAGCGCATCCGCACCGCCAATGTCGCCGCGCAGCAAAAGCCCGCGCGCATCCGCATTGAGCTCACGGGCATGACGCGCTACAACGGAACCTTCACCGCAAGCGATGCACAGACACTCGCCGTACGCCTGCTCGATGGCGTTTGCGATGCCCTCGCAGATTAGGTAAACTAGACGAGCTGCTTTTGGGCAGCACCACACATTGGGACGTAGTTCAACGGTAGAACTCCGGTTTTTGGTGCCGGCTGTTGGGGGTTCGAATCCCTCCGTCCCAGCCAAGGTAACTGAGCGCCCCGGGCTTTCATCAGCCCGGGGCGCTTTCTTGTGGGCATGCGGAGGGATTCGAACCCGCAAGGGTGCGGAGCTGAGGAAACGCGAAGCGTTTTCCAGCGCAGCACGCAAGGAGCGGAGCGACGCAGCGGGGCGCGGCCGCCGGCAGGCGGACGCGGAATCCCTCCGTCCCATATCAACAACGGGCTCTCCGTATCTCAACCGGCACTTGGGGACGTTCCCAAAGTGCCGGCACTAAAGGAACGTCCCCAAGTGCCGGCTCATCCACCCTCAAAAGACAGACGCCCCAAGCCCGAAAGGACCAAGAGCGCCTTACATCAAAAAATATCAGCCCCGTTCCGAAAAGCGAGCCGTCATCTACAAAATGGCGCGTGGCCCCGGCGGGCTGGTCATTAAGTTTGTCGCGAGTTCCGCACGCAAAGAAGGCCACTTAATGTGGCCTTCGTCTCGCGCAGGACTGTAGAGCAGCAAACATAATGCCCGGCCCGCCGGGGCCACGCGTCCCTAATTGTTCAGCATGCGGTCGAAGCTTCCCGAGTCGCCATCCCGATAGTCGGCGGTCATCAGAATCTCCTGCGGAATGCGACCGCCCTCGCGCAGCACATTGCGGAACTGCACGCGCGTGACCATAGGCAGATCTTTGATTGTCGCCGCCAAATTCTGCGGCACACCCTGATTGGCAGCCGCAGGCTCGCACTCGCCGCCAGCTTTCACGCGACGCTTGTGCTCGGCGAGCATGGCACGATACATGCCGGCATGCAAGCGAATCTCAACCACATTGGCATTGCGGGCCTGCTCGACGATGCGCGCACCCTCTCGGTCGATATCGCCCACGTAGTAGACATAGTTAAAGCGATAGCCGATCTCGGCCAGATAATCATCCAGTGCGTGCGAGACGCTCGCCTTGCAGCCACCGCCAAAGATCACGCCACCCACCTTGGTGCCAAAAAGCTTGGCGTGCTTGCGGCCGCGCAGGAGCTTGACGATCTCGTCATAGGTGTCTAGGTTCTCGACCATAATGAACGGCTTGTCGGCGCCCAGCGTAAAGAAGCCCGTAAAGTGCACGGGGCGGTTGGGGGCGACCTTAATCGCCTGCATGCTGATACCCTTTTCGGTCATACGCCTCATCAGGCGCTCGCCGTGTTTGCCGTCAAAGGCCTTCTCATCGTTAAAAATCTGGTAGGCGCGCTGGCGACGCGAAGCGACCGGCGTGTCGGCACCGCGATTCTGCTCAATCCAAGCCTGGATGATCGCAATCTCCTCGGCAATCTTGCGGTTGGACATCTCGTTGTGCTGAGTGCGCTGCGAAACCTTTTTGCCGTCCTTGCCCTCAACCTTAACGATTTGAGTCTGTTGCTCCTTAATATTGGAGAGTGCAGCAGGTGTGGGAACGACCTTGAGCAGCTGCCTGCCCAGGACACGGGCCAGAGCAAACGCCGAAACCTCGCCATGAGCGGGCGGCTCAGGCTGCTGGGCGGTCGCATCGTTTGCAGTCGGTTTGGGCTGCGTCTGGGATTTGCACTTGGAATCTGTCCGAGTATTGCGCTCTTGCTTTGGCGCGGACGAGCCCCTTTGCGAACGCTCAGGCTTGCCCCCCTTTACTGGCTGGCGCTTGGGCTGCTCCGCCGGGATCTCAGCCTTCGCCTCCTTGTTTTGCCCCGCTGCCTGCTCGGCCACGGATTCGGCATTTGAGCCACGGCCGCCACGGTGACGACGACGGCGAGGCTTGCTCGAAGCGCTCTCCCCCGCTTTCTCGCCCGCAGACTGCTGGCCTCGGGGCTCGACATCGCCCGCAGGCCGCGGCTCAACAGGCTTCTGCTCACGGACCATCGGCTCGGCAGCCTTCTCAGCCTTCTCCGCTGGTGCAGCGGGAGCCTGGTCGGTCTTTTCTTGACGCCTTGCGGGATACGCACGACCCATAAAGCCGCGTCCGGGACGGCATGAACCCGGAGCCTTCTTGACGGGCTCCTCGGGTGCATCAGCAGCTTCGACGGACTCCTGAACGTCGCACACAACACCTCCCTGCTCGGCCTTAAAGTGAGCACCGCGGCGACGCTTAGGCTCCTGGACCTCAGCGGCGCACTGCGGCTCGGTAACAGCCTCATCCTCGACAGGCTCGACATCCGTCGCATCCTTTTGAGCCACGGCGCGACGGAAGCGCTCCTGCTGGGCACGGCGCTGCGCATCGCGTTTACCGCCCCCGCCAAAACCGCCGCGGCCCGCCTTGGCCGTAAAGGCGCGAACGACGCTCTCGTCAAGCAGCTCATCGGTGTCGACGTTCTCGCGCGGAGCCGTTTCCACCGCAACAGGCGCCTCGACAACGTCCTCGACGGCCTCTTCGGCAGCCTCGGCAGGCTGCTCCTGGACATCGCGAATCTCGGCATTAATGGTATAGAACGCTGGGCGCCCGTTAACGCCGCTGCCCTCGATCTTGGTAACGATCTTTGCCGCGATAAGTTCATCGCGCATCGCCTTGGTGTCACATTCCTTATCGACGGAACGGAAAATCTGTGCCAGCGCGCTCGACTTGATCTTGAGCGCCTTGCGGCAGAGCAGGTCGTAGGCAACCAGCTTGGCACGCTCGGCAGAAAGCGACGTCTGGCTGCTCAGACGCTCAGCCAGGGCATCGACGTTGTTTTGGTTATCGGAATATACCGTCTTGGCCACGGGGCCCCTTTCATATGCACACATATATGTCTATATGGTACAACGCACGCCCCTATCCACGCAAAACATCTGCGAGAACACCCGGGCACACTAGCTTTTGCATAGAAAAAGGCCGAGCCCGCGCAGTTGCGGACCCGGCCTTTCCGAGTCATATAGATGTGACGTTCAATCCCTTAGGTCGATTAGGCCTTGGCGGCCTCGGCGCCTGCGGGAGCCTCGGCAGCAGCAGCGCGACCATACTCGGCCTTGCCCATCTCGGACCACTCGGGCTCCTCGTCGGGCATGGAACCGGCCTCCTTGCCGAAGAACTCCTTGAGGCAGTTGACGGCAACGATGAGGCCCAGGACCATCAGCAGGACGGCAAAGACGAGTTGCAGACCCTTGGTGGCGGCGACGGAGACGGCGGCCGTGGTGGCGGTAGCCGGGATGGTACCGAAGAAGCCGTAGGCCTGGACGGCGGTCATGCAGCCCATAGCGCTCTGGACCAGCGAGGTAAAGGTGCAGCAGAGCAGGAAGGCGACGGGCACGTAGAGCATCCAGCCCTTGCGACCGGTGCACTTGCAGAACACGGCAAGGGTGATCATGGTCATACCGCCGAGCAGCTGGTTGGAAGCACCAAAGAGCGGCCAGATGTTGGCATAGCCGCCAAAGGCGAGGGCGAGGCCGGGGAGCAGGGTGACAACCGTGGCGAACCAGGGGTTGCCGAGGACCTTCATGTAACCGGCCTTGGACTCGATGGCCAGGGCGTCGTTGGTCTGGGCAAAGAACTCGGAGAACGAGGTGCGGGCGATGCGGGCGACGGCGTCGAGCGAGGTCAGGGCCAGAGCGGAGACGTTCATGGTCATAAAGACGGTAGCAAGCGTGCCGTCAACGCCGAAGGCCTGCATACCGCGAGAAATGCCAGCAGCGAAGATCTGGAACGGGGTGGAAGCGACGCCGGCGTTGAGGGCGCCGGTACCGGCAGTGTTCATGTCGGAGAACATGATGCCGGCGACGATGATGGCGAGGATGCCGACGAAGGACTCGACGATCATGGCGCCAAAACCGACCTTGACGGCGTCCTGCTCCTTCTCGACCTGCTTGGAAGAGGTGCCCGAAGAAACGAGGCTGTGGAAACCGGAGAGAGCGCCGCAGGCAACGGAGACAAACAGGACCGGGAACATCATGCCCGAGGCATTGCTAAAGCCGGTGAAAACCGGAGCGGTGATGGTGGCCTGGCCGTTAACGCCCAGGACGACGATGCCGAGGACAGCACAGACAATCATGACGATCATCATGATGGAAGTGAGGTAGTCGCGAGGGGTCTTGAGCATCTGGATGGGCATGGCACCGGCAAAGACCAGGTAGACCATGACGACGGCGAACCACTGGAACTTGTCCAGGTAAACCGGGAACTGCATACCGACGGCGAACATGAGGACCATGAGCACCACGCCGGTGACGAACTCGGCAGCGCCGGTGAGGTTGAACTTCTTCTGAGCCCAACCAAAGGCCATGGCGACGAAGGTGAACAGGATGGAGATGGTGCCAGCGCAGCCAGCGGCATAGGACTTGGTGAAGTCGATGGCACCGGTGGCAGCGCCAGAGGCGTCAACGACCGGGGTGAACATGAACGTCTTGCAGACCATGTCGGTAAAAGCGGCGATGACGATGATGCAGAACAGCCAGCAGAACAGCAGGAACAGGCGACGGCCGGTCTTGCCGATGTACTTCTCGATGAGCTGAGCCAAGGACTTGCCGTTGTTCTTCATCGAAGCGTACAGGGCGCCAAAGTCGTGAACGGCGCCAAAGAAGATGCCGCCGACGAGGACCCAGAGCACGACGGGCAGCCAGCCAAAGGCCATGGCGACGATCGTACCCGTAACAGGGCCAGCACCGCAGATCGAGCTGAACTGATGCGAGAACGCGGTGAAGGCGGAGACGGGCGAGAAGCTCTTGCCGTCCTTCATGCGCTTGGCAGGCGTGAGGGCCTCTTTATCAACGCCCCACTTGTTAGCCAGCCAGCGGCCGTAGCCCAGATAGCCGCAGGCGAGCACCGCCGCGGCCACAACCATGAGCAAAACTCCGTTCATTACATTTCCTCCTCTAAAAAGAACTTCCTAGACATAAAAAATGAGGGCCGTCGGTTGCGCTCGACGGCCCTCATCTTCATCAGCCGCCCGTTATCGTACGGGCTAGCTGTATGTGCTAACCCGCATCAGATAATTACTACGCTGATAATGTTTAGCTGATGCGTGAACATGTCTAAGAAATCCTCTTCAATCATGATGCGAACAATCCGTGCGTGTTCACATCCCCCAGTGGATGAAAAGGAGTATGAAACTTTAGTTGCCTAAAGTCAACGCAAATATGTAATGAATTTTCAACTTTATTTGAATTACTCGGTATAAAACGTCACTGGCCTCGGACTTTACCCCACGACAGTTTTTGCTTGAGAGATGCTCCTCGGGGGCGGGGCGGGCGCCTGCCGCCATATATGAACTTTCCTGCTCGGACAGTCCTGCTCACGACGGAGGCCACATTAAGTGGCCTCCGTCGTGAGCAGGACTGTAGAGCAGGAAAGTTCATATGCGGCCGCTGGCGCCCGGGCAGCGTCGGAGACCGCACCCATACGACTACAACGTCATGTTTGGATCGGCGTCGACGTCGAACGGCGAGATTTCACCTCGGTCGAATTTGCGGCGAGCAACCTCCGCAATCATAGCGGCGTTGTCAGTACAGGCCGAGAGAGGCGGCACCGTTACGCGAATCCCCTGACGCCCGAGTTTCTTAATCATCATCTCGCGCAGATGCGGGTTGGCCGAGACGCCGCCGCCGATGCAATACTCCTTGCACCCGGTGGCGTGCAGGGCGTTCTTGGCCTTCTTGTACTGCACGTCAAAGACCGCCGCCTCAAACGAGGCTGCAAGGTCGGGCAGGTGAATCGTGCACCCAGCCTTGGTCTCCTGCTCAATATAGAGCGTCACCGCCGTCTTGAGGCCCGAAAGCGAGAATCGATAGTCTCCCCTGCTGTTAAGCGCACGGGGAAAATCGATCGCGCGGGGATTGCCCGTCTCGGCGAGCTTGGAGATGATGGGGCCACCGGGATAGCCCAGACCCAGCGCCTTGGCAACCTTGTCGAAGGCTTCGCCCACGGCGTCGTCCAGCGTCTCGCCAAGCACCTCGTAGTCACCCCACGCCTTTACGTGCACGAGCATGGTGTGCCCACCCGAGACAAGCGTAAAGATAAACGGCGGCTTAAGGTCGGGCTGCGCCAGCAGGTTGGCGAACAGGTGACCCTCCAGATGATTGACGCACACGAGCGGTTTACCGGCAGCATACGCAAAGCCCTTGGCAAAGGCGACGCCCACCACCAGGGCACCCACCAGGCCCGGGCCTTGCGTCACACCCACGGCGGCAAGCTCACTTGGCGCAATCGCTCCACCCTCAAGGCCAAGCGATACCGCGGCATCTTCAAGCGCCGCATCTACGACACTCACAATCACCTCGACATGCTTGCGCGAGGCGATCTCGGGCACCACGCCGCCAAAGCGAGCATGAAAATCAATCTGCGTCGACACCTGGTTGGCCAGCATATTGCCGTCCGCATCGATAATCGCCACGGCCGTCTCGTCGCAAGAGCTCTCGATGGCAAGAACTAGGCGACGGCGCTCGATTTCGGCACGCTCCTCGGCGGTGCGCTCGGGCTCAGGCAGCGGCCAGACGCGCTGCTCGGCAGCCGTTGGCTCGGGCGAGGCATTGTCGAGAGGAAGCACCAGGGGCAGCGACGCCGTCATGACGATGGCATCCTTGCCGACGCCGTAGTAGCCACGGCGACGACCCGCCTCGGTAAAGCCCAAGGCGCTATAGAGCGCAATCGCACCCTCGTTGCCGTCCTCAACCTCAAGCGAAGCAGTGGTACAGCCGAGCATCTGGGCGTCATAGCTCACGTGCGACAGCAGCTTGCGGGCAATGCCCTCGCGACGATGAGCAGGATCAACCGCGACGTCCATAATCTGAACGTCACCGTCGACGACCATGCCGCCGGCAAGTCCCAGCAGCTGACCGTCGTCGTGCGCCACCCACCAGCTACGCGGAGCGGCAACGCCCTCGCCCAGCTCGGACAGGAACATGCCCGGCGTCCACGCCTCGTGTCCGGCGCCTTCAAAGCAGGCGGCCTCCAATGCGCTCGCGCCCTCGGCATCCGCCGCGCCCATGGGACGGAACTGCAGATGGCGACCGGCGAGCTCGTCGGCAACACCCGTAATCTCGCTCTGGGCGCTCTCGGCAAGCCCAAGGCGCTTACGCTCATTTTCCTCGGCATCCGAAAGACGCGTGTAGATCGGCAAAACGCGAGCCGGATTACCGTCGCCCGCGGCGTGCGCCATCAGAAGGCCCTCGCCCGAGGGCCACCACAGGTCTCGCTCCACGCAGCGCGCAGCCTCGTCCTCACTCAGCAGCTTGCCATAACGTACGAGACCGTCACCAGTCAGCTTAACCTGGCCCCAGTCCGCGGCCTGGCGCCACTCATCAAGCGCCACGGCGGCTTTGACCACGTGTTCGCGCTCAAACAGACGCTCGGGACCTTCGTCCCCCAGCACGTACAGAGCCGGATACACCTCGCCACGCATGGCGTCGGCAAGAACACCAAGCTTGCCGCGCACGCCAGCCTTCCACGCCGTCCAGGCGCAAGCGTCAAGTGTCGACACGCCCAGCAACGGCACGTTGGCACCGCGCGCCAGACCCTTGGCGGTCGAGATGCCAATGCGAACGCCCGTAAACGAACCCGGGCCGCGTCCAACCACATAACAGCCGACATCGCCGCGATTCAGCCCGGCCTGCGCCAACACGCCATCGACGGTATTCACAAGTTCCACATTGGCATGGCGACGACACAGATGGTCCCCGCTCACCAGCTTCGCCTCGCCCGTCTGCTCATCAATCCAGCTTGCCGCGCAGGCAAGCATGTCGGTCGAAGTATCGAGCGCCACTACCAGCGCGTTGTTGTTATGCAAGCTCATCTTGTACAGCCTTATCAATCAAATCGAAAAGCTCCGTCGCGCGCTCGCCGTGCGCCTCGAGCGCGATCGTTCGCACGTCGCTATCGTCCTCATCGCGCCTAAGCGTCACCGAGAGATACTCATCCGTCAGCTCGTCCTGAAACTGCTCGCCCCATTCCAACAGGCAAGCGCCCTCATAGCCGAGCACGTCAAAAATGCCCGTATCCTCGAGCTCGTAGGCATGCTCCAAGCGGTACAGATCAAAATGGAACAGCGGAATACGCCCCTGGTCGTGAACGGCCATGAGCGCGAACGTAGGACTCGTGACCATATGCTCATCGCCCAAGCCGCGCGAAACGCCCTTGGTAAAGTGGGTCTTTCCCACGCCCAAGCCGCCGGTCAGTATCAGCACATCGCCATTTTCTAGACACGGTGCGACCAACTCGCCAAAATGCTCCGTATCGGCAGTACGAGCCGTTTTGTAGGTACCTAGCCCCAGGCGCTCCAGGGACATATACGCTCCTTATTATTCCGAGGCGCCCTCTGGCGCGGGGTGTCGCACCAGATAGTCGCCCAGCATCTTAAAGTCTTCCTCCAGCAACTCCTGCCACGCCGGATTGCGCAGCGCCGCCGCGGGATGAAACGTCGGCATCACCACAAAGTGCCCCATCTGATGGAACCTGCCGCGCAGCTTGGTAATGCCAATCTCGGTCTTGAGCACAAAGTGCGTTGCGGGATTACCGAGCGTCACGATGATATCGGGCCAGATGCTTCGAATCTGCTCGCGCAAAAACGGTGAGCAAGCAAGTACTTCCTCGGGACGCGGATTGCGGTTTCCCGGCGGGCGACATTTAAGCACATTGGCGATATAGACATCTTCACGCTTAAGGCCCGCCAGGGACAGAATGCCGTTGAGGTCTTCACCCGCCGCCCCCACAAAGGGCTCGCCCTGTAAATCCTCGTTACGGCCCGGCGCTTCACCAATAAACATCACGCGAGCGCGGGGGTTTCCCACCCCAAACACGATATTGTGGCGCGACTGGTAAAGCTGGCAAAGGCGGCAATCGCCCAGGACGGCCTCGATCTCCTCGAGTGCAACTTCGCGCGGCGCCTGATGGCTATGGCCGGGGATGTGCATAACGCCCATAGCGGCCCCTACACGTAGACCTTGTCGAGACGCATGCCAAAGCCGCAGGCGACCTCGTAGTTAATCGTGCCGCGCAGGCGCGCCATCTCATCCATGGTAATCTCGGCATCGCCATCGCGACCGATAATTATCATCTCGTCGCCATGTTCGGCCTCGGGAATCTCGTGAGCCGGGTTGGACTGAATGGCAACCATAAACTGATCCATGCAGATATTTCCGACCTGACGCACGCGCTCACCGCGATACAGCACGTCCATACGATTGGAAAGCGTGCGCGAAAGGCCGTCGGCATATCCGATCGGCAGCGTGCAGATCTGAACGCGTGTGCGCGGTACGCGGTAGGTAAAACCGTAGCCTACGCCCTCGCCCATCGCAGGATGCGCCACGCGCGTCACGCGCGCATGAACGCTCATAACGGGATCAAGCTGCATCACGCGGCCGCTCAGCTCGCACGGCTGCATGCCATACAAGCCAACGCCAGCGCGAATCATATCAAAATGCATCGAGGGGTCGAGCATCGAGGACGGCGTGTTGGCACAGTGCACGATGCCGCACTCAAAACCCGCATCCTTAATGGCCTGAACGGCCTCGGTAAAGCGCTGGCACTGCAGCTTGTAGTCCCAACCCGATGGTTCGTCGGCCGTGGCAAAGTGCGTAAATACGCCGTCGCACTGAATACCGCGATGGAAATTAATACCGCGGACAAAGTCGAGCACCTGCGTGTAGTGAACGCCGATGCGGTTCATACCCGTCTCGATGGCAAGATGATACTTGCCCACCTTGCCCGCCGCGACGGCACATTCACCATACGCAAGAGCAAAATCGGACGTATAGACCGAGGGCATGATATCGAACTCGAGCAATGAAGGAATAGCCTCGATGGGAGGCTCGCTTAGAATCAGGATGGGTTTGGTGATTCCGCCCTGGCGCAACTCAATACCCTCGCTGACCGTCGCCACGGCAAACATGTCGGCACCGGCCGAATACATGATCTTGGCGCACTCGACGGCTCCATGACCATAAGCATCGGCTTTAACCACGCAGCACAGGCGCTGACGCGGATCTAGCAAGTTCTTATAGGCCCTCGTATTGCGGCGGAGCGCCCCGCGGTCGATCTCGACCCAGGACCAACGCGTCAAATCGGCTTTATTCATGATTAGTCATCCGACCCTTCGTCCATGATTCCCAGATCATCGAGCGCATCCTTTGCCGCCAATTCCATGGCGGGACCGATCAAGTCGATAAGATCGGTCGCGATAACGCTCTTCTCGCCATACTCCGTCGCCGCAGCAAAGCCGGCATAGCTGTGGAGTGCGACGGCATACGAGTACAGCAGCTCCCAACGGTCCATCTCGTCACGCATGGTCGCAAGCGTTCCTGCAAGGATACCTGCGAGGACATCACCCGAGCCAGCGGTCGCCAACGACGCTGGGCCCGAAAGCGGCAGCAGCACGCGCTCGACGCCGCAAATGGCCGTCGTCGGGCCCTTAGCGATAACAACGAGATTATCGGAACCGGCAGCCCAGACAATCTTTTGAGCAGCGGCAATCGCAGTGCCAAGATCATTGACCTCGTCGCCGGCAACGAGACGCGAAAGCTCGCGATAATGCGGCGTCATAACGAGCGGCTGCTCGCGACGGTACATCTCGGGATTACTGTCGATGCCGTCGATTGCAATCTTGGCAAGGCAGTTGAGCGCATCTGCATCTAGGATAAGCGGCACATCGAGCTCAAGCAGGCCCGAAACGACTTGCATCGATCCGGCAGACGTCGTCATGCCAGGCCCGCACACAACGCAGCTGTACTTCTTAGCAATCTCGCACACTGTCATACGCGCAGCGGCACCAAATGATCCACGGGAATCAGACGGAATGGCGAAAACGGGAATCGACGGGAGCGCCATACGAATAAGGTTGGCGCACGCATCGGGCGTCGCAACGGCCACATAACCGGCACCAGCACGAGCGGCAGACTTTGCGGCCATGATGGCGGCACCAGGATATTGTGCCGACCCGGCAACGATGAGCGCGGAGCCGCGCGAATACTTATCGATATTCGTGGGCAGCGGGGCAAAGTAGTCCACCAGATCACCGGGCTCAACGATCTCGGCAGCATGATCGACATCATCGATAACTTCGTCGAGGCGGTCGTACAGACCGCCACACACCAGGTCGCCAGCATACTCCGGACCGTCAGCGCTGTAGAGGCCGATCTTAGGGGCAATCATCGTCACGGTACGCTCGGCACGGATGCAGTCGTCATCCACAACGCCCGTCTCGGCATTCAGGCCCGAGGGAACATCGATAGAAACAACGTGATCGGCGCACTCGTTAACCGTAGGAATCCAAATAGAAAACGGCGCACGAAGGTTGCCGTGAAAACCGGTACCAAAAATAGCATCGACCACGACATCCGCTTTGTTAATGAGAACCTCTAGCTCGTCTCGCGAAGGCCCAACGCACACATGAACGTCGCGACCGGCGGTGCGACGGGCAACGTGACGAGCAAGGGCAGCAGGAATCTCATCCGGCTCAACTGGAGAAACGATATCAACATCAACGCCCTTATGGGTTAGGATATCCGCAGCGACCCAACCATCACCGCCGTTATTGCCAAAGCCGACCAGCACAAGAACGCGATCAGGGTTGAGCTTTAAAATCTCGTTGGCGGCAAATTCACCTGCCAACTCCATGAGCTCGGCCTTCGAGGTGCCCTCGCGCTCGATGATATCCTCGAGGCGAACGACTTCCTCGGTACTCAAAACCGGTTTCATCTATGCTCCTTGCGTATCTTGCGGATCATCGATCAAATGCTCCGACAAAGCAGATTGTTGCAGCTGTTCAAGCTCATCCAATACAGAACGAGCCTCTTTAAATGTCTGGGCAACGCGCTCCTTGGTGCTCATTTTTTCTTCCTTAGGCTTAGGTCGAGCATCCTCGGTGATCGCAATGGCATTAGCGACAGCCAAGTCACCCGTAAGGGTAATAGAAAGAGCAACCTCGACAACACCCAAATCCTGGGCGATTTCGAGAGCGCGACCAGAAAGCAGAGCCTTTGGCTTGCCGAGCCTATCGCGTGTTACGGAAACGTCCTTACGTCCAACGCCCTGACTAAACCCCGTTCCAAGTGCCTTAAGTACCGCTTCGCGAGAGGCAAAGCGGCTGGCATAATGAGCGGCAGGGCGAGACGACGCATCGCAATACGCACGCTCTTCATCGGTAAACACGCGCCGGGCAAACGACGGAGTCTTCTCAAGGATTGATTTCATTCGGGAAATCTCGACGATATCAACGCCGATACCAGCTTCAGCCATGTTCACCTCCATGCTACACAGACTACGATATTGTAGCCCGTTCAAAGAAGATGCGACAAACGAGGGTTATAAAACACAGCTACTATGTGAGACAAATTGCCTGAGAAACGAAAAAGGGGGAGGCCGCGAGGCCTCCCCCTTCTCAGTCCAAGCGTACGGCTCGGTGCCGTCCACCGGTCAGCGGCGCCCTGGCCTCCCACGGGCTGGCCCCGCAGTACTCTCGGCGCGATGGGGCTTAGCTTCCGGGTTCGGAACGGGACCGGGCGTGCCCCCCATGCTCTGGCCGCTGACCGGTGGGCGGCGCCCACCGTTACGGTGCCCGGTGTCTCTCTCACGTGCCCTGGGGGCCGCATGGCGCATAGGAGAGATCCGACTCGGGGGCATCCTCGTGCCCGGACCGCGCAAGCGCTGGGTCCCGCGGGCCGCGAGGTGCGGTTCCGGAAGAGCTCGGGCGATTAGTGCGGCTCGGCTGAGGGCGTCGCCGCCCTTGCACCTGCCGTCTATCGACCAGGTAGTCTACCTGGGCCCTTACCGGAAGGAGAACTAATCCCTGGAACGGCTTCCCGCTTAGATGCCTTCAGCGGTTATCCGCGCCGCACGCGGCTACCCGGCCGTGCCGTTGGTCGACAACCGGTTCACCGGAGGTGCGTCCACCCCGGTCCTCTCGTACTGGGGGCAGCCTCCATCGATTCTCCTGCGCCCACGGAGGATAGGGACCGAACTGTCTCACGACGTTCTGAACCCAGCTCGCGTACCGCTTTAAACGGCGAACAGCCGTACCCTTGGGACCTGCTCCAGCCCCAGGATGCGATGAGCCGACATCGAGGTGCCAAACCTTGCCGTCGATGTGGACTCTTGGGCAAGATCAGCCTGTTATCCCCGGAGTACCTTTTATCCGTTGAGCGACGGCCCACCCACTCGGGGCCGCCGGATCACTAGAGCCTGCTTTCGCACCTGCTCGGCTTGTGGGCCTCGCAGTCAAGCCCGCTTGTACTCTTGCATTCAAAAGGACGGTTGCCGACCGTCCCGAGCGGACCTTCGCGCGCCTCCGTTACCCTTTAGGAGGCGACCGCCCCAGTCAAACTGCCCGCCTGGCACGGTCCCCGAGCCGGTTGACGGCCTCGGGTTAGGACGCCGGTCGCGCGAGGGCAGTATTCCAAGGGCGGCTCCCCGGGGGCTGGCGCCTCCGGATCTTCGCCTCCTGCCTATCCTCTACACGCGGGACCAGCGGCCAATGCCAAGCTGCAGTGAAGGTTCACGGGGTCTTTCCGTCCTTCCGCGGGTAAGTCGCATCTTCACGACCAGTGCAATTTCACCGGGTCCATGGTCGAGACAGCGCCCAAGTCGTTGCGCCTTTCGTGCAGGTCGGAACTTACCCGACAAGGAATTTCGCTACCTTAGGACCGTTATAGTTACGGCCGCCGTTTACCGGGGCTTGGCTTCGGGGCTTCGCCGAGACGGCTAACTCCTCCGCGTGACCTTCCGGCACCGGGCAGGCGTCAGACCCTATACGTCGCCTTGCGGCTTCTGCAGAGTCCTGTGTTTTTGGTAAACAGTCGCTTGGGCCTCTCCACTGCGGCCCGCCTCCGCTCCCGGAGCAAGTCCGTTCACGTACGCGCGGGCACCCCTTCTCCCGAAGTTACGGGGCCATTGTGCCGAGTTCCTTGACCATGGTTGACCCGATCGCCTCGGTATGTTCTACCCACCCACCTGTGTCGGTTTGCGGTACGGGCGCGCACGCGCCTGCCTAGGGGTTTTTCTAGGGACCTCGGGCTCACTCGCTTCGCTCAATCGCTTCGTCCGGAGCCTCGCCCTCGATGCGGACCGGATTTCCCTGGTCCGCGGGCCGCGCTCCATCACGGGGACGTCCAGAACCCCGCCGAGCCACCCCCATCCGTCGCCCCGTCGGTCGTAGCGCCGCGTGCGCGGTGCAGGAATGTCTGCCTGCTGCGCGTCGGCTACGCCTCCCGGCCTCGCCTTAGCCCCCGACTGACCCTGGGAGGATTAGCCTTGCCCAGGAAACCTCGGGTTCACGGCGGACGAGTTACTCTCTCGTCTCTCGCTACTCATGCCAGCATTCTCACTCCCATGCGCTCCACCGTCGGTCGCCCTCCGGCTTCTCCGCCCATGGGAAGCTCCCCTACCGATTCTATAGATAAAATCCCGCCGCTTCGGTGTCCAGCTTAGCCCCGTGTATTGTCGGCGCATGTCCACTCGACCAGTGAGCTGTTACGCACTCTTTGAATGCATGGCTGCTTCTAAGCCAACATCCTGGTTGTCTGGGCGGACGCACATCCTTTGCCACTCGGCTGGAACTTGGGGACCTTAGCGGGCGGTCCGGGCTGTTTCCCTCTCGAGCACACAGCTTAGCCCACATGCTCTGACTGCCGCGCTCTGGGCCGCCGGCATTCGGAGTTCGGTTGGATTCGGTAGGCGGCGAAGCCCCCTCGTCCATCCGGTGCTCTACCTCCGGCGGTGAACGCGCGACGCTAGCCCTAAAGCTATTTCGGGGAGAACGAGATATCTCCGGGTTTGATTGGCCTTTCACCCCTATCCGCAGGTCATCGCCGCCGTTTTCAACCGACGTGCGTTCGGCCCTCCACGGGGTCTTACCCCCGCTTCAGCCTGCCCACGGATAGCTCACCCGGCTTCGCGTCCGCGGCGCGGGACTCAAGTCGCCCTGTTAAGGCTCGCTTTCGCTCCGGCTCCCTTTCGGTTAACCTCGCCCCGCGCCAGCGACTCGCTGGCTCATTCTACAAAAGGCACGCCGTCACACCGTAAAGGTGCTCCGACTGCTCGTGGGCGCACGGTTTCAGGTACTGTTTCACTCCCCTCCCGGGGTGCTTTTCACCTTTCCCTCACGGTACTGGTGCGCTATCGGTCACAGGGTAGTACTCAGGCTTGGATGGTGGTCCACCCAGGTTCGGACCGGGTTTCACGTGCCCGGCCCTACTCAGGGACCGCGTCGCGCCGTCCGGTCTGGGTTCGCGTACGGGGCTGTCACCCGCTGCGGCCGGCCCTCCCATGCCGTTCCGCTCCCCAGCCGGACCTGCGCCCGGGGGCGGCAGCCCCCGGATGCGCGGCCCTGCAACCCCGCCGGCGGAACCCCTGCCGGGTACGCCCGCTCGACGGTTTGGCCATCGGTCCCCTTTCGCTCGCCGCTACTCGGGGAGTCTCGAGATTGATTTCCTCTCCTCCGGGTACTTAGATGTTTCAGTTCCCCGGGTTGTCCTCCCCCCGCCTATGCGTTCAGCGGGGGGATATCCACACTGCTGTGGATGGGTTCGCCCATTCGGAGACCCCCGGGTCGAAGGATGTGTGCTCCTCGCCGGGGATTATCGCAGCTTGCCGCGTCCTTCATCGGCTCCCTGTGCCAAGGCATCCGCCGTGCGCCCGTGGTATCTTGCGGGACCGCTCCGGGCCCGCGGGATATCCACGTGTCGCTAATATAAATTAATCGATATCATGAATAGCGCTCTCATGTCGCAATTCGGGTATCTCATACCGCGGCACAGCGTGTCTCACTGTGCTCGCGATCAGATGCTCCTCACTCATCAATGAGTGAATTCCTCTTGTTTGGATCGGATGAATGATTGCTATCATTCTTGATTTAATCGCAGAAAAGAATCGAGTCTGGAAGAGGATACTCTTCCATCTCTCTCCTATCGCTATGCGGCTCTCAAGGTACGCGGGTGCGACCCCGGGGACCGGGTGCTGCGGGGACGTATCCGGGCCAGACATCCACCGGACGGGCTCCTGCCCTCCATTCGAGTTAA
>ENA-OUQI01000056-OUQI01000056.1-human-gut-metagenome-genome-assembly--contig:-NODE-56-length-107512-cov-7.028905_pt1 | contig 107512 bp, 98 predicted proteins | sample MGYA00237953_ERZ548840 | MGnify/ENA primary metagenome ERZ548840 (study PRJEB26490, sample SAMN05194690) | human gut metagenome | biome: terrestrial biome; feature: human-associated habitat; material... | reverse complement strand
TTTGTTTATCTATTAGACACATAAAGTATCCTCAAGGTTTTAAATTTAAAATAATTTTTTAATTTGTCATTTCAGAAAATGGATGATTCCTGATTTATACTATAATTCGCGCAAAACTGGACTAATACTAGTCCCATTATAACATTTTTCTTCCTTAAGATAAATAAAAAGGACTAATTTCGGTTCTATTTTTACCAGGGAGAAATTCGTTATATGACAGAACAAAAGATCAAACAGGTTGGAATTGATATTGGCAGAAATATTCGCCGGATCCGGTTAGAAAAAGGTTATGGACAGACTGATTTTGTCAGAATGCTGCAATTGAAAAACGTGGACATCACCAGGGAAACGCTTGTCAAGATCGAACGCGGAATCCAGCATATTACCGGATCCCAGCTCAGAGGAATACGGAATTGTCTTGATACTACATATGATGAGTTATTGAAATAATATATTTTCACATAAAAATAAAGGCACCCATATGGATGCCTTTATGCCAACTACATGGCTACTAGCTAATAACTGCTAGCTTTACCGTACTATTATTATACACAAAATAAAAAAAAATGCAATATATTTTTCTATTTATTATTCTTTAAATATTTTACAATTTAATCCAAGCCCATATACTTTTTCGTCCCATTTTTGCCAATATTTTATCAGCGATTTTTTTACGCCCTTTAATGCACATCTTTATATAAAACCTAATAATAATCCATTTAAGATCTTGAATCCTACCAAACATTTTAAATATCTTTAAAACATCCATATAATTCAGCTCTGATCGTGACAAGTCTGCATAATTTGTAACATCTATGTAATTACTTAATTTAGGTGATCTTTTTAATCTAAAACGTGTTATTAATTCCAAATGAGCGCACTGATTTCGTACTTCTTTCAACACATATATAGCCTGCTCAAATACCCTAGAGTCTGCTAATGTAAATTGAAAATCGTTTAATACTAACTGCTTGACTGGATTAGTTAAAAAAAGATAATTAAAATAAAGACTCCCTAATGGAAGAGACTTTATAACGACCCAAAACGGGGGATTTGTATATTGTCCCACATATGCCTTTTCCTTCTTTAAAGCATCTATAAATGAATCTTTTATAATTTTTCCTGTCTTAGAATCACGTCGAGCTGTTCGAAACAAGTCAAAATGATTAAATTTATTCATTAAATATTTATCAGATGGCTTAGGTGCCTGATAACATGCTTGATTAATATAATTCATTGTAGTAGACTTAGTATTACAATATATGCTTGCAAAATGATATGAGATTGACGTTCTCATTCTCGATTCAATATCAAGCACTTTAAATAAAGTCTGTTTTTTTAATTTCATATCAAACTTATATAAATCCCAAAAATCTTCAAAATAAACATTTTTATATTCTTTTGTTGCCTTCCCTGGTTGCAATAGAATAGTTTCAAATCCATTTATAATATCAAAGTAGTTATATTTAGACAAAATTTCTCGAGCTTTCTTTTTATTCCTAAACTTCAGCTTTCGCCCTTCTAATACAGTCACTTGTTGTTCTATAGTTTTAAACTCTTTTGTTATTGGCATAATCAACCTCTGTTCCTAATAGTATATTTTTATTATATACTTTTCTGACATTAAAGCTAGTATCTTACTAACAAATATTATTTGTACATATCTCATACAAATTCCATTTCGCCTGATTATGAATTTCAATGATAATGATGTACATTATTGAAAAAATTCAAATCATACATGCTAAACGAGAACCTATTTCAAATTTTCAAATAAAATAGTATTCTATCCCCCATTATGATTGATAATTTTGATTTTATAAATCCGGATATCGACAAATATCGTAATCACTGTAAGATAACGCTAATTTCTTTGATAGAGTAACATCAAAGAATCACTGACATGAATTATTGTACAATAATAATTCTGCTCAATTTCGGGCACTACTTCTACATTCTCCCTCCATTCGCAGTAAATATGTACAACCAGCTAAAGTGATAACCGCCAACGCTCTTCCCCTTACCAGAAAGTGTTCTACTCATATTTCCCTGATCCAATCTCAATTCCTGTGCTGCCTGACTTTGATTTTGATAAATTTTACCTGTTTCCAAACACACAACTTCCGGCGCATGACCCATCATATTTGAAGTTCGTCTGTATATTGCATCCCCATAGTTAATATTGTATTTACATGTACACCATTCAAGATTTTCCACACAGGGATTTAGCTTATTTTGATCTTTATGATTAATTTGTGGATAATTACATGGATTTGGCAGGAAAGCTGACGCAACTAATTTGTGTAGAGGAAAATGTCGTGCTTTTCCATTTCCAATTGGAAGCAATACCGTCGGATAGCCTGATCGAATAAATGGAATTAAAATTCGATTTGTTTTTTTGTTAATAACTGTTCCTTGCGTAGACACTTTATAACGATCTTTTGTATACTCATTGTAATGAATATCTTTATAAATTTCCATTTCTTTTGATTCGGTCATCAGGCAAGCTCTCCTTTCGCATAAATTGGTAGAAAAAAGCCCCGCAAATTTTGAATCTTGCAGGACCTTTTTTAGGTGAACATAAAATTTTGAAAAAAAGGGATTCTATATATCTACCAGAAAGCAACGTACAATATATGCCAAAACAAACTTAGCATATTTAATATACTGAATATTTTATCCGTTCCCTTCTGGCAATTATATTGTAACATATCACCACGTTCACGCCGTTCACCACGTGCATATTTCGCTTTTTTATGTATTTTTCTACTATATATGGTAGTTACCCATTTTTCAGATTGCGCAGATTATCTTTGGATTCTTCGACGGCCTGATAGAACAGTTTCCTGACACTGTCCAGCTCGAAAAATCTCTTAATATACCTGCTGACAGTCGGGCGCGAAACGAACAGGAGGCGTGCTATTTTGTCCAGTTCCGTTCCTTGATAAACGTACATTGCAACCGCTGCCTGAAGAGCTGCCTCTGTACAGCCAGTGGCCAGGTCTACCGTGCGGCGGATAATCCACAGTTTTTGGGTGAGATCCAGAATGACGGCCTCTACCTGCGCTTTAGACCTGGCATATGCGGTCTGCTGCACTGTTTCTATTGTGACAGTGTGCGCCTGGCCGGAACGGTAATCATTAACAGTGTCAACAATCAAATAGTCGTCTCTCAGTTCCGACATCTGTTTCTGATAAAATGCAAGTTGCGCTTCGAACATACGGTACATTTTAAAATCGTCTCTGCAAAATTCTAATTTTCCGTTAATCATATCAAAGTTCTCCTCTCTCGCCGCCGTTTCTACTGGCGGAATAAATCTGTATAAAATTATCCAAAGACAGCGTCACAAGTGTTTCTTCTCTATTGCGTTTGTGGATCACCACCGGAATATTGCCGTTACCGTTCGCGTCACTGTCGCGCACAGCTTGATGATAGGCATTATATAGATTTAATTTCTCCACATGTTTACACTCTACATGTAATCCGCCGACACCTTCCACATCTCCTGCATCTCCTGTTTTTCCGCAGTGCTGCGCTGTGCGGTGAGCGTCCGGGTAACCATGAGCTTGAAGATAATGCGCGACTTCCAATTCAAATCTCGCGCCTTTCTGCCTGCTCGCGCGTCCAATCTGCTGAGGCGTTCTTTTTGTTTTACCTGCCATTATTACCATCCTTTCTTAATTGCCTCCATGTTTGCACGTACCAAATCCTCAACGGTGTAAGAGTCTTCATAAGCTTTAACTAACTGATTAAACGCTTCTTCCTCAGATATTTCACGGACACCATTTTTTTCTCCTACCAGCCAACGTCCGGTTGTGCTGTCATAACCGATTATTCCACTCGCTCCGTGAATATCAGCACCGCCGACGGCCAGCTGAATACACCTTTCTCCCATATTGCCGCCAAAATTCAGTTCGTAGCGATCAATCACGACAAAAATTCTGCTTGGTATATTTTTCATGATAAAAAGCCCTCCTTGATTCCGATCAATGCGCCGTCAATCATGTCGGCCATCGTTAAAAAGTTCTTGTATGTATCCAAAAAATCGTTTACGACAGCGTTTTCGGACACTTCCATTTCGTTCTCATCGAGCTGATAACTCCATCGATCAGCAACACGATCAAAGATATATCTCCTACTACTGATGTTGCGTCCACTATTGGTGCAGGCTTCAAACCACACCAGTGTTTTATTTTTGCCAATAACGCAATGTTGAACAGTTGCAGATAATGCTGTTGTGATGTTTTTCATGAGATAACCCTCCTATTCTTCCTGTAAATCTGAAATTTGAGCGGGGATTACTGAGTTTGTAATGTTACAAGCCCTCTGTATTTTATAGAACTATATGCTCTTGTTACCACCGGAGTCTATAATATATATAAGGGTCTGGTGGTAACATACTCGTCAATTATCAGCTTTTTTAAAGCATCTTTTTTTTACAAATCACACAAAAGCAATAAAAGCTTATAATTTTATTAACTCAGTAATGTAATCAGTGAGTGTCTGTTGCCAAGAGCTGAAAAAGATTAACAGCTATTAGTTAAATTATTGTCTGTTAAATCTACTCAAAAATCACTTCCGGATTGGCGACAATATTAACAGCTATTAATTTGCCCGTCAGTTTTTACATTTAAAATGAATGCGTTAGCATTGACTACCAGCTCTGAGTTGGTAATATTATGGGCTATTAGTACAGTTTCAACAGCTTATAATATGCTACCAACTCAGTAATCCCCGACAGAATTGCAAAAATCAATAAACGACATTGCAGTACGGCGATAATTTGTAATAAATTTCTCTTGCTGTAACCCTATCAACCGGCACATCAATATCTTCTTTTCTGAGTTCTGCTGGGAACCTCAGAGTCAATATTTTGTCATGTTGATACAATGCAAAATACATATCAGCGTATGTTTCAGGGAGCTTGTCCTTACACTCTCCGTACTCCATCTCGTTGTTTTTTGTTATTGTTTTACGAAGCATTTCTATCACGGTCTCAGCATCCATCTTATCCAATTCCTCGTCTGGAACATTCAAGATAATGGCTTTTTTTCTCTTTTTGGGAGCATACTTGACAGCTGCTTTTTCACATATTTTCTTAACATCGCTATATTCAACGTCTAACACATTACAGAGCGTTACGTTTCCTCTCGTGTTAGCAATAACAATTTCACAACCATTTTTGACAAAATATGGTGGTTTGGAGAACGAGAAACTGTATTTTACATTAAGCGATTTTATCAATTTCTCGTATTTCATAACTGATTCCGGCGACTCCTTGCCAGGCTTGCGGTAGATATAGCCAGCTCTTCCGGTAGTTTTTTTGACATTACAGGAATCTTTTCCTCTCAATTTTTCCAGAAATTCTTTATTTTGCTCCTTGCTCAATAATGAGTTGAGAGATTTCTTGGAGACGCCGATTCCCTCTGCCATATCAGCCATCGTGAATGTATGTCCGTCTGGCAGCTCGTCATACCATTTACTGACCTTGTACATCATAGTTCCAATTTTTTCCGTTGATTTAAGACGTGGATGCATCTTGCTTGGAATATATATGTAATCCTCCCTATTGGAGCAATCACATCCAAAATACTCCAAGGTCATACGCATCAATTTTTCATAAAAATCCTCGTCTGCCATGTCGTATGTTCCCTGTTTGCGTCCTCTTATTGCCCATATCATAGTAACGTCATATTTATCAACATCTGCTAGGTCATTACACCAATACCGGATTCTCAGCCTGTTGACCTCTTGGATGATATCAACCAATGCAGAACGAAGGGTTACATCTTCGATAATATCGTGAAAATCTGAACGTTCCGCACCATATGCCCATATTAACTGCAATTGACGTGCTCTGTAGGATTCGTCCATAGCGTCCAGTTTTTCCAGAAACTCGCGGTTTCTGCAGCAAATCTGCCCGAATACTGTCTGCTGCCTCATCCTCAAAACGGAAATCTTGCACAACAGGCTACAGTCCTTATACTCATTAGATCCTGTTACACTACTACCACCAAACGTTGCGTATTTTTTTTGAGAAATTGGACCATAGCTGCCAACCTGTCCGGTTCTGAGATCTATTCTCTCCGGATCCCAAATGAGCCCTCTCTCGGAACCATCCGGAATATATCCCTCTGGCTCTGCTAGTCCATATTTTGCGGCAGCATTTCCGCAGCTTTTGAATCCAGAAATCATGATTTTTTGTGGATTAAGTCTCTTCGGGCCGTATGTTTCCATCAGGAAATCGGAGACGCTCTCGTACAATCTATCTACATTTTCTTCTCTCTGCAGATAGGTTTTGCTCATTTTTTCATCTAGCTGAATTATTCCTACATGAGTCCTTGGTTTTTCGTATTTACAGATCTGAAAAATCTCCTTATTGTCATAAACCGGACTGACCGAAGAGGTGCCGTCCAGGAGATAGCATGGCATATCTTTATATGGTAGAAATCGAATATTATATCGGAATACATGTATCTTAATTTGTCCTGTCAGATCATCTTCCTTGTCCGTCCCGTAATTAGAGGCTTGAATAAATACAACATTCTCAGTCCGGAAAATGTCCAAAAACTGTTCCGTAGTTATCGCCCTGTCACGAATGTGTTCTGAGTTGGAGTACATATTGTCTCTGTTGTTCCTGATAATCCGCTCTAATTCAGGTAATGCATAATAATTTTCGGCATTATCGATACAGATATTAATAGACTCTCTGAGCTCTGCTCCACAGCTAACCGGCAATAATTCTGTCAATTTTTCTAATCTTTCTAATGTTGACAGGATAGTTTCTGGCTCTGTCGATGTGCTGATGTTTTTCATCATTCTGGCGATATTTCCGTATCTTTCAAAAATTTCATTCTCCAAACTAGAACGGTCTTCTTTCCGAATTTTTTTGATATCATTTCTAATTTCTGTGATGATATTTATTATTTCGGCCCATTTGTCTCTCCATATTTTTCCAGATTCTTCAAAGCGATCTTTCCTACCAAGATATCGATCAATCAGCATCTGACCCTCAGGAGCTGGAGTATCTTTGGAAACTGGGAGCTCAATTTTATTAATTCTACTAATCTCCAATTTTAAATCGGAAATCAATTTATCAGCATATCTCTCAGCTCTATCCGCAGTTTCGCCAATATTAGATTCCCATTCTCTCTCTGGACGGATTGTTTCTCTCAAAATTCCAGAAAACTGCTTGATGTCAGAATAATAATGCATACGTTCCGTCACGTCCTCAAACGCCTCATCGCATACAAGAGCGTCTTTTTTGCGCGTTTTGCCGTACAGTCTAATAGAATTAATATTATCGCGTACATCATTATTGACCATCATATAACGTTGTGTCGATAACGCAATCAGCGAAGAGGTTGTCAGTGACTGCCACATAGCTCCTGTTACTGGGGCACCATTGGAGAGCCATACGATGTTGCTCTTAATGTTATTATTAACAGAGGATGCGTCGTATTTCCTTCTGAGTGCAACCTCACCGCCCTGTCTTTCAATGGCCTCTGTGATATCATCACGTAATCTCTCATTATTATCGGTCATCATGACAAGAGATCTCTTTCTTTCACCGGCCAGAACTGCCAGCCCTCTCAACAAAGAGCTCTTACCGCCACCACACGGAATGTCAATTACTGTTATTTTTCCACAATCCCTATCCCTCCCGTAAACGATAGCATTGTATACATCGCTCACAGGCCAAAGCTGTTCTGAGCTCCAGTTCTGCATAAAACTCGCGAATGTTCCATCCTCCAACGCCTGCTGGAACGTTGGAGGTGTTTTGTCGATTTTGTTTTTCCCAAAATTTTTCTTCATTTTTGTTCACCTACTGTTAAAATCCTAATTAAACGGTATTTCGTCATCCATCCCATCCGGAACACTCATAAAATCCGGTGCTGCCGGCTGTCCGTAGCCATTGTTGCCGTAGCCGTTCTGCTGATGACCATAACCGCCTCCACGAGGAGCATATCCGTTATTATTCTGGCTATAACCGCCACCTGTCGTCTGCTGCCTCTGACCGTTACCGTAGCCGCCGGAAGCCTGTGTACGCCCTCCTGCAGGCTGCTGCTGTCCATTTTGATTCTGTGGATTTTCCATTTTCGGATTTCTGGACAGGAATTTTACGGAATTAACCATCACATTAATTCCAGTCTGCCTCTGTCCATTTTTGTCCTGATAATTCACAATCTGGGCAGATCCTACGGCAATGATGCTCATTCCTGTAGTTCCATATTTAGCCATATAATCAGCAACCTGGCCAAAACTCAAACAGTGGAAAAAATCCACGTGCTCTTTGTCGTACTGACGGTCACACGCAATATTAAATGTTGTCATCATTTTTCCGTTCTGGGTCTGTTTTGTCTCCGGATCCTGGGCCAGACGCCCTTCGATTACAATATTATTCATTTTTAAAATCTCCTTTTTTCTGTCAAAATAAAATTCACGAGTTATTTTTGAGGAATCGAATAAATGTTCCCTATTATAAGATGTTATTTTTTTTCAAAAACAGCAATTTTTGTTTTTGGCGTTTGCGGTTTTTTCAAATAGATGGAATTTTTTTGAGAGAATTCTCAAAATATAGAAAGTTCGTTAGAATAAAATAAAAAAACGGACAGTATCAGAATCAAAATCTCAATTTTTCCAGAGTCATCCTGTTTTTGCAATTTCCGGAGAATTACAGAGTTGTTCTGTGTTATTCCTAATCTGGAAAATAAGCGGAATAATTCCGTATTTCTCCAAACATGAAAATTGCTGAAATACTAGATTGTTCAGAATCCAGTATTCCTGTGACTCAAGATTCAAAGATTTTTCCTGCTCATTTGCCGGCTCTTGATACGGGCAGATGAGACTGATTCTGATACCATCCGTCTAAAGTTTTTTTAGATAAAAGATAGTATATATAAAGTTCCTAAAATATAATAATAATTAAAATTGTTTGAACATTGTATTCGAATTTCAAGGTGCGATCTTTTTTTTACTTTCTGACTTCACAGTTGATAATCTCAACTGGAACATTATAAATCTGTGCATATGCAAGCAACTGTGCATATGTCGGATTTTTTTTACCGCGTTCGTGCGCGACGATCGTAGCAGGTGAGATATGCAATTTCGCTGCTGCCTCCTCCTGTGTCAATCCAGCGTTAACGCGGCAGGCTGCCAGATTCCATTTGATTTCACTTACATCCATTGCCTGTCTGCCTTTCTAGTATTTGGTTAATTAATTACAAATAAGCTTTCTTCTAAGATTAATAATAAAAATAATTTTATAAACTCCAGGAGCTCTACTCCTTTTGTTTTATGTATATACTATATACCAAAAGGTGTTATATATCAATAGTTTTTCTGAATTTTATTTAGAAATTTTATTCAGATTTTTCTTTAATTTGTTTCTACTCTGTGAAATCCGGCCTCTGGAATTTCCATAGTATACGGTTCTATGATCTAGAGAGGTTCCAAATATTCAGCGTCTACATTTTTTCCGTAATTCACAACACGGATCGCCTGCAGACAAAATTTATTTCCAGATTTTGTGGATGTGCCTCTGCCATAGCACATTAAAAAATCTTCAGGCCTGACTGCTCTTGTGACCTCCTCGGCCAGGCTGCCGGTTACGAACACCTGATAACTGCCACGCTCTCCAGGTATTAACACGGAGATTTCAGCAATTTTGGAACCATTTTGAAATTTTTTACAAACCGGAACCATTTCTGCATATCCTGCCAACATACAAAAATTATAGGTCGGTAATGTCATTGTAGTCATAAAAAAATCACGTTCTTTCTATATAAATACAGTTTAAAAAAATCAATCATAAACGTATGCGTATCCAGTAGATCCGGAACGTCCGGACTGTCCCCACACAAATTTAAACTTGCTGCTGTCGCCATTCAGATTCCAATTCAGAGTTTCAGTCATGTCATTCAGATCTCCAAAACGCTCAATCCCGCGTTCGGCAATCTGCTGCCGATTCCAGGCAACCTCCGTCCGGAGATCAATCACGGATTCGGTCAGGATCTCACTCGTGCCTCTGCGGCTGCAGACAATTACCTCAAATTTCGCACTATCAATCAATTTTCTTTTCATGTTATCACATCCTCGCTCACCAGCTCTACAGAGCTATTTCTATGCAGATACTTTCTCGATAAATCTAAATCCATTTGCAGATGTTTTCTTTTTACTTCCATCTTTTCTGAAGAACCACTGTCCTTTAACAATTCCTTCCTCAACAAGTTCAGTTGCTTTCGGATGCTTACGGCTGCCTGACCATTCAAGAAACGCACACTTCCATCTCTCCTCCGCAGGTTCTTTTTCTCTCTCTTCTGATTTACATTCTGCAAGTAATTTATCGATTTTTTCGTCCGTAAGACTTTCAATATATTTTTCATCGAGCGTATAAAAATTTGTCTGATTGTAATAATTGCTGGTGTGATGCCATGATGAGTAAGTCAAGCACACTTCTTTCAGTACTTTTACTGGCAACTTTTGCAGTTTGGAAATTGAGCATTTAAGTTCAATTTCTGATACTGATATCGCCTCTAAAATATCAGACTTACGCCATTTGCTTAACGGCCTCTCGCCATTTTCATACGCCTCAACCGCATTATTGCTCATGCTATATCCGTAGTAACCTGCCATAATATTTCCACCTTTCTTTTTTTCCGGAGGAACGTGCCTTCGGTGAGTGTTTACATTAATTAGTCCTCGTCAACCTTCTTCTCTTTTTTGTTGATGTTTTTGGGGGAGAAAAGAAAAATCCATATGTGAGTAACACAAAAAACAGAACCTACGGAAAAATAAACGCAATAGTAGTGTCGTGTAGACCTGTTTTTGTAGGTTACTACTCATTGTCGCCTCCGAGTGGGACGTTCCCATCTCACTTAAATAAGGCCTCCGGAGCAAACATTAATCTACATCGTATATCTCACCATCATCGTACATATATATTGTCACTTCCGGAGCATCTTCCGTAGCTATATACAGTACTGCAACTTTTACTTCATCGAATCCAATTTGTCTGTATTCCTCACTACCGGCTTCTATCCAGCTAGTTCCATGCAGCTGCAGATCGTACTCGGTGCAGATGTCGTCCCAGTCTATCGTTTCAATGTCATCATCGTTGTCGATTTCTTCTTCGTAGTAGTGTCCTTCCAGCCTCTTGCCTACTGCAAACTCTTTTAACATTCTTACGGCTTCTTCTGGAGTAAGGATTTCGGCGCAACTGATTACAGTACCGTCCTTTACGCAGATTCCATAACGCCAATCCCAACCTTCTTTGTCCTCCAGGTAGATATACTGTTCGGCGTCTCTTTCTCCTACAGTTACTATAGCAATGTCTTCCGGATTGTCCGGATTAATGCCTGTATAACAGTGTTCTTTCCACTCTTCACGTTTACTTGCACGCTTATAATCTTCCGTGTAGGTGTAACCAAGCGCCTCCAAAATCTTAACCGGATTAAATGCCACACCTTCCAGTGCTTTTACAGCTTCTTTTGTTGCTAATACGTTTGTTGTTGTCATAATTTAGTTCTCCTTTCAATTTCTGGGAGGACATTGCCTCCCAATTATTTTTTCTTATTATTAGTTAGTTAATTAGTTCTGTTCCGGATCTACGCCGCCATTAGCAGCTCTTGCCTGCAGCATTGCTATGTGTTCCGGAATCCTGTCTATCACCTTACGTCTGCCTTTACTACTCTTTGCAGCCAGGTAGTCCTCGCACATTACGCAGGCGAGGCACATATTTTCTCTGGCAAGTGCAATTAACAGCTCTACTGCCTCGTAGTCCTCGCGGTCAATTGCGCATTTCAAGGTTTCATTAAACATTTTCCTCCCGTATCTCATGATAATTTCTCCTTTCTTTTTTGCTGATCTTTTTTCGGAAAACAAAAAACGGCAGAATGATAACGTATACTCTGTTGGTGGCTCATCCTGAGTACTATATAGACATAGTATGCCTATAGTTGTACTACGAGCTCTGACTATCAGAGTCTCCACGCGCATTACGTAGCGCATGCATTTACGTTATCATCCTGCCGTTTTTGACACTTGACGCTATTAATATCCATTTATTCTCTATTTTTTTACATTATATGGATAGTCCGTTATCTTCCACGAGATCAGCGATGATCTTAATTATTAATTTTTAAGGTACAGTGTTACATTCCTCCCAAGATCTTCCAGCTCCTCAAGATTTTCCGATCTGTACATATCCCGTCCACCCTCGCGGCCCATCTCTTTATGGGCGGCGAGGCTTCTCCTGTATGTTTCTATTCAGATCTTCTTTTCTCAATTCTGTTGTATCTCTTGTTTGTACCTATACTATACCATCTTACTTTTATGATGTCAATAGTTTTTCTTAATTTGTTTAAAAATATTTTCACACTTTTTAGTTTTTCTATTCAGGCAAATACCTCCCCTTACAATATGTCATAAATTTGTAATCCAGATCGATTTTTATAAGAAAACTTTCTTTGAGAATCAAAGCATCTATTTCATATCGTTTAAATAATTTCTTATAAAAAAAAGAGCCCACGGACCCCTGCTGCATAAAAATTCTTATTCAAATTTACCATTGTCACGTTAAAACACATTATAATAGGAAGAAATTCCTCAAAACTGGTGCCCTTTTGTGCCATTCATGTTATAATCATGTTAATTTCAAATCTCTATGCTCGCAGACCCGCATAAACACTGTATTTTTCGCAAAACGGCAGATATTTCGCCCTCAAAATCAAGAGTTTCGCCACATTGGACTATTAAAATTTTTCTTCTATATATAATGTAATTCGGACAGGATTTTGGATAAAAATGAGAGGATCAGAAGACCCTCTCTTTTACTGAATTACTGATGCGAGTTCAGATACAAACTCTAGCCCTTCCTCCAGGAACTCAACCGTCTTCCCAATAAAATCTATTTCATTCACCATAGACGCATACCTCCGCATTGATTTTATATACATATATAATATCATATTTTCTATTTTACGATATCAAATTATATCCGTATGTACGCAAGGTTATTTAAGCTGACGTGGGTACTGATGTCCATCGTAATCCTGTGCGTGATTGCAATGGGACTGTACGCTATTCTGGATTTTATTGAAAAACGTGCACAGAAATGGTAACTTTCCTTAAACTACTACCGTGTCAAGGACATTGGTAGTAGTTTCTCGGATACACTCCAACAAAGGAAATCTGCGGCAGAACTCTGTAATCGTTTAGTACGATTCTGATTTCTCTCACGTTTTCTTTAAAAATCGGAATGATTTTTTTGTAACCGATCACGGTTCCGGTATAGACTTTCTCCCACTCTCCCTGATCCCTTACAAATACTTCAAAAGCCTCTACTCTCTGGCTGTACCGGATTTCTTCTTTTAATACCAGATACCCGGCATCTTCTGCTTCATCCAGTGCGAAGACAAGTTCCACCGGCCTATGGGATTCTTCCAGCAGATTACGAAAAAAGCTTCCCTTCTGCCATTCTCCCAGTTCCTTCAATCGTTCCACATCATTCTCATGCAAAAGCCCGTTCGGCATCGGCGGGATATTCAGAAGAAATGTTGCATTTCCACCAACAGAACCCAGATAAATATGGACCAGTTCCTCCAGGCTTTTTACCTGATCATCCTCTTCCGAATGATAAAACCATCCCGGCCGGATCGAGGTATTTACCTCCGCCGGATACCAGATCAGGGCATGTTCGCCTTCAAGGACGGCACGGCTTCCAAGGTCTTCCATATCACTGGTGATCTTCCTCTGGCGGAATTCTTCATCATCCGACTGCTGGCTTCTTTCTTGAACACTTTCTGCCAGGGCTGTCCTCGCAGGAACTACACTCCACTCAGATTTTCTTACATCGCCGGCTTCATTTCCACACCACCGGATGTCCGGTCCGCAGACGCAGATGCAGGCCTCTGGCTGATAGTTCCGTACACATGCATAATATCTCTCCCAGTTATAAACCTGCTTCTTTCCATTCGGACCTTCCCCACAGGCCCCGTCCAGCCAGACACTGAAGATTTCCCCATACCCGGTCAGAAGTTCCGTCAACTGTGCAATATAATAGTCGTCATATTCTTTCCCGCTTCCATAACATGGCTGATTCCGGTCCCACGGAGAAAGATAGATTCCAAACTTCAATCCATAACGACAGCAGGCATCCGAGACTTCCTGTACTACATCTCCTGCCCCATCCTTCCATGGACTGGAAGCGACACTGTGCTGTGTATATTTCGTCGGCCACAGGCAAAATCCGTCATGATGCTTACAGGTAAGGATCACGCCTTTCATTCCTGCCGCCTTCACCGCCGATACCCATTGCCCGGCATCGAATTCCTGCGGATTAAAAATTCCGGGATCTTCCGTACCGTCTCCCCATTCCCGGTTCGTGTACGTATTCATCCCAAAGTGAAAAAATGCATAAAATTCCGTTTCCTGATACTTAAGCTGACGCTTCGACGGAACAATCTTAATCAATTCCTGGTCTGTCGGCATATCTCTTCTCCTTCTTCAAAAAAATCCATTTCACCCTTTCAATCCGCCTGCACCGATTCCCTGCAGCAGATATCTCTGCCCGATCAGATAAATGATCATGGTTGGAATCATAATGATCACAAGTCCCGCAAACAGTGCGCCCCAGTCTGTCGCATACTTCTGTACTTCAAACAAATTTGCCATTCCGATCGGAAGGGTCTTTTTGGCATCATCGGTCAGGAGGACTAGTGCCAGCGGATATTCATTCCAGAATCCCATCGCGCTCAACATTGTGATCGTTGCAATTCCCGGTTTTGCAAGCGGAACCATAACTTTCAGAAGAAGCTGAAGGTTTGTGGCGCCATCGATCCGTGCAGATTCTTCAAAATCTTTCGGCACCGCAGACATAAAGCCCTGCAGAGTAAAGATGCAGAACGGGAACTGCATGACTGCATAGACCAGGCAGAGTACCGGCAGATTATTCAGCCCGTTGATCGCCTGTAATTCCAGAAACAGCGGGATCATGATATACGTTGCCTGGAGGAAAATACATGCCATATAGATCGTCGAGATCAGTTTGCTTCCGGCAAAACGGTATCTTGCCAGTACATAAGAAATCGGTATGACAAACAGCAGAAGCAATGCCGTAGACAGCACTGTCACAAACACAGAATTTCCAAAATACGCCGCAATATTTGCCTTCTGCCATGCAGCGACAAAATTATCCAGATTCAATGATAGCGGCAGCGCATAAGGATCTGTCAGATATTCCGCATTCGTCTTGAACGCAGACATCAAATTCCAGAAAAGCGGATAAAGAAAAATAATCGTAAACAGAATCATCAGGATCCTGATACACCAGGTTCTTACAGTTTTCATCAGTGTCCCTCCTCTATTCTTTCTCAGCTGACAGTTTTCGTGAGATCATCGCAAGCACGATTGCAAGCATAAGCGTAAACATGGCGATCGCCATCGCATAGCCAAAGTTTGCATTCCGCATACCCTGCGTGTACATATACTGCAGAAGGACACTGGAAGCACCGTTCGGACCTCCTCCCGTCATGACATTGGACAGGGTAAAACTCAGATTGATCGTTCCTGACAGAGCAAGGATATAAGTCGTTCCGATGGACCTACGAAGAAGCGGGATCGTGATCTTGAAAAACTTCTGGGCTCCGGTCGCTCCGTCGATCGAGGCAGCTTCGTAAATTTCCTGAGAGATCCCGTCGATTGAAGCCACATGCATTACCATATAATAACCGATTGCCTGCCATACCAGTGCAGCACCGATACACCAGAGCGCTGTTTTTCCCTCTCCGAGCCAGGCATGCTTCCAGGAAGAAATGTTAAAAAGATCCAGCATATGATTGAGGATTCCTCTTGTCGGATTAAATACAAAAGACCACACGATTCCGACAACGGTCATAGAGACAACACTTGGGAAAAAGAATACCGTACGATAAAAAGATTTCTCCCGGAGCTCTCCCTGTGTAAGGATGAAAGCAAATACCAGGCTCAGAAAGATCGTCAGTGCCGGAATCACAAGCATCAGTTTAAACGTATTAAAAAGTGCCTGTACAAAGTCCTTGTCTTTGAACATATAAATATAATTATCCAGGAATACAAACTTACTGTTGAATCCAACACTGAGCGCAGTGGAACTGGTAAACGACAGATAGATGGCATTCAGCATCGGTACAATCATAAAAACGATCGTAAGAATCAGCGCGGGAAGCGTACACAAAGCTATAAATAATTTCGGTTTTTTTACCACGTCTGGTCACTCCTTTTTTCAGATTTCAAATCAATTTGGGGTAATAAAAAGGCTGCCGCATACATTGTGCAGCAGCCTTTTCGCTTAATTGAACAACATTCATTCTGTAAATAACAGATAAGATATTTATTTGGCAGCTTCCTGATCTGCACGAACCTGTGCAAAAGCATCTTCTACGTTCTGTGCCCACTCTTCTACTGTCATTTCATCGTTCATAACAGAAGTGATCGGGTTGAAGATCTCATCTTTTGGATTAATCTTGCAGTCAGCCGGAACTGCTGAGAAGCTCATGATCAAAGAAGATGCATTTGCTTCATCATAGATTCCGTACATATTGTAGATTGCTGTAGAAAGTTTATCTTTTGCTACTTCACGGGCACTCTTTGTTGCATAAAGGGCACCGGAAGCTTCTGCAAATGCAGATACAGATTCATCGCTGTACAGGAAACGGAGGAATTCTTTTGCAAGTTCCTGATTCTTTGCAGCTGCCGGAATAGAGAACTGCTCACAGCTGTCAAATACATAGTGGACATCGTCTGCATTCTCTGTCGGGATCGGAGCCATGGCAAACTCAAATCCGTCTTCTCTCGGAGCATCCTGCATCTCATTTTCCATCCAGGTTCCGTTTGTGATAAAAGCAGCTTTTCCAAGCATCATCTCTGTCTGGGATTCTGTATGGTTCATACCTACCGTACCTTCCAGAAGATATCCCTTGTCTGCGATCTCTTTGATATGAGTGAGGGCTTTCAGCACGCCTTCGTTATTGAAAGAACCTTCTTCATAATTTGCAATCTTTGTGAGTGCTTCTTCGCCGCACTCATTTGCGATTGCCGGCCAGAGCATTTCTTCCATGTATCCCGGATAGATTCCCTGATAAGTGAAGAGAGAACGTCCGTCGATATCTTTGACTGTATCGCCAAGTGCAAAGAACTCATCCCAGGTCTTCGGAACTTCCAGATTATTTTCATCGAAGAATGTCTTGTTGTAGATCAGTCCCTGCGGACCGCTGTTGAAAGGCGCGAGATAGATATCACCATCTCCATATGGGGCACATTTACTGCTTGCAAGGATTCCATCTGTGATATCATCACGAAGTGTACCGGTTCCTGCATAGTTCTCGCCATCAAAGACATCATTCAGGTTCAGAAGTGCATGTTCTTTGATCAGAGAAAGGATCACGCCGTCCTCACCGCCATCATTCAGACAGATAAAATCCGGTACATTTCCGGCAACGATCTGTGGACGGATGATATCACCGATGGTAGGGCTGATGGTCATGTTCACTTTCACACCCTCATGGCTTTCCTCAAAAAGTTCTACCATCTGATTCCAGTAAGCATCTCCGTATCCACCCTGGAAGATCGCGATGTTCAGTTCCTGTTCTTCTGCGTCTGCAAATGCAGTGAGCGGTAAGAGTATGGTAGCCGCGCTCATCGCAAGAATCATAGTAGAAGCTGCAAATCTTTTCTTCATATGTTTGTTTCCTCCTTCATGTTGGCTTTTTTACGTTCGCCTTATGATGACAGTATACGGCAAAATATTTTTGTAGTAAATTAACAAAACGCCCCTACTTATGGAACTTTCTCTTGTAAAAATTATACGATATGGATTTTCTTGTGATAAATATGTACAATCTTTGTCTATTTACGTTTTGGATGGATTATCCTGACTTTTTTTAGTATAATGGACAAAAAGGTGGGGGAAAAATGAATAAAAAACAAGGTTATCAAGGATTTCGTAAATTCAGTATCAAAACAAGGCTTGTCATTGCCCTTTTGCTGATATCGATTATACCATTGGCAGGAATCAGTGGCTATTCCTTTCATATCTTTTCCGTAGCACTTCGGGAAAAACTTTCTGCTTCCATTTCCCAGACTTTATCAATGATCAATCTGAATATGGTAAGTGAAATCGAAAAATATCAGTATCTGTGCGGCTCTATCTGCATCAGCGAAGAGATCAAGGACGGGCTTCTGAACAAAGATATGTCAGATATTGAGAAAAATCAGGCGATCAATGAGATCCAGAGCATGATCCGTACCAAGATCATCTATCCGGCGCAGGCCAAAAATATCACGGTATACGATACCGACGGAAATATTTTTTATGACCTTGGCTATGACGGTTTCTATCAGAATGATGTGGATATGCTCCTTGACCGGCTGCGCCAGGAAAATCAGGATGTATGGGCGTATGTGCACACCTACCGCGACAGAGATATCCTGGTCCTTGGAAGAAGAATCTATGAGCAGTACAGTGAAAGCCGCGTCATCGGTTACACCCTGATTTCCATCGATGAGAAGATTTTTTCCAAGACCGTGCTCGAACCGGTAGGGCTGGCAGATTCTTCTAATATTATGTATATGAATATGGACGGTACTGTTCTTTCCTCTTGGGACCGAAATATCGCACTCGGTGAAAAGGTTGACAGCGAATTTCTCAAAAACATCCAGCAGAAGCTTCCTTCCAGAACCGATTCCTTCAGCATCCACAAAGATGGCGAAGAACAGCTGGTCACTTATATTTTCAACAAAAATCTCAACCAGCTTTTTGTGTACACCATGCCTTATCATTATATCAATTCCGAAGTTTATACCATGCTTCGCCGAATCCTGATCGTGGCAGTGGTCCTGGTCCTCACGTGCATCGGGATCGTCGCAATGGTATATCCGGGAATCACCTCCCCGATCAGAAGCATGCTGGATTTCTGTAAAGAATTATCCCACGGAAACCTGGATGTCCGTATTCAGGATAACCACAAAGACGAACTTTCAGACCTGTCCGGCAGCATGAACCACATGGCAGATACCATCCAGAATCTGCTCGAACAGCAAAAAGAACAGGAAAAGAAAAAGAGAGAGCTTGAACTTCAGATGCTCCAGTATCAGCTCAATCCTCATTTTCTTTTTAACACCTTAAACAGCCTACGCTTTGTAGCAGCCATGCACAATGATCAGATCGTCAGCGATGGGATCCAGGCACTCAGCAGTCTTCTTCAGAACACGCTCACGAATAAGAATGAATATATCACCGTGCAGGAAGAACTTGAAAATTTGGAAAATTATTTTGCCATTCTCCGCATCCGGTATGCAGGAAGTTTCGAATATTCTTTCCATGTGGAGGATGAAGAGCTGCTCTCCTGTCTCGTTCCCAAACTGATTCTGCAGCCGCTCGCCGAAAATTCTGTAATGCATGGTTCTTCCGATGACGGTTCTGTCATGGAGATCCATATTACCTGCTGGGAGGAAGACGGACATATGATCCTGGAACTTCAGGATGACGGAAAAGGATTCGAGATAACCCGGACTGATCTGAACCCGCACAAGGACCGCAAAAAAATCGGCGTAGCAAATGTAAATGACCGGATCCAGCTGAACTTCGGACGGGAATACGGATTAAAGATTGACAGTCACCCGTGCGAAGGCACCACCTGTACCCTGACACTGCCAAAGCTTTATGCTGATACCCTGTCACAACAGCCTGAAGAATAGACAAGCCGCTCAGAAAGGACTCAAATGTACAGTATACTTATTATAGATGATGAACCCATTGTAAAAATCGCCCTCCGTTCGATCCTCCCCTGGGAAGAACACGGTTTTTCCATTTGCGGGACCGCTTCAAACGGTCTGGAAGCCATGTCTCTCATTGAGAAGCATCAGCCGGATGTAATCATCACCGACCTCAAAATGCCGGAAATGGACGGACTGGAACTGATCCGTACTTTGAAAGAAAAAAATTATCCCGGAGAGATCCTTGTCCTCAGCAATTATGAGGATTTTGATTCTGTGCGGAGCGCGCTCCTTCTGGGTGCAGCAGACTATCTGCTAAAAGTCAAGATCAGTCCGGACACCCTTCTCGCCTGCCTGAACAAAACGACCGAAAAACTGCAGGAAAAAGCCGACAGGAAAGTTCCTGTTCCAGCCGAAACTGTATCCGAGAACAGAACCCGCCTACTCCTCTCCTTTTTTGAGGGAGAGACTTCCCTTTCCTCCTTTACAGGTCAAAACGCCGGCACAGACCTGCGCTTTATGCAGGAACCATGCGCCGTCTGCTATGTGACCTTTGAAAAGTTTCTGTCCAATGAAGCCTTTTCTATCTCGGGGAAACTTCTGCGTGATATGATCCTGGACGCAGTACAGGGCGTACTTCAGCCATATATCCTTGTACTGAACGATTACAGTGCACTGGTAGTCTTTTCCCAGAAAGAACTGGATGCAGGTCAGATGAAAGTCGATCAGCTCGTAAAAAAGCTGTACAACCGCTTCACCATGTACCAGTCCTTTGCCCCGGATATGCCATATCAGGAAAATCTTCCAGACTATGAAGAAGCCAGAAACATCTATCAGACCTTTACCATAAATGAAGGGCATTATACAGACGATATTGCTAAAACCCTCGCATATATCGAAGGAAATTACATGCACCGGCTCACATTGTCCTCCATTTCCGCAAATGTCAGCTTAAGTTCCAGCTATCTGTGCCGTGTTTTTAAATCGGAGGTAGGAACAAGCATCACCAGTTATCTGAACAATCTCCGAATACGAAAAGCCGCCACCATGATCAAAGACAACAGGCTTTCTCTCAAGGAGATCTCCACAATGGTAGGAATCGATGACCAGCTCTATTTCAGCAGGCTGTTTAAGAAATGTATGGGAATTTCTCCCTCGGAATACGGGAAACGATTTCATCAGTAAATCTCAAAAAGGTATGAAACCACAGATTTAGCTTCTATGATCTCATACCTTTTTTCTTATCACATCATTCTTCTATTTCTTAGATATTTTCGCTTCTCAGATCTGATACCACTTGATCTCATTTGCTTCCATGTGAAGTTCGAAGCAGCTTCCATCGCCTTTGTATACAACAGTATCCTGCGGCTCGTAGGTGTTGTTTACGACACAGTATTTGCCGTTCTTTACATAGGCGTGGACTTCTACATTGTAATTTGTGGAATACCAGCAGTTCAGTTCTTCCTCTGCAGATGCGGACCAGAGGACTGCACGGTAGAGGACACGGCTGTTCTTGAAGCTGTACGGAAGTCCGCTGATATAGACACCACGGCCTTTTCCGAAGTTCTTCACTGCCATCTGCACTTCCTGGTCTTTCTGGATCAGAATCTCAGTTCCGTCAAGTGCATAAATATTTTTCTTTCCTTCACCGAAATCAACGTCTCCGTCACTGTCTGACAGGATAAAGTGATCTCTATGTTCTTCCCAGTTGTATTTGTCTTTGTTCAGGTTGAAGCCGTTTTCTTCTTCTACTCCAAGTACATCGTCAAGCTGGAAATAATGTCCCTGCCACTGATGGGCTGCCGGTTCGCCGACTCCGATGAAGCCGCCGCCATTGTAGACAAATTCTTTTACTGCAGTGATGATCGTTTCGTTTACCCAGTACTCGCCGCCGCTTTGTGCAGTATCTGCATCGCCTACGTTGATCACAACATCAAAGTTTTTCAGCAGATCCTTATTTTCCAGGATATCATCAAAGCTGATGAAGGAAACATCAAACGGTGCGCCGCTCAAAGCCTCGATGATCCCGAAATAAGAATAATTCTGTTTATAATAAATTGCGTGATGTACCATGTGGTTGCCCCAGGAGCGCATTTTACCCCAGCAGTTCAGGACCGCTACACGCTTCACACAGTATGGGGTCACACCCTGGATGTTATCATAGAGTGTACGGAATTCCTGGCATACCTCTTTGATATACTGTACAAAATCCGGGAATTCCAGAGCAAGTTTCAGGTATCCGCCGTAACCGATTCTCTGGATCGGGCTTCGAAGGATCGCACGCCTTGCTGTTACCCAGTTTACTTTGGCTTCCTTGACCGGATCGCCGCCCTCATGGAAGGTATCCGGGAAAAAGTACGGAAGGAAACGTCCTTCTGTATATTTTACATTCTTGATATCGCTGAACAGGCGCAAGGTCGCACCGTTTCCGACACTTCCAACGACAGCATCCAGTCCGATTGAAGCAAACTCGTCCATAAACGGCTCCATACCGATCCAGTGATCGCCCATGAACATCATAGCTTCTTTGCCGCATTCATGGACAATGTCTACCATCTCTTTGGCAAGCTTCGCAACTTCTCTTCTCTGGAAAGCCTGGAAGTCCTTGAATTCTTTGGATGGAATACGGTATGTATTATTCATGTAACCCTGATCGATAATATATTCCGGGCGGAACGCATATCCCACTTCTTTTTCGAATTGTTCAAGGATATACGGACTGACAGATGCGGAGTAACCGAACCAGTCTACATATTTTTCTCTCGCAAACTCATCAAAGATCAGGGTAAACTGATGGAAAAATGTCGTAAAACGTACTACATCCACATATTGATGCGTATCAAGGAAACGACGGAGACGCTCCAGGGAATGTGCTCTTGTCTTCGGCTGACGCACATCAAAAGTGATCTGCGGCTCTACGTCCTTCCAGTCATTTACGACAGCATTATACATATGAACCGGGTCCCACATGATATATGCCAGAAAGCTGACCGTATATTCATGAAAAAGTTTCGCCGGTGCGATCACGACATTTCCACTCTCTTCGTCATAAGACCACCGATCTGTCGGAACGACTTCGCCTGTGGTACGGTCAATGACTTCCCACCATCTGGTGATATCATCACGGGTATTTACTTTCAACATGTCCGGGTAGAGATGGTCCATAAGGTTGATCTCAAGTTTCTCCTCCGTTGCTGTATGGAAAGAACTCATGATGTACATCTGCTGGATCTCATCCGGGTTTGCCTTTGCCCATGCATTATCTTTTCTTGTTGTATAATAAGTAGCGTAGATCTTTGCACCTGTGTCTTTGAGTTCTGCCGGGAACTCTGTTCCATCGCAGTCACGAATCGCATCTGCGCCCCATTCCTCTACGATATCCAGTGTTTCTTTTACCACATCCAGGTTTGTCGGGATCGTAACTCTGCCTTTGTTCTGACTCATAGGTGTACCTCCGTTTTATATTTATGGATTTCTTTTATCATCTGTTTTTGTTTTATTTCAGATACTATCAGAATACGTTGTTTTTGTCTGTTTTTCAACGTTGTTCTTGCTATACTTTTTAGAAATCTTGCGGTATTTTATCTTTTGTGCTATCCTGACAGTTGAAAAACTTTTCGGTCCTGGGAGGTACATATGAGCACACAGTTTTTTTCTTTTTCAGATGATACGCCTTTTTCAACAGAAGCAGTCCTGGTGAACGCCTCTTCTTCTCATTATGAGGAAGACTGGCCCAGCATCCCACATACCCATGCCTTCACGGAACTCTTTTACGTCAGTGAGGGAAGTGGAGAATTCCTGATTGAAAACCAGCATTTTTCTATTAAAAAAGACGACCTGATCATCGTCAACCCTCATATTCAGCACACGGAAATTTCCTTAAGTGCCTCGCCACTTTCTTATTATACGGTCGGTGTGGACGGGATCAGTTTTTCCTTTCATGACCAGAAGGAATTCCAGATCTTTCACTACCACCAGAAGCACGCCGACCTTTTATTTTATTTTCATTCTCTTTTTCAGGAACTGGATGAAAAAAATGATGGTTATGAAGAGATCTGCAAACACACGCTGGCCATTCTGATCTCTCAGCTCCGTCGTTTTGCTGTCTCTGATTTTCAGTTGTTTCCATCCTTTCATCCAAGCAAAGAATGCGCCCTTGTCAAGCGATATCTGGATTCCCACTACAGCGATGACATCAATCTGGAACAGCTTGCCAGCTTAAGCCATCTGAATAAATATTATCTGAGTCACGAATTCACGCGCTACTACGGAATCTCTCCGATCAGCTATCTGACCCACCGCCGGATCGAAGTATGCAAAAATCTCCTGGAGAATACAGACCATGAAATCTCGGATATCGCTCATCTTGCCGGATTTTCCTCGCAGAGTTATCTGGCTCAGAGTTTCCGGAAATACTGTGGCATGACTGCCGGAGAGTACCGCCGCAGCAAAAAAAATCAAACGATATGACAGATGGTATCTGCTTTCAGCATTATTTTCTTCTCAATTCCGTTGTACAAAAGTATGCGTACCATATCTGTCTGTGATTGCAGACTGCATTCTGTAATGCATCTGTCTTTCCATGCAAAGTCAATGGTAATGCCGCCCGGTGCCCTAAGGCCGCTTATCTTTCCATCCTTCCATTCCTCCGGAAGCACTGGAAGAAAGAAGATCCTGTCATCCTGATACTGTACCAGCATTTCCAGCACAGCAGCCGCAAACCCGAAATTCCCGTCGATCTGAAATGGCGGATGTGCACAGAGCATATTCGGGTAGGTCCCGCCGCCAACCAGACTGCAGTTTTCTTCTTTTGTAACGTGAAGCTGATTTTTCAAGAGCTTCAACGCACGCTCTCCATCTCCGAGCCGCGCCCAGAGACACGCCTTCCATGCCATGCACCAGCCGGTTCCCTCGTTCCCTCTTCTGTCCAGAGCTACGCGGCAGGCAGCCAGAAGTTCTTTATCTTCTCTGTGGATCAGATTTCCTGGATAAAGGCCGTATAGCTGTGAAACATGTCTGTGGTGCATATCCACCTCAGGATAGTCCAGGTACCACTCCTGAAGCTGTCCTTCTTTCCCGATCTTAAATGGCAGCAGTTTTTTGAGTGCAGCTTTTACTTCATCCATAAGGTCGGTGATATCAAGGATCTCGCAGGCTTTCAGATAATTTCCAAACAATTCCTTCAGAATACTGCAATCCATTGTCGAACCAAAGGTCACACTATGGACACTGTGATCCGAGGCTGTAAATGTATTTTCCGGCGACGTGGATGGAGCTGTGACGAGGTATCCGTCATAAGGCACCAGATATCCCAGATAAAATTCCACTGCTCCCCGGATAAGCGGAAAGGCTTTTTTTCTCAAAAACTCTCTGTCCAGTGTATAACGGTAATGCTCCCACAGATGACTGCAGAGCCACCCGGAGCTCATCGGCCACATAGAGTAGGTACAGGGATTTTCATCCTGCCCGAAATATCCGACCGGGCTGGAATGTCCCCAGATATCCACATTATGATGGCTCACCCATCCATCCAGATGATAGACTTCTTTTGCTGTCTTTTTTCCATGCGAGGCAGTCCGTTCGATCAGATCGAACAGCGACTCATGGCAGTCGCTTAAATTCGCCTTCTCTGCCATCCAATAATTCATTTCTGTATTGATATTTACCGTATAGTTGCTGCTCCACGGAGCTCTCAAGTTATGGTTCCAGATTCCCTGCAGGTTTGCACACTGTGTGCCAGGCTTAGAGGAAGAGATCATAAGATAACGGGCATAGTGAAACATTTTTGTTATAAGATCATTCTGTATGCCAGGATTCAACGTAAGATCCATCCGGTCAAAATATGCTGCATATGCCTTCTTGTGAGCTTCCTTTAATTGTGGATATGAAAGGTCACAGATCTGTTCCAGCATCTGTTTCTTTCTGGATAAGTAGGAGTCCTGTGCCTGAAAATCCGTTATCCCGGACAGATAAATATACACATCACCATCTGCAGTTACAAGAAGCGTGTTGTCTTTTTGGCGAATACAGCCTTTCGGTGCCTGCACGGAAATACCGATTGCAAACCGTATTCCTTTTCCTTCTTCATAGACGATCGGCTGCTCACAGGAATAATACGACGGTGCCGCATAGACCGGAGCCTGTCCCTCAAGCACAAGTTCACTTATCCCATAACCAGAACAGACATGTCTTATCTGGCTGTCCAGAGAAATACGCAGTTCCAGACCGCTGCCTGCATCTGCTCTATAATGAAGTGCCATGACTGGTTCTGACATACTTACAAAAAATTCTCTTAGATATCCCTGTCCGTCCTGACGATATACAACCTGTTCCAGCGCATCTTTAATCGAAAGCTGTCTCTGGTATGATCCATGCTCTTTTAATTCAGGTATATTTGCATCAATATGCAGATTTCCTGCCGGAAGGTAGCTCTCTGTCCAATCACCAAGGATGTTTTCTTTACAATAGGCTTCCGCTTCTTCATACTCTCCGTCAAAGATCTTCTGGCGCAAAAAATCCCAGTCCACATCTGTATTTTTGTTTTCTTTGCTTCTTCCGGTTCCAGACCAGAGTGTATCCAGATTCAGCTCGATCTTTTCCTCTCGAAGCCGTCCATATGACATCGCTCCCATAGAGCCGTTCCCCAGAGGAAGTGCCTCATTCCATGCTTCTGCCGGTCTGTCAAAAGCCAGTGTTAAATAATCCATTCCATTTTCCCTCATTGAATCAGATTTATCTCTGACCGTATTTTCAGTTCCATCGTTTTCACAATCAGCTCATTTCAAAAGCTTTTCCCTTCAGAGGCAGTCCTGCCAGTTCTGCCAGACGACGTACCCCCATTTCAGCTGTAGATACCGCACTCTCCACATGATTAAAATCAGTCGCACTGTAATCGAACAGAATATTCGCCTGTGCTTCAAATTCGTCATCACAATCCCAAAAATAGAACTGCATCGGCTCGCACGAAAATGCATCAATCTGATATCCAACATCTCCCAGCGGAAGTCTGAGCCCGTTTAATTTTTCAAAAGCATTTTCCAGCTCTTCTTTATCCATCTGAAGAAATTTCTCTGCCCACTCATCACAGAGTTTGATATAATTGGATGTTCTTTCCTCTGCCACAGTACACCCTCCTCATATGACTTTTCTTTTTCTGTATTATACCTCTGTCAGACATTTTTCCGCAAGAAAAAAGACCTTCTACAGAAATTCATTTTCCATAGAAAGTCTTTTCTTTGTTTTATGCTTTATGAGGATTTTACTTTATTCCAGAGATCGCCATACACCTGGTCAGCCTCTGTTCCAAGATACTGGAATGTTTCCAGATTATCATATTTGGAAAGGTCCGGGAATGCGATCTCACTGTTTCGGATAGATTCATCCTCGATCAGTTCTCTCGCAGCTTCATTCGGCGTAGAATACGTAATGTATTCAAAGTTCATCAACGCAATATCCGGTCTGCAGAGGAAATTGATAAATTTTTCTGCATTTTCTTTATGTTCTGCATTTTTCGGGATTACCCAGGAATCGATCCAGATATTGGATCCTTCCTTCGGGATCACATACTCCAGATTTGGGTTTTCTTTCTGTGTGTAAATTGCCTCACCGGAATAGATTACACCAAGTGCAGCTTCATTTCCGATCATTTTATCACGCACCTGGTCGATCACATATGCCTGAACCAACGGTTTCTGTTCAATCAACAGATTTTTTGCCTCAGTCAGCTCGTCCAAATCTATAGAATTCAGAGAATAGCCAAGATATTTCAGTGTCACGCCAAATGCATCACGGACTGAATCCTGCATCAGAATATTATCCTTGTATTTCGGATCCCAGAGAATAGACCAGCTGTCCACCGGCTCATCTACCATCATCTTGTTATACAGAATGCCGACAGTTCCCCAGCAGTATGGCACGGAATATTTATTCTCCGGATCAAACTGCCTTGACCGCTCCAGATACTGTTTCCCGATATTTTTAAGATTTGGAATGTTATCAAAATTAATCTCGGAAAGCAGATCATTTTCAATCATTCGCTGAATCATATAATCACTCGGGCAGATCACATCGTATGCGATCGCACCGGAACTGATCTTTGGATACAGAATCTCATTTGTTTCAAATTCTTCATAAACAATATCAATTCCCGTTTCTTCTTCAAACATCGTCAGGACTTCCGGATCAATATATTCGCCCCAGTTGTATACAACCAGTTTCTCTCCATTCATGACATCGTTTTCTTTTGCATAATAGAAACCACCACCAATAAAGACAATACAGATTGCAACAGGAACTACACGCTGAATCAGGATCTTTTTCACTCTGGAAGGCTTGCGGACTTTTTTCTTTCTGACCACAGTTTCCTCTTCTTCCTTCGGTGAATAGTTGATCAAAAGGAGCAGCACCAGAACTGTCACAAACATGATCGTAGAAAGTGCATAGATCTCCGGTTTGATCCCTTTACGAACTTCTGTATAGATTTTTGTGGAAAGTGTATCAATTCCAGGTCCTTTTGTAAAATGCGTGATTACAAAATCATCCAGAGACATGGTAAATGCAAGCATAAATCCAGAAAGTACTCCCGGTACAATGTCCGGGAAAACAACTTTAAAAAACGCTTTGACCGGTGATGCACCAAGATCCAGCGCAGCCTCATATGTATAACGGTTCGTCTGCTTCAGCTTCGGTAATACGCTTAAGATCACATACGGAATATTGAACGTAATATGTGCAATCAGAATCGTTCCGAAGCCAAGTGTCATATGAAATGCAATAAAAAGAAGCATCAAAGACACACCCATCACGATCTCCGCGTTCATCATCGGGATATTGGTAAGTCCCATATACATGGTCTTCCACTTCTGCTTCATTCCCTGAATCGCGATTGCAGCGGCCGTGCCAATGACCGTTGCGATTGCAGCCGAAACAAACGCTATGATAAGTGTGGTATAAAACGCGCTCATGATCTGTTCATTTTTGAGAAGTTCTTTATACCATTTCAGTGTAAATCCACCCCATTTTGCTCTTGTCTTAGACTGGTTAAAAGACAGAACGATCAACGTTACGATCGGGGCATATAATAAAATAAAAATAAGGGCCAGGTATATCTTCTGTAAATATTTTCTGATCAAAATGCCGCACCCCCGTCCTCATTATCGTATTTTGCCACAAGTGCCATACTTGCAATGATAAATACCATCAGTACCAGGGACAGACCACTTCCAACATGCCAGTTGCTGTTCTGTTTGAATGACTGCTCAATGACATTACCGATCAGAAGGATCTTTCCGCCCCCAAGAAGGTCAGAAATAACGAAGGTTGTCAACGCTGGTACAAACACCATCGTAATACCGCTGATCACACCCGGAATACTCAGTGGAAAAATGACCTTCCAGAAAGTCTGTACGGAATTGGCTCCCAGATCACGTGCTGCATTGATGACATTTCTGTCAATCTTGATCAGTACATTATAGATTGGAAGCACCATAAATGGCAGAAAATTGTATACCATTCCAAGAATGATGGCATATGGTGTATTAATGATCTCCAGCGCTGGTAAATGCAGGAAACTTAAAACACTGTTGATGACGCCATTCTTTTCAAGCAATGTCTGCCATGCCAGTGTACGGAGAAGAAAGTTCATCCACATTGGCAGAATAAAGATCAGCACAATAAAACTTGTCTGGTTTACCTGTTTCTGGCTCAGGATCATTGCCAGCGGATATGCCAGAATCAAGCAGATTGCCGTACTCAAAAATGACAGAAGAATGGACATGCCAAGTGCCTTCAGATTCTCCGGTGTCGTGATCTGTGCCAGATTGGAAAATGTAAAACTACCCTCATCACTGGTAAATGCATAATACACGATCACCAACAGCGGAATCACTACAAAGGACACGGACCAGAACAGATACGGACCGGCAAGCAAACGCTTATTCTTCAATGTTTACCGCCTCCTCATCTTCCGATTCCGGTTTTTTCATGATCTGGATATCAAACGGATCCACATGAATGCTGACTTCTGTTCCAACCGGGAACATATCTGTGCTGTGCACCAGCCACTCATAGTTGTTCGCCATGACTTCCATCTCATAATGTACACCTTTGAAGATCATATGTGTGACTACACCATCAATGCTTCCCTGCCCCGGTTTCAGAAGATCGATATCTTCCGGACGGATGACAACGTCAACCGGTCGGTTCTGTCCGAACCCTTCATCCACACATGGAAAATTAACACCCAGTATCTTAACAAGACGATCCTGCACCATTGTCGCGGAAATGATATTACTCTCACCGATAAAGTCCGCCACAAAAGCATTCTCCGGCTCATTGTAGATTTTTTCCGGTGTTCCGATCTGTTGGATATACCCCTGATTCATGACCACGATCGTATCAGACATGGTAAGTGCCTCTTCCTGATCATGTGTTACATACAGAAAGGTGATCCCCAGCTCATTTTTGAGACGGATCAGCTCATACTGCATATCCTGTCGAAGCTTCAGGTCCAGCGCACCGAGCGGCTCATCCAGAAGCAGTACCTTCGGCTCATTTACGATTGCACGTGCGATTGCAATACGCTGCTGCTGTCCACCACTCAAGGAATCCGGCATGCGTTTCTCAAAACCATCCAGATTCACAAGCTTCAATGCATATTTGATCTTGTCATAAATATACTGTTTGCTTTTATTCTTTATCTTTAATCCAAAAGCAATGTTATCCGCAATGTTCATATGAGTAAACAACGCATATTTCTGAAATACGGTATTCAGCTGACGCTTATTCGCCGGAAAATTCGTGATATCCTGCCCGTCAAAGATCACACGCCCTTTATCCGGTGTCTCGAATCCTCCCAAAATACGAAGTGTAGTAGTCTTTCCACATCCACTCGGACCAAGTAATGTCAGGAATTCATTCTCCCTGATGTAAAGATTCAGTTCATCCAGAACTGTCTGCATCCCGTAGGATTTGGAAATGTCGATCAAGTCGATCAGCTTATTGCTCATTGGTTGTTCCTCCCTAAAAAGTATCCCCTCTTTTTCATAAGAAAAATTATTAATAACAACTTTATTTTTGTATCATAAAAGCGTTACGATTTCAATAGATTTTGCGAGATTTTAACATAAAATAATACGGTACTTTTAAGATATTCTGATCTTTTTTCCGTACAGTAACAAGATTTTCTGTACAGCTGATTTTCAACGATGGTTTATTGTCCGAAGCAACGCTCAACGAAAAATTACATGTTTTTCCTGTATCACTCTCTGTTGCTGCGATCATCTCTTCACGGATAAAGCCAGCTGCTGTGGATTTTTGCCAGCAGTCTTGCATTATGATATGCCATTTTTAATGTCAGACATGTCCTGCCCAGATATTTGCTCCCATCCTCTGTCTTTACACAGGCAAGTGCCAGATCAGCTCTGTCCGGATTTTGCAGACAGACAGGAATGAGAAACTGGATTCCATGGTTATAATACTGCGGAATGGCTGTCCGATAATCGGCCTCAAGCATTCTTTTTGTCTGCCGCAGGGCGCCGTCAAACAGTTGTACTTTCATCACACTACCGCGAATCGTCTCCGGAAGTCTCTGACAATTCTCCGTTTCTTCAAAAATATGTTCATACTGAGGCACGATATCCAGTCCGGTATCAAAAATAAGTTCTGCCGGATCTGTTACATATGCTGCACGTTTCGGAAGATTGACAATTCCTGATTTTAATAAATGATATTCTGTGTAGAAGCCGTCCAGAAACCATCTCTGCCTGTCCGGCACCAGATTTGGGATAAAATATGCGTAGACCGGCTGATAATACATATTAAAAAGTCCTGTATTAAAAATTGCGTATTCCTCTGTCTCCAGTAATTTTTCTTCTTCATATACCCGCTGAAATGTATGCTCCAGATACCCTTTCAGGATTCCATTGTCATCATTGCCTCCAAAACTCCATTTTTCCGGGACGATTCTGGCCAGATTCTGTATCTGCCGGTTGTAGTTCCCGCAGTACGTGTACTCAAACAGATTCAATTATTTTACCTCCTGCATTTTGATTCCATTACTTATATTAATATTGTATTTGGGAAAATCTCCGACAGAACTGCCGGTAAAGAATATATATAGAAAATAGCACAACTTTTCTTCTGAGACAATTTCGAGTTCTGTCGAAAGATGTCTTCTTTTTATTATTTGCGGGATTATGCCTGTAAACACTACTGGTTTTATAACCTCCAGATCTGCTTTGTATATAAATAAGGTTGAATGATTTTTCTATAGTAATCCCACATGGTACATGCTATAATAGGGAACTGAAATAAGCACTTTCCGACGGAAATGCGGAGCTTACAGGTAAGTTGCTTATATATTTATTTTTCAAGGAGGCAACGAACTTAATATGACTAAAGAAGAATTTCGAAAACTGACTGAGAATATACTGATTCTGGATGGTGCCACAGGCTCCAACCTGATGGCAAGTGGTATGCCACGCGGTATCTGTACAGAAACCTGGGTTATCGATCACAAAGATATTATCCAGGATCTGCAGCGTGCCTATATTCAGGCAGGAAGTCAGGTAATCTATGCTCCTACTTTTGGCGGAAACAGTATAAATCTTGAGAAACACGGACTCAGAGATAAGATTGAAGAGATCAACCGTACTCTGGTCGGCTATTCTAAGGAGCTGGCCGGCAGCGGTATCTATGTAGCCGGTGATATCACTACTTCCGGATCTTTTATCACAGCTGATGGGGATTATACTTACACAGAAGCTTATAATATGTATCAGGAACAGATCCGTATTCTGGCAGATGCAGGTATTGATCTGATTGCAGCCGAAACAATGATCAATATTGAAGAAACTCTTGCAGCTGTAGATGCCGCCGCTTCTGTATGTGATCTTCCGATCATGTGTACCATGACTGTTGAAGCTGATGGAAGTATCTTCAGTGGTGGAAATGCTGTGGAAGCAGCTGTTTCTCTTGAAGCAGCCGGCGCAGATGCTGTAGGTATCAACTGCTCAGTGGGACCTGATCAGCTGGTATCTGTTGTTCGAAACATTAAAGAAAATGTTTCTATTCCAGTTATCGCCAAACCAAATGCCGGTATGCCGGTCATCGATGAAAAGGGAAATGCTGTGTACAGCATGAATGCAGAAGAATTCGCCCATCATATGAAAGTCCTGATTGAAAACGGTGCTTCTGTTGTTGGTGGTTGCTGCGGTACCACTCCTTCATTCATCAAAGCTTTGCATGACACGATCAGATAAGCGATAATTTTTGTTTGAACTGATCCAGTTTGTAAATTTTGATCGGACACAACTTATAAACAAACAATCTAAAGGAGCTTTTGCAAAACAGACACATATTCATCTATAATGCAGAAGCTCCTTTTCCATGCAACAATTTAAGGCATGATTGAATTTCCGGCCTAATCATTTCACCTGGATTGCTTTTTCGGGGCACATCTCCTGGCAGCAGAAACAACGGATACATTTCTTATAATCATATACTGGTGGATTCTCTCTGCCTTTACGGAAATCAACGGCCTTGTCCGGAACCGGACAGCTCTTCACACAAATCCCACACCGGATACAACGCTCCGGCTCAATATAAGGCTTCTTCTGAAAAATATTCAAGGCTTTCGCAAGACGTTCCCACATACCGGAACGTACCACTCTCCGGTCCACATCAAAATACGGATTTCCATACTGTGCTACTGCATCCTTCATTGAAATCTCACCGGACGGAGTAACAATTTCAATTTCTTCCGAACGCCAGGTACCAAGTCCCATTTTTTCTCCATGATAATTCGTTGGAACCATCTCCGGATTCAGATGGATCAGGTTACAGAACACACTATCAAGTGCAACCGGATCCCGTGACATCAGCATCACATTCATTGGAGCAGGATCTCCGGAACCTGGTCCGTTCCCCTCCATGGCCACAATTCCATCCATAATATACAGCCGCGGCTTCACATACTGATTCAGATCGACAAGCATACGGGCAAAACTGTCTGCACTTGGGTACAATGTATGACCTTTGGCTTTGTGAAATCCATAAACGAATCCATAGCTGTTTTTCACAGCTCCCGTGATGCGTTCCAGTGCATGCGTCTTCATTTTGCAAAGAGAGATCACACAGTCTTTTTCCAGAAGTTCTTTCGGCAAAATAAATTCTTTTGCCTGTATTCCTTTCGGATAGTCTACATGGATTCCCGTCGTATAATCAATAGCCGGAATATCCAGTTTCTCAAGATACGTATCCATTCCTGTCCCATGGATCACTTTAGAAGTTGTTCCATTTCCGCAGGAATCTGCAAGTGCCATATCCTGATATCCTTTTTCTCTCATCAGTCGGGCAAACATTCCCACAACCGTCGGATGTGTGATCACTGCCTTATCAACTTCCGCTTTCTTTAGAAGATTCGGCTTCAGCAATACAGACTCTTCTTTACCGACAATATTCTCGATTCCGCCCAGAAGCTCCAGTCCGATTTCAAGATTCTCATAAACAATTTCTTCCCTGTAAGAATTACAGGGAAGAAGAATGACTTTACTTTTTTTATTCATTATAATCCTCATTTAACAGCAGAAACTTTCTCTCCGCCAAGATCTGTCTCACGAATTGCTTTTCGTACCGGAAGTACACACGCCGGAACAACAGACAGAAAATCAACCCCCATCTCCAGAAATTTTTTCGTCAGTGCTGTGTCCGCTGCGATTTCTCCGCAGATGCCAACCTTACGGCCTTCCTGATGTGCCGCATCCACAACCATACGCACCATACGAAGAATTGCCGGATGATGATCGTTGTATTTGTCTTTCAGAAGAGGATTCTGACGATCCATCGCAAGCGTATACTGTGTCAGGTCATTGGTTCCAATACTTAAGAAATCAACATGTTTTGCAAGTTCCCGGCTGATCATGACTGCTGCCGGTGTCTCGATCATGATTCCTGTCATGATCTCTTTAAATGGAATGTTTTTTTCGCGCAGTCCTTCTTTTACTTCCTCAATGATCTGCCATATCTCATCCATTTCTTCTTCAGAATCGATCATCGGGAACATCATTGCGAGATTACCATACGCACTGGCACGATAAATTGCACGAAGTTGTGCTTTAAACATTCTTCTTCGGTCAAGACAGAGACGAATCCCACGGTTGCCCATGATAGGATTGGTTTCCTGCGGAATGTCCAGATACGGAGCCTGCTTGTCTGCTCCGAGATCCGCAGTACGGATCACCGCAAGTCTCTCGCCCATTGTCTCTGCTACTTTTTTATATGCACGGAAAAGTTCATTTTCTCTCGGATAATTTTCTCTTCCAAGATACTGGAACTCACTTCGCAGAAGCCCAATTCCCTTGGCGCCATAAAAAAGGACACTGCTCAGATCACTCATATTTCCAATATTGGCATAAAGACCAATATTGCTGCCATCCTTTGTTTCATCTTTCTGCGCCTTCAGTTTCAGAAGTTCCTCTCTCTCTCTTCGATCCGCTTCCAGACGAATCTCATATTCTTTCTGGATTTCCGCATCCGGGTTAAGATAAAAAGTTCCTGTATAACCATCTACGATTGCTGTCTTTCCATCCCACTCATCATCAGCTGCAACATCGACCAAAGTTGGAATTTCCATTGTTTTCGCCATAATTGATGCATGAGATACTGCTGAACCATGATGCATGACCACAGCCAGAAGTTTATCCTTGTCCATTTCCATAATCTCAGTCGGCGACAATGCCTCCGCAACCAGGATCACAGGTTCGTCCCCAAGATTAATACGGATGGCTGCACCACCCAGTATCTGGATCAGACGGTTGGAAATCTCCTGCATATCATTGATTCTTCTTCGAATGACCGGCTCTTCCAGATGTCGGAATGTCTCAACCAGTTCATCTCTGTTGATCATAACTGCATAAGCAGCATTTACCTTTTCATTGGCAATGCTGCTTTCAATTGCATTCTGGTAACTTTCGGATTCCAGAAGTTTAATCTGGCGAAGAAAAACACCGGCCTCCTGTTCATTCAGAAGCCTGTTGGCTTCATACAGCTCATGAAGTTTCTGAACCGCCTGAAGCCGGGCTTCCTGAAAATTACCAATTTCTTTTTTGATGTTGCTGACCAGACACTGACGTATCTGGTATTCCCCTCTGCTGTAATACAGTATCTTGCCGATGGCTATTCCTGAAAAGGTAGCAGTACCTTTATAGATTTCCATCCTGCTTCCCCCTTATTTTATCAGTCGCAGGCAGCTTTGAACTCTGTCCAGTTCTTATTGTAAGCTTCTTCTGCTTCTGCGCTGATATTTTCTACTGCTGATCCCTCTGTTACGGAATCCGGTACTACAAGGTCCTGATTCTCAAGCAGGGAATCTGCTGCTTTGTTTGTGCTGTAGTATCCGATATAATCGAAACATTTTGCTGCATTTTCCGGCTGAAGAATGTAATCCATGAACTGATATGCCTCATCCTTGTCCGGTGCCTGGCTCGGAATGAACATTCCCATTACACCAAATCCAAGACCTTCTTCCGGATATACGACTTTAAGGTCCGGATTTTCCTGAAGGGCGGCTGTTACCTGTGAAGTGTACAGGAATGCAACACTTGCCTCTCCGTTCAGAAGAGAATCCTGTGTATTGTCATCCTGAATCAGACGAACATTCGGTGCAAGCTCCAGAAGTTTCTCACCTGTTTTAGCGATATCATCTGTATCCTGATCATTGAAATCCTGACCAAGTACAAGGTTTGTGATACCATTGATAACACGATAGTTTGCAGTCAGTGCAATGCTATCTTCAAGTGACGGATCCCAGAGATCATTATATCCCTTGATATCAATATCTACCATATCCGGATCATATACGATCAGCGGAATACCTGCTCCATATGGTGCAGTATATTCATCGTTCGGATCATAGAACTGTCCCTGATACAGCGGGTTGATGTTATCCCATCCGGATAATTTGGATGTATCAAGTTTTTCTACAAGACCTTCCTGGATTGCGGTTTCGATAATATAATCATCTGCAACAACAACGTCGTAGTCTCCACCTTTTGCCATGGAAAGCTTTTCCAACATGTTTTCATCAGTGTCGAAATTGGAATATACCACTTTTATTCCAGTTTCTTCTTCAAAGCCATCCAGTACTTCCTGTGGAAACATGTTCTCCCATGTATAAAGTACAAGTTCTTTGGAATCTGCACTTACAGATACGCTCATAGCCGGAATGACCATTGCTGCACATAATGCGCATACTACTAATTTTTTCATAGCCTTCTCTCCTCTTGTCTTTTATTATAAACTCTTCATGAAGCCTATGAATTTAAGTATAGCCTACTTTGACTTCATTGAAAAGAGTTTATTCATTGTTTTTGCTATTTTTGACTTTTCTGGTCCTGATTATTTAGTTCTATGTTTTGTCAGCTTTCCGATCAGGTTATAAACCAGAAGGATCAACAGCGTAAACACCAGCATGATCGTGCAGAGAGCATTGACCTCCGGCGTAACACCGGTCTTGATCTGGGTATAGACCTTAATCGGCAAAGTTGCCAGACGTGGTCCGTTGATAAAGATACTGATGACGACATCGTCCATGGACATTGCAAACGCCAGAAGGGATCCGGACAACACCGCCGGCATGATCAGCGGTAAGATGATGTCCCAGAATGCCCGGAAGGGACCGGCTCCGAGGTCTCTCGCTGCTTCCTCAAGTGACGGATCCATGCCCGCCAGTCGTGCCTTGACTTCCATCAGTATATATGGCACACAGAAAACGGTATGACCGATCAGTAATGTCAGCATACCAAATGGCAGATTCATCATATAGAAAAATGCCATCAGTACCATACCAAGGATGATCTCAGGGATCATCAGCGGTAAAATAGAAATATATTCCAGAATCCCTTTTGTCTTCCAGTGGATCCTGGAAAGTCCTACTGCACCCAGGGTGCCGATCACAGCAGATACCAGGCAGCTCACCACACCCAGAAAAAGGCTGTTTCCCAGCGCTTCCAGCATGGCATCATCATGAATCAGCTCCTGATACCATTTCAGTGAAAATCCTGTAAATCGAACAGGAAGTTTTGATTCATTAAATGAAAATACGATAACTACCGCAATCGGCAGATACATCAGTACAAAAATCAGTCCAAGATAAAACCCGGAGAGCTTTGAATTCTTTTTTTTCATCCCACACCCTCCAATTCTTTTGCATTTGTTACTTTTCGATACAGCATGATCATCAGTGTTGTAAGGATCATCAGAACAACTGCCAGCGCCGCTGCAAACGGCCAGTTGTTTCCTTTTGTCATCTGTTCCTGGATCAGGCTGCCGACGAGAACGATCTTATTTCCACCAAGAATATCAGCAATAAAGAACAAACCCATGGACGGAATAAATGTCAGAATCACACCGGATAACAGCCCCGGCAGTGTCAGTTTAAAAGAAACCGTCCAGAAAGCTTTAAAGGGGCTTGCTCCAAGATCTCTTGCCGCTTCCACCAGTGACCAGTCCAATTTTTCTGCGCTGGAATATACAGACAGGATCATAAATGGAAGAAGCACATAAGTCATACCGATCACGATTGCCGGATAGCTGTACAAGATACGCAAAGGTTTCTCGATCAGTCCAAGGCTCTTAAGGGCATGATTCAGAAGCCCCTTTGTCTGTAAAATGATCATCCAGCCATACAGACGAATCAAGGAATTGACCCAGAACGGCAGCATCAGAAAGATCATAGCACGTTTTTTCCACTGTTCAGAAAGCTTCGCCATAAAGTAGCCAAACGGATAACCGATCAGACAGATAATGATCGTACTGGTCACAGCAAGCTGGAAAGAACCGGTGAATGTTTTCATATAGACCGGATCAAGAATTTTTTTATAATTTGCGAGTGTAAATACCCACTCCACACCATGACCTGCTTTTGGCTGTGCAAAGCTTAATGCCACCATATAAAGCAGCGGGCCTGCAACAAAAATGATCGTAAAGATATACAACGGCAGGATCATCCAGACAGAGCCGGATTTATGTTTCTTCATACTGCCGCCCCGCTTTCTGTCTCAGACGGAAGATCAACCAGAACCGCATTCTCAGCATCAAAATGACAGGTGACTTTCTGTCCCGGCTGCACACCGGCATCAATTCCATGTCTGTTTGCAATAACTTCTGTTCCATCTGCAAGCTTCAACACAACACGAAGAAGTCCGCCTGCAAAACTTTTTTCAACAACAACCGCTTCCATACCACTCTGGCAGGTCTCATCAAAAATCATATTCTCACTGCGGACAGCCAGCGTCACTGGTGTACCCGGAGCAATTTTTTTGCCTTCTGCCACAGCAGAAACAATACTGCCTGCAAGTGAAACTTTGAGAATATCTGCTTCTGTTTCCTGCGCAGTACCTTTTAAAATATTGGCATTTCCAACAAAAGTCGCCACATAACTGGTTTTTGGATGATTATAGATCTCATCCGGTGTCCCAATCTGTTCAAAGGTTCCTTTATTCATGACAGCAATACGGTCGGACATGTTAATTGCCTCTTCCTGGTCATGCGTAATATAAATAAAAGTAATTCCAAGCTTTTTTTGTAACCTCTTCAGTTCAAGCTGCATGGCACGGCGCAGCTGCAGATCCAGTGCTCCCAACGGCTCATCCAGAAGCAGCACCTTCGGATTATTGACCAGCGAACGGGCAATTGCCACACGCTGTCTCTGTCCACCGGAAAGTTCTGACGGCTTTCTCTTCTCGTATCCTGGAAGCTGTACCAGTTCCAGCATCTCAGATACTCGTTTTTTAATCTCTGCTTTTGGTATTTTTTTTAATTTCAGTCCATATCCAATGTTATCCGCCACTGTCATATGTGGAAATAACGCATAATTCTGAAATACTGTATTTACATCACGTGCTTCCGGTGCCAGTGCTGTGACATCTTTTCCCTCCAGATATACCTTGCCGGAATCCGGTGTCTCCAGACCTGCTATGATACGCAGAGTTGTCGTCTTTCCACATCCCGAGGAACCCAGAAGTGTAATAAACTCCCCCTTGTCGATAGAGAGACTGATTTCCTTCAGAACCACTTCATCTTTTGAAAACGACTTCCTGATATCTTTTAATTCCAAACATTTTTCTGCCATTTGTCTTTTGTCTTTCCTCCTGCTGTTTTATTGTATTCCTGCATTCAGCAATTCCTTACATTTTATTCTATCGTATTCTTCACATACTGAATGTAACTTTCCTTATTGAATACTGGTGTATAGCTTTTTGTAATCTTTTTTGCTTCCTGTCCGCCATTCTTAAGAAGTTTATATACAGTCAGTGCCAGAAGCTTCGCCGGTAAAATATAGGCTTTTTCCGGATCTGTGATCTTGAAATCTGCCCCATGAAGTTTTCCTTCAAAACCCTTGAATGTAAAATTCACAACCGGAACAAGATGGCTGAGATCTCCTACATCCGTGCAGGCATTATTAAAATCACCTTTCTGTACTGTACGATAATTCAGTCCAAGATCATCCGCCGCCTCGATCAGTGCGTTGTCTGCTGCTCTCGGGATGATCGGCATATAACCCTGAAGCTTCTCCATTTCTATTTTTCCACCAAAAGCATAGGCTGAACCGGCATACGCACGATTTACCATATCTGTAATCTCACAAATCTTGTCAAGCGATGCTGCACGAACCTTCGTCTCAACAATTGCCTCGTCCGGCACACTGTTGATCACATCGCCGGCCTTCCTGATCACATTATGAAGTCGAACATGATCTTCTTCACGGAAAGTCTCACGCATCAGTCCCATCATTTGAATTGCACTTGTCGTTATACTTAAAGCATTGACACCATTCCATGGGTCAATAGCTCCATGTGCAGCCTTTCCCCGCACCGTAACACGCTCCGCACTGTAGCCATTACAGGCCGGATTCCCAAGATAAAAATCTTCTTCAACAGGAACCATATGCACATGCGTCGTTAATGCAATGTCCGTATCGTCGAAGACACCTGTGCGAATCATCTCGCTTTTACCGCAACAGAACTCAATGCCTTCTTTTTTTAATCTGGCACGTTTGTCTGCATCAATGTACTCCTCTGCAGGAACTGCAAGAAAATTCACAGTTCCCGCAAGACATTTCTGCACATCCGGATCTGCCATTGCGATTGCACATCCGATCATTGCCGCCATCTGTGCATGATGACCGCAGGCATGTGCCACGCCTGTTACCGGATTCGCATTAGGATGGGAATGACATCCAATCGCATCCAGTTCTCCGATCACAGTCAGGGAAGGACCTTCTTTTATACTTTTCGTTCCCTTCACACCGGTACGGGCAAGATGTTCTGTCACTTTATATCCTAAATTCTTCAGAACTTCTGCAGTCTTCCCGGCTGTACGAAATTCTTCATATCCAGGTTCCGGATGCGCTGCAATATCCTCAGCAAATGCAATGATCTGATCTTTATGTACATCAATCAGCCGCAAAATACGCTGTCCGGTTTCATCTATCATAAAACTCATCTCCCTCTGCCACTTCTGGATGTTATCTGCTTCATTCAGACAACTTGACAGAATGGCACTTTAACAAGTTAACGCGTTATACAAATACTATATTCATATTCTCATATCATAACATAAATCTCACTCATTGCAAGTACTGAAAATAATGCAGGGGAAAACAAAATTTTTCTTGCATTTTATCAAAAATACGCTATAATATATTTTGTGTCTGAACACAAGCTGAAATAGCTCAGTTGGTAGAGCACTTCACTCGTAATGAAGGGGTCGTGGGTTCGAGTCCCATTTTCAGCTTTCTTTTTTTGCCTAAAAATGCCGCCAGATTCTATTCTGACGGCATTTCTATTATACTGCAATATCTTTTTTTACTGTTTTTCTGGAAACGGTCTTTTTTTCACCAGCTTTCTTCGCTACTGTTTTCTTTACAGCTACTTTTTCTGCAGCAACCTTTTTTGCACTTTCCTTCTTTGGTGCTGTCTTGCGGGCGGTCTTTTTGGCAGTTGTCGGTTTCTTCGCTGCTACTGCCAGTTTCTCCGGCTTTTTGCCCGGTGTGCAGGAAAAAACAGCCACACCCAGTGCAGGAAGCTTAAAGGTAACAGAATATTCTCTTTCATCACAGTCTGCCTGTTTGCAGGTTTTTGCCCTTACGTTTACTATTCCCTGTCCGCCATATTCTTTGCGGTCACTGTTGAAGATCTCTTTGTATTTTCCGTAGAATGGAACACCCATCTGATAATTCTCATATGGAACTGCAGCAAAATTACATACCGCAAGAAGTGTTTCTTCAGGATTTTCTGTTTTGCGAAGGAATGTCAGGACATTTTCTTCATATTTCATAAGCTGAATCCATTCAAATCCTTCATAATCATTATCCATGAGTGACAATGCCGGCTGAGAGACATACATCTCATTCAGATCGTGGATAAATCTCTTCATTTCATCCGTAAGCTCTTTGTCCGGTGCCATCATTTTGCAGCCTGGATGCAGCATCATGTAGGAATATGCAGCCCGGATCTGGCTCAGTTTCTGTAACTCATCACCTGGAAGTTTTGCCATAAAACTCTTCTGATCACCGGTTTCTCTGCTTCCAAGCGGAAGAACAAAGTGTTCGCAGTAAGTGTACAGCATAGAAAGTGTCAACTGATCATGTACATACTGACGCTCGATCGGATCTTTGGAAAGGTAATTCAGAAAATCTCCTGCCCAGTTATTGTTCCATTTATAAGAAAATCCAATATTGTCATCCTCAACACTTCCAGTAAGTTCTGACCAAAGACCATCTTCCTGCGCGATCGTAATCGTTCCTGGAAGCTTCTTTGCCAAAATAGAATTCAGATGTTTCAGCAATTCTACAGCTGCAAGATTTTCATTGGTTCCATAAATATTTGGTCTCCACTGTCCATATTCTCTGCCAAAGTCAAGATACAGCATAGAATCCACATCATCCAGTCTTAAACCATCTGCATGATAGAATTCCAGCCAGTAAAAAGCATTTGCCAGAAGAAAATCTTTGACCATCGGACTTTCAAAATTGAATAAAAGAGTTCCCCACATCGGATGAATAGCCATTGAGGGATCCGGATTTTCATATAAAGGTGTTCCATCAAACTGTTCTAATCCACCCTCAGTTCTTGGAAAATGCGAAGGTGTCCAATCCAGGATCACACCAATATTTTCTTTATGAAGTTCATTTACTAAATTCTGAAAATCTGCCGGTGTTCCAAATCTGCGGTCTGGTGCATAATATGCAAATGTACTGTATTCTCCAGCTTCATCATCAAGATATTCCATTACCGGATGAAGTTCCACATGTGTATATTTCAGATTTTTAAGATATTTAACAAGCTCGGCAGCATTTTTCCATTTGGAAAGACTGGTCTCATAAATAGAAATCGGCTGTTTACGATCGCTGAATCTTTCACGATCTTTCATCCAGGCTTCATCATCCCATTTAAACCCACGAAGATCTGTAACAACAGAGGCCGATGCCGGAGGAACCTCCGTACAGGCAGCATATGGATCCGATTTAAGCTGTACCGCACCGCCTTTTAGTTTTATTTCATATTTATAGATTTCACCGGCTTTAACACCTGGAATAAACAATTCAAAAATACCAGACATAGGCATACGATGCATCATATGGCAGCGACCATCCCAGTTATTAAAATTGCCTACTACGCTGACACGGAGTGCATTTGGTGCCCAGACTGCGAATGCAGTTCCTTCCACACCATTAATTTCCATCGGATGAGCTCCAAGCTTCTCATATGCATGATAAAAAACACCTGCACAGAAAGCTTTTTCTTCTGCCTCTGTGATCTGTCCCGGAAATGCATAAGGATCTGCAAAAATCCTGATTTCTTCTCCTCTGGTAATGCGATACTGATATGCCGGGATCTTTCTTCCCGGAATCATTGCCGCAAAGTAACCGGCATCATCCTGTTTCTCCATCTCATATGCCTTTTTATCTACAAGAACTTCTGCCTTCTCTGCATCCGGAAAAAATCCCTGGATCAGAATACCATCTGCAGTAAGCCGAGGTGCCATCAGATCTTTCGGCGATGCTTCTTCTGCATAAACAACTGCTTCAATCTCCGGCCAGTCCATATATTTATATACTTTGCTTTCCATAATTCATGCCTCCATTCTGAAATACAATTCTCAAATTGCATTCCTTTGTTTTAGTTTATCATTTTTTTGTATAAAAATAAAGAATATACCGAAATTAGTTTGACAAAAAGAGTTCTCTACGATAAATTGAATATATCAAAGAACATATGAAACAAGGAGGTCTTTATTGATATGGAAAAAAGACAATTTGATGTAACAGCTCTTGGCGAGCTTCTTATTGACTTCACTGAAAACGGTTTCAGTTCCCAGGGCAACCCTCTTATGGAAGCCAATCCGGGTGGAGCCCCATGTAATGTTCTTGCCATGCTGGAACGTCTTGGAAAAAAAACTGCTTTTATCGGCAAAGTCGGCAAAGATATGTTCGGAAATCAGTTAAAATCAGCGGTTGAAGAGGTCGGTATCGACACACGCAATCTAATTCTGGACGAAAAATATCATACCACTCTTGCCTTTGTTCATACATATCCGGATGGTGACCGTGATTTTTCTTTCTATCGAGATCCAGGTGCAGATATGATGCTCACTAAAGACGAAGTTCAAAAGGAACTGATTGAATCCTCCCGCATCTTCCATTTCGGAACACTCTCTTCTACTCACGAAGGTGTACGTGAAGCTACCCGCCATGCGATCGAACTTGCCAAAGAAGCCGGATGTATCATTACCTTTGACCCTAACCTGCGTCCACCTCTCTGGAAATCCCTGGATGATGCCAGAGCTGAGATTGAATACGGCATGTCCAAATGTGATGTTCTCAAAATCTCCGATAATGAAGTAGAATTCATGTGTGGTACAACAGATTATGATAAAGGTGCTGCTATGATCCAGGAGAAATACAACATTCCGCTCATCCTTATCACACTGGGTAAGGATGGAAGCCGTGCATACTATAAAAATATGCGAGTAGAAGCAGCTCCATTCCTTCAGGAAAATACAATAGAGACTACCGGTGCCGGAGATACTTTCTGTGCAAGTACTTTAAATTATGTACTTGACCACGGCCTCAATGATCTCACAGAAGAAAATCTGAAAGAACTTCTTACTTTTGCAAATGCTGCTGCATCTCTCATTACCACACGAAAGGGTGCACTTCGCGTTATGCCAACCCGCGAAGAAGTCGAAGCTTTTATTGAAAGCCGCAAATAATTTTTCAAAACTTTTCTAACTGAATATACAAAAGGTCCCGGACGATTTTATCTGAATCATCCGGGACTTTTTTCGATTTTTATTTGATCACGCGAACCTTAGATACACCTTCAATTGCTTTTAATTCATCAAGTGCTTCTTTAGATGCTGCACTTTCCAGATCAATGATCGTATATGCATAGCTTCCACGACTCTTATTTGTCATATCTGCAATATTCAGTCCTTCACTTCCAAGGATCTTGGTAAACTGACTGATCATATTCGGGATGTTTTTGTGACAGATGGTAATACGTCCAACTGCTATACAGGTTCCCATGTCACAGTTCGGGAAGTTTACAGAGTTTTTGATATTTCCGTTTTCAAGGAAATCTCTGACTTCTTTTACAGCCATTACTGCACAGTTTTCTTCAGATTCCGCTGTGGATGCACCAAGATGTGGTGTAACGAGGATTCCTGGTCTTCCAGCCACAAGCGGATTTGCAAAGTCTGTTACATATTTCTTAACCTTACCACTGTCAAGAGCTTCGATCAAAGCTTCTTCATCAACAAGAAGGTCTCTTGCAAAGTTCAGAAGAACGACACCCTCTTTCATCTTTGTGAAAGCTTCTTTGTCGATCATCTTACGCGTATTATCTGTCAGCGGTACATGGATCGTGATATAATCACACTGGCTGTAGATTTCATCCAGAGATTTGCTGTGTTTGATGGTTCTTGACAGATTCCACGCTGCATCGATGGAAATAAACGGGTCATATCCGTAAACTTCCATGCCAAGATGTGTTGCAGAATTTGCAACCATAGCTCCAATTGCACCAAGACCGATGATACCAAGTTTCTTTCCACTGATCTCACATCCGGCAAACTGCTTTTTCTGTTTTTCAGCCAGTTTGTCGATATGTTCTTTGTCCTCTTCATGAGCAACCCATTCGATACCTCCAACGATATCACGGGAAGCCAGAAGCATGCCGGCAAGAACAAGCTCTTTCACACCATTTGCATTGGCACCTGGAGTATTAAATACCACGATACCATTTTCTGCACACTGCTCAACCGGAATATTATTAACACCTGCACCTGCACGGGCAATAACCTTAACGTTCTCAGGAAGCTCCATATCATGCATCTTTGCACTTCTTACCAGAACTGCATCGGCATCATTTAATTCTTCTGTCTGTTTGTATTCCTCACCAAACAGGCCAAGGCCTGTCTGGGATATAGGGTTGAGGCATTTATACTGGAACATTATACATTTTCCTCCTCGAATTTTTTCATGAATGCAACAAGGGCTTCTACGCCTTCTTTTGGCATTGCATTGTAGATACTTGCACGCATACCGCCTACAGTTCTGTGTCCTTTAAGGTTTACAAGACCTGCTGCTTTTGCTTCTTTTACGAATTTGGCATCCATATCTTTGTCACCTGTTACAAAAGGAACATTCATAAGAGAACGGGAATTTGGCTCTACAGTACCTTTGAAGAGTTTGCTCTGATCCAGATAATCATAAAGGATCTTTGCTTTCTCGATGTTTCTCTTCTGCATTTCTTCCAGTCCGCCCATCGCTTTGAGCCATTTGAAAACTTTGCCGCATACATAAATGCAGTAAGCATTCGGAGTATTGTAGAGAGATCCTGCATCTGCATGTGTTTTGTATGTAAGCATGGTTGGTGTTCCCGGAAGAACATCCTCTGTAATAAGATCCTCACGAATGATTGCAATAACCATGCCTGCAGGTCCGATATTTTTCTGAACACCGCCGTAGATAATGCCATATTTACTTACATCTACAGGCTCAGATAAGAAACAGGAGGAAACATCTGCTACCAGAGTTTTGCCTTTTGTATTCGGAAGTGTTTTGAATTTTGTTCCGTAAATTGTATTATTTTCACAAATGTATACATAATCTGCATCCGGGCTGATCGGAAGGTCGCTGCAATCCGGAATATAAGAGAAAGTTTTGTCCTCAGAAGATGCAATCTTATTTACCTTTCCATACTTCTGTGCTTCCTGATATGCTTTTTTTGCCCACTGACCGGTAACAATATAGTCAGCAACTCTGTTTTTCATCAGGTTCATTGGAATCATGGCAAACTGCTGAGAAGCACCGCCCTGAAGGAATAATACCTTGTAATTGTCCGGTATCTTCATCAGATCTCTGAGATCCTGCTCTGCATCATCAATGATCTTCTGAAACTCCGGGCTTCTGTGGCTCATCTCCATAACGGACATTCCAGTTCCCTGGTAATCCATCATCTCGTCTGCTACTTCTTTCAGCACAGGTTCCGGCAGTACAGCCGGTCCTGCAGAAAAATTATACACTCTGCTCATTGTTCTTCATATCCTCCTCATCAAAAACTTCATTCAGACTTGCGCCTGCAGGTACCATAGGAAATACACTGAGATCCTGATCGATCCAGCAATCCAGTACTACAGGTTCGTCCATAGCCAGTGCCTTACGGATCGCCGGCTCTACTTCTTCCATCTTCGTGACACGGAATGCTTTCGCTCCCATGCCCTCAGATATTTTCACAAAATCCACGGCATCGTCAAGAACGGTGTGTGAATATCTGTGGTCATAGAATAAGGTCTGCCACTGACGTACCATACCCAGCACATGATTGTTCATAACAATCTGTAAAAGCTGTTTATGGCAACGTACTGCTGTCGCGATTTCATTCATGTTCATTCTGAAACAGCCATCGCCGGCAATGTTGACAACTGTTTTGTCCGGTCTCCCCATCTTTGCACCAATCGCAGCTCCAAGTCCGTATCCCATTGTTCCGAGACCACCGGAAGTCAGGAATGTACGTGGTTCTTTGTACTTGAAGTACTGCGCTGACCACATCTGATGCTGACCGACATCTGTTGAAATAATTGCGTCACCTTTGGTGATTTCATAGAGTTTCTCTATAATATATGGTCCGGTAAGCTGGGAATGATCATAAGTCAGAGGATATTTTGCTTTCATCTCCTGAATATGTTCGATCCATTCCGGATGCTGTTCTTCCGGGATCATTTCAAGAAGTCTGCGAAGAACTTCTCTTACATCTCCGATTACTGACGCATCTACCAAAACATTCTTATTAATTTCGGCCGCATCCACATCAATCTGCAGGATCTTTGCCTGTTTCGCAAATGTCTTTGCATTTCCTGTAACACGGTCGCTGAAGCGTGCACCCAATACGATCAACAGGTCACACTGAGTTACACCAAGGTCGGAAGTCTTTGTTCCATGCATACCAAGCATTCCGGTATACAATGGATCTTCCCCTGAAAAAGCACCTTTTCCCATAAGACTGTCGCAAACCGGTGCCTGGATCTTATGTGCCAGCTCACTGATTTCTTTGGAAGCACCGGAAATAACAGAACCACCACCGACGAAAATATATGGTTTCTTTGCTTCTTCGATCATCTGTGCAGCAGTTTCAAGATCTTCCTTACGAATCGTTTCAACTTCACGATTGATCGTAGCCGGACGGCGTACGGAATATTCATAAGTAGCTGCTGTCACATCTTTTGTCACATCAACCAGTACCGGACCCGGACGTCCGCTCTTGGCAATGTAAAATGCCTTGCGGAGTGTGTCTGCCAGCATTGTGATGTCTTTTACAATAAAGCTGTGTTTTGTAATCGGCATAACGATTCCTGCAATATCTACTTCCTGGAAAGAATCTCTTCCAAGAAGTGGTTTGCCAACATTCGCCGTGATTGCCACAACCGGAACGGAATCCATATAAGCTGTAGCAATACCTGTAACCAGATTCGTAGCCCCAGGTCCTGAAGTTGCCAGGCATACCCCGACTTTTCCAGTAGCACGGGCATAACCGTCTGCCGCATGAGAAGCACCCTGTTCATGAGATGTCAGAATATGCTGAATCTCATCACTATGTTTATAGAGAGCATCATAAACGTTAAGGATTGCTCCACCCGGATAGCCAAAAACAGTATCTACCTTCTGTTCTTTCAGGCATTCAATGATGATCTCTGCACCTGTAAGCTGCATCGTATTTCCTCCTAATGTTTATCAAATAATCGCTTTTCTCTTATTTTGCTTTTGGCACTTCAAGGATTGCTCCTCTGTTGCCTGAGGTAACCATTGCAGCATATCTTGCAAGATATCCGGTTGTGATCTTTGGTTCACGCGGCTGCCATTTTGCTTTTCTTGCTGCCATCTCTTCATCAGAAACTTTGACTTCCAGTTTCAGTTCCGGAATATTGATACTGATGATATCTCCTTCTTCGATCAGGGCAATCGGACCACCTACAGCTGCTTCTGGTGAGACATGTCCAATAGAGGCACCTCTGGATGCACCACTGAAACGTCCGTCTGTGATCAGAGCAACCGATGAACCAAGTCCCATACCAGCAATTGCAGAAGTAGGATTCAGCATCTCTCTCATTCCCGGGCCGCCTTTTGGTCCTTCATAACGGATAACAACCACATCTCCGGCTACGATCTTACCACCTTTGATAGCTTTGATCGCATCGTCTTCGCTGTCAAACACTCTCGCAGGTCCCTCATGAACCATCATTTCTTCTACAACTGCGGAACGTTTTACAACGCCACCATCTGGTGCGATATTTCCTTTCAGTACTGCAAGTCCACCTGTCTGACTGTATGGATTGTCGATTGGACGGATAACTTCCGGATTGAGATTTACACAGTTTTTAATATTTTCGCCTACTGTTTTTCCTGTTACAGTCATGCATTCTGTATGAAGAAGGCCCTTCTTATTCAGTTCATTCATTACTGCATAAACACCGCCTGCTTCATTCAGGTCTTCCATATATGTCGGGCCTGCCGGTGCAAGATGACAGAGATTCGGGGTTTTTTCACTGATCTCATTTGCAAAGCTGATATCAAAATCCATTCCCACTTCATGCGCAATTGCCGGAAGATGAAGCATACTGTTGGTAGAGCATCCAAGTGCCATATCTACAGTCAGTGCATTCAGGATTGCTTCTTTTGTCATGATATCTCTCGGACGGATGTTTCTGCGGTACATTTCCATAACCTGCATACCTGCATGTTTTGCAAGACGGATACGTTCGGAATATACCGCCGGAATGGTTCCGTTTCCACGAAGTCCCATACCGAGAACCTCAGTCAGGCAGTTCATGGAGTTTGCAGTGTACATACCGGAACAGGATCCACATGTAGGACATGTTTTGTTCTCAAATTCTGTCAGTTCTTCTTCTGAAATCTTGCCTGCTGCATAGGATCCGACAGCTTCAAACATACTGGAAAGACTTGTCTTGTGTCCATGGATATGACCTGCCATCATTGGACCACCACTTACAAATACAGTAGGAACATTGATTCTGGCAGCTGCCATCAGAAGTCCAGGTACGTTTTTGTCACAGTTCGGAACCATGACCAGTGCATCAAACTGATGTGCCATTGCCATTGCTTCTGTAGAATCTGCGATCAGATCTCTTGTTACCAGAGAATATTTCATTCCGACATGTCCCATTGCAATACCGTCACAAACAGCGATTGCCGGGAATACGATTGGTGTACCACCAGCCATTGCAACACCCTGTTTTACAGCTGCTACGATCTTGTCCAGATTCATATGTCCAGGTACGATCTCATTATAAGAACTTACGATTCCGACTAACGGACGTTCCATTTCTTCTTTTGTTAATCCAAGGGCATTAAACAGGGAACGATGAGGTGCCTGTTGTGAGCCTGTTTTTACTGCGTCACTTCTCATTTTCTTATCTCCTCTTTACTTAATCTGTACGATACTTACGGATTGTTCTGTACAAAGCAATTATACTGCTGCTGCGATCAGATCCCCCATTTCTTTTGTTCCGACTTTTTTGCAGCCTTCAGACATAATATCACCGGTGCGGTATCCGTCTGTCAGTACCTTCTGTACGGCTGCTTCTACTGCATCTGCTTCTTCATCAAGATTCAGAGAATAACGAAGCAGCATTGCTGCTGAAAGGATTGTTGCGATCGGGTTTGCTTTATTCTGTCCTGCGATGTCCGGTGCAGATCCATGACTTGGCTCATACAGACCGAATTTCGTCTCGTTAAGACTTGCAGAAGAAAGCATTCCGATAGAACCTGTTACCATACTTGCTTCATCAGACAAAATATCACCGAACATATTCTCTGTCAGGATAACATCAAACTGTGCCGGATCATGCACCAGCTGCATTGCACAGTTATCAACCAGCATATGCTCCAGTGTGACTTCCGGATAGTCCTTTGCAACTTCTTCTACAACTTTTCTCCAGAGTCTGGAAGAATCCAGAACGTTTGCTTTGTCTACACTTGTGACTTTTTTTCTTCTCTTCATTGCAATGTCAAAAGCTTTGATTGCAATACGGCGAATTTCATTTTCATTATAGGAAAGTGTATCGATTGCTTTCTTTACTCCGTTTTCTTCGATTGTTTTTCTTTCTCCAAAGTAAAGACCACCAGTCAGTTCACGAACAATGATCATGTCAAATCCGTTCTCTCCGATCACTTCTTTCTTGATCGGGCATGCTTCTTCCAGTTCCTTATAAAGATATGCCGGACGAAGGTTTGCAAAGAGATTTAATGCCTTACGAATCGCAAGAAGTCCTGCCTCCGGACGTTTGGATGGTTCCAGTTTGTACCATGGAGATGTCTTTGCGTCACCTCCGATGGAGCCCATCAGAACTGCATCTGAAGCTTTTGCAGTGGCAATTGCCTCATCTGTGAGCGGGACACCGTGAACGTCGATAGAAGCTCCACCGAGGAGCACCTCTGAATAAGTAAATGTATGATGATATTTTTCACATACTTTATCAAGAACCTTTTTTGCTTCACTGACGATTTCCGGTCCAATTCCATCTCCCGGAATCAATGCGATCTTGTATTCCATTTCTTCATTTCCTCTCTCTGCATCACACGAAACTTAAGCAGAGTCCTTTCGTTGCGAATATTGTTATTATAATAACGCACTTTTTTATACTTTTCAACCCTTTACTACGTAAAAGTTAGAACGTATTGATATAAGCACATTTCCTTAAATAAAATCTTCAAAAAAAAGAAGTGCTGCATCTGACGCAGCACTTACTTTCTTATTTGCAGTTATGCGGATGCCTGCTCTGCCTTCTCCACTTCTGCAATAGCCTGTTTTCTCATTGGGATACGGCAGTTCTTGTTATTGCCGAATTCTACGATCACATCTTCTTCAGTCATGTCGATGATCACTCCATAGAAGCCACCTGTGGTAACAATGCTGTCACCGACTTCCATGCTGTTGAGCATTGCCTGAAGTCTCTTCTGCTCTTTCTTCTGCGGACGGATCATCAGGAAGTACATAACTCCAAAGATTACAACCATCCATAAAATCATCATACCCATGCTTGCGGTACTTTCGTTCATTTAAGATTCCTCCTGTTTACTGACTTACATTCCCTTTTTCAGGAACACTATACATTATCATACACAAAAATGCCTGTTACTTCAAGTGTTTTTCAGCATTTTGTATTATTTCTGTCTATAATTCAGAGACTGTTGTATTATTTCTACTCTCCGGCTGCAAATCCTTCCAGACGCATCTTTTTGTAATCTGCAAATCTGCCTTCATCCAGTGCATCACGAATCTCTTCCATCATATGATTGTAGAAATACAGATTGTGCAGAACACAGAGACGCATTCCAAGCATTTCTTTCGCTTTGAGAAGATGACGGATATAAGCTCTGCTGTAATGACGGCATGCCGGACAGCCACAACCTTCTTCGATCGGACGTGTATCCAGTTCATATTTCGCATTAAACATGTTCATTTTGCCATGATTGGTGTATACATGTCCATGACGTCCGTTGCGGCTTGGATATACACAGTCAAAAAAGTCAATACCACGTTCTACACCCTCAAGGATATTGGCCGGTGTTCCGACTCCCATGAGATAGGTTGGTTTGTCCTGTGGAAGATACGGTACAACTGCATCAAGAATACGGTACATTTCCTCATGTGTCTCACCGACTGCCAATCCGCCAACTGCATAACCGTCGAGATCCATTTTTGCGATTTCTTTTGCATGTCCGATACGGATATCCTCGTAAACAGCCCCCTGGTTGATGCCAAACAAAAGCTGTTCTTTATTGATGGTATCCGGCAAGCTGTTAAGACGGGCCATCTCTGTTTTACATCTTGCCAGCCAGCGTGTGGTACGCTCTACGGATTTCTGTACATAATCTCTGTCTGCCACGCTGCTCGGGCACTCATCAAATGCCATAGCTATGGTAGAACCGAGATTGGACTGAATCTGCATGCTTTCTTCCGGTCCCATAAAAATCTTGTGTCCATCAATATGTGACTGGAAATGGACACCTTCTTCTTTGATCTTGCGGAGTTTCGCAAGGGAAAAGACCTGGAATCCGCCGGAGTCTGTCAGAATCGGACGCTCCCAATTCATAAATTTGTGAAGTCCGCCAAGCTGCTTCACTACTTTGTCACCTGGACGCACATGCAAATGATATGTATTAGACAGTTCCACCTGTGTTCCAATATCATAAAGGTCCTGTGTGGAAACAGCACCTTTTATTGCACCGATCGTTCCTACGTTCATGAATACAGGAGTCTGGATCGTACCGTGTACAGTCTCAAACTGTGCGCGCTTCGCTCGGCCCTCCGTTTTCATTAATGTATATTTTGCCATTATTATTCCTCTTTCTGTTCTTATATGATATTGCGTTTGGTTCTAAGTATACCAGACAGAGTAAAAATGGTAAAGAAAAATGTTCCTCACACTGCATCGGAAAATGCTGCCCGATAATAAGGATCCAGGGCATACCATTCCTCCATGCTGGTAATATCACGAGCCACAAGATCAATTTCTTCTTCTTTGCATCTTAAGAGTACTGCAGGAGATATCTTTCTTGCATAATCACTTACGAAAACAGTATTTATTCCTGTCTTCAGATTTTCAAGTTTTCCAAAGACATCTTCCGTAATACCCAAAGATGCTTTGCCTGGAAGTACAATTCCTATGTCTGCTGTCGGTGCGATTTCTTTCATCCAGAGCATATAATCATAATCAAAGGAAAACCAGGATACATTCTGCTGCATGCCCTCTGCGCAGACAATCTCATATAGTCCCTGTATGTCTTCATAGTTCGTCGAAGCATCCTTTTTCAGTTCAATATAAGGATGTACAAAGCTTGCTTTACAGAATTCAATAAATTCTTTAAAATTTGGAATCTGTTCACCCGCATACGCTTCTCCCATCCAGGAGCCAAAATCATATGTCCTGGCTTCCTCATAGGTCATTGCAGAAATATATCCCTGTCCATTCGATGTTTTGTTTATTGTGGCATTATGCAAAAGCACCGGAACTTTGTCCGAAGTAAATCGAACATCTGTCTCGATTGCTTTATAGCCTTTTGCAACTGCAGTTCTGAACGAGGCAAATGTATTCTCCGGTGCAGTTGTTTTGTACCCGCGATGTCCGATCAGATAAGCATTTGGAGCCGGAATCGGTGTCGGAGTTGCAGTCGGTACCGGTGTCGCTGTTGGCACTGCTACTGTTTTCTTTTGCACAGCCTTTACCTTAACAATACAAGTGTATTTCTTCTTATTCTTCCCTGTCGCTATTATCCTGACAGTTCCGCCCTTTTTCCCCTTAACAATTCCTGCAGATGATACTGTTGCAATCCTTTTATCAGATGATTTCCATCTGAGTACCTTTGTGCCCGTCACCTTCAGTTTCAACTGTTTTCCTGAAGCCAGCGTCACTCTTTTCTTGTTTATATATGGATTCTTAACAACGATCCAAATCCTCTTTACAAACTTTTTTCCTTTTGCCTTTTTGATTCCTCTTATATAGGTTTTTCCAGCCTTTCGCGGTGTGATCTTCTTTCCCTTTACTCGCAAAATTCTCTTATTTGCACTGCTCCATTTATAATTACCAGACACATTAATCCTGTATGTCTGTCCGACGTACATAACCTTACTTCCTGCCGATACCTGTACCGACATACCAAGCATAAATATGACTGCCAGAAACACAATTACAAATCTTTTTTGATTCCTTTTCATTTGCACACCCCTTCGCCAGCATAAAAAATCAAGCTATGTTTCTAATATAATTATCACACTTTTCAGCACACTAGTCCATAGATTATTTAAAAAGATACCAAAAAAGACAAGGTACACATTTATTTCACGTACCTTGCCTTTCACAGATTTATTATTTTGATTTATTATTTTAATTCCTTTTTCAGATTCTTCTGTGCCGTTGACAGCATCAGCTTAATTCTGTTCAGCTGGTTAACCTCACTTGCTCCAGGATCATAATCGATTGCCACGATATTGGCTTCCGGATGTTCTCTGCGGATTGCTTTGATAACACCCTTACCTACAATATGGTTCGGCAGACACGCAAACGGCTGAATACATACAATATTCGGTACGCCGCCGTGAATCAGTTCCATCATCTCACCGGTCAGGAACCATCCCTCACCAGTCTGATTACCCGGAGATACGATCGGTGATGCCATCTTAGCCAGATTTGCAATATTTGCAGATGGTGTAAAATGACGGCTCTGGGCAAGCGCATCATTCATAGGCTTACGAAGCCATTCAATTGCTTTGATTCCCCAGTTTGCGATCGTTGCTTTATTTTTCTTAAATCCAAGGAACTCACATTTGAAGTTTTGATTATAGAAACAGTAATTAATAAAATCAATCAGATCCGGACATACTGCCTCAGCGCCTTCTGCTTCCAGAAGTTCTGCCAGATGATTGTTTGCAGCCGGAAGGAATTTGACAAGGATTTCTCCAACGATACCAACTCGCGGTTTCTTTTCATCGCTGATCGGAATCAGGTCAAATTCATGTACCATCTCACGACACATCTTCTTAAACTGTCCATGGCTGACACTGCTGCCTTCCAGGAATGAGATTACTCTCTGTTCCCAGATCTTGTGTTTACGATTGACGATTCCCGGCTCCAGTTCATATGGACGCATACGATATACGCACTTCATCAGAATATCACCAAACACTGCACCATAGCAGACACGTTTGATCAGTGGAAGTGTCAGTTTGAATCCCGGATTGCTCTCCAGCCCACTTAAGTTAATGGAAATAACCGGCACCTGCTCCATGCCTGCTTTCTTGAGGGCACGGCGGATAAATGCAATATAGTTGGATGCGCGACAGCCACCGCCTGTCTGAGACATAATAACGGCCGTCTTATTAAGGTCATATTTACCGGAAAGAAGAGCATCCATAACCTGTCCGACTACCATCAGAGACGGATAGCATGCATCATTATTTACATATTTCAGCCCAACATCAACAGCATGCTTATTATCATTCGGAAGAACTTCCAGATGATAACCACAGGTATTAAAGGCTGCCTGTAAAATTCCAAAATGAAACGGTGACATCTGCGGGCACAGGATCGTATAATCCTTACGCATCTGCTTTGTAAATACAACCTTTTCAATAGAAGACGGTTTGATCTCACGCTCCTTGTGCTGCGCCTCTTTTGCACGAAGTGCAGCGATCAGAGAACGCACACGGATTCTTGCCGCACCAAGGTTGTTTACCTCATCAATCTTGAGGCAGGTATAAATCTTTCCACTGCCATCCAGGATCTCATAAACCTCATCTGTCGTAACGGCATCCAGACCACATCCAAAGGAATTCAGCTGGATCAGATCCAGATTATCCTGTGTTTTTACAAAGTTCGCTGCCGCATACAGACGCGAATGATACATCCACTGGTCATTAACACGAATCGGTCTCTCTACCTTTGCAAGATGAGACACAGAATCCTCTGTTAATACCGCAATTCCATAGCTGTTGATCAGATCCGGAATGCCATGATGAATTTCCGGATCAATATGATACGGACGACCGGCAAGAACGATTCCTCTACGTCCCGTCTCTTTCAGGTACCGAAGGGTTTCTTCTCCCTTCTTCTGCACATCCTTACGCACCTGTGCAAGTTCTTCCCATGCTGCATGTGCCGCTGCTTTGACCTCTTCTGCCGGAATATCCTTAAACACTTCAACCAGGCGATCCGTCAGAATTGCTTCTGTCGTAAATGCCATAAACGGATTCATAAATTTAATGCTCGGATCTTTCAGTTCATCCACGTTGTTCTTAATATTTTCTGCATAGGATGTAACGATCGGGCAGTTGTAATGATTTACTGCATCTGGAAATTCATTACGCTCATATGGCACACATGGATAGAAAATAAACTTCACACCTTTTTTGATCAGCCAGCTTATATGACCATGTGCCAGTTTTGCCGGATAACATTCTGATTCACTCGGGATAGATTCAATACCCAGTTCATATATCTTTCTGGTAGAAGTCGGTGAAAGTACCACTTCGTATTTCAGTTTCGTAAAGAATGTATACCAGAACGGATAGTTTTCAAACATATTCAGGACTCGTGGAATTCCCACCTGTCCTCTTGTTGCCTGATCCGGGCTTAACGGTTCATAAGAAAACAGTCTCTTATATTTATATTCATAAAGGTTCGGAACATGATCCTTGTTCTTCTCTTTACCAATTCCTCGCTCACAACGATTACCACTGACAAACTGACGTCCTCCGGTAAACTTGTTGATCGTCAGACGACAGTTATTGGTACATCCACGGCAATTCGCCATAGAAGTTGTATATTTCAGTTCATTGATCTTGTCAATAGAGAGCATGGTTGTTTCTTTGCCATCTTCATAACGCTCGCGCGCGATCAATGCTGCACCAAATGCCCCCATGATGCCGGCGATATCCGGACGGATTGCTTCACAGTTGGCAATACGTTCAAAGCTTCGAAGAACTGCATCATTATAGAAGGTACCACCCTGTACAACGATATGCTTACCAAGTTCTGTCGCATCTGAAACTTTGATAACTTTGTAAAGAGCATTCTTAATAACCGAATATGCAAGACCTGCAGAAATATCAGATACCTCTGCTCCTTCCTTCTGTGCCTGTTTTACCTTGGAGTTCATAAATACCGTACAACGGGTTCCAAGATCGATCGGATGTTTTGCATAAAGCGCAGCTTTTGCAAAATCCTGTACACTGTAATTCAGAGATTTGGCAAATGTTTCAATAAAAGATCCACAACCGGAAGAACAAGCTTCATTCAGCTGTACACTGTCAACCGTCTGGTTCTTGATCTTGATACATTTCATATCCTGACCACCAATATCCAGAATACAGTCAACTTCCGGATCAAAGAATGCTGCTGCATAATAATGAGAAACCGTCTCAACTTCTCCCTCGTCCAGAAGAAGTGCTGCTTTGATCAGTGCCTCGCCATAACCGGTAGAACATGCATAAGCAATTCTGGCATCTTTCGGAAGTTTTGAATAAATCTCCTGAATTGAGCGGATTGCTGTTTTCAGTGGGCTTCCGTTATTATTACTGTAGAAAGAATACAGAAGACTTCCATCCTCGCCTACCAGGGCTGTCTTAGTCGTAGTGGAACCTGCATCGATACCGAGATAACAGTTCCCCTTATAAGAAGCAAGATCACCTGTAGCAACTTTATAAGATGACTGGCGTTTATTAAACTCCTCATAGTCCTCTTCTGTTGCAAACAACGGATCCATACGCTCTACTTCGAAATCCATTTTAATGGAATGACGGAGTCTGTCTTTCAGTTCTGTCAGCGAAACAGTAACATCTTCCTTTGCATTCAGTGCAGAACCGATTGCTGCGAACAGATGAGAATTCTCCGGTACAATCGTATGTTCATCATCCAGCTTCAGTGTACGGATGAATGCTTTCTTTAATTCAGAAAGGAAATGCAGCGGACCACCAAGGAATGCTACATGTCCACGGATCGGCTTACCACATGCCAGTCCGGAGATTGTCTGATTGACAACCGCCTGGAAAATAGATGCTGACAGGTCTTCCTTCGTTGCACCCTCGTTGATCAGCGGCTGGATATCTGTCTTCGCAAACACACCACAACGGGCAGCGATCGGATAAAGAGCTTTATAATTCTTTGCATATTCATTCAGGCCAGGTGCATCCGTCTGAAGCAGGGATGCCATCTGGTCAATAAAGGAACCTGTACCGCCGGCACAGATACCGTTCATTCGCTGTTCAATATTACCGCCTTCAAAATAAATGATCTTGGCATCTTCTCCGCCAAGCTCAATAGCAACATCTGTCTGCGGAGCCATCTTCTGAAGAGATGTAGACACGGCAATAACTTCCTGCACAAACGGAATCTCCAGATGATTCGCAAGTGTCAGTCCACCGGATCCTGTAATTACAGGACATAATGTCATTTCTCCAAGCTGCTTTTCTGCTTTTTCCAGAAGATCTGCCAGTGTCTCCTGAATGTTCGCAAAATGACGTTCATAGTCCGCAAACAAAAGCCTGTCATTTTCATCAAGAATCGCGATCTTTACTGTAGTAGATCCGATATCAATTCCCAATGTATATGTATTCAATAAATCGACCTCCTCGTCAAAACTGTATATATACAGATATGAATATAACGTGTTCTTTCTTATTAAAAGTATTTCTCCAAAATCGAATTCCGTAACATTATACGACAAAGTTTTACAAATGACAATGACCAAGTTTCACAATTTGTCGCATATTCATTCCCCAAATTAATTTGAGTGTCAAATTTTATAACAAAAAAGGATATCTGTTGAAATACCCAACAGATATCCTGTATTTTCCGTATTTTATCATTTGAAAAACTTGTTTTCCCTTATCTTCTGATTCTCTGTGCGATTCGAACAAGATATGCCCCGCCAGGCATTCTGGAAAGCCGCTCGGATGCTGTCTTATCAACCAGGATATAAACCAGGAAATACGCTGCTGCTGCCAGAATGATCGATACACCCAGGCAGATGATATTAGATGGTAAGATTGCATGAAAGCCATAATAAACACCAGCTGCCACGACACCCATCACTGCAGAAGCGATCAGCGGACTTACGTAAGCCGCCTTCCATGGGTTCTTATATTCCAGATATTTTTTCATAAAGAAATCATTCATCACGCATACAACGATTGCATACACGATCATAGCAACCAGCAATGCATAAATACCCAGGTCTGTGAACATCAGAAGCGCAACAACTACAATCACATCTACAACCAGCGCAACTGCTGCTGTGATCATAGGGATCTTCGGTTTACCAATTCCCTGAAGTACTCCATTGGAAATGTTGGACATTCCATTCAGAAGTATCGTAAAGGATCCAAGCATCAAAAGCTTTCCGGCCACACCATTTGTTCCTCCAAACAGCAGTAATACGATTGGCTGTGCAAGCACTGCCAGTCCTACCGCGCATGGAATAGAAATGAACATGGACAACTGCACGGTCTGGTCCACTCTTCTCCTTGTTTCATCAATATCTCCCGTTGCATACAGTGCAGATACCTCCGGGATCATCGAAGTCGGTGCTGCACTTGAAAGCGTCAAAGGAATATTGATAATACTCATAAAGTAGGTCGCATATTCTGCATACATCATACTGATCATATCTGCATTTACACCATGTTTGCCCATGATCTCAGAATACAGAACTCCATTCAGATAACCATTAATATTATAGATAAATGAGCTCAGGATGATTGGAGAAACGATCAGAATAATCAGCTTCAGAATCTCGCCATAAGACTCCTCATCATGATAATGATCATGTCTGACTCTGCATTTGATCGCATTCCGATTAACACCATATACCAGGAGCATAAACAACAGTGCGATCACGACACCTGCTGTCGTACCAACAGTAGATCCGGCGGCTCCCCATTTTGCCACACTTCCATCTGTACCATCGGCAAAATATTTAATGAACATCCAGGCTGCGATCAGACTGACTGCCGCATTAAAAATTTGTTCCAGTATCTGCGAGATCGAAGTTGGCATCATATTACGGTATGCCTGAAAATATCCTCTGTATACACCCAGGATTCCAGAAAGGAAAATCGTTGGTGATAAGATCTGCAATGCCAGTACTGCATTCGGCTGATTGCTCGGAATAATAAATCTTGCCCCAAATAAACACACCAGTGCTACGATTCCACCTACGATTGCCGCATAGATCAGAGATCCATGAAAAATCTTCTGGGCATTTTTGTAATCTTTTAAAGCAATTCGTTCTGAGATCAGTTTGGAAACTGCCTGTGGAATGCTGAAGGATGCAATCATCAGAAGAATCATATAGGCATTCTGGGCAAGGCTGATATATCCCATTCCCATATTGCCTACAATTGATGAAAGCGGGCTCTTATAAAGAAGACCGATGACCTTGGAGATCATTGCCGCAACCATCAAGAAAGATGCATTTTTTACTAAGTTGTTCTTCTGGTTCATGTTTACTCCTTAATTTCCTGCTGTTCTTTATTTTCAATCTGCCAGTCGATCGGCTCCAAACCATTCTGAATCAGAAATTCATTTGTTTTGCTGAAATGTCTGCATCCAAAAAATCCTCTGTATGCAGAGAGCGGACTCGGATGCGGTGCTTCCAGAATCAGATGTTTCGGATTGGTCAGCATAGATTTTTTCATCTGTGCCGGTCTTCCCCAAAGGAGAAATACAATTGGACGATCCTGCTCATTCAGAATACCAATTGCAGCATCGGTAAACTTCTCCCATCCAATACCTCTGTGAGAATTCGCCTGATGCGCCCGCACAGTCAGGACCGTGTTAAGCATTAAAACACCCTGTCTGGCCCATTTTTCCAGATAACCGTTATCCGGGATATAGCATCCCAGATCATCATGGAGTTCCTGATAGATATTAACCAACGATGGCGGGATCTCTACATCTCTTTTTACAGAGAAACACAACCCATGGGCCTGTCCATCATTGTGATACGGATCCTGTCCGAGAATCACAACTTTTACCTGACTTAGTGGCGTGAAATGAAATGCATTAAACATATCATCTGCCGGAGGAAAGATCTTGTGTGTCTGATATTCCTGCATCACTGTTTTGTATAGTTTCGTATAATATGGCTGATGGAATTCGCCTTTCAATGCTTCCAGCCATTCTCCTGATAAAGGAGCCATGTTTCTTTCACCTCTTATCTTCTTACGGAGATTCCTCTGTCTGCCAGATAATCTTTCACCTGACTGATCTCCAGTTCTTTATAATGGAATAAAGATGCTGCAAGTGCTGCATCTGCGCCACCCTCTGTCAGAGCATCATAAAAATGTTCCAGAGTCCCGGCTCCACCGGAGGCAATAACCGGAATGCTGACTGCATCTGAAATTGCACATGTCAGTTCGATGTCATAACCCGATTTTGTTCCATCACAGTCCATGCTGGTAAGAAGGATTTCCCCTGCTCCCAGTGCCTCTGCCTTTTTGGCCCATTCAATCGCATCCAGTCCTGTATCAAGACGTCCGCCATGTTTGTAGATATTCCAGCCACCTCCTGGTCTTCTCTTGGCATCTATAGCAAGCACTACACACTGACTGCCGAATTTCTCTGCTGCTTCACGAATCAGCTCCGGACGATCTATTGCAGCAGAATTCACAGAAATCTTATCTGCACCCTCCCGGAGAAGCTTCTTAAAATCATCCACGGTACAAATTCCTCCGCCAACCGTAAATGGAATAAATACACAGGCAGCTACTTTACGCACCATATCAACTACCGTATCACGTTCTTCACAGGATGCTGTGATATCCAGAAAAACCAGCTCATCTGCTCCTGCTGCATCATATGCTTTTGCAATCTCAACCGGATCACCGGCATCTTTCAGGTCCACAAAATTAACGCCCTTAACCACCCGGCCTTTATTGACATCCAGACAGGGAATGATTCTCTTGGTAAACATATCAGTTCCCCTCCTTTTCCAGTTTCGCAAAATTTTCTAGGATCTTGAGGCCGTATCTGCTGCTCTTCTCCGGATGGAACTGGCATGCAAATACATTTCCCTTTTCAACAGATGCATGGATTGTTGTGCTGTAGTCTGTCACTGCCTTTACAATCTCCGGTTCTTCTGCATGCAGATAATAGGAATGTACAAAATATACATATGTGTCCTCTGGAATTCCCTGAAACAGTCTTCCGTTATTCTGCAGATGCAGCGAATTCCATCCCATATGCGGAATCTTAAGTCCTTCTGCCGGTGGAATTCTCAGAATTTTTCCTTTCAGAATACCAATACCCTCTACTCCCGGTGTCTCTTCACTGCTCTCAAAAAGCAGCTGCAGTCCCAGACAGATTCCAAGAAACGGCGTATTATTTTTTACCATATCTTTAATGACCGGTACCAGATTGTATCTGTGCAGATTCCCCATTGCCTGTCCAAAGCTTCCAACGCCCGGAAGGATCGCTTTATCTGCTTTTAAAAGCACCTCTGGATCCCGGGAAACGATCGTCTCCTCCCCAATATATGCAAGTGCTTTTTCTACGCTTTTGATGTTACCCGCATCGTAGTCGATGATTCCTATCATTTGTCTCTCACATCCTGTCTTCATTGATATTATTCCAGTATAACCCAAAAAAAGACAGATGCAAAGCGATTTCTTTACATCTGTCTCGATTTGTGCTGTTTTACTGATTCTTTCTGTCTAACGTGAACCAGAATTCCACACCATTATCATAGTTCTGCACTCCATACTGCTGATGGAGACCTTCCATAATCGCCTTAACTATAGATAATCCAATACCGCTGCCACCATATTCTCTGGTTCTCGCCTTATCTACCTTGTAGAATTTATTCCAGAGATTCGGGATATCTTCCTCCGGTATCGGTGTACCTGTATTAAATACCGTTACTTTCACATGGTTCTCCTCTGTCAGGACACGGATCTCGATCTCTTTTTCTCCATCCAGATGATTCAATGCATTGCTTGTATAATTTGTCACGACTTCTTCAATTTTAAATTCATCTGCCCATACATAGACAGGCTTTTCTGCATCAAAGCCGACCTTTGCCTCTTTTTGCTGGATCATGATATCCATAGACTGCAGAACTCCCCGTATCAGAGTGACAATATCAAAGCGTTCTACGGTCATTTCATCTCTTCCAGATTCCAGCTGATTCAAAGTAAGAAGGTTACGAACCAGCTTATTCATCTTAGATGCCTCATCCATGATAACATCGCAGTAAAACTCCCGGCTTTCCGGATCTTCGGAAATATTTTCTTTCAGTCCTTCTGCATATCCCTGAACCAGCGCGATCGGAGTTTTCAGCTCATGAGAAACATTATTCAGGAACTCCTGTCTCATCTGATCGATTCGTTCTTTATTCTCAATATCTTTCTGTAATTCATTGTTTGCAGATTTCAACTCTGAAATCGTCTTTTCCAACTGTTCAGACATACGGTTGAAATTTTCTCCCAGCTCATCGATCTCATTTCCGGCATGGCTCTGATATTTGGCCTCAAAATCAAGTTCACTCATCTTCGTGGAGAGATGTGTCAGTTCACTGATCGGACGAGTGATTCTCTTCGTCACAAACCAGATCACAAATCCACTGATCACAATGATCAAAATGCCAACATAGAAATAAAATTTATTCGATATGGAAACGCTCTCACGTATGCTCTCCAGTGGCGTTCGGATCAGAAAATAGCAGCCATTTTTGAGTTCTCCCCAACTCTCCACATATTCCATTCCAGCAAAGCGGTCCCTCACCTGCTGTATAACATAATTCTCATTTTGCTGGAGTGTTTTTGCATGATCATCCTTTTTCTGATCCAGATCATAAGCATAACCGACCAGTCGGGCCTCCAGAAGATCTTCATTACTTCCGACAGAACATACTGTCTGTCCATCTGCTGTGATCACTACCCAGGTAAGATTATTCTCTGAACTGTCTTTAAACATTTCATCCGAGATCTCAGCATTACAATTCCCGTCAGAATCCGTTGTCATCTTCAACGATTCCAGATTTTTCACAGCCTCCTGAAGCACATCCGTTTTTTTACTAATATAGTAGTGTTCCAGAAACAGACCGTTGATAACTGTTGTGATCACCATGGACAAAAGCAATAATCCGATAAACCAGAATTCAATCTGTCTCCTCAGCGGATGAAATTTCTTTTTTCTTGATTTTTCTGCTGAGTTATGCTTCTGTTTCATGCTTCATCTACCTCAAATTTATAACCCATTCCCCAGACAGTCTTAATGTATTCGCCCTTGTCTCCCATTTTGCTTCTAAGTTTTTTGACATGTGTATCAATGGTTCTGGCATCCCCAAAATAATCATAATTCCATACAGAATTCAGGATTTTTTCTCTGGATAATGCAATTCCCTGATTTTCAAGGAAATACGTAAGAAGTTCAAATTCCTTAAAGCTCAGTTCCATTGGTTTGCCGTCAACACTTGCCTGATGAGCAGATTTGTCAATCACGATGCCACCAGCAGAAAGTACATCGTTTCCGGCATCCTGTCCGGTTCTTCGAAGGATTGCTTCTACTCTGGCAACCAGGATCTTCGGGCTGAATGGTTTGGAAATATATTCATCTACACCAAGATCAAAACCAAGAAGTTCATCACGTTCATCTCCTCTGGCAGTGAGCATGATGATCGGTACTTTTGAGTTTTTGCGGATCTCACGACATACTTCCCAGCCATCCATCTTAGGCATCATGACATCCAGGATCAACAGTGCTATATCTTTTTCTTCATAAAAAATATCCATTGCCTCCTCACCATCTCCGGCTTCCAGTACATGGAAATTTTTCTTTTCAAGGAAATCCTTCACAAGCTTACGCATACGACTTTCATCATCTACTACAAGAATCTTTGGGGCTTCCATTTTTCATTCCTCCATCAAACATTTACTTTCTATTTTGTTTTATCTTAGCAGAGATTTATGTAAGTTTTGTGAACGGATGGCAGAAATTTGGACAGAATTAGAAGTAATTTTCATAAAACAAAAACCGGAAGCCATAGAAACAGGCTCCGGTTCTCCATTGTCATATTTTTTGCTGTCTTTATGAATGATCTGGAATTATGCAAGTGCTTTACCAAGCGCCTTGCAGTTTTCTACTGCATCATCATCCGGTTCTTCCTGGCAGATCACACCGTCAGCGACAAGAACAGCCCCGTCTTCTTTGCATTTATCTTCCCAGTTATGCATCCATTCTCCATCGCCCCATCCATAAGATCCGAAAAGTCCAACCTTTTTGCCGGAAAGTTTTGTCTCACAGGAGTTGAACATCGGTTCGAATTCATCTTCTTCCAGAACTTCATCTCCCATTGCCGGGCAGCCAAACGCGATCGCATCGAATTCATCTACTTTATCTGCTGAAAAATCAGCTGATTCAAAAGAAATAACTTCTGCACCTGCTGCTTTTGCTCCTTCCGCTACTGCATTTGCCATAGCTTCTGTGTTTCCTGTTGAACTCCAATATACTACTGCTACTTTACTCATCTTGATTTACCTTATCCTTTCTGTTTATGCTGCAACAGTCAGCTGAAGAATTGATCTTCCATCCGCAAAAAGTCGTCTGTAGATTTCTGAACATTTCTTCAGTTTCCGGAAAAGCATCTGAGTCTGCTTTTCATTTCCATATACTTTCCAGATTCCGCAACATTTATAATTTTTACCTTTCTGTTCAATAAATCCAGTCACGTCATCAAGAGGATACCCAAGAAAAAGCCCAACTTCATGTGGAAAACCATCTTTTTCAAAAAAGCGCTCCTGAAGCTGTCGAATACAGCAATCTGTCTCCTGACATTCATAACCGCAGTCTTTCAAAAGAGCACATGCACCTTCACACTGCAGATCCTGTTCCAGTTTCTTTTTGCGGTATACATAGACCAGTGCCTTATATTCACTTGTTCTGAGCACTTCCACAAAAACACCTCTGCAATTCAGTTTTCTGTTTTCCTCTTCAATTTCCATGGACAGTTTATTTCTGTTCATTGGTGTATAAGTAAACATATTTGCAGTTTTGATTCCTGCTAGCGTAGGTGCACAGTGTGCTATGATCTCAGCTTCTAACATCCTTAAGTCTCCCGTTGATTAGTTGTGTCTAACCTATTGTTTTAAATTTACGGATATGTTTCCATATCCGTAAGTTTTTATTTGTTAGCTACTTCTAACTAATATGATAGTACAATACTTTTCACTCGCTGTCAAGAGTTTTCTTTAATTAACTTTTCATATCCTGCACTGACTTTAGAGTACAGATTTCATAGAGTCCATACCAATCAGTAAAGTTGAAGTATTATGAAGCAATGCAGACATAGTCGGCTGAATCACTCCTGTTACACCAAGAGCGATCAGACTTCCATTAATACCAACGATACGTCTGTAATTCTTATGGATCTTATCCATCAGACCATTGCTGATTTCCTTAAGTGTAACCATGACACTCAGATCATCTGCCCCGATCGTGATATCCGCAATTTCTCTTGCAAGTTCTGCTCCATCACTGATCGCAATACCAACATCTGCTGCAGAAAGCGCCGGAGAGTCATTAATTCCATCACCTACCATCAGGACTTTACGTCCCTGTGCTTTAGCTTCTTCTACGAATTTTGCTTTGTCCTCCGGAAGTACTTCAGAATAATATTTATCGACTCCAACTCTGGTTGCGATTGCTTTTGCTGTGCGGTCACTGTCACCTGTCATCATAACGATCTGTGTGAACCCCGCTTTTCGCAGTGCCTTTACAACCTCCGGTGCCTCCGGGCGAAGCGGATCTTCAATGCAGATCACCGCGGCAAGTTTCCCTTCAATTCCAAGATACAGATGAGAATATTCTTCCGGAAGATTTCTGAACAATTCTTCCTTTCCGACCGGAATTGTACATTTTTCATCTTCAAATACAAAATGATGGCTTCCTATAATTGCTTTTCTTCCATCTACCATTGTTGAAATTCCGTGAGCTACAATATATTCAACTTTTGAATGCATTTCTTCATGAGTCAGGCCACGTTCTTTTGCAGCATCCATAACTGCTTTTGCCATGGAATGTGGAAAATGTTCTTCCATGCATGCAGCAAGTCTGAGAAGATTTTCTTTTGAATCACCGTTAAAGGAAACTACATCAACAACTGTCGGCTGTGCCTTCGTCAGTGTTCCTGTCTTATCAAACACAATCGTATCTGCCTCAGCAACTGCTTCCAGAAATTTTCCACCCTTCACCGTAATATGATGTGCATTTGCCTCACGTATCGCTGCAAGAACAGAAATTGGCATTGCAAGTTTCAATGCACAGGAAAAATCAACCATAAGAATAGACAATGCCTTGGTCACATTTCGTGTGAGTGCATATGTAAGAGCTGTACCAGCAAGTGTATACGGAACCAGTCTGTCTGCAAGATGTTCTGCTTTGCTCTCCACTGCCGATTTCAGTTTTTCAGTCTCTTCGATCATGGTTACGATCTTTTCAAACTTGGTAGAGCCGGAAGTTTCTTTTACGCGAATGGTAAGTTCACCTTCCTCCATAACCGTTCCGGCATATACATAACTGGATTCATGTTTTGCCACCGGCATGGATTCCCCTGTCAGAGACGCCTCATTTACCATAGCCTCGCCTTCTGTAACAATACCGTCAAACGGAATTACGGTTCCCATATGTATACGGACTCTGTCACCAGGTTTAATTTCATCTGTTCCTACCTGAACTTCAGAATCCTCTGTTATCAGCCATACCTTGCTCACATTCAGGGACATGCTTCGTGCCAGATCATCCACAGACTTTTTGTGTGTCCAGTCTTCAAGAATCTCACCAAAGCCAAGAAGGAACATTACGGAAGAAGCTGTACTGAAGTCACCTCTGAGCATGGATACACCGATCGCCGTTGCATCCAGTACCGGAACTTCAATTCTGCATTTTGCAAGTGTGCGCACACCTTTCCAGATATATTTCACAGATTTCAGCGTTGTCAGAAATGTCCGGACCGGAAGTGGCAGGAATATTTTCTTACCATAATGGAGCACAACATGGTTTACCATCTTCTCCCAGTATTCTCCATTCATTTCTCTTCCTGAATTCTGAAGATAACTTTCCGGTGCCTCAGCCTTTTCATAAGAAAATCTCTGAATTGCCCTCAGCATTTCTTCTCTGTTATCAGAATAACAGATCACTACGTCTTGATTTCTCTCTACTACTTTGACAGAGATTACACCATTCAGTTTTGTCAGAAAATATTCCAACTGATCTGCCTGTCTGCATGTCATTCGTTTCTGACAGATATGAAGTCTGACTCTGCCTCTGATTTCATGTTCTATTTTAAATCTCATATTGTCATCACCTTTAGTTATGAAAAACACCTGCAGTTTCTCTCCGCAGGTGCTTTGTTCTTATTCCTCTTCTGCTGCAGTTTCTTCTGTTTCTTTAAATGTTTCTTCTTCAGCAGTATCTTCAAATGCTTCCTCAGCTGCTGCGCGATCTTCGTTGATCTGCTGTGCTTCTGCATAAATATCTTCTGCGTTCTCCTGAACCTTGGATACAATTTTCATTACGCAGTCTTTTGCACGAAGAACAGCTGCTGTACAGTTCGTATAAACTTTTTTTGCATCTTTGCTGGAAAGAAGTTTGATTCCTGCTGTTCCGAATAATACTCCTGCCGCGAATACTCCGCTGTGTTTCTTATCAAGTTTGATCATTGTAATATCCTCCTGTATATTTCTTTTTTAACATTACACATATTATAAAATCTCCAAAACAAAAGTCCAGACTAACTTGCAAAAGTGATAAATTTTCTCATTATCATCTAAAAACAGAGTAATTCACTTCTGTTTTTTGCGTATTTTCTTCCGGGAGTCCATTAGTTGCTATTTTCAACGGATACGCGTCGTACTCTCCTTGACTGAAGATATCCGCAGGATTCCATTCCTTTTTCAATGATCTTGCAAAGTTTTTCATTATCCAGCCGGATATTTGTCTGATCATCCAGTTGTACACAGCAGACAGGTACCTGTCCCTGTTCATCGCAGATGCGATAAGCGCTTTTCCTTTTCAGGGCACCGATTTCTTCTAGAAGATTAATCATTCTGTATACTGTCGCCATTCCAATATTTGGATCCTTTTTAGATGCCAGAAAATATATTTCCTTACAACAGGTACATTCTTCCTGCAAAATAATATCCAGTATGATCTTTCTCTGTTTTGTAATCCTGCAGCCTTCCCGGCGAAGTCTGTCAACAATAGCACTCCGCTGCATGCTGCTTCTCTGATACTGCTGATTACGGAAGGATTCCTGAGCAGGATCTGATGTATGATCATATATTTCCTCTCGCAGTGCTTCCATTTTCGTTCCTCCTGATCCGTTCAGTTTGTTTTGTCTTACTATTTGTTTCGAGCAACTTCTGTTCGTTATATCTATCATGAGTTTACATCTTCTAACTGTCACTGTCAAGTTTTTTCAGTATTTTATAAAAAGGTTATAAAAACCAAGTTCTTCCCTTGACAACTCTATATACAGTTTCATATAATAGAAAAAGTCAGAAACACAAGCATCGTCTGTTTACCAGTAATATCGGATCTTTCCGAACCTGATCAGGGCTTGTACTGGTTTCGACGGGGGCTTTGAAGTTGAGGCAGCCATCCGCAGACTCCTGGACTGCGTACCAACCGGGAAACTAAATATAAACGCAGACGAACAGTACGCGTTAGCAGCCTAATTGCTGCTCGTCAGCCCTGATGCACTCACACTTCAGGAATCTGACGTCGACCATGTGAGAAACCTTGCCGGGTAAGCTTTGCCCCGGTAGATGTATCATGAAGCTACTGAAGCAATAAGCCTGTCGATGGGCGTATTGCCAAGGGAATGTTAAAACAGCGACTGTGATGGGAGACACCGCAAGGGATAGGCTTTCGGACAGGGGTTCGATTCCCCTCAGGTCCATTTTTAATATGGCAGATAGCGTAAACATAAAAAATGTGAAGTCTTAATTATCAAGACTTCACATTTTTTATTTATCTGTTATATTTTCAACTGATTATATATTACTCGGCCATTCTCTTCTGAACTGTTTCAAATTCATCAATGATCTCTTTTGACGGAGCCTTTGTTGCAAGGCTTACAATGACAATCATAGCACAGGAAACCAAAAATGCCGGAAGTAATTCATAAAAATTCAGGAAAGATACATTTGGACGTACAAGGTATTTCCATACAAATACCATAACACCACCAGAAATCATTCCTGCCAGTGCACCCTGCCAGTTCGTACGTTTCCAGAACAAAGCAAACAATACAACCGGTCCAAATACAGCACCAAATCCAGCCCACGCAAAAGATACGATGTTAAATACTGAGCTGTCCGGATTACGTGCAATGATAACCGCTACGACTGCGATCAAAAGCAATGTAACACGGTCAGCAACCATACTCTCCTTCTTGTCAGCTTTTTTCTTCAGGATATTTCCGAGAAGGTCAGAAGATACTGCTGAAGAAGCTGCCAGAAGCTGTGAATCTGCAGTAGACATGGTAGATGCAAGGATTCCCGCAAGGATCGTACCACCAAGCAGTGCCGGAAGAACGCCATATGTACTCAAAAGATCTGCAATCTTAACAATGATTGTTTCTGAATTAGATCCCTGAAGCATTTCAAGTTTGCCTGCTTCTGTCATTCCAAGGCCGATCACACCGATCAGTACTGCTACAGCAAGTGAGATCACTACCCATGTAGTAGCTACTCTTCTTGATAAGGAAAGTTTCTTTTCATCTTCAATTGCCATAAATCGAAGAAGAATATGCGGCATACCAAAATAGCCAAGTCCCCAGGCCATCATGGAAACAATATTTATAACAGGATATGCAGACTCCGTTCCACTTACAGGATCATAAGTTGTCATCATGGTCAGATAACCCGGCAGTGATTTCGCATGATCAATAACCGCCGAAGGACCTCCTGCTATAGATACCCCAAAACAAAATACGATGATCAGTGCAATAGACATGATGATGCTCTGGATAAAGTCCGTTGTTGATGCGGCAAGAAATCCTCCGAGAGTCGTATATCCAACTATAACAAGGGCACTGATGATCATTGCTGTGAGATATTTTACTCCAAAAAGGCTGGAGAAAAGTTTTCCACAGGCTGCGAATCCGGAAGCCGTATACGGAATAAAGAAAATAACGATAAAAATAGCTCCGATCGACTGTAACAGATGTCTGTTGTCTCTGAAACGGTTGCTGAAGAATGATGGCAATGTAATCGAATTGCCTGCTACATGTGTGTAGAGACGAATTCTCTTTGCAACGATCTTCCAGTTAAGATACGTTCCAATTGCAAGTCCGATCGCAGTCCATCCGGCATCAGCGATTCCAGACAGATACGCCAGACCCGGAAGTCCCATTAAAAGCCAGCTGCTCATATCGGAAGCCTCTGCACTCATTGCCGTAACCAATGGTCCAAGTTTACGTCCACCCAGATAAAAATCGGATGTGTCATTATTTTTCTTGGAACAGAGGTAGCCGACATAGATCATTGCACCCAGATAAACAATGATTGCTATCATGATGCAGATGTGTGAAGTTGTCATAAGTTCCTCTCCCTTCTGAAATGGAATGCATATTTATTCATATTCTGATATGCATATACCTACAATATTATTCGAAAACTACAGAAAAGTAAAGAAAATTCTTAGCAAAAAACGACTCTGTTTTTATAAAAAATCAAAACACACAAAAACCATCGGAAATGCTTTAAAAATAACATAAAATCTACCAAAGAAGATTCTATGATTTGTCGAAAAATCTAAGAAATTGTCTGACGAATCATATTGACGATATACCTTCCTGAATTATAGAATAATGGCGAAACCTATAGTTATTGCACAAACGGAGGATTAAAAATTGGAAAACAAAAACGAAGCTGTAATTGCAAACTACATCGAAAAAATGATGGGAGAAAGGAGACAGAAAATATTTGAATCGGATGAGTATATTCAGCAGGACAACGGTGATCTGGATTATCTGGAAGAACGCTACAGCAGTCTGAAAATACCTTATGTGATCAGAAGAGTCGTAGATGATTATATTGCATGCCTGGAATCAAGGGATGAACGATACGCAGACATGTCCTATGTAGCAGGCATGGGTGATGCAATATCATTACTTACAAAAATGGGAATGTTAAATAATCAGGAACAGCCGCTCAGTATCAATGCTGAATAAAACATGGAATGAATTCAAATATACAATACTACATATTATCGTTTATGCAATAAAAGACTATATTTATTTTAAAAAAAGGCATAGCCGGGGAAATCCGGTGGCGCAAAACTATAGGGTCTAAGCAAATGTATGACAGCCAGTTGCAGGAGAGATACATATAACTCTTTTAGAACAGAAAAAAAGTTGACGACCATCCGTGGTTTCAGGATGAATCGTCAACTTTTTGTATTTTTTATTTCCGTTTACCACAGATAGGAAAAGATGGATGCTCCGATTACTGTGCACAGACCGCACACAACGATAGCAAGACTGCTCATTGCTCCCTCGACTTCACCCAGTTCCATTGCTCTCGCAGTTCCTACTGCATGGGATGCCGTGCCGATTGCAAGGCCTCTGGAAATCGGGCTCTTAATACGGAAAAGCTTACAGATAAATTCTGCTGCCATATTTCCAAGTACTCCTGTAATGATGATCACCGCAACAGAAATTGTCACATATCCGCCAAGTTCCTCAGATACTCCCATACCGATCGCTGTAGTAATAGATTTTGGAAGCATCGTTACATATTCTTTATGGTTCAGACCGAATACGACTGACATTGCAAGTACGGTTCCAAGACTTGCGAGCACTCCGGAAAATACACCAACAAGAATCGCTACTATATTTTTCTTCAACAGATCCAGCTGAAGATAAAGAGGTATAGCCAGACAGACCGTTGCCGGTGTCAGAAGATAGCTCAGATATTTGGCACTCATATTGTAACTTTCATAATCCACATGAAATACTACCAGAAACGCAATTACAAGTATGATGGAAATCAACAATGGATTTAAAACTGCCAGTTTCCATTTGCGCTGAGCAGCCAGGCCGATCTCATAAGCCAGCAGGCTGATCACGATTCCAACTGTTGCAGAACTCAAAATCAGATTATCCATTCTTCTTCTCTCCTTTTCTTGAAATTAAGAAATCTGTCACTTTTCCTGTCACGATCATAACTACAAATGTAGATACTACTGTTATTACAAGAAGTGGCACCAGGAAAGACTGCAACTGACTCCAGGACGTAACAAGTCCTACACCTGCCGGGATAAACATAAGCGGCATGATCTCAATCAGAAATTCTCCTGTTTCTTTTACGTGTTCTACCTTGATCACTTTTGCAAGCAGAAGCACAAACATCAGAATCAGTCCATAAATACTACCCGGTATTGGAAGCGGGATAAAATATTTCATAATCTCCCCCGCGCAGGTCACAGCCAGAATGATTCCAAACTGTCTTAAATATTTCACTTTATTCGCCTCCTGAGTTTAAATCTTTTATTACCCCTGTTCTTTTATTATGAGTAACAAACTTTTTCTATTATAGCACACTGCATTTTGTCTCAACAAGTCAAATAAAGTACAAAAAACTGCCGATATTACAGCAGTTTTTTATATAAATGTTTGATTAATGTCAATTTTTAGCTATTTGCGGTTCTGATAACTAAGGATACATCCCAAGTATTTCTACGAACTCTTGCAGATGCATCTGTACCCGTAGTGGTTATATCCAGATTCTCTCTTCAGTTTTAATTGATGGGGTGTAGTCATGCTTCGCACTTTAGGAAATAAAGTATGGTATTGGGAATTCTTTATTTCTTTATTATAATGTCTTCCAGTTTTCTTTTGGGTACGTAATGTACATCGTTCTCATCGCGGTAATAGGCAATGTTCTCGCCTTCCTCGATTTCTTTGATCACAATTTTTTCTGCCGGCTTGCCAAATGCCACGATCAGCACCGGAGCGAGATTTTCGGCGAGGTGCAGTTCTTTTTTGACGGAATCGGCATTGTAGTTTCCAATCATGCAACCGCCAAGTCCACGTTCAGCTGCCGCCAAAAGCATGGTCTGTGCCACAATTCCGACATCTTTCTGGTATCTAGGGATGGAAGCTCCAAGGTTCAGATCCTGGCAGATGATGATAAATCCTGTCGGGCACATGCCCGGATGAGGAAGCTGCATCTGCGGAAGCGCCCGCGCCCAGTTTGTCAGTTTCTGGATTCGGTCTACTTCTCCATTCTCCCATGCCAGATAATAACGAAATGGCTGGGCGTTCACGCTGGACGGTGCAAAACGCGCGCAGTCCACGAAGTCTTCCAACTCTTCTCTGCTGAAGCGATAAGATTCATCATATCCTCTGTAGCTTCTGCTTGCTTTTACAATATCTTTGAACATGTTTATTCTCCCATATCTTTCGCGCATACCTTTAATTTTTCTCTGATTGGCAGATGATATGGACATCTTGGCTCACATTTGCCACAGCCAATGCATGCAGAAGCTTTTACTTTCAGCGTGCTGTAGCGTTCTTTCGCCCAGTCTGCCAGATCATATCTCTGCAGATAACCGGCAAAGAGAAATACACTTGGGATATTGATACCTACGGTACATGGTGCACAGTAATTGCAGCGACGACAGAAATCATTTCCAAGCTGCGCGCGAACCTCCTCCATCTTCTTGAGTTCTTCCTCTGTAAGAGGTGTAGAATCAGAGCAGGCTGCCATATTTTCGTCCAGTTCACGGATCTCTGCCATTCCTGGAATCACAACAGTCACATCCGGATTGGAACAGACATAGCGAAGTGCAAGTGTACCATCTTCAATTGCGCCACCGGCAAGTGGTTTCATATCAATAAATCCGATATTTTTTTCAGCACATTTGCGAATCAGTTCAGCGCCCTGCTGCTCTACAATATTATATGGAAACATAATTGTTTCTACCCAATCCAGCTCCAATGCACGCTCAAAAACAGCAGTGGAATGCGCAGTCAGTCCAATGTGTCCGATTTTTCCAGCTGCTTTGGCTTCTATAAGCGCCTCCAGTGCACCGCCCTCTCCAATAACCTGATCTAGCTGTTCCATGCTTGGATTATGTACCTGATACAGATCAATATAGTCTGTGCGGAAGTTATTCAGACTTGTCTCAATATCTGCCGCCATTGCTTCTTTTGTTCTTGCCATGGATTTTGTCGCAAGTACAAATTTATCACGAATTCCCTCCAGCCCATAACCGATATACCGTTCACTGACTGTGTATCCTCTCGCGGAATCAATATAGTTGATTCCTTTTTCTGCCATTGCATGAAGAAGCTTCTTTGTCCCTTCTTCATCGATTTTCTGAATCGGAATGCCTCCGAATCCCATACGTGAAATCTTCAATCCTGTTTTTCCAAGTGTTCTGTACTCCATATCATGTCCTCCATTTCTATTTTAACCAAAATTCTATTTTCGGCAACGATTTCTCACTTTTTGCTCTTTTTCTTTGCTTTTCCACGAATCAGCACAGTAAAAAAATACCACCGAATCTCTCCGGTGGTATCTTAACTTGCTACTGCTCACTACGTTCGCAGCAACTATTCATCCTATTAATTATACACGAGACAGATATTCACCTGTTCTTGTATCGATTTTCAGTTTGTCTCCCTGGTTAACGAACAGCGGAACCATTACCTGAGCACCTGTTTCAACAGTTGCAGGTTTTGTAGCACCCTGTGCTGTGTTTCCAGCAAATCCTGGCTCTGTCTCGATAACTTCAAGTTCTACAAACAGAGGCGGCTCGATTGCATATACATTTCCATTCCAGGAACAAACTTTAACAACTTCGTTCTCTTTAACGAATTTGAGAGAATCTCCAACCTGTTCTTTTGTAAGTGCAACCTGATCATATGTTTCTGTATTCATGAAGTTGTAAAGGTCTCCATCATTGTACAGATAACTCATGTCCACACGGTCGATACGAGCCTGTGGGAATTTCTCTGTAGGACGGAAAGATTTTTCCAGTACAGCTCCTGTGATAATGTTTTTATATTTTGTTCTTACGAACGCAGCGCCTTTTCCAGGTTTTACATGCTGGAATTCAACGATCTGACATACGTTTCCTTCAATTTCGATTGTGACACCGTTTCTGAAATCACCTGCAGAAATCATTTTATTATCCTCCTTCGTTTTGTGTTCGCTACCAGTTATTCTATAATATACAGGAAGTTTTTTCAACTACTTTTTTTCATAAGAAGCCAATTTCTCTTCAATTTCTTTAATAAGCTCCTCAAAAGGCACTTCTCCTGTCGTTACCTGAATATCAGCAAACTTCTGATATACCGGATCTCTCTGTTTCAGAAGTTTCTTGATCTTGTCATCTCTGTCTTCCCCATCCAGCATCGGATCTTTTTTGGATCCCTCCAGACGTTTCTTGAGCGTTGCCAGTGATCCTTTCAGATAAACAACTGTACCAAGTTCTCTGAGATATTTTTCGTTCTGTTCCTGCAGTGGAAGACCTGCTCCAAGTGAAATCACCTTGCGCTCTGAATCCTGAATCAGCTGTTTCAGTGCCAGAGTCTCCAATGCACGGTAATACGGCTCTCCGAATCTCTCGAATATCTCTCTTGCAGAAAGATTCATCCTCTTTGTAATGATCTTCTCCAGATCAACAAATGGTAATCCCAAGTCTTTGGAAAGCTGCTTTCCAACTCTCGTTTTTCCCGAACCCATAAACCCAATGATCACCACGTGGTTCATGAAATCCCCTCCTCCTTTTTGTAAAAATGTAATACTATTTTTTCCAGATAGCGTTTGAGCACAATCTGAATTTCTTCTTTTGGATGAATCGGCTTCACCAGAATATTACGGATGCCGCTTCTTTTGGCCCCATATACATCTGTGAAAAGCTGATCTCCTATAAAAATGGTATTTCCTGTGTCTGTTCCAAGAAGTTCCATTGCTTTCTTATAATTACGTACAGATGGCTTGTGCGCATTCTCAATAAACTGTGCGCCAATCGCATCTGCAAATGAGGAAACCCGCTCAATCTGATTGTTTGACAACAGACAATAGCCAAATCCAAGTTCTCTCAAATGTGCAAAAAGTGCAATTGCCCGCTCATCTGCCGGTGCCCCGTGAGGCACAAGTGTATTATCAATGTCATAGATCAGACCGCGGTACCCTTCGCGGTAAAGGCGGTCATAATCTATCACATACGCAGAATCCAGATATTCATCTGGAAAAAAACATCGAAACATTATTTTCTCCTCTGTTGTCTGATCTTATCTCTCGCTGAGAGGAATATATTCTGCCTCAGGCAGAACATTCTTATATGCCGGGCGGATGATCTTATCTGTATTGATCAACTCTTCCATTCGATGCGCACTCCATCCAACAATACGTGCCACGGCAAACATCGGTGTATAGAGTTCCAGTGGAAGATCCAACATGCTGTATACAAATCCACTGTAAAAATCAACATTGGCGCTGACACCCTTATAAATACGGCGTTCTTCTGCAATCACCTGTGGAGCTATCCATTCAACCATGGAATACAGACGATAATCTTTCATACGTCCTTTTTCTTTTGCGAGGCTTTCTACAAATCCCTTAAGAACTTCTGCTCTCGGATCGGAAACAGAATAAATTGCATGTCCCATACCATAGATCAGGCCACGTCTGTCAAATGCTTCTTTATGAAGAAGGTGTTTCAGATATGCACGAACTTCCTCTTCATCTTCCCAGTCACGGACTTCTTTCTTCATATCCTGGAACATCTGAATAACCTTGATATTCGCACCGCCATGTTTCGGGCCTTTCAGTGAGCCGAGTGCAGCAGCAATTGCAGAATATGTATCCGTTCCGGATGATGAAACAACATGTGTTGTAAATGTAGAGTTGTTACCACCACCATGTTCCATATGAAGTATCAATGCCAGATCAAGGATCTTCGCTTCCAAATCTGTATATTTTTTATCTGGTCTGAGCATCCGAAGAATATTCTCAGCTGTAGAAAGTTCTTTCTTCGGATTGTGGATATAAAGACTCTTACCTCTCACATAATGACTGTATGCCTGATATCCATATACGGAAAGCAGCGGAAATTCACTGATCAGGTTCAGGCACTGTCTTAGTACATTCGGAAGTGAAATATCATCTGGATTATTATCATAGGAATATAAAGTAAGCACGCTTCGTGAAAGCGCATTCATAATATCACGTCCCGGTGCTTTCATGATAACATCACGCACAAAATTTCTTGGTAATGAACGCTGGGCTGCCAGCAAAGCCTGGAAATCTGCAAGTTCTTTTGCACTTGGAAGTTTACCAAACAAAAGCAGGTAGGTCGTCTCTTCAAATCCAAACCGATTATCATTGACAAAACCCGCCGTCAGATCTTTGATATTATACCCTCGGTAATAAAGACTTCCTGCACAGGGAACTTCTTTCCCATCAATAACTTTAACCGCCTGTACATTGGATATCTGTGTCAACCCGGCCAGAACGCCTTTACCATTGATGTCTCGAAGTCCTCTTTTTACATCGTACTTTCCATAAAGTGACACATCCATACTGGAATGATCTACGCACATCTGTGTCAGATTTTCAATTTCCGGTGTTACTTTTGTGTTAAATCCTGTCATGCATGATACTCCTTTCGACTTATGCTTCTTTTTCCCGCAGGCCCTCCTCAAAATAAATCTCTAATCTAAAATAAGTATAACATTTCCTGTCATTTCAGTCCAGTTATCTCTGCTGATATGTGCGCAGAAATTCTCTAAGTTTTTCCATTGACTTCTCAAGCTGTCTTATATTTGGAAGATAAACAATTCTGAAATGATCTGGTTTCATCCAGTTAAAGCCTTTGCCCGGAACGATCAGTACCTGTTTCTCATGCAGGAAATCAAGTGCAAACTGTTCATCATTTGTAATATTGAACTTCTCGGTATCGATCTTCGGGAAGATATAGAAAGCAGCATGAGGTTTTACTACAGAAATTCCCGGGATATCTTTCAGTGCATTATAGATGCACTCTCTCTGCTCATAAACTCTTCCACCCGGTTTGATATACTCTGTGACACTCTGGTATCCACCAAGTGCTGTCTGCACGATCGACTGTGCCGGCACATTGGAACAAAGTCTCATAGAGGAAAGCATCTTGATTCCTTCTATATAGCCTTTTGCCTTGTCCTTTGCTCCACTTAAGATCATCCATCCGATACGGAATCCAGCGATCATGTGGGATTTGGACAATCCGGAAAATGTAACACAGAAAACATCCGGTGCCAGAGAGGCAATGGATGTATGCTCATATCCGTCCATAACCAGGCGGTCATAAATCTCATCCGAAAAAATGATCAGTTCTTTTTCTCTTGCGATCTGAACGATCTGTTCAAGAATTTCTTTGGGATATACTGCACCTGTCGGGTTATTCGGATTGATGATGACGATTGCTTTTGTCTTATCTGTGATCTTGCTTCTGATATCATCGATATCAGGATACCAGTCTGACTGTTCATCGCAGACGTAATGGACAACGTTTCCCCCGGCCAGTGTAGCTGTAGCCGTCCAGAGCGGATAGTCCGGTGCCGGGATCAGAATCTCATCTCCATTATCCAGAAGTGCCTGCATACAGAGATTGATCAGCTCACTTACACCATTTCCAGTATATATATCATTCATGGAAACATTTGGAATATTACGAAGCTGCGCATACTGCATGATTGCCTTACGTGCAGAAAAGATTCCCTTGGAATCGGAATATCCCTGAGATGTACGGATATTGCTCAGCATATCCAGAATCACTTCCTGAGGAGCTGAGAATCCGAACGGATACGGGTTTCCGATATTCAGTTTCAGAATTTCTTTGCCTTCCTCTTCCATTCTGGCCGCCTCATCAACCACCGGTCCTCTCACATCATACAGTACATTATCGAGCTTTGTTGATTTGTCAAATGTTCTCATTTTTTCACTCCTCTCCGTGAATTTTTTATTCATATCGGTCACTGGAATCCTATATTCAGTAACTCGTATTGTACTATAATCTCACATTCCGCCCAATTTCGCAAGGTAAAATTCTCCACAACTCGTATCATAAAATCATATAAATTATTTTTTAGTATGTCTTAATAAATTTTTTGAAAAAAATTTTTATGATACCCTTTTCAACTTTACCACTTTTGTGTATAATAGTCCCTGGGCAAATGTCTTAGACAGATGGACATAATTCATATAACGAATGAGGAGGAAATCAACATGTCTTACACAGAAGAAGTTTATGAAAGAGTCGTTGCACAGAATCCTGGCGAACCAGAATTCCATCAGGCAGTCAAAGAAGTACTGGATTCTCTGAAAGTTGTTATCGACAAAAATGAAGAAAAATACCGCAGTCTTTCCGTTCTGGAACGTCTGGTAGAGCCTGAAAGAATCATTTCTTTCCGTGTTCCGTGGGTAGATGACAACGGCAAAGTACAGGTAAACAAAGGATACCGTGTACAGTTCAACAGTGCGATCGGACCATACAAAGGTGGTCTTCGTTTCCATCCGACAGTAAACCAGAGCATTCTTAAATTTCTCGGCTTCGAGCAGGTTTTCAAGAACTCCCTTACAGGTCTCCCGATCGGTGGCGGTAAAGGTGGTTCCAACTTCGATCCTAAGGGCAAATCTGACAGAGAAGTTATGGCATTCTGCCAGAGCTTTATGACAGAACTCTGCAAATACATCGGCGCAGACACAGACGTACCGGCTGGTGACATCGGTGTTGGCGGACGTGAGATTGGATATCTCTTCGGACAGTACAAACGTGTTCGTGATCTTTATGAAGGCGTTCTGACAGGTAAAGGACTTACCTATGGTGGTTCCCTGATCCGTACAGAAGCTACCGGATACGGTGTTGTATATATTCTGAACGAACTGATGAAAGACCACAACGATTCTCTTGACGGAAAAACTGTTGTTGTTACAGGTTCCGGTAATGTTGCAATCTATGCAGTGCAGAAAGCTACTCAGCTTGGTGCAAAGGTTATTGCAATGTGCGACTCTAACGGATATATCCATGATCCAAACGGAATCAACCTTGACATTGTCAAAGATATCAAAGAAGTAAAACGTGGACGTATCAAAGAATACGCTGACCGTGTAGAAGGCGCTACTTACACAGAAGGTGTTGGCATCTGGAACATCAAATGTGATGTATATCTTCCATGCGCAACTCAGAACGAACTTGACCTTGATGGCGTAAAAACTCTGATTGCAAACGGATGCAAATATATCGTAGAAGGTGCAAACATGCCTACTACAAGAGAAGCTACAGACTACGCTATGGCAAACGGTGTTCTCTTCCTTCCTGGAAAAGCATCCAATGCAGGTGGTGTTGCTACTTCCGCACTGGAAATGAGCCAGAACTCTCAGAGACTTTCCTGGACATCCGAAGAAGTTGATGCCAAACTTCATCAGATCATGGTTGACATCTATGCTAAGATCAGCGATGCTGCAAAACGTTATGATATGCCGGACAACTTCGTTGTTGGTGCTAACATTGCAGGTTTCGAAAAGGTTGTAGATGCAATGATGGCTCAGGGTATTGTTTAATCTCCTGTTCATTCGTATGTATAATCCAAAAGGCGTTCCGGATTTCTGATCCGAAGCGCCTTTTTATATTTTCATGTTTTCTTTATGGTTCCATAAATTTCTTCAGTTCATCCATAAATGTACTGACATCCTTGAATTCTCTGTAGACAGAAGCAAAGCGAACATAAGCAACTGCATCCAGGTCCTTCAGATGTTCCATGACAATCTCACCAATGCGGGTACTGGAAATTTCTTTGTCTGCTGTGTCAAAAATATCTCCCTCTATAGAATCCATCAGCGACTCGATCTTTTCCACCGGAATCGGTCTCTTATAGCAGGCACGCAGAATTCCGCCCTGAATCTTGGAACGGTCATACTGTTCACGTGTCTGATCCTTCTTAATGACACTCAATGGAATAGTTTCAACTTTTTCGTATGTCGTAAATCTTTTTCCACAGGATTCACACATTCGCCGTCTCCGGATTGAATTTGTATCATCTACCGGTCGGGAGTCTACAACCTTGCTGTTATCCTGATTACAAAACGGGCATCTCACAGTATTTTCCCCTCTTTCCCCTTTTAATGAAATAATTATACTTTATTTTTTCGGACAATGTCAAGAAATGCACCTGTATATTTCAGATAAATTTTGCATATCTTTTATAAAAAGTGGTAAATTCATGCGATTATGTGAGCTTAGACAGAAAGAAGTCATCAATACCTGTACCTGTCGCAGTCTTGGCTGCCCGGTCGATCTGGAGTTCGACCGCAAAACAGGAGCCATCACTGCTCTCATCGTTCCAGGTCCCGGCAAATTCTGTTTTTTTCCCGGCAGAGAAAGCGAATACATCATTCCCTGGTGCTGTATCTGCCAGATTGGTGATGATATCATCCTCGTCGAAGTCAAAGAAGAAAAATGTTTTCACAAAGACCACCTTCTCTGACACTGTCAAGGGCTATTAATTTTTATATTTTTCCCAGAAAAGAATATTTCCTGTCCTCCCTGAGAATCATTTCTAGTACCAGAAATAAGAGATGAGGAGGATATTTTGATGGCACTTAATAAAGTAGAAATCTGCGGGGTAAATACATCTAGTCTTCCGATCCTGAAGTCGGACGAAAAAGAAGCATTATTTCAAAAGATCAAAAAAGGAGATTCTGAAGCCCGCGAACAATATATCAAAGGAAATCTCCGCCTTGTGTTAAGTGTTATCAAACGATTTCAGAACAGCAATGAAAATGCCGATGATCTTTTTCAGATCGGGTGCATTGGTCTTATGAAAGCCGTCGATAATTTTGACGATACACTGAATGTCAAATTCTCGACATATGCAGTCCCGATGATCATCGGTGAGATCCGCCGCTATCTACGGGATTATAACAGTATCCGGGTAAGCCGTTCTCTGCGCGACATTGCCTATAAAGCCATTTATACCAAAGAAAATATGATCAAAAAGAATCTGAAGGAACCAACGATCGATGAAATTGCTGATGAGATCGGCATTGAAAAAGAAATGATCGTATATGCCCTGGATGCGATCCAGAGTCCTGTCAGCTTGTTTGAACCGGTATACTCCGAGGGTGGCGATACGCTGTATGTCATGGATCAGATCAGCGATCAGAAAAACAAAGAAGACCACTGGCTGGAAAACCTATCTCTCCGGGAAGCCATGAACCGGCTTAACCAGAGAGAAAAGCACATCATTGAAATGCGCTTCTATGAGGGTCGGACACAGATGGAAGTTGCTGATGAAATCGGCATCTCTCAGGCGCAGGTCAGCCGCCTTGAAAAAAATGCTCTGAAGACCATGAAAAATTATCTGAGATCCTGAAATTGCTTTATATGCAAAAAGCCTCCCTGCCGGACCAATTGCCGACAGAGAGGTTTTTCTTTATTTCAGTGCTTTCTCAATTTCTTCAATTACAATCTTCAGTGCTTTGATACGTGCATATTTCTTGTCAACGGACTCCAGAATATGCCACGGTGCAAACGTTGTACTCGTCTTCTTCAGCATCTCATCGACTGCTTCTTCATACTGATCCCATTTTTCACGGTTTCGCCAGTCTTCATCTGTGATCTTCCAGCGTTTCTCCGGATTATTCTGGCGGTCATTAAAACGCTCCAGCTGTGTATCTTTATCAATCTGCACCCAGAATTTGATGATCACTGCACCCCAGTCGTGGAGTTCCTTTTCAAATTCATTCATCTCATTGTAAGCACGTTTCCAGTCATTTTCACTGCAGAATCCTTCCAGCCGTTCTACCATGACACGGCCATACCACGTACGATCAAAGATTGCAATGTGCCCATCCTTCGGAAGTCTTGTCCAGAATCTCCAGAGATAATGCCGAGCCTTCTCATGTGGCTCCGGACTGGCGATTGGCTGTACCTCATATCCTCTAGGATCCAATGCCCCTGCAATTCGTTTGATATTGCCGCCTTTGCCGGCCGCATCCCATCCCTCATAGGTAATGATCACCGGAACCTGCTTACGGTACAGGCGATTATGCAGTTCTCCCAGTTTGGCCTGCAGCTTCTTCAGTTCCTTCTGGTACTCTTCTTCGTCAATTGTCTTGCCTTCCAGCTCTACGTCTTTCAGCTTAGGCATCTTGACCAGTGGAAAAACATTCTGAAGGATCGGTACCGAATGACTCTGGTTCTGCAATGCCACTTCGATACTGCTCACCAATGTATCCATCACCTGCAGCTCTGCCCACTTCTTATCCTTTGCATCAATGATATACCACGGCGAACTGGACATATTGGTGTCTTTCATATAACGGTCAAATACATTCTCGCACTTCTTATAATGTTTGTTCTGCCATTTATCGAATCCTGTCACACGCCACTTGGTATCATCCTTGGAAAGCAGCTTCTTCATACGTTTTTCCTGTTCGTCCTTATCAATCTCCATAAAGAATTTCAGGACCAGATATCCATTGTCCGTAAGCTGCCTTTCAAAACGCCTGATGCTCTCGATACGCCGCTCATAAGCATCTCCTTCGAGTTCTCCATTCAATACTTCCTTCACCGTCTGTTCCATCCATCCGGAATCCAGGAATGTAAATTTGCCTTCTTCCGGGATCTGTTTCATATAACGATACAGAAACGGTCTGCGTACCTCTTCCTCTGTCGGAGCTGACATCGTGGCAACCTTGAAAAAACGAGGATCAATATTCCTGATCACCTTACCGATCATACTGCCTTTGCCTGCTGCACTCCACCCCTCAAAAAGGACCAGTACCGGGAGCTTGTGCTCCTTGATCTTCATCTGAAGATCATAAAGTCTGTTTCTGGTTTTCTCAAGCTGTACTTTCATCTCATCTTTGTCCGGTTCTTCGCCCGGTGTCCATGATTTTAACATATTGAGCCCCCATTTCTTTTTGTTGACAGTATACCACGTCCGGAATAAAAATACAGTTAATTGTTGCACATATTGCACCATTTTTTTCTCACAGATTACCGAATATACAAAGAGACAGAACTCCAGATTATCAGGAAATTCTGTCTCTGTAATATTTTTTATGAAAGTTCCAGTTTACCAGTATACAGCTGATAATAAGTTCCTTTCTGTTTAATGAGGTCTTTGTGGTCACCTCTCTCAATGATCTTGCCATGTTCCAGAACAATAATCGCATCACTGTTTCGAATCGTAGAAAGTCTGTGCGCGATCACAAACACGGTACGGCCCTTCATCAGGTTGTCCATACCTTTCTGTACGATACTTTCTGTACGGGTATCGATACTGGAAGTTGCTTCATCCAGAATCAGTACCGGTGGGTCTGCAACTGCTGCCCGCGCAATGGACAGAAGCTGTCTCTGCCCCTGAGAGAGTTCTTCACCATCCCCGCTCAGCATCGTATCGTATCCTTTCGGGAGCATCTGTATAAACTGATCTGCATGTGCCAGTTTTGCTGCTGCATAGATTTCTTCATCCGTTGCATCCAGCTTGCCATAACGGATATTATCACGAATCGTACCGGTAAACAAATGTGTGTCCTGAAGAACGATTCCAAGAGAATGTCTCAGATCATCCTTTTTGATCTTGGTAATATTGATTCCATCATAACGGATCTTGCCTTCCTGGATATCATAAAAACGATTGATCAGATTGGTTATGGTTGTCTTACCGGCTCCGGTAGAGCCGACGAATGCCAGTTTCTGTCCGGGCTTCGCATACAGGCTGATATCGTGAAGAATTGTTTTGTCTTCATTATATCCAAAGGTTACATTCTCAAATCTTACATCACCTTTCAGCTCTGTATAGGATACGGAGCCATCTGCAGAATGCGGATGTTTCCATGCCCACATGCCGGTTCTCTCTTTGCATTCTACAATGTTGCCATTCTCATCTTTTCTTGCATTGACAAGTGTTACATAACCCTCATCCTCTTCCGGTTTCTCATCGATCAGATTGAAAATTCTTTCCGCACCGGCAAGCGCCATGACGATGGAATTAAACTGCTGTGCCACCTGCATGAACGGCTGAGTGAAGCTTTTGGTGAACTGCAGATAGGAAGCCATAACACCAAGTGTGATTCCTCCGATGCCTGCTACAGAAAGGATTCCTCCGAGAACCGCCGTCAGTACAAACTGCAGGTTTCCGATATTTCCGATAACTGGTCCCATCATATTACCGTATTTATTTGCCTGTGAGGCGCTCTCAAAAAGAACTTCATTGAGCTGATCAAACTCTTCTTTTGATTTTGCCTCATGATTAAATACCTTTACTACCCTCTGTCCGTTCATTCGTTCTTCCACGAATCCGGTCACATCTGCCAGAGACATCTGCTGATGCACAAAGTATTTTCCACTCTTTGCTCCGATCCTGCCGGTAACAGCAAGCATCACAAAAATGATCACTACTGCAAGTATCGTAAGAAGCGGACTCAGCACCAGCATGGAAATAAAAGTGACAACAATTGTAAACAATGCCATCAGTGCCTGTGGAATTGCCTGGCTGATCATCTGTCTCAATGTATCTGTATCATTGGTATAAAGACTCATGATCGAACCATTTGTATTCTGGTCGAAGTAACGGATTGGCAGTGTCTGCATATGTTCAAACATATCATCACGTACTCTTTTGAGTACACCCTGTCCAATATAAACCATCATTCTTGTGTAAATAAATGTTGCAATGACACCTGCCAGAAAGATTACGCCCAAAACAGTCAGGGCCTTATAAAGTCCTGCAAAATCCAGGGTTTTCTGTCCAACAAGCGGCAGGATAAAATCATCCAGAAGGTATCTCAGAGAAAGAGAGACTGCAGTTGTCGCCACAGCACTGATCAGAATACAGAAGAAAACAAGAATAAACTGGAATTTATATTTCTCTGTCACATATTTCATCAGACGTTTTGCCGTCTTTAAATCATTTTTTGTCATTTTCGGTTTTTTATTCTTATTCATCCTCTTCTCCTCCTTTCACCTGAGATTCATATACTTCCCTGTAGATCTCATTTGTCTGCAGCAGTTCTTCCGATGTTCCCACACCTGCGATCTTACCATCATCCAGCACAATGATCTGATCGGCATCTTCTATCGAAGAAACTCTCTGTGCAATGATGATCTTGGTCGTGTCCGGGATCTCTTCCCGGAATGCTTTACGGATCAATGCATCTGTTTTGGTATCTACTGCACTGGTGGAATCATCCAGAATCAGGATCTTTGGTTTCTTAAGCAGTGCACGTGCAATACATAGACGCTGTTTCTGTCCACCGGAAACGTTATTACCGCCCTGTACGATCATGGTCTCATAACCATTCGGGAACTCATTTACAAATCCATCTGCCTGCGCCAGACGGCAGACTCTCTTAACTTCCTCATCACTGGCCTTTTCATTGCCCCAGCGGATATTATCGTAGATCGTACCGGAAAATAATACATTTTTCTGCAGAACCATAGATACCTGGTCACGCAGAACTTCCAGATTATAGTCACGTACATCAACTCCGGCTACTTTTACTGTACCACCAGTGACATCATAAAGTCTCGGGATCATCTGTACCAGTGTAGATTTGGCACTTCCGGTACCGCCAATGATGCCAACTGTCTGTCCCGATTTAATATGAATGTTGATATCTTTCAGGGAAAGGTTTCCGCCTTCACCCGCATAGCTGAAATCTACATGTTCAAAGGTAATCTCGCCATTTCTGACTTCTTTCACCGCATCCGCTTTGTCCTGCATCTCCGGTACCTCATTAAGCACCTCCGTGATACGGTCTGTGGAAGCCCCTGCGATCATGATCATGACAAATACAAAAGTCACCATATTCAGAGACATCAGAATCTGAATCGCATATACGATCACACTTGTCAGTTCTCCAGTCTCCATGGTTCCAAATACAATGCTTCGTCCACCGATCAGCGCGATCAGAAGTACAACCGCGTACATCATGAACTGCAGGACCGGAGAGTTCCATGCAACGATTTTTTCTGCTTTTGTAAACAGGGTATATACATAATTGGACACACCGTGAAATTTGTTTATCTCGTAATCTTCTCTTACAAATGCCTTTACCACACGTGATGCATTAACATTTTCCTGTACAGAATTGTTCAGTTCATCATACTCATCAAATACTCTGATAAAATGTGGATGCGCCTTCTTCGCAATAAACATCAGTGTTCCACCAAGAAGCGGGATTACGATCAGGAACAGAAGTGCAATCTTTACATTGATCAGCAGTGTCATGATCCAGGAAAGAAGAATCATGATCGGTGCTCTTGCCAGAAGACGGATACTCATCATATATGCCATCTGCACGTTCGTAATATCCGTCGTCATTCGTGTAACCAGACCTGATGTGGAGAAATGGTCAATGTTTTTGAAAGAAAAATCCTGCACCTTATAGAAAATATCATGGCGAAGATTTTTCGCATAACCAGCAGCCGCTACGGCTGCCATATTACCGGCCTGCACACCAAAAAACAATGCCAGCATCGCCATTGCAATAAGAATTATTCCGCGATGTACAATATAACCAAGATCACCATTGGCTATTCCAACATCTATGATCTTTGCCATTTCCAGAGGAATGAGAACCTCCATCAGTACCTCCAGAATTACGAGAAACGGTGCCAGCAATGACTGTTTCTTATATTCCCGGATGGATTTAAAAAGTGTCTTATTCATCTTTTCTGTCTGCCTCCTTATCTGTCTTTTTTCTATTTCCGAATTTTCCTATTATACAAAATTTCGCCTTTGAAAGTCAATCGTTTTTTTTGTGACTTTTTGGACACAATTCAGGCAAAAAAAATGCCCCTCACAGGGACATTTTTTCTTTTTCGTATACTTCTCTTACTTCGTCTGCTTTTGCACGATGCGGAAAACAGATATTTCCAAGCTGTCTTACCGGCATCACACCCATGAGTGAGTTTGTCACAAAACACTCCTCATAATACATCAGCTCATCCGGATAAATGATCGTTTCTGTCACCTGAAATCTTTCCATAATATATTCACGCAGGATACCCGGCAACAGGCCGCAGGAAAGCTGCGGTGTATAGATCATATTTTTACGTACAAAAAAGACATTGCAGACAGTTCCTTCACTGATCTGTCCTTTGGTGTTGATAAATATCTTTTCATTGATACCGGCTGCTGCGGCTGCTCTTTTTTCCAGAACACAGTCACCATAATTAAATGTCTTATGATAAACCAGTGGAGAAGTCTCGTTTCGTCTGACTTTGCTTAGATCCGTCATAAATCCTCTGGAATAGATTTCATCCATATATGGATTTTCTCTCATCTGAAAGAAGGTATTCTCAGCTGACATCACGATCTTAAGTGCTCCATGCATCTTCACCGACATTTCCTGTGTACTCAGATATTCTGCGATTTTTTCTTTTGTAAGTCCACGTTCTGCACAGGAACCCAATTTCAAAAAATCAGCTGATCCCTGCATTCTGTTCAGATGTTGTTCCAGAAGTAACGGTCTGCCTTGTTCCACTGCAATCGTTTCAAATACTCCCATTCCAAACAAAAATCCCTCATCCAGTCTAATATCCATATCTTTTTATCACTCCAGACTTTATTTCATAGCCTCCAGAACCGCTTTCGCTTTCTGAAGGGTCTCCTCATATTCAAATTCCAGGTCTGATTCAGCAGTGATGCCACCGCCAACTCCCAGATAATACATTCCATCTTTGTGCAATGCTGTACGGATCACTATATTAAAATCACAGTCTCCATCTAATGTCAGGTAACCGATGGAACCTGTGTACAGATTTCTGCGGTTGTTCTCCAGTTCATCAATGATCTCCATCGCACGATATTTCGGGGCTCCTGTAATAGAACCGCCAGGAAACGTTGCTTCAAGCAGATCCATTATCGTTTTGTTTTCCTGAAGTACTCCCTCGATGTCAGAAACCAGATGAAATACTGTTGCATATTCTTCCACCGTAAAAAGTTCCGTCACTTTGACACTTCCAGGTTTGCACACGCGGTTCAGATCATTCCGCTCGAGATCAACGATCATAAGAAGTTCACTCTTATCCTTCTCTGAATTTTTGAGTTCATTTCTCATAAGGAGATCCTCTTCCAGAGTCTCACCTCTTTTTCGCGTTCCCTTGATCGGACGTGTATTCACATGTCCCTTCTTCATCTTAAGGAATCGCTCCGGTGATGCACAGACAATCTGAAAATCACCGTAATCCATATAGCCGCCAAATGGTGACGGATTGTTTTCTCTCAAATCATAAAAAACATCCAGTGGTTTTTTGTTGCTCTTTACCTCAAGCTGCTGCGTCATATTTGTGATATAGATATCACCTTCGATGATATATCGAATCATCTCATCAACAGCCTGTTTGTATTCTTCTTTTTTAAAATTTGGTGTTATTTCTATATTAAATGATCCGTCTGCGACCTGTTCTTTTTCTAATAATACTTCTGTCAGACGCTTTTCAACAGATTCGATCAGTTTCTCTGCATCTTCTGTAACTCCATTGGCCACCAGAAATGTTTTCTTCTCATGACAATCCTCTATGATATACATGTCATAAAAAACAAGTACTGCATCCGGAATCGTTACCAGATTTTCCTTATGAGATGGTATTTCCATTAATTTCCGCCCGTATTCATACGAAAAATATCCGATTGCCCCTGATAGCATTGGAAGCCCGCTTTTATTCTGATCTTTATGCTCAGACAGATATTTTTTGAGATATTCCTCAAATGAGAGTTCCGATACCTTCTGCTCATTTATAAAAAATCCATGATCGTCTTTTACTAATTTGAGATATGGCCGCACTCCTATGATTGAATATCTTCCAAGCCCGTTCACAAGAGATGAATCCAGAAATACACAGTCCTTTTCATCCGAAAAATATTTGAACAGTTCTGCTGCTGATCTGTGTGGAGTCAATTTTTTTATCACGCGGTTTATATTATACATCTATTTTTCCTCTCTGTCCATTTTTCGAAACATTTCTATAGATTTTTCTTATATATTTCATAGATTTTTTATTCATTTTTGTTGAATTTCTCTGCGATACAGCAGAAATTTTCTAACAACTCATGACCATATTCCGTCAGGACTGCTTCCGGATGAAACTGTACGCCATAAAGAGGGATTTCTCTGTGCGAGATTCCCATTACCGCTCCATCTTCAGCCACTGCATCTACCCGGTATTCTTCCGGAATACTGTCTTCTCTCACAACCAGTGAATGATACCTGGTTACTTTAAATTTCTCCGGCAGTCCTTCAAATAATCCCGTTCCATTATTTCGGATCCCTGTCACCTTTCCATGCATTGGACGGCTCCCTTTCTCTACAACAGCTCCACAGCAATGTCCCAACACCTGATGTCCCAGACAGACACCTAAGATCGGGATCTTTCCCTGAAACCATTTCACTGTTTCTACACATCGCACAGCATCCCATGGACGTTTCGGTCCGGGCGAAAGAATGATTCCTTCCGGCTGCATCTTTTCTATTTCTTCTATATTAATCTGATCACTTCTCCTGACCATGATCTCCCTTCCCAACTCCTCAAAATACGCTTTCAGATTGTAAACAAACGAATCATAATTATCGATCATCAAAAACATGTTTTTCCTCCCTCTCCGTGCAAAACACGTATAAAAAAAGAGATAACTCGCGTGTGTATCCATACACACAGTCGTTATCCCTGTCGGTCCGTAATCTGTGAATCTTTATCGTTTTTTATATTTCTTTTTGAAAGATACCTCTATGCTATCATGTCTGCCAATTCTCGTCAATATATATTAGAAATGAATATTTTTTTCAACAAATTACCCCTTTTATATCGAATACATCTATGCTATACTGTACGGGAAATGAATGATATGCAAAATAGGATCATATGCGTCAAGTGTTCAGCGAATGGGGAGTTGTCGCCGAAACGAAAAGTCCGTCTTACGGTATATGATCCGCACCCGTTGCAACAATATAAGAGGATATCTCATATTGTGTAGGGATACGTTTTTCGACATACGTTCTATCACAATTGGAGATATCTTTTTCACTTTAACACACTATCAGCTCGACAAAAAAAAGACAATCTCCACAGTACACGATATCATGTTTAACAGGAGGTTGTTTTTTTAATGGTAGATAAACAGAAAGTAGAACAGGCAATCCGTCTCCTTCTTGAAGGAATCGGTGAAGACACAGAACGTGAAGGTCTCAAAGATACTCCGGACCGAATTGCACGTATGTGTATGGAAATTTATGGTGGACTGGATGAAGAAGCGGATCATCATCTTGCCAAACAGTTTGAAGTAGAAAATAACGAAATGGTACTGGAAAAAGATATTACTTTCTATTCTATGTGTGAACATCATCTGATGCCTTTTTATGGCAAAGCTCATGTAGCTTATATTCCAAATGGCAAAGTGACCGGACTCAGTAAACTTGCCCGTACTGTTGATGTCTATGCAAGAAGACCGCAAATTCAGGAACGCCTGACTGTACAGATTGCCGATGCACTGGAACGTACTCTGAATCCTAAGGGGATTATGGTAATGCTGGAAGCGGAACACACCTGCATGACCATGCGTGGAATCAAAAAACCAGGAAGTAAAACGATTACTACCGTTACCCGTGGTGATTTCAAGACAGACCGTGAACTTCAGAAACAGTTCCTCTCCATGGTAAAAGACTGATGCATACCGATATGACAAGAGTAAATGCTATCTGGCAGCATCCTCTCTATCAGCAAAATCTGAAAGATCTTATACACCTTGAAGCTGACCGTATCTTCTGCCGTCATACACCGGAACATTTTCTGGATGTCGCAAGACTTGCTTACATATTTGCACTGGAACGAGGACTTGACTGCTCCCGTGAACTGATCTACTGCACTGCACTTCTCCATGATATCGGTCGCGTCAGACAGTATATGGATGGTACCCCGCATGACGAAGCCGGTGTACAGATTGCTGAACAGATTTTATCTGATCTTGCTTTTTCTTCTGCAGAAAAAGAGCAGATTCTGACCGCGATCGGGGAACATCGTTCCTCAAAAGAGGAAACTTCTTCCCTGAGCCGGATTCTTTATGAAGCAGATAAAAAATCCCGTATGTGTTTTCTCTGTCCTGCAGAAAAAGAATGCTACTGGGATCTTTCAAAAAAAAATATGATGATTCAATATTAAAAGGAGAATCTTAGATCATGAAAATCGGAAATCGTGAATTTGATGTAAAAAACAGAACTTATATTATGGGCATCCTGAACGTGACCCCGGATTCTTTTTCTGATGGTGGCAAATGGAATACTATGGATCATGCTCTGATGCATGCAGAAGCTATGATCAAAGACGGTGCTGATATTCTGGATGTCGGCGGTGAATCCACACGTCCGGGGCATACTCCGGTCAGTGCCGAAGAAGAAGCAGCACGTGTCGTTCCGGTCATCGAAGCACTTCGCAAACGTTTTGATGTACCGATCTCTGTAGATACTTACAAGGGAAGTGTTGCAGATGCAGCTGTCCAGGCAGGTGCCGATCTGGTCAACGATGTCTGGGGGCTCAAATATGATCCGGACATGGCCGGTGTCATCGCCAAACATGATGTAGCCTGCTGTCTTATGCACAACAAAGCCAACACAGAATACAATAACTTTCTCATAGATATGCTTGCTGAAACACAGGAATGTGTCAATATTGCCCGAGGAGCCGGAATCAAAGACGAACGAATCATTCTTGATCCGGGCGTTGGTTTCGGCAAAACATATGAAATGAATCTGGAAACCATGAATCATCTGGAACTTTTTCAGCATCTCGGATTCCCGGTCCTGCTCGGAACCTCCCGTAAGTCCATGATTGGTCTTACTCTGGATCTTCCGGTTGATCAGCGTGTAGAAGGCACTGTTGCCACTTCTGTCATCGGTGTCATGAAAGGCTGTGCTTTTGTCCGCGTACATGATATCAAAGAAAACAAACGTGCTATCCTTATGACTGAAGCAATTCTTGGAAGGAATATAAAATAAATGGATAAGATTGAGATCAAAAACCTGGAGATTTTTGCAAACCATGGAGTTTTCCCGGAGGAAAATGTTCTCGGCCAGAAATTCGTTATTTCTGCCACTCTTTACACGGATACCCGAAAAGCAGGTCTGACCGATGAACTGACTGCTTCTATTCATTATGGAGAAGTCAGCCATATGATCACCAAATTCACAAAAGAGCATACTTATAAACTTCTGGAGGCACTTGCAGAAAATCTCTGCCAAATGCTGCTTCAAGAGCTTCCGCTTCTCAAAATGATCACTCTGCGTGTTGAAAAGCCATGGGCTCCGGTCGCTCTCCCACTCGAAACGGTTGCTGTGGAGATCACCCGCGGATGGCATACTGCCTATGTAGCCTTTGGTTCCAACCTTGGGGACAAAAAGAAGTTCCTGGATGATGGCATTCAGAGACTCCGTACTACTCCTTCCTGTGAAGTAGAAGCTGTATCTGAATATTTAGTTACAGAACCTTATGGTGATGTGGAACAGGATGAATTTCTGAATGGTGTTCTGAAACTCCGTACGCTGCTCACGCCGGAAGAACTTCTGGACCGTCTTCACGAACTGGAGGCGGCCGCAAACAGAGAACGTATCATTCACTGGGGACCGCGTACTCTTGATCTGGATATTCTGTTCTATGATAATGAGATCATAGACACTCCGGATCTTCATATTCCACATATTGATATGGAAAATCGTGATTTTGTCCTGAAGCCAATGGATGAGATTGCTCCTTATTACAGACATCCTGTATTAAACAAGACCATTCATCAGCTTCTTAATGAACTCCTTGCAAAAGATAATCAGTAACTTTTCATTCAAAAAAACTTCTGAGTCCCGGGATCATACTCCCAGGCTCAGAAGTTTTTTTGCTTCTTCAAGACGTTCATAAAATTGCTCATAAAAATCTCTGTTTTCTTCATATGATTTTGTATAAAAACGGCTGAGCACATACATATTCAGATTTTTGATCAAATCCGCATCTTCCGTCTGGTAAAACACTTCCTGTACATCCAGAAGAAACTGATGCCAATCCCATACAAATTTTTCGTATTGTCTGAGGTCCGGTGTGTCGATCCATTTTTTTACCTTGATCTTGGAACGGTTTTTCTTTGCACATTCATGGATCTGAATGATATATTTAAATCCATCTTCCGTATAATATCTTCCCAGTGGAAACAACCGGCAGAATCCAGGACGAATCTCATGTATGGAGCATCTGCCTTCCTTATTCAGGAAAACACATTTTTCTTCTGTTCCACACATTGCCAGATGTGGCAGAACATTGCCATCAGAAATCCCAAGTTCAAGCACACTCCCAATCAGTTCTTCCGGTATTTTCCGGAGACCTCTGCTCAATCGACAGACATCATACGGATCCAGAAGGACAGAATCTCCCATCCCTGTACAGCAGTCATGACAGCCTTTGCAGTCCTGACAATCTGCTTTGACCATATCATTCGCATCATATAATCTTCCATCTGAAATTTCTTCCAGCGTCACTTCTCTTCTCATAGATTATCCTCTTTTACTTATAGTATTTATGCCCTTGCTATTTCTTATGATACAGGACTATAATAGGGAATGTCAATCTGTTGCTGTCAATAATAACAAACAGCAATACAATAATAAAAAATGGAGGAAATCTAAAAATGCGATCTCTCGCAATCTATCTGAAAAATTACAGGAAAGAAAGCATTCTTGCCCCTTTCTTCAAATTTCTGGAAGTTGTGTTTGATCTGCTTGTCCCGGTAGTCATTGCGCAGATCATTGATGTAGGTATCACTGGAAATGATCGCCCGTATATCATCGAGCGATTTTTTATTCTGGTACTCATGGCAGCTGCCGGACTCGCAGTCAGCATCACCGCCCAGTTTTTTGCAGCTAAGGCTAGTGTAGGATTTGCCACAGAACTGAGACAGGCCGTTTACGACCATGTGCAGAAGCTTTCTTACACAGAACTTGATACTCTTGGAACAGATACTCTGATCACCCGTCTTACAGATGATATCAATCAGGTACAGAACGGTGTAAATATGGGCCTGCGCCTTCTTCTTCGAAGTCCTTTTATTGTATTGGGTTCCATGGTCATGGCCTTTACGATCAACACACGTTGTGCATTGATCTTTGTTGTTGCTATTCCAGTGCTTTTCCTGGTTGTATTTGTGATCATGTACCTGAGTATTCCGCTTTTTGGCAAGGTACAGGCACGTCTGGACGCAGTTACAGGACTAACCCGTGAAAACCTGACCGGTGTACGTGTCATCCGCGCTTTTTGTCGCGAAGAAGAAGCCGTCCGTGAATTTGATGCCAGCAATGCTCAGCTTACAAAGCTGAACGAATTTGTCGGAAAGCTGTCTGCTCTTCTAAATCCGGTAACTTATGTACTGATCAATATCGCAACAGTCATTCTGATCAATAATGCAGGACTCCAGGTCAATCTCGGAAATATGCAGCAGGGACAGGTCGTTGCTCTTTATAACTATATGGCTCAGATGATCGTTGAACTCATTAAACTTGCTTCTCTGATCATTACACTAAACAAATCTGCCGCATGTGCAAACCGTGTTGCCGATATTCTCAAAGTAAAATCTTCCATGAATCATCCGGTTTCTACTGCCTCCACTGCAGTTTGCGGCGAAAACGCAGTCGAATTCCATGATGTTACTTTTACTTATGCAGAATCAGGCGCACCCAGCCTTTCCAATATCAGCTTTTCTGTCAAAAGAGGCCAGACTGTTGGAATCATCGGAGGTACCGGAAGCGGTAAATCCACCCTGGTCAACCTGATTGCCCGTTTTTATGATGCGACTAGCGGAACTATACAGATAGACGGGCAAAATATCCAGAACTACAGCCAGCATGACCTTCGTGAAAAGATCGGTGTTGTTCCACAACGCGCTGTACTTTTTAAAGGATCCATCCGCGAAAACATGAAATGGGGACGTGAAAATGCGACAGATGAAGAAATCTGGGATGCACTCACGACCGCACAGGCTCGTGAAATTGTAGAAAACAAAGATGGACAGCTTGATTTCAAATTGGAACAGAATGGACGAAATCTTTCCGGCGGTCAGCGTCAGCGTCTTACTATCGCACGTGCCGTTGTAAAGAAACCGGAATTTCTGATTCTTGACGACAGTGCCAGTGCTCTGGATTTTGCAACAGATGCTGCACTTCGCAGATCTCTCCATCAGCTCAGTGGAAATGTTACCACCTTCCTGGTGTCCCAACGTGCTGCAAGTATCCGTCAGGCAGATCTGATCCTTGTTCTGGATGACGGTGAGCTTGTTGGAAAAGGCATTCACGATGACCTTATCCGCACCTGCGATACGTACCGCGAAATCTATTTCTCCCAGTTCCCGGAAGAACGTGAAAAATACAATACATCAAATACAGCCGTATCCGTTAATGCTTCGGAGGTGACCTTATGAGCAAACAGAACAAACAGCAAACAAATACGACCAGCATGGAAACCCTCTGGAAAGTACTCCGCTTTATCGGAAAATACCGTTTTCTTCTGGTCCTGAGCATTATTCTGGCAGCTGTATCTGTCATCCTGCAGTTATATGTACCGGTACTTTTCGGTAATGCGATTGACCAGGTAGTTGCCAAACGTGAAGTTAATTTCCGTATGATGTGGTATTATCTCAGCCGGATTCTTGTGATGATCATCGTTTCCAGTGTTGCTACCTGGATCATGAATATCATTAACAACCGTATGACCTTCCGTACGGTACAGGATATCCGTGCAAAAGCGATCCGTCATATTCAGGTACTTCCGCTCTCCTATCTGGACAGCCACAGCACCGGTGATATCATAAGCCGCGTCATTGCTGATACCGATATTCTTTCGGATGGTCTTCTGCTTGGATTCACACAGCTTTTCTCAGGAATCGTTACGATCATCGGAACTCTGCTTTTCATGTTTTCTAAGAATATCTGGATCACTTTGATGGTCATTGTTCTGACTCCGCTCAGTTTCTTTGTTGCAAAATTTATTTCCTCACGTTCCTTCCATATGTTCCGGAAGCAGAGTGATGCACGTGGCCGTCAGACCGCACTTATCGAAGAAATGATTGGAAATCAGAAGATCGTACAGGCCTTCGGATACGAAGATAAATCATCTGGACGTTTTGCCCTGATCAATGAAGAATTAAAAGAATGCAGTCAGAAAGCGGTCTTTTACAGTAGCCTGACCAACCCGTCCACACGTTTTGTCAATAATGTCATTTATGCAGGTGTTGCCCTGGCCGGTGCTTTCATGATTCCTGGCGGCTCCCTAACTGTTGGTGGTCTGTCCGTACTTCTTGCTTATGCAAATCAGTACATGAAACCATTCAATGATATCAGTTCTGTCATCACAGAGCTTCAGAATGCACTTGCATGCGCGGCCAGAATCTTTGCTCTTCTGGAAGAAGAACCGGAAAGTGCTGATTCCAAGGACACCATCACTGATGTCAGAGGTGAAGTCAACATCGATAACGTTTGTTTCCGCTACGTTCCGGACAAAAAACTGATTGAAAATTTCAACCTGCATGCAGAACCAGGCAAGCGTATCGCAATCGTCGGACCAACTGGCTGTGGAAAAACAACCTTTATCAACCTGCTGATGCGATTCTATGATGTGACCAGCGGTACAATCTCGATTGATGGTCACCCGATCAATGAAATTTCCCGTCATTCTCTGCGTAGCAGCTTTGGCATGGTGCTTCAGGACACCTGGATCAAAAACGGCACTGTCCGCGAAAATCTCAACATCGGTAAGCCAGATGCAACCGATGAAGAAATTATCGAAGCGGCCAGACGTTCTCACAGCTGGGAATTTATCCGCCGTCTTCCAAATGGCCTGGACACACGCTTAAAAGAAGACAGTCTGAGCCAGGGTGAAAAACAGCTTCTTTGTATCACCCGTGTCATGCTCTGTCTGCCTCCAATGCTGATACTGGATGAAGCCACTTCCAGTATCGATACCCGAACTGAACTGATGGTTCAGGAAGCTTTTGACCGTCTTATGGAGGGACGTACAAGCTTTATCGTAGCGCATCGTCTTTCTACGATTCGAAATGCAGATGAGATTCTTGTCATGAAAGACGGAAGTATCGTCGAACAGGGATCGCATGATGAACTTATGGCAAAGGGCGGATTCTATCAAAATCTGTACAACAGTCAGTTTGTCAAAGTAGCTGAATAATATTCTCTCAAACATAAAAATCCGTTGAAACAGTTTTATGAATTTTCATACATTCTGTATCGACGGATTTTTTTATTTACAAGTATCTTCTTTTCTGAAGATCAGTTCTGCTTCTGTGCAGCCAGATATTCCTCAGTCAGTGCTACTGCATCACGAATACAATCCGGACAACTGCGAAGTACTTTTCCTGTTTCCACACCTTTCAGTTCCCTGCAAAGATAAGAGCCATTCTGTTCCTGGAACTTCTTTACATATTCTTTTACCTTTCTGTAGGTATCACCTTTTGTCAGTCTGCCTTTTTCCGGTTCTCCGACACTGTTTTCCAGTCCGATGATCATCATCATTCCTGAAAGTGCTCCACATACTTCCATCATTCCCATTCCAAGTCCGAAGCCTTCTGCGATCCGGAACATTTCTTCTTCCGCTACACCAAATTCCTGACAAAATGAACAGGCAACTGCCTGTGCACAGTTATATCCCTTATCATGAAATGCAATTGCCATATCTGCTTTTGTACTCATTTTCTTTCCTCCTGCATACTTTATACTTTCGTTTGTTTTTTATCATAACAGAAATATTACAATATATCTACATTTTTTATAACAACATTATAACAACATACTGTTTATTATATTGAATAATATTTTTTTAAATGGTATAATTATTCTTAATCTTATAGTTAAAGGACGTATTCTTATGGGCATAACAAATGTGCTGTACAATCGATCGGAATTTCTTGAAAAAGCTCAAGAATTCCTTGATGCACGCGAATCATCTGGCTGGTGTATCATTTCCATCGACATCGAACGTTTTAAATTATTTAATAACTGGTACGGACAGGAAGCAGGGGATATTCTGCTTCAGAACATCAGTCAGTACCTGCTTCGTGTACAGCAGATGAAAGGATATCTGGCTGGCTATTTCGGTGGAGATCATTTCTTTATGTGTATCCCTGATGACGAGCAACTGATCAATCTGATCTACAAAACAATTCGCGGTTATATTGGTATCCACAGTCAGAACGAGGGGTTTCTTCCAATCATCGGTATCTCCCCCATTACAGAGAAGTATCCGGATACAGCGACCATGTGTAACAATGCACAGCTCGCTGCTTCCGAGATCAAGGGAAATTTTAATAAACGGATCTGTTATTTCACAAATGAGATCATTGATCAGCTGGAAAAAGAACAACAGATGCTCCACGACGTAAAAGTCGGTCTGGAAAACAAAGAATTTACTTTCTATCTGCAGCCCAAATGCAACAGTATCACTGGTGCAATCGTCAGTATGGAAGCTCTCTCCCGCTGGATCAGTCCTTCCCGTGGTTTTGTTTCTCCAGGAGAATTTATTCCATTTCTCGAGAATAACGGTATGATCACTGCGCTGGATACTTATATCTGGGATGCAGTCTGCCAGACTCTGGCCTATTGGAAAAAAGAGCATCTTTATGTTGTTCCTATCTCCATCAATGTCTCTGTAGCTGACATTGAAACGATCAATGTTCCTGAATTTCTTCAGGATCTTATCATAAAATATGGGCTGACACCCGAAATGCTCCTTGTAGAGATCACTGAGACTGCATTTTCCGAAAATAATATTATTGTAAGAGAAACGATCGATCAGCTTCATCAGTATGGTTTCTGTATTCTTATGGATGATTTTGGAAGTGGTTACTCTTCTCTTAACATGCTTAAGGATGCCAATGTCGATATTTTGAAACTTGATATGAAATTTATTGAAATGAATCCGAGAAATCGCCAGAAAGGTATTCAGATCATTGATTCTGTTGTTAACATGGCACACAAACTGGAGCTTCCTATTATTGCAGAAGGTGTGGAAACTCCGGAGCAGATTGAGATGCTTCATTCCATGAACTGTGTTTATGCACAGGGATACTTTTTCTTCAAGCCAATGCCAGTCGCAGATGCCGAGGATCTTCTCATCAATGTTCCTCATGAACACTATAATCATGTCCACAAAGCTGTTTCAGCTGACACTACTGTGACAGAACCAAAATCATCCGTAGAACTTCTTCATGAAACAACGGTTACACATTCCATTTTTAAGATCCTTGCGGAAAATTTCCTGCTTCTTGCAAGACTGAATCTCAGCAATGCCGAATACGAAATCCTCAAAAGAGATTATCGTCTTCATTGCAAGGGACTTGAACTGGAACATAATTTTGAATTATATAATCGTCGTATTCTCAACGAAAACCTGATTCATCCCGATGATGTAGAATTATACCGTTCAAGAATCACACTCTCTGCACTGCAGGACATTTTCTTTGGTGGCTGTAAACAGCTCACCTATCAGTTCCGCCGTTATTTGGATAATGATTATATCTCTACAACTACGGAATTTCTCGCCGGCAACAAATGTGATGCACAGAATCCATGGGTTATTGTTATCATTCGCGAAAAATCAGTCTGACAGGATGTTATCTGAAAATCCGTCCGATTTTTTGTGCATTTGTCTGTACAATTAGCAATTGTATCTTGACAGTCCGCGGTAAAAAGTGCTATTTTAACCTTGAATTTTAAAAATCATATGACGAGGTGTAAAGACATGCAGGAATTAAAACCTATTAAAGAAGGTAAAGTACGTGAGATCTATGATAACGGAGACAGTTTGATCATGGTAGCAACTGACCGTATCAGCTGTTTTGATGTTATCCTTAACAATGAAGTAACCAAAAAAGGAACTGTACTGACACAGATGTCCAAGTTCTGGTTTGATCTGACCGAGGACATTCTGCCTAACCACATGATTTCTGTTGATGTAAAAGACATGCCTGAATTTTTCCAGCAAGAGAAATATACCGGAAAATCTATGATGTGCCGCAAACTGAACATGCTTCCAATTGAATGTATCGTTCGTGGTTATATTACAGGCAGCGGATGGAAGAGCTATCAGGAAAATGGCACTGTCTGCGGAATCACTCTTCCTGAAGGCTTAAAAGAATCCGACAAGCTTCCTGAGCCTATTTACACCCCGTCAACCAAAGCCGAGATTGGTGATCATGATGAAAATATCTCTTTTGAGCAGAGTATTGACCATCTCGAAAAATATTTCCCTGGCAGAGGACGCGAACTTGCAGAAAAACTTCGCGATAATACGATTGCTCTTTACAAAAAATGCGCTGAATATGCATTAAGTAAAGGCATTATCATTGCAGATACCAAATTTGAATTCGGCCTGGATGAAGACGGTAATATGGTAATCGGTGATGAAATGCTGACACCTGACAGCTCCCGTTTCTGGCCGGCAGAAGGATATGAACCAGGCCATGGACAGCCTTCTTTCGACAAACAGTTTGCACGTGACTGGCTGACTTCTCATCCTGGAAACGACTGGACACTACCACAGGAAATCGTAGACAAAACTATCGAAAAATATCTGCAGGCATACAAAATGCTTACAGGCAAAGATCTCGACTAATACAACTTAAAGGAGTGAATTTTACGAGTGGATGCAAGTGACACTTACCAGCTAATTATTCTGATCATATTACTGGCGTTATCCGCATTTTTTTCATCAAATGAAACTGCTCTTATGGCAGTCAACAAAATAAGGCTGCGCGCCCTTGCCGATGAAGGCAACAAACGTGCTGCAAAGGTTCTGGACATTGTTGAGAATCATACCCCCAAAATGCTCAGCGCTATTCTGATTGGAAATAACCTTGTTAATATCACCGCCTCCTCTCTTGCCACTTCACTGGCATACAGTTTTGGCGGATACATGGTGAGTATTGCCACAGCTGCCCTTACTGTAGCCATCCTTATATTTGGTGAAATCACACCTAAGAATTATGCTACATTGAATGCAGAAAAAATCACCCTGCGCTACATTCCTATTCTTAGTTTTTTTATGATGATCATGACTCCATTTATTTTTATTATCAATATGGTGTCACGTGTATTCATGAAATTGCTTCGTGTGGATCCGGATGCAGCTAATAAGGCTATGACAGAAGAAGAACTTCGCACGATCGTAGATGTCAGCCATGAAGATGGTGTTATCGAATCTGACGAAAAGAAAATGATCTACAATGTATTCGATCTGGGAGATGCAGATGCCAAAGATATTATGGTTCCAAGAGTCAATGTATCTTTTGCGGATGTTGATTCTACTTATGATGAACTGATTGATATTTTCCGTGAGGATCGTTTTACGCGTCTTCCTGTCTATGAAAATACACAAGACAATATCGTTGGTATCATCAACATGAAGGATCTTCTTTTGTATGATTCAACCAAGCCTTTTAATATCCGTGATTATCTCCGCAAGCCACATTTTACTTATGAATACAAGGATATTTCTGAACTTCTGGTCGAAATGCGTGAATCTACTTTCAACATCGCCATTGTTCTTGATGAATATGGTGAAATGACCGGACTTATCACCCTGGAGGACATTCTCGAAGAAATCGTTGGAGAAATTCATGATGAATACGATGAAAGCGAAAATGAACTGATCAAAAAGCTTTCCGACCGTGAATATATCGTAGAAGGATCCATGAGTCTTGATGACGTAAATGATCATCTCGGCACTCATCTTGATTCTGAAGATTACGATTCTCTGGGTGGTCTCATCATTGAACATCTGGATCGTCTTCCGGTCGCAGGTGACCAGGTTATTACAGATGATCATATCCGCCTGGTAGTTGAGAAGCTGGATAAAAACCGCATTGAAAGTGTACGTGTGATTCTTCCTGAAGCAACTGAGGAAACAGAATCCGGTGATTCTGAGTCTTCAAAAGAAGCATAAAAAAAGAAGTACTGTTTTGATTTCTTCAGAACAGTGCTTCCTTTTTTATTTTATCAGCATTTGTGTTTTATGCTTCTTTGCTTCATACAGTCGTTCATCTGCCATGGACAATGCATCTTCCGTGGAAATTTTTTCATCCCTGCACATTACAAAAATACCTGCCGATACAGTCACATAATAAGCGTTTTCACGATCTCCATCCATGCTTCCTTCAGCCGCTCCAGTGAATATCCTGCATTGGCAGGACTCGTTGACGGAAGTTTCTGTGCTTTGATTCCATTCACCGGGTAAATGTATTTATCATACAGTTCAAAAGCTTTTCCACCATTTGTATAAATTGCCCGGATATCTGCCGTCGCAAGAATTTCCGACAGATCATTCGGAATCACCTCATGAATACTGGCATCTGAAGAGCCTTCAATCTCACAGCTCTGAATCACATCCCATACAGCAATATGATTCGCCAGAAGCATCTTCTTCTTCTCCTCAATTGTCTGAGGCACTTCATATCCCAGAATCCCGGCAAGTACTTTCCAAAAACGGTTTTGCTTATGACCATAAAAAAATTGCTGTTCTCTCGATTTTACAGATGGAAAACTCCCCAGTATCAGGATACGGGAATTCTTGTCATATATGGGTGCTATTGTGTGTTTTATCATAATAACCTCTTTCTCCGCTCACATTAGAACCATTTTACTGCCATTAGTAAAATGATCTATTCCTCTCGAAGTTCTGCATTCTTATTTTGCCTACATTATAAATATCTGTGTTCTTTTAGTCAATCCGATTATGTCATGTTATATTTTTTACTTCACTTTCTGGTTCCACTCCACACCATTCGTATCTGTCCATGTGTCTTTTCTGTTAAAAATAACACTGTCCATTTCTATCTTCTTTCAATTATTGCTTAATAGTTTAATATTTATTATGAAAAAGCACCCTCGAAACTGTCCAGGCTTTTCAAGAGTGCTTTTCCGGTTACTTGGTCAGCTAAAAATTAAAGAGCAATCTCACAATCCGGTTCTACCTTCTTGCAAGCCTTTAAAACATCTTTCATAACGGTTCCCGGCTCTTTTCCTTCCTCAAACTCCACAATCATCTTCTGTGTCATAAAGTTTACGGTTGCTGCTGCAGACATTATCATAATCGAAAAAGAGGTAGAACATATGACACAAATTACATTGCCACATAATCATGGCGAATCAGCTGATGAGCTGTTTTCTCTGCTTCCTGCTCCACAAGAATTTCAGACATCTGCAGAACTTATTCGGATTACTCAGTGATGAAAGCAGACTGCGTATTTTTTGGATTTTATGTCACTATGAAGAATGCGTAATCAACCTGTCTTCCCTTGTTGGTATGAGCAGTCCTGCTGTATCTCATCATCTAAGACAATTAAAAACCCGACGGCTGATTGTCAGCCATCGGAGTGGAAAGGAAGTCTATTATAAAGCTGCTGATACCCCACAGGTTCACACTCTGCATAGCTGCCTTGAAAGATTAATTTCCTTATCCGATTCCACAGAGCATCAAACGGAGGTATCAAATGACACGGAAACACGATAAAAATACGGAAGATATTTTGAAAGATATTCCAAATGGAAAAATCATCATAAACCGCCATAACAGTACACATGAAAACACTATTTTCAATAAGGATTTTCGCTATTGCTCCGATGGAAGGGGACTAGTAGATACTTATTCTGTTTTTCCCGGAATTGAACTTTCTTTTAATTATTACTATGCAAATTGTTTTGAATTTCAGCATAGACCTGTCCACTCTGCTATGCAGATCAATCACTGCCGAAGTGGAAGAATGGGCTGGAAAATGCAGGATCAATCCACAATATATTTGGGCCCCGGAGATTTATCTCTCCACACACTGCATTCATGTGCGGATTCTGCCATGAACCTGCCATTAGGATATTATCAAGGTGTATCCGTCTTCATTGATTTGAATGCGCTAACTGCTACACCACCAGACATTCTTTCTGAAGCAGGCATCAACGGAAATAACCTCTACGCAAAATTTTGTGAACAAGCAGGGCATACTGCTATACCAGCCAGCGAGAAAATCGAACATATTTTTTCAGAATTATATGATTTGCCAGAAAGAATGTACTTACCTTATTTCAAATTAAAAGTTCAAGAGTTGCTGTTGTTTTTAGATATGCTGGATTTAGAAAATACAAAAAGATTGAACCAGTATGTTTCCGGACAGGTGGAAACTATCAAAGAAATTCACAGTCTGATGACATCCGACCTAAAACGCCACTATACTATTGAAGAGTTGTCAAAACAGTACCTGATGAACACCACTACTTTGAAATCCGTTTTCAAAGCAGTCTATGGAATGCCCATCGCTTCTTACATGAAAGAATACCGTATGAAGTTGGCATCGAATATGCTGTTGCAGGAAGATAAATCTATTTTGGAAATTGCCGCCACTGTGGGATATAAAAGCCAAAGTAAATTTACATCGGCTTTCCGAGATATATTTCAGATATTACCTACTGCATATCAGAAACTGTATCGTAATCAATAATTTTAATGCAAAACTGCACCCACAATATCCCTGAGTGCAGTTTTGTGTCAATCAATATTCTAATGTTTCTCCATTAAGTGGAATATCAAGAACAAGTATCCT
>ENA-OUQI01000037-OUQI01000037.1-human-gut-metagenome-genome-assembly--contig:-NODE-37-length-137686-cov-14.428385_pt1 | contig 137686 bp, 102 predicted proteins | sample MGYA00237953_ERZ548840 | MGnify/ENA primary metagenome ERZ548840 (study PRJEB26490, sample SAMN05194690) | human gut metagenome | biome: terrestrial biome; feature: human-associated habitat... | reverse complement strand
AGTTGATCCTGCGGCCCCGTCGTTTTTATGCCGACAGCACAGCCGCACAAGCAGGCCGCCCGTCGTTTTCTGATGCAAAACGGCGGGCGGCCTATCTTTACGGCGCCGGAACACGGCGAGCGCGTCGATTACGGGCGCTCCATGTTGGGGACGATGCTGCCCTCCGTTACCGCGCGCACGGCCAGACGCATGATGTTGTCGTAGCCGGTCTTGCTCAGAATCTCCGAGATGCGACGCTTGATGGTACCCTCACTCATAAACAGCTCGGCCGCGATCTCGCGGCGGCTTTTGCCCTCGCAGGCAAGGCGCAAAATCGACAGCTCGACATCGTCGAGTGCCGCCGTGCCCGAAAAAATGCTTTCGGGCGGCTTGGGAAACGTGCAATAGCCCGCCAGCGTGGAGCGCATCACGGCGAACAGCTCGTCGATACCGACGTTCTTGTACACAAAGCTATCGACGCCCGCCTCGCGAGCCTGATCGACAAAGGTGATCTCGGGCATGCCTGTCATGATGATGACGCGGCACTCGGGCAGCTGCTCCTTGATGCGCGCCGCCGCCACGATGCCGTTTGAATCGTGTTCGGTGCACACGTCCATCAATATCATGTCCGGGCGCTCCTTGAGCGCGACACCCAAGGCCTCGGAGGCATCGGCGATCGCGGCGACGACGGTCATATCGGGCTGGTCGCCAACGGAGCGCGCCAGGCTTTCGCGCAGAATGGCCTGATCTTCGACAATTAACACGCGGATCATGAACTTCTCCTTTGGACCGTGGCGTTGGAGCTCAGCGGGATGGACACCGCAAGCGTAAAGGGCTGGGCGGCGTGGACTTCCAGGCCGCCGCCCAAATCTTGCGCGACATGCCTCATACCTGGGATACCCGTTCCCTCGCGATACGATACGGGGGCCGGGGACCCGTCGTTAGAAATCGTCATGCGCGCGACGGCGCCAGCATTCGTCCCCTCCTGCCACAGGCGCACGTGGACCCGATGCGCCTGCGCATGCCTGGTGGCATTGGTCGAGGCCTCGCGGATAATCTGCAAAAATGCGGCGGCGACACGCGCGTCCTCAGGCAGCGCACCCTCAACATCGATCTGCACACTCACCAAGCCAAAGGCGTGGACGATATCGCTCAGCTGCTCTGCAGGCTTGCTGGCACCGCCACTGCGCAAATCGGCGGCGATTGAGCGCAGCAACGGGTCAATCTGCTCGAGCGACTCATCATCCAGACGTCCCTCCTCCAAATAGCGATGAAGAATGGACAGGCGCTGGCCGATCACATCGTGAACGCGGGCACGCATACGTAGGTAGGCCGCATTGTCGGCAACCTTTTTGGCTTCTTCGATCTGGGCCTGGAGCTCTTGGCCAGCACGCTCAAGCAGGTGGTTGGCTTGCGCCAGACGGTCGTAGGCGTGTGCGTATTCCGTCACGTCCAGGCCGACGACGCGCTCGAACGGACGGCTCGAGACCGTAACGGAGTCACGCACGAACAGACGAATCTCGGAAGGAGAGATCTCGACCACGGCGCGATCCCTACCAAAGCGATCAAGGTCGATATGGGCGCGATTAACGCTGCTTTCGGGCATTTGCATGCTCAGTTTGCGCAGGTCGTTCCATGTGCTGCTCATGTCGCCCAGGTCGGTGGGCATATGGAGCTCTACGAGGTTTTTGCGCATGCAGCGGTTCATGAGCAGCGGACGGCCCCTCGGGTCTAGATACAGGATGCCCACGGGAATCACGTTGATGGTCTCGATCGTCGAGAACATGGTGATATCCTCTTGGCGGTTACGGACGTCCATCAAGAGCGCCGCGATGGAACGGAACAGGAAGAACGCTCCCTCTGCGATAAGGACAACGGTCCACGCCGAGCCCATGGCAAAAACCACCGGTGGTGTAACGGCGACAACAAGCAACAGTTCGACCAGCATGACGGGACGACGATAGTGCACCATAAGTACCACGCCATAGGCAAAGATTGCGGCATTGAGCCACAACGCTCCGCCCATTGCCCTGGCGCAAACGTCAAGCGGCGCCACCAGATACGAGCCAGACGACGTGAACAAGATGAGCGCCGAAATCATCAGGTGAAGCACAAGACTCGCCTCGTAGGCGCAAATCACCTTACGGTTATAGGACGAGCGGCGCGATGCGATGAGCGGGACGTGGATCGTCTGCAGACACGCAGCCAGGGCAAAGACAACATCGAGCGCAACGATTTGGGGAAGTATGAGCGAAATCTGCATCGTCACTCACCCGCCCTCGGCATCAAGACGATCATGCGCAGCTGACCGGACTCGCCCTCAAGGCGGTATGCCACGTTGCGCCCTTGCAAAGCGCTTTCGAGCTCTTGCGCAGCGGGCGTCTGCGAAAGATCTTCATCATCGTTGGAAAAAAGTGTGGCGCGCAGCTCGACGCTGCATCGGTCATGGTCGCCCAAGTGATACATAAGTGCCGGATGATCGGTGGTGTAGGCAAAAAACGCAAAGTCATACACGCAGTCGTACAGCGCGCTTACCGTACTGGCGTGCATCGGGCGCCGTATGGCAATAATCGAGGCGCAATCGACATCGATCGTGCGCAGGTCGCTTGCGAGCTCGTTGGCAATGAGCTGAATGCGGTCGCGGTCAAAACCGCTCTCCCCGTGCCGTGCCAACGTGAGCGACCCCTTCCGTTTGCAATAGGCAACGAGCATCTTGGCGCGCTGCAGCATGCGGTAACGCTCGCGCGAAGATTCCTCGTCAGTCAACGGCGGCAGCGAGCTCAACAAGTCGTACATCTCTTCGAGCGCGCGGGCAAGCGCCTGGTCCACGTCTTGGACTAGCAAGGTCTCGGCCTCTTGATCTGCCAAATGTGTCTTAAGGTCGTAGTCGGCGGCAAGCAGCTCGTTTTGGCGTTGCAGCTCCATGCGACGATGTGCCAGTTCGCGATTGAGCTCGTTGAGCTCCGATACGTCTTGGGCAAGCAGGGCCGATCCCCCCAGCAGCGGAAAAGCACGATACATCACATCGGGATCGGACGCCACGGTAAAGGCATGGGCGCGGGCGTGCTCCTGGTTCCGCAACTCCTCGCGCACGCCTACCGGCATTGGCTTTGACACCGGCGTGGCATAGACCTCCTGCAGGTCGCGCGTTAGAACTTTGAGGTCAAGCGGCAAGGTGTCGAAGATGCCGGCGATATCGTGGTACGACGGAATGACACCGCAATCGAGACAGATTTCCATCGCCACCACGCACATGATGCAATAGACGAGCGAAAAGTTGAGCCTCCATGCCCAGGGCACGCGCAGAGCATATGAGATGGCAAAGAATGCGCCGCCCAGCAGCACGAGCGCCGCCATGCCCGAGAAACGTTGGATGCGAAAGGACGAGGACCGACCAACCAGGATAAAAAAGGCCACGAAGTTAAAGGCCGTCCACACGAGGAAGGCGAAATAACCCCGGCCGTACGTGTAATCGTTGCTCCAGGTGTCGCTTGTACGGTCGAAGCGGAAGACCTGATGGTGAAAATCGTTGGTGAGCACAAATCCGATAAGCAGGATGGCCACAATCCACAGCGCAGCACGGTAGCGGCGACCCAGGCGGCGTTGCTCCAGGCCCGCAAGGCGCAGGCCGCAGAGCTGGTAGAGCAGCGGAATGAGCGTCATGGGCACGTAGTACAGGTACCACAGCAAGGTGGCATAGAACGGCGTGAACGACTTGTACTTGAGAATGACCTCGATCATCCACAGGGCACAGATGGTGGCGATGGCAACAAGGCGGCGGCGCAACACATAGTCCAAACAACGCAGATAGACCAACACGCCCCAAATCGAAAATACAATTGCGGCGACAAGCAGCGGGAGAGGGCTCGAATGGGTGAGCCCATCCACGACCTCTTCGGACACCTCGCTATAGGCGGGCACGGCGTTAGAAAGTTTGGGGTCGAAGGCGAACAGCACCGGCAAGATCGCCAAAAGCATGAGGAACAGCGCGGTGATGGCGCCGGCGATAGCAAAGACGCGGTGACGGTACACCTGATGCGTTATGCCAACAAGGAATCGCGGCATGGCGAAGAGCCTGCCGCCCCTGGGATCCGCAACCGGAACGGTCCGGGCGGCCGCGTGGCCGATATGTCGCTCGCGGGTACTCATAGTCCCTTTAGTGTACCGACAGGCGGGCCCAAAAAGCGGGCCGCATGTCCCAAAATCCGCAGACGGCAAGACGCCCGGCGAGCAATAACTACTCGCCGGGCGCCTTGGTTAGAAGGCTATGAAGTTGAGTGTCTCAGCTTCCTTAGGACAGGTCCTCACCATTAGAAGCAATAACCTTCTTGTACCAGTCGAAGCTCTTCTTTTTGGAACGCTTGAGGGTACCGTTGCCGGCGTCGTCGCGGTCCACATAGATAAAGCCGTAGCGCTTGGACATCTCACCCGTGCCGGCAGACACCAGGTCGATCGGGCCCCAGGTGGTGTAGCCCAGCAGGTCAACGCCGTCCTCGGTCACCGCATCGCGCATCGCGGCGATATGCTGGCGCAGGTAGTCGATACGGTAGTCGTCGTTGATGGAGCCATCCTCCTCGACAACATCCTTGGCGCCCAGACCGTTCTCGACCACAAACAGCGGCTTCTGATAACGGTCGTACAGGTCGTTGAGGGTGATGCGGAAGCCCAGCGGATCGATGGCCCAGCCCCACTGGCTCTCCTGCAGGTAGGGGTTCTTGGCGCCGGCGAAGGCGTTACCCTGGGTGCGCTCGACATCGGGGTTATCGGCACCGGCAGAGCAGCGGGTGCTGTAATAGCTAAAGCTGATGAAGTCGACGGTGTTAGCGGCCAGGATCTCGCGGTCCTCGTCCGTCATGCCCACATCGATGCCTAGACGCTCGAGCTTCTTGACGGCATATGCCGGGTAGTAGCCGCGGCTCTGGACGTCGACGAAGAAGTAGTTGTCCTGGTTATCGAGCTGCGCCTGGCGCACATCGCCCGGACGGCAGCTGTAGGGGTAGTAGCTACCCGCGGCGAGCATGCAGCCGATCTTGATCTCGGGGTCGATCTCGTGGGCGATCTTGGTTGCCCAAGCGCTGGCGACGAGCTCGTTGTGAGCGGCCAGGTACTCGACGGCCTCCTTGTTCTCGCCCTCCTCAAAGACCAGACCGGCACCCATAAACGGCAGGTGCAAGATCATATTGATCTCGTTGAAGGTGAGCCAGTACTTCACCAGCCCCTTGTAGCGGGTAAAGATCGTGGTCGCGAGGTTCTTGTAGAAGTCGATGAGCTTGCGGTTGCGCCAGCCGCCGTACTCCTTGATGAGGTGAATCGGGCAATCGAAGTGCGTGATGGTCACGAGCGGCTCGATGCCGTGCGCCTGACACTCGCGGAATACGTCCTCGTAGAAGGCCAGGCCAGCCTCGTTGGGCTCGGTCTCGTCGCCGTTGGGGAAGATGCGGGTCCAAGCCAGGCTCATACGGAAGGTCTTAAAGCCCATCTCGGCAAAGAGAGCGATGTCCTCTTTGTAGTGGTGATAGAAATCGATGCCGGTCTGCGCGGGATAGTAATAGCCGTCCTCGAAGTCGAGCATTTTACGCTGGCCGGAGACCACCGCATAGCGCTCGGGGCCGTGCGGAGCCACGTCCACGTTGGCCAGGCCGCGGCCGTCCACGTCGTAGGCACCCTCGCACTGGTTGGCAGCCGTTGCGCCGCCCCACAGGAAGTCATTACGGAAAGCCATGTATCAATCCTTTCGCACGCTGTTGTCATAGGCTCAGTATCTCTATAAACGGCACGTCGCTCAACGGCAACGGCGCAGGTCGACACTTCTTTTCGCGCGCAGGCGCCCGGCAGCCACCCCGCCTGACACTTTTTGATACCCGCCTGCCCAAGCCGCCACAAAGGGGACAGGCACCTTTGTGGTGGTTTGGGGCGGTTTGTCTCGATCTGTAACAGGTAGGCCGCCAAAACCGGGCCTGGTGTTACAGATTGAGATTGTTCGGCCAGTCCCTTGCAGTTTGTCTAAATCTGTAACAGGTAGAGACGATTTAGCCCGCTAGATGTTACAGATCGAGACAGAAGATTCTAGTCGCAGGCGATGTCGAGGTTTTTGCCGATGAGACCTACGTAGCCGCCTTCGCTCAGCAACTCATTTGACTGAATAGGAAAGAAAGGAAAAAATAGGAAAAAAAGGAAAGGAGACTTATGACTGAAACCATCTTCTCCCCCTCATTTGGAAATCGCCCGTCCTATCTGGTGGGACGCGGGAGCGTGATTTCGACATTCATCTCCGGCCTTGAGCAGGAGCCGGGCAATCGAGACCGAGCCATACTCATGCTCGGCCAGCGAGGCAGCGGCAAAACGGTTCTGTTGTGGGAACTTGCCGATCGCGCCCGCAAGCTCGGCTTTGTTGTCGCCACGCCCACCGTAGCCTCCGAGGATATGCTCGAGCGCATTGTTGAGAAAATCCAGGAAGCGGGCGAGCCTTACGCCAACAAACGCCGCCTTCCCAAACTCGCGAGTGGCAGCCTAAGTGTTTTCGGGCTCTCGGCAGGCCTCGAGTTCACACGAGACGTGCAGGAGACCAAGAGCTTTCAGTTCAAGCTCACGCAGCTCGCGCGCAAACTGACCGAGCAGGGGCACGGCATCCTCATCCTCATCGACGAGCTCCAAGCAAATTCACCCGAGATCAGACAGCTCGTCACCGCCTATCAAGAGCTGGTCGGCGAACGACTCAACGTCGCGCTCGTCATGGCGGGCCTTCCGGGAGCCGTCTGCGCAACACTCAATGACCGTGTGCTGACATTTCTCAACCGCGCTCGAAAGGTCACGCTCGAGCCACTTTCGGTCGGAGATGTCGATACCTATTACCAGCGGGCTTTCGATGAGCTCGGCCTTGATATTCCAAGCGATCTTCGCCTCCGTGCCGCTCGCGCAACCCAAGGCTCGCCCTATATGCTGCAACTCATCGGCTATAACATCGCCAATCGCTGCAGGACAGGCGAACGTGCGACGCAAGGGTTAATCGACGGAGCCATCGAGGCGTCGAAAGTCGATTTCGAAAACGATGTGTGCGAAACGACGCTCGCCGCGCTGTCAGACCAAGACGTCGCGTTTCTCTCCGCAATGACTGATGACGAAGACGCTGTGTCTCGCATTTCTGATGTTGCGAAGCGCATGTCAGTCACACCCGACTATGCGCAAAAGTATCGCCGGCGCCTCATCGACGCCGGCGTTATCGAGCAGGCGCGCCGCGGCTACGTGCGCTTCGCCGTCCCCTATATGACCGATTACCTGCGCAGCCAGCTCTAGGCAACCACCGCAAAGGGGACAGGCACCTTTGTGGTGGGTTGGGCCCGCTTGTCTCGATCTGTAACAGTTAGGCCGTCAAAACCGGGCTTGGCGTTACAGATTGAGATTGTTCGGGCGGCCCCCGTGGTTCGTCTTGATCTGTAACAGATAGAGACGATTTAGCGCGCCAACTGTTACAGATTGAGACGGAAGACCCTAGTCCACGGTGATGTCGAGGTTCTTGCCGACGAGACCTACGTAGCCGCCCTCGGCAGCCTTGGGACTATCTGCGTGGCAGAGAACCCACTTGTCGGCCTTCCAGTAGCAGTAGCTGTCGCCGGCAGCAGGCATATCGGCCGCAGCCTCGGGGCGCGGACCGTTGGTGCCGGCGGGCAGCGCAACCATCACCTGGAAGCCACCGTCGTCGACCATGCACGGCGTGTAGTGCAACGTGGTGGCGTAGACCTCGACGAGCGTGCCGGCGGGCGCGCGGAACGCCTTGACCTGCGCGGTGTCGAGCTTGCCGTCGACAATCTGCTCACGCTTGGCGAGCAGCAGAATAAAGTCGCGAGCACCCAGGTTGAACTCGCTCGCGCGGTGATACTCCAAGCAGTTGAGCTTCGTGTTGTGGCCGTTGCACCAGCCCAGCTGGAACGGACGGCCGCCATACATGAGCAGGCCGAGCGCATCGGCGCCCTCGACCTGCTCCAGCTCAGGCGCGGAGGCCACGTACTTGCTGCCCTCGGGGATGGGCGTTGCGGAGAGCGCCTCGACGAGCGGGGCGGTCAGGCTGGACGGGACGTCATCCCACACGCGGCCATAGGGTTTGAATTCGGGGTCGGTAACAGAGTAGATATGCATGTTCGCTCCTGTTCGTTTGTGTGATATTACGAACATTCTAGAACAATCACGCGCGGTTTTAAACGTCCGCCATGTCCGCTCAACAAAAAGGCACCCCCGCATAAGCGAAGGCGCCCAGTGAACTCATTTTGAGCGACGAAACCTTTACGCCTGCTGATAGTGCAGGTGTGCCTCATCGATATCGATCAGATCGCGGTCGAGATAGCGACGCGCGAGCCAATTTGCCATAGGGAGATTCTGGTCCAGGTAGTTACCGCACTCTTCGGGAGCGGCACCGGGGACATCGCCCTCGAAGCCAGCAACAAACTCGAACAACTCGCGCACGAGCGGCAAGATCTCCTCACTCGTCACCTCGCCAAACACAACCAGGTAAAAGCCCGTGCGGCAGCCCATAGGGCCAAAGTAGACAATACGGCTCGACCACTCGGCATGGTTGCGAAGGAACGTCGCGCCCAGATGCTCGATGGTGTGGCACTCGGCCGTGTTCATAACCGGTTCTTTGTTGGGCGTGGTCAAGCGCAGGTCAAAGGTGGTGACGGCGGCACCGGTCGCCGGATCGCGGTCGACGCGGCTCACATACACGCCGGGCTCAAGCAGCAGATGGTCAACGGAAAAACTCGCGATACGCTCCATGGCAGATCCTCTCGATAGTCAATTTGGGACGGGGCTCTTTTAGCTGGTTCGAATGGTCGCACCAATCATACCAGTCAAAAAAGCCCCGTCCCAAATGAGCTGCCCGAGACGGGGATCAATGAATTTTTAATCCCGTCCTAAAAAATCATTCTAGGCTGTGTAGGCAATCGTTGATTTCACGGCGTGGCGCCAGCCGGCGATCTTTTTGGCTCGCTCGTCAGCGGGCATCGACGGCTCCACGATGCCACGGGCGCCGTAGACGTCGACGACATCGCGCGTATACATGCCCAGCGCGATACCGCAGGCCCAAGCCGCGCCCAGACCGCTCATCTCGTCGTTGCTCGCAATGCGGATGGGCGAGCCGACCAAATCGCTCTCAAACTGCATCAGGTACGCGTCGCGCGTGGGGCCGCCGTCAACACGAAGCTCGGCAAGCGCCGCGCCCGAATCCTCGACCATCGCATCAATGACGTCAAAAATCTGATAGGCGATCGACTCGTCGGCAGCCTTTACGAACTCCGCGCGGCCCGTGGTGCGTGTCATACCAAAAACGCATCCCTCGGCATCACTTGCCCAGTGCGGCGCACCCAGGCCGGTAAACGCCGGCACAAAGTAAACATGGCTCGCCGGGTTGGCGGCGTAGCACAGGTCGGTGACCTCCTCGGGGTTGTTGATGAGCTCCAGGTCGTCGCGCAGCCAGGTCTTGACGGCGCCGGCGTAGCTCACGTTGCCCTCGAGTACATACTCGGTCACGCCATCCATACGCCACGCAAGCGAGCTCGAAAGCCCGTGCGAGCTGGCGACAAACTCGTTGCCGACGTTCATCATGACCGAGCTACCGGTGCCATAGGTCGCTTTGGCCATGCCGCGGCTGTGGCAACCCTGCGCAAACAGGGCCGCATGGCTGTCGCCCAGCACGCCGTGTACCGGCACGGGTGCGGGCAAAAAGCCATCCAGGTCCGTTGTGCCAAACAGACCGTCGGAATCGGTCACCTGCGGCAGGCAGGCCGGATCGATGCCAAAGGCCTCGCACACCGGCTCGCTCCAGCAGCCACGGCGCAGGTCGAAGAGCTGCGTGCGGCTGGCATTGGACCAGTCACAGCGAAACTCCGCGCCGCCCGTGAGCGTCCAGACCACCCAGGCATCGATGGTGCCCAGACACAGCTCACCCGACGCCGCGGCCTCGGCAGCCGCCGGAACGTTCGCGAGAATCCAAGCCATCTTGCCCGCCGGATAGTAGGGCGAGAGCACCAGGCCCGTTGTGTCACGCACCAGCTCTGCCACGCCTTCGCGCGCCGCAAGCTCGTCACACAGCTCGCGGGCGCGGGCACACTGCCACACCACGGCGTCGCACAGCGGCTCGCCCGTCGTGCGGTTCCAGGCAACGGTGGTCTCGCGCTGGTTGGAGATGCCAATACCAGCAATGTCGGCCGGATTGACCCCGGTCTCCTCCACCACGGCACGCGCCACGGCCAACACGTTGGCGGCGATCTCGACCGGATCATGGCTCACCCAGCCGGCATCATTGACAATCTGGCGATGCGAGCGGTCGGCACGATGAATCAGATGGCCGCCCTCGTCCACCAGCAGCGCCTTCGTGCCCTGCGTGGATTGATCGATTCCGATGATGTAGCGGCCCATGGCCACCCCTTTCAAAATGAATGTGACAAAGGGACTGTCCCTTTGTCACATTCCAATTACTCTGCGGGAAGGAACTCGGCGACCGTCTTGGCAATGCCTTCGCCGGTGAGGCCGTAGTGCGCAAAGACCTCGGGGCTCGTGCCGGTGATGACCGGCGCGTCGGGCAGGCTCAGGCACTTGACCGGACGCGGGCAATGCTCGCCCACGACCTGCGCGACCATGGAGCCCAAGCCGCCAAAGGGGCTGTGCTCCTCGACGGTCACGACGGCGCGCGTGGCACCAGCGGCCTCGATCACGGCCTCGGCATCGAGCGGCTTGACGCAGTACATGTCGAGCACGGTGGCGGAGATGCCCTGCTCGGCGAGCAGATCGGCGGCGTCCACGGCATGGCGGACCATCTCACCGGTGGCGACGAGCGTCACATCGGTGCCGCGACGCACCCAGGTGGCACGATCCATCTGGAACGGGCACTCGTCCTCGGTATACACGTCCTCGACCGGGTTGCGGCCCACGCGGATATAGGCCGGCTTGTTGTCGGCAACCAGGGCGCGCACAAGCTCGGCAGTCTGAAAACGATCGCTCGGCAGATACACGCGCATGTTCGGGATAGCGCTCATGGCGGCGATATCCTGCGCGGAGTGATGGCTCATGCCCAGAGCGCCGTAGGACACGCCGCCCGAGATGCCGATGAGCTTGACGTTGGTGTTGGAGTACGAGACGTCGACCTTGCACTGCTCATACGAGCGCGTGGTCACAAAGGACGCCGGCGAGGCGGCCCAGGCCTTCTTTCCGCACGAAGCCATGCCGGCGGCGATGCTCACCAGGTCCTGCTCGGCAATGCCGACCTCGACGGACTGTTGGGGATACTGATCAAAGAACGGCGTGAGCGATGCGGAGCCGCGGGAGTCGGAGCATAGGACGACGATGTCCTTATCGGTCTTCGCGGCCTCGAGCAGCGTGTCGCAGATAACCTTGCGATTGGCGATCTTGTTAGCCATTGACGGCCTCCTTATGGGCAGCGAAATCGGCGATGATCTGAGCATATTCCTCATCGTTGGGCAGGTGATGGTGCCAGGCGGCCTTGTCCTCCATAACAGGCGAGCCATAGCCCTTCACCGTGTTGAGGATGATGACCGTGGGCTTGCCGCAGGTCTCGGCCGCAAGCGTCAGCGCGGCGTCGATGGCCCGGACGTCGTTGCCCGGAATGGAGAGCACGTTCCAACCGAAGGCGGCCCAGCGCTCCTCCTGCGAGTCCTGCTTCATAACATCCTCGGTGCTGCCGCTGATCTGCAGGCGGTTGCGGTCCACGAGTGCGCACAGGTTATCGAGCTGGTAGTTGCCGCCGCTCATGGCGCCTTCCCAGACCGAGCCCTCGGCAAGTTCACCGTCGCCCATGATGGTGTAGACGCGGTAATCGCGGCCGTCCATCTTGCCGGCGAGCGCCATGCCCACGGCCACGGGCAGGCCGTGACCCAGCGAGCCCGAGTTCATCTCGATGCCCTTGAGCTTGTTGTTGGGGTGGCCGATGTAGGGGCTGCCGAACTTGGAGAAGCGGGCCTTGACGTCATCGAGGTCAAGATAGCCCTCGTGGCAGAGCACCGCGTAGTAGGCTTCCATGGCGTGGCCCTTGGAGAGCACGAAGCGGTCGCGGTTGGGATCGTCGACGGTCTCGGGCGAAATGTTGAGGTGGTTGGCGTAGAGGGTCATGAGGGCATCGATCACCGACATGTCACCGCCGATGTGGCCGCCGGCGCCAGCCATGATGATATCGACGCAATCGCGGCGAAGGTCCCAACGCAGGGACTCAAGCTCTTCGATAGTTGCCATTTCTACTCTCCTCGCAGGTAGGCTTTAACGTCTTCTTCGATGGGGTCGTACAGGTCGGGTTGGATGCCGATATACTTGCACGCCTCGTAGAGCACCGGCACCACGTTGGCGTGAATAGCGACGCAGTGGTGGATGTAGGGACCCTCGACGATCTTGGCCTCGAGGCGCTTGAGGTTGTCGACCTCGACCCATAGGTAGGTGCCCATGCCGGCCGGGCCGTCGATGCCGCGGGCGTTACCCAGCAGCAGCGAGTACTCACCGTTGTCGCCGTCAAAGCGGGCAAGGGTGAGGTCGCCATGCTTGGCCTCGGCCGTCAGCGCGCCAGGGTGATCGAAAGCCAGCGGATAGGTGAGCTTGGGCTTGACGGCCGCGCAGCTGCAGGGCCAGGGGCCGCAGTGCTGCAGCAGCTCGCCGTTCTCGTTATCGGGATGGCGCACGGTCCAGTCGGCGAACATGCCGCGGTGACGGCCCAGGTCGGCGGCCTCGACCATCAGCGCGGTGATGGCGCCGTGGATATCGGTCTCGCATACGATAGGAATGCCCATCTCGTTGAGGATGGCGTTGGCGGCGCAGGGCATAATGCCCAGCTCGTCCTGCAGAGCGTTCCAGCACTGAATGGCGCCGGCGTTGCACCCGTACTTATCAACCAGGCGCTTCATGGCGATGGCAAGACCGGCGACCGCGGGAACCTTATCCTCGGGGATGCAGATCTCAAAGCTGTCGTTGATGTGGGCAAGCATGGTAGCCATGGCCTGCTCGTCGGCCTGGGCGTCGCGCACGGCCTGGACAAGCTCGGTCATGGGAATGGGCGAAAGCTGGATGTTGAACTTCTCGAGCAGCTCGCCCTCGTTGCACATGGTCGACCAGAAGTCGAACGGACGGGTGGCCATCTGCAGGATGCGGGTGTGCTTGAAGGTCTTGACCACGTTGCACACGGCCAAGAAGTCCCAAACGCCGCGCTCGAACTCGGGATCGGTCAGGCGGCAGTTGGTCATGTAGGTGAAGGGAACCTGGAAGCGGCGCAGGACCTTGCCGGTGGCGAACAGGCCGCACTGGCTATCGCGCAGGCGGGTGCCGTCGGGCTCGGGGCGCTCGTCGCGCGGGCCCCACAGCAGCACGGGTAGGCCGAGCTCGCGGGCAAGGCGAGCGCAAACGTACTCGGTGCCAAAGTTGGCGTGGCACAGCATAATGCCATCGACGCCCTCGGCGCGGAACTTCTTGACGATAGGCTCGATATGGCTGTCGTCAAAGAGCAGGCCCTCGTCGTTAACGTCGTCGATGTCCACGATGTCGACACCGATCTCGCGCAGGCGGTCAGCCGTCAGGCCGCGATACTTAAGCGCGTCCGGCGCGCTAAAGATGCTGCGGCGCGTGGGCACAAAGCCGAGCTTAATCTTATCCATGTACGTCCTCCCCTAGTTGTATGTTCAGTAAACAGACGCGTGTTTCGTTTTGTTCTGTTTACTAAATGTTTTACTCCAGTGTTTAGAAGTTTAACGCGAAATACCCGTGGGCGGTAGAGAAATCAGCCTAAACGGTATGTAAACAAACTGAACATACAAGGGCAACAAAAAGAGGGCCCCGAAGGACCCCTTTTGGATGACGTTATTTTTCTGCCTTAGCGAGCTTTGCCGCCCTGCGGCCCGGCGTTGCCTTTGCCTAGATCTCACGCACGCTCTGACGCTCGACAAAATAGGTCGATACGGCTGTCTTGCAGGTATAGCTCTTGGGATTGCGGATGTTGCCCACCAGGCGGCGCACCGCGATCTCGCCCACCTCGTGCTTGGGAACGTGCACCGTGGTGAGCGGCGGGTTGGAGAAGGCGCCCAAAGACAGATCATCAAAGCCGATGATCGAGACATCCTCGGGCACGCGAATACCGTGCTCGTTGAGCGCGCGCATGGCACCCACGGCGAGCACGTCGTTTTCGGCAAAGAAAGCCGTCGGCAGGTCGTCGCGCGAGACGCTGTCGAGCCATGCGCCCATGTCGCGATAGGCGCCCTCGAGCGTGGTGCCCAGCGTAACGCGCCATGTCGGGTTGGCCTCAAGGTCTGCGTCCTCAAGCGCTTGGCGATAGCCGCGCTCGCGATCCTTAAAGTTGCGGATGCGAAGGTCGCCTGCCAGATAGCCGATCTGCCTGTGACCTTTCTCGATGAGGTGATCCACGGCGCGCAGCACCGAGTCGGTGTTGGCAATGACCACGGCATCGAAGTACTGACGATCGCTCCAGCCATCGAGCACGATCAGGTGGGCGGCAGCGTTGGCAAACAGGGCGTAGTCTTCCTCACCCAGCTCGGTACCCATCAGCACGATAGCGGCGGACGGATCGGCGATCAGGCCCTCGACCTGCGGACGCACGGCGTCCAAGTCGCTAAAGTCGAGCGAGACAAAGCTCGTGCTCATGCCGTGACGGCGCGCCTGACGTTCCACGCCCTCGATGACCGCAGGATGGAAGGTGCTCTCGTCCAGGATGGCGCCCGTCTTGCGCGCGAGAACAAACTGGATGCTCTCGAGTTGCGTCGACTGCTGGTAGCCGAGCGACTGCGCGCACTCAAGGATGACCTTGGCGGTCTCCTCGCTCACGCTGCGCTTGCGGTTAAGTGCGTTGGATACGGTCGCAGGCGAAAAGCCGGTGATGCGGCTGATCTCGCGGACGCTTGCTTTGGCCATCGTTCCCCCTAGCATCGGTCGCGGCCGAGCATCGTGGCTTGACCGCCCCGTGGCTCGGCAACTAAACGACCGCAAATTCAATCTAAACAGAATAGTAAATGTTTATTAGCTAGTTTAGCCTGTTGTCAAGCTAAGTAGCCCGACTATTCCCCCAACGGGCGCATTTGCTCGGTAGCTATTCGCAAAGGCGCATGGCTTCTTGCACGGCACCATACAGGTTAGCATCGTTACCGAGCTCGGCCGCCCTGACCTGCGGCGCAGGGATGCCGGCAAGAAAGCCCTCATAGCCCGCAAGAGCTGCGGGCATCTGATCGCGAAGCGCATCGATGAGCTCGGGGTGGCAAGAAATGCCGCCCGCGATCACAAACACCTCGGGGTCGAGCACCGCCTGAAGGTTTACGAGCATGGCATCGAACGTGCGCGCATAGCAGTCAAGCGCGCACTGCGCCGCCGTATCGCCGGCCTCGATCCACTCAAAAACGCGACGGCCGTCCACCGTTCCATCGGCGGGCAGACCTTTCTCGGCCACGACGAGATCGCGCAGCGCACGCCAGCCGCCTGTGCCGGCAAACATCCTGCCGCCCGACGCAGGCTGCGTCACATCGTTGCGCAGGAAGCTAAACTCGCCCGCAAAGCCATGTGCGCCGCGAAGCACGTGTCCGTTGATGACAATACCGCCGCCAATACCGGTACCGATAGCAAGCACGACGCCAATGCGGCATCCACGGAGGGCGCCCGCCGCGTACTCGCCGAGCGCACAGCATTTTCCGTCGTTGTTAACAGACACCGGCATGTCAAACCGCTCGCGCAGCAGCTTTCCCAGCGGACAGCCGTCCATGTAGGTGAGCGCGCCGCCGCGATGGATGGTGCCGTCTGCGTCATCCTCATAGACGCCGCCGGGCGCACTTACGCCCACGGCGGACACGCGGTCACGATACGGCTCGACAAGACCGGCCAAGGCCTCGACCGCTTCGTCTGCCGTAGCAAAATCAGTCGGCAGGCTTCCCCGCTCGCGAATGGAAAAATCCTCGCCCAGCACAGCCCACTTAACTGCCGTGCCGCCCACGTCAATGCCAAAATACTCTTTCATGCTGCCTCCGATTCTGCACCGATACGTCAATATCGGCAGACCATCCCGTCCATGCAAACACAGACAATTCCAGACAAGGCCAAGTATTTGGTTAACGGTCGCTTTTAGGCTGTAAACGGTGTTTAATTCGTTTACAGCAGCTAGTTCTATATATTACGCAATTATGCGCTCATTTGGGGCGGGGCTTTTAGCAACTTTTAGCTCCCCAAGTAGTTAAAAAAGCCCCGTCCCAAAAAGACTACTTAGCCCAAAACGTGAGCCATGCGCGCCTTGAACTCCGCGAGGAAGCGCGGGGCATCCACGGTCAGCGCCACAAGCGCGCTCTTGTCCGGATCGGACAGGCGATGCTCGTCGCAAATGGTGCGGCCGCGATACTCGCCCAGCAGATCAACACGCAGATTGCAGCCGAGCGCACCCACGAGCGTGGGGTCGATCGCCACGGCGACGGCCAGCGGATCGTGCAGCGCACAACCACCCAGGTAGGGTGCGTTCATCTCGTACGAGCCAATGTAGTGCTCGACCATGCTCGCAAACGCACAGCCCGCCATGGTGCCCGAGCCCGTCCATCCGGCAATGTCGCGACGCGTGAGCACCACGCGATGCGTCACGTCCAGGCCCACCATAGTGAGCTTGCGGCCCGAGCGCAGCACAGCATCGGCCGCCTCGGGATCGCTTGCCATGTTGGCCTCGGCACCCGCGCTCACGTTGCCGGGCACGGTCAGGGCGCCGCCCATCACCACCACGCGGCCGATAGACATCACCGCCGTCGCATCGCGCTCCAGGGCAAGCGCCAGGTTGGAGAGCGGGCCGGTCGCTACGTAGACCAGATCGGGACCATAGGTGCGCGCGGCATCGATCAGATAATCGACTGCAGCGTTGCCATCGGCCGACGTCGCCCCCACCGGCTCGTAGGGCGACGCGGGCACGCTCGCGCCGCCGATGCCATTCTTGCCGTGAATGAGTACGGTGGACGCCGGCGGCGTATAGGGCTCAGTCGCCTGCAGAGGACGGTCGGCACCCAGGTACACCGGCACCTCGGGACGGCCCAACAGGTCAAGCACCGCCAGGCAGTTGCGCGCCGACTGGTCGACGCGCACGTTGCCAAAACACGTGGTAATGCCCACAAGCTCAACCTCGGGGCTCGCGATGGCATAGGCAAGCGCCATCGCATCGTCCACACCCATATCCAGATCAAGGATCAGCTTCTTGGTTGCCATTGTTCTACTCCGCTTCTCCGTCTTGTACTAAATCGTCTAAATCAAACACGCGCTCAACTTCGGCACGCGTGGGAATCGACTGCTGCGCGCCCAGGCGCGACACCGTCACTGCCGAGGCGCGAGCACCCGCGGCCATGCACTCAAAGAGCGGCAAGCCCTCCAAACGAGCCGCGGCAAGCGCACCGATAAATGTATCGCCCGCAGCCGTCGTATCGACCACCGAGCTCGAAAGCGCCGGCATGCGCAGCAGCTCGCCGTCGTCGCCGAGCGTAACCGAGCCGGCGCCGCCCAGCGTGATGACCGCGGCGCCGACACCCTTGGCGAGCAAGGCGTTGATCGCCGCGACGCAGCTCGCATCGTCTGCAGGCAAGATGCCCGTCAGTACCTGGCACTCAGTCTCGTTGGGACAAACCAGGTCGACTGCAGGCCAGACCTCCGCAGGCAACTCGCAGGCTGGCGCTGGATTAAAGACCGTATAAAACCCCTGCTCGTGAGCGCAGAAAAGCGCCTCGACAGTCGCCACAAGGTCACATTCGCCCTGGGCGATAAAGACGCTTCCGGCAGCCGGGGCAATCTCGCTGGCGTCGCCGTCGAGCTCATCGGCCACCAGGCGCCTCAGCGCGCGGGCAACGTCCTCGCCCGCAAGTGCATGGTTGGCGCCCGGCGACAGCACGATGCGGTTATCGCCCTCACAGCGAATGATGGTCGCCGTTCCCGTCTCCGCATCGTCGCGACACGCCACAAAGTCACAGTCCACGCCAGCATCTTGGAGCCCCGCCACGAGCGACGAGCCAAACGCGTCGCGGCCGACCGCGCCGATCATGCGCGTGCGCGCGCCCATGCGCGCAGCTGCTACGGCCTGATTGGCGCCCTTGCCGCCGGCGTTGGTGATAAACCCGCTGCCGCCGACGGTCTCGCCCGCACGCGGCATGCGCTCGCACGCCACCGAAAGGTCCATGTTCATGCTGCCAAACACCGCAACGATGCCGCAATCTGCCATGAAAACCTCCTCGTCCGCGGGCCCCGCACCCGCTGTCGGCCGTCAATCGTGCGCTCTCGCACCTCTATAACTTTAGTTCACTTTGATGTGGACGCGCGCTTGAGCTTACGCCAGCAGCAAGCATTCACAGGAGTAGGCGGCTACAATGAAAGCGTGCTGATTATTCTCGTCATTGGATGATGTTTTATGGATCAATTCCCGCGATCGAGCTCGCGCAGCTCACGCCATGCGAGCGATCAACAAGCGCCGCACGAACGTTCGCGCACTAACCGCCAAACCACCGAGCCGCGCCGCGCTGCAGGCTCCCATCGCTCGCCCGCCAACAAGGGCGCCCGCACCGACAGCGCCGCAAAAGAACAGGCGCCCACGCGTCCCAAATCTCGCTACATCCCCGCCCTCGACGGCCTTCGCACGCTCGCCGTTGTCGCGGTGGTGCTCTATCACCTCAACCTCACGTGGGCTCAGGGCGGCCTGCTCGGCGTCACGATCTTCTTTGTGCTCTCGGGATACTTGATCACGCGCCTGCTCCTCAACGAAATCGCAAAGACCGGTCGTATCGATCTCAAGAGCTTCTGGATCCGCCGCATCCGTCGCCTGTTCCCCGCCGTGGTAACCGTCGTGGTGGTGACCTGCGCACTGTGCACTGTCTTTAACCATGTGATGCTCACCAAGATGCGCCCCGACATCCTGCCGTCGCTGCTGTTCTTTAATAACTGGTGGCAGATCATGCAGGACGTTTCGTACTTTAACGCCCTGGGCGACCCCTCGCCGCTCACGCACTTTTGGTCGCTTGCCATCGAGGAACAGTTCTATCTTATTTGGCCGCCGCTGCTGCTCGCCATGGTGTCGGTGCACATGAGCAAGCCCAACACGCGCCGCGTGGTCCTGGGCCTTGCCGCGGTATCCGCCGTCGCCATGATGGTGCTCTACAACCCCGCCACCGACCCCAGCCGCGTGTACTACGGCACCGACACCCGCGTGTTCTCGTTGCTGCTGGGCGCCTGGATGGCCTTTATCCCCGACCGCGACCTGGCGCCTGCGCGCCTTGTCCGCCATCTGGGGCTCGACCGACTGGCCGGCGCCGCCAAGCACGACAAGTCAAAGAGCGACACCGCCGAGGCCGCCACGACAAAGCCAAGTGAGCTCGCACGCTTTTGGTCCTCCCCCGCATCCATCGATTTGATGGGCGTCGTTGGCCTGGTCGGACTCGCCGCCATGGTCGCGCTCACCAACGGCTATACCGCGTTTCAGTATCGCGGAGGCACGCTGTTGTGCTCCATCCTCACACTGATGGTTATCGCGGCATGCGTGCAGCCCCAGGGCATGGTCGCACGGGCCTTGGCCGCCGAGCCGCTCGTATGGATCGGCAAGCGCTCCTACAGCATCTACCTGTGGCATTATCCGCTGCTGCTCCTCATGAACCCGGTCGCCAACATTAACGACACGCCCTGGTGGCACTACATTTTGCAGGTGTTGTTGGTGGTCGCCGTGGCCGAGTGCTCCTATCGCTTTATCGAAACGCCGTTTAGGAAGGGCGCTTTTGGGCGCACTGTTTCCGAGCTCCGCGACGGCACCACCACGCCCGCCGGCTGGGTGCGCGCACATGTCCCCACCTGCGCCGTTTGCGCCGTCGTGATTGTTGTGGCGCTGGGCGGCCTGGTCTTTGTGCCCGACACATCCGCGCTGAGCGGCGAGGGCGCCGAAATCCTAAACAAGGAGGCCAAAAATGCAAAGCCTCAAGATCAGCAGGCGGCCGATGACACCGACAAAGATGACGACTGCTTCCCCGACGGAGCCTACGACCTGCTAATGATTGGCGACTCCGTGTCCCTGCGCGCCGTCGATGCCTTTGACGGCGTGTTCCCGCACAGCCACATCGATGCCGAAAAGGGCCGCCAGTTTGATGCGGGCCGCGCGACATTTGAGGGCTATATCCAGCAGAACCTTGCCGGCAAGATCGTGGTCTTTGCCCTGGGCACCAACGGTTTGGTAACGGACGCCCAGGTCGACGCGATCATGGCCGACGCCGGTGATCAGCGTATTGTCGTGTTTGTAAACACGCGCAGCCCGCAGCCGTGGGTCGGGTCCACGAACCAGGCCATCGCCAACGCCGCTACGCGCTACAAGAATGTACGCGTTATCGACTGGTACGGGCACAGCGCCAACCGCAACGACCTGTTCGATGGCGACGGCACGCACCTTTCGACCGCCGGTGTGACCGAGTACCTTAAGCTCATCCACGATGCCGTCAAGAAGGACCTACCCGTGCACCCCGAGGACCACGCTAACGATCCGCAGCCGGCGGCTGTCAAATCCGCTGCCGAGGCACTCGTCAACGCCCTCGCCTACAAACCGCACAAGCTAGGCACCGACAAGTAACGCACAGCCAAATCTGCTTACAATCCGGCACTTGGGACCACTTCCGCGACTTACAAAGCCGCCTCTGGGCTGTTAATTCACCCCAGAGGCGGCTTTATAGCTGCACATCGGTATATAGCTAGCACCCTATAGCAGACAAAAACAGGCCGCAGCCTATGGCGGCGGCCTGTTTAGAGTCCAAGAGAGGCGCTACGCGCTGTAACCCATCGCTTGCAGAACAAACATGACGACCGTCAGCACCGTAATAACGCCGATAGTCGCCCAAGTGAGCACATTCCACACACGGCCGTTGCGGTTGGCGCCCATAATGTGTCGATCGGCGGCAATAACCACCTGGAACACCAGAACCACGGGCAGCAACACGCCGTTGATGACCTGCGAGGTCATCATAATCTGGAACAGGTCGACGCCGGGCATGAGCACCAGCACGGCAGAAATGCCAATGATTGCCGTAATGATGCCGCGATAGACCGGGGCCTCGTCCCAGCTGCGATCGGCACCGCGTTCCCAGCCAAACGCCTCGCAGATAGCGCTGGACGTAACGCCCGGCAGCACACAGGCGGCCAAGAAGCTCGCCGCGACCAGGCCCGAGGCAAACAGCACCGTGGACCACTGGCCCGCAATGGGCTCCAGCGCGCGGGCAGCGTCTGCAGCATCGCTAATCTGAATGCCCGCGGGGAACAATACCGTACCGGTCGTGATGATAATAAAACCGGCAATGACATCGGCGGCAATCGAGCCGCTCACGGTATCGATGCGCTGCAACACGATATCGTCCTCGCCCGCATTCTTATCGACCACGTTGTTCTGTGCCAAGAAAATCATCCAGGGCGCGATGGTGGTACCGATCGTCGCGACCACAAGCGACACGTAGCTGGGGTCATTTTGAATGTTGGGTACAACCAGATCGATCGCCACCTCGCCCCAACTGGGACCAGCCATAATTGCAGCGACAATGTAGGTCACAAACACGCAGCTCACCAGCAACAGAATCTTCTCGATGCGCTGGAAGCTACCCGACATGGTAAGCATCCAAACCATCAGCGCCACAAGCGGCACCGAGATGCTCGCCGGCACGCCAAAGAGGGCAAGGCCGCTCGCGATACCCGCAAACTCCGAAATGGTCACGGCTGTGTTGGCAATCAGCAGCGCCGCCATGGCCAGCACGCTCTTGCGCACGCCAAAGCGCTCGCGAATGAGCGAGGCCAGGCCCTTGCCCGTCACGCAGCCGCAACGCGCCGCGGTCTCCTGCGTCACGATGAGCAGCACGGTCATGACGGGAAGCATCCAGAGCATCTTGTAACCATAGCTGGCACCGGCGCTGGAATACGTGGCAATGCCGCCGGCGTCATTGCCCGAAAGCGCCGCCAGAAGGCCAGGACCCATGGCACCAAAGATGGCCGCGATGGTCAGCTTTTGCTTGGTGCCCTGCTTTTGCTTGCTATTTTGCACGCGACCACCTAACCCATGACCGACATGGTGAGCAGCACCGCAGCGGCACAGTACGCCACGCACGAGATCATGACGGCAATGACGTTCATGGCGGTACCCGACGTATTGAGGTCGTGCTCGTCGCGCCAGAACAGCACCATCAGGTAAATCACAGCGCTCATGTTGCCAATCAGGCAGACGATGGCCGCGATGTTAAAGCAGCCGGTAAAGAGCTGCTCCTCAAGCATGGGCGCGTCGGGGAACGCCGTGGTGCGCACCAGCTGAGCGCACAGGTAGGTCACGAGCGACAGGATCAGGCCCATGCCCGTGCTCTGGAAGAAGAATCCCAGATACGGCTTGGGTTCATCGTCATGGCCGTCGTACTCCAGGAAGTAGTTCTTGACGAACGACACCATACGCGAGGCAGCCAGCAGCACGAGCGGCATGGCGCACATGGGGAACACCACCAGATGTGCGGAGCCCAGCGCCGTCCCCAGCACTGCCGCCATGATGCACGAGGCAATGCCCCACACGACAACCCAGTACTGGCGATGCACAAACCAGCTGAGCACATTCGTCGAGTCGTCGGACGCGCTATCGCCCGAGCCGACGCCTGCGATCTGCAGGTCCTCCTGGTGCTCCTCGGCGATAACGTCCATGGCGTCGTCGAAGGTCACAATGCCCAAGATGTGGCGGTTCTCATCGCAGACGGGGATGGCGACCAGGTCGTACTTGGTCATCTCATCCGTTACGTCTTCCTGGTCCTCGTCGGGCGACACATAAACCAGGTCGCGGTAGGCCAGCTGGCCCAGCGTGGCGTCGCGGTCGGCCACGATCAACGTGCGCAGCGAGAGCACGCCGGTCAGCATACCGCTCGGATCCTCGGTATAGACGTAGTAGACGCTTTCGAAATCCTCGTCGAGCTTGCGGATCGCCTCGATGGCGTCACCGACCGTCGCCGTGGCAGGCAGGGAGACAAACTCCGAGGTCATAATGCGGCCGGCAGTGTTTTCCTCATAGCCCAGCAGGTTACGAATCGCCTTCTCCTCCTGAACGCCCATCAGGCGCAGGAGCTTCTCGGCCTTCTCGTAATCGAGCTCGTCGATCAGGTCGGCGGCGTCGTCCGGGTCCATCATGGCCAGCATCGACGACGCATCCGTGTCGGACAGGCCCTCGAGCATCTCGGTCATGAGCTCGTCGTCATCGAACTCCGAGATGGCCTCGGCGGCCTGGGCGGTGTCGAGCTGCGCGAACACCTGCGCGCGCAGGCGAGGATCGAGCTGCTCGATAATGTCGGCAATGTCGGCAGGATGCAGCTCGCCGAGCGTCTTATGCGACACCGACAGCTGGATGTTCTTAGTCGAGCGATCGAGCAGGTCCATGTAGGACCAGGCGATGATGTCCTCGCCGAGCGGTTTGCCCAGGTGCTTCATAAAGCCCTCGACGACATGTTCAAGAGCGGGGCTGATTGCGCGCAGCAGACCGCGGGCACCGACTTCGGCACCCAGCAGGCGCAGCTGATTTTCGCCTGACATGGAAAACTTGATGTCGTTTACGCGCACGACCTTCATGCCCTGCGTGTCGACGATTTGTTTATTGAGCACGTCGCGCGCGAGCAAGAGTTCGGTCGGCTGCAGGTACGAAAAACGGATTTCGGTGGCCGACGTCTTAAGGTATACGCCCGTCTCGTCGATACGGTCGACCCATTTTCGCCAGCTGATCATAAACGGCGTCTTGCCGGGACCGCGGAACGCGAGCGACGTCACGTGCGGAAAAACTTCGCCGGTAGCAATGCCAAAATCGTTCACAACGCCGAGCTTTTCGCCATCGACGTCCAAGACCGGCAGCTTGAGCATCTCACTCAGATAATTCACTGGTGCTCCCCATCATTATTCCTTCGGACCGTGGCCATGCCGGCACGCCATCCGTGGACTTTTAGATATGTATACGCATGCGCGGGCGGCACACCGCTCGGCGCTCACACCCCGTGCATGCGCAAGAAGCACCTGCAAGGGGTCATCGACTGTATGGTCGAGGTTTGGATTTCACCTGCAACCTTTCTCTTGACCCTTGTTATCCGCAGTAACTATAGCATCAGCATCGCGCCGTGACGCCAAATTTATGCTCCAAACATCGCAGGCATATCAAACGCTGACGCATCCGTGACATAGTCGTTTAAGAACGTCCCCCATGACTAGTCTGCGGTGTCGTTATCTTCGGCGAGCTGGGGAAACACGGCGTTCTTGGGCATGGAAGTCTTCGTTAGCGAGGTGAGTTTTTTGCTCAGCGACGTATCCGTCTTCACCAAATCGCTCAGCGTCACGATCTTGTAGCCCTTGGCGACAAGGCCATCGATGATCTGCGGCAGCGCTTCGAGCGTCTGTTCGGAGCACTCGTCGCTATCGGTGAACAAAACAATGTTGCCCGGAGTCACCGATTCGAGCACTGTCGAAACCTGTTCGTCGGCGCCGTTGAGCAGCCAGTCGCCCGAATCGACATTCCACGAGACCACGGCAGACACCAGGTCCATCGCATCAATCCAGTTTTGCTCGTCAAACGCGGCGTAGGGAGCACGCAGCAACATCGTCTCGACGCCGGTCGCCGACTTAATCGCCTCGGTGCCCTTCGTGATCTGCTTGCGCACCGCCTCGCGATCCTTGCCCTTGAGCGAATCATCGCTGTAGCTGTTGGAGCCGATCTCGCATCCGGCATCGACAATCGCTTTGGCAGTAGCGGGCGAGGCTTCTGCAGCATCGCCCGAAAGGAAGAACGTCGCCGTGACGCCCTTTTCCTTGAGCACCTGCAAGACCTGCTTGGTCGCGCCGCTCGGACCCTCGTCAAATGTCAGGGCCACGTACTTTTCGTTGCCCTTGGGCGCTACGCTCGCGCACTCGACTACACAGTCGGTGGCGGGCACGACCTCGCCGCGGTCCTGCGTCTTGCCCGACTGCTCGCCGACCCATACCTCGGAGCGGCCCCGAACGCCCCAGGTTTTAACGTATTCGATAGCGCCCGTGCCCTCGACCTTCAACTTGGGCTCAATGGTCGTGACCTGGACCTCGTGCTTCTCGTACGTGTCGCGGCCGTCTTTGACCGTCACTTTCTCACCGCCCGTTAGCTCGCGGCTATTCCACTTGCCCTGCTTCACCCGTTTGCCGTCCACCTTCACCGACAGCTTTTCGCCGCCACGGCGGGTAAGCACGCTATCGTCGACAGCCAACAAGTCGCCGGCATCGTAGGTGTCGGTCAGGCCTTGATCATCGATAAGGTTCTGCAACGTGGAGCCCACGCGCACCGAAGCCTGCTCCCCATTGAGCACAATGTCCACGCTGCGATTGACATAGCCCACGACGGCAGCGATAAACAGCACGAGCGCACAGCCGACAGCGATGAGCGCATAGGGCAGGCGGGACGGTCGGCGCGGTGAGCGCCCGTTGCCGATGCGCGCGCTGCGATCGCTAAACCCACGGCTATGGTTGAGGTACATCGCGCCGGGTTTACGGCGACGTCGACGCTGACCGCTGGGCAGCTGCCCCAGGTCGCGTCGCGCCGTCGGACGCGCACCCGAGCGCCCGTTTAAGTTAGATCCGTTTTGGCGCATGTGCCCCCCATAGACACAGCGAGCCGGAGCAACATGTCTCCGGCTCGCCTCCCATCATTTGGTACGTCGCTATTTGCTAGCTTTTGACGAGCCCCCGCTCGCCTTTTGATATTCGTCCTTAAAGGCCTTGAACATACCGCGCGTCTTGCCGAGCTGCTTGCCCAGTGCGCGACTGCCCTTGTCCACGGCGGCCGATCCCTTGTCATCGAGCACCTTGGCGCCCTTCTTGACCTTATCGCCCACCACGACACTGGCCTCGGCAGCCTTGGCGGCCGCGCCACCCGAATACCCGAGCGACTTGACCTCGTCCGAGACAATCATCGCGCCGTTCTCGTAGCCGCGCAGCATCGTCGGCGGCATCTGTGTGTCGCCCACCAGCACGCTCGAGGCAGTGCCGGCGGTCACGTAGAACGTCTGCACGATACCCGAACGCGGCTTGAACTCAACGTCCGAGCAGTAGCCCACGACGTCGCCCGATTCCGTGCGCACGTCCATGCCAACCCAGATGATGCAATCGTCCAGGTTGATATCGAGGCGCTTGGCCGCGGCGGCATCGTAGGTGCCCTTGACGTCGTCGACCACGACAGCACCCTCATAGACGCCGATGGCATCGAGCGCCACAAATCGATCGGGGCGCTCGATCATGCCCGCGATATCGGACTGGCGAACCATAAAGCCCACCACGCGCGTACCGCCCGGGGTAAAGACCGGAAAGTGAATCTTGCCGAGCTTTTTGGGGCTGCGCGGCGTGCCGTCCTTTTTGGTGCGCTTGTCTTCGGCAGGCTTACGATAAACCTTGACGCCGACAAAATCCCCTGCGCGCATTATGCCTCGGTCGAGGGCTCCGTGGCCTCGGTGTCGGCCTCAGTGACGTTCTCGACCACGACGTCGGCAGCGGGCGTCACGTTGCCGCCCGAGATGGCGTCGTTGAGCTGCTCGCGAAGCTGGTCCATGCGCTCGCGGGCCAGGTCGACCTTGGCGCGCAGGTCATCGGTCTTGGCGTCGACCATCGGACCAAAGTCGTTGACCGCGGCACGAGCCTCCTCGGCACCGTGCTCGTAGGTGTCGCGCATGTTGTCCCAGGCATCGTTGGCGATATCGGCGGCCATGGCACGGGTCTCGGCACCCGAGCGCGGGGCCAGAGCAACGCCGATGATAGCGCCGGCGGCAGCGCCAAAGAGCGCACCGGAGACAAAGCTGAAAGTCTTTCCCATGATCATTCCTCTCCTGCGGGCACCTCGATGCCCACCGTTTGAATGCTGTCCATTATACCCGCAGCGCAACACTTGCCGTCGCGCACATCTGCGTACGGTAAAAGCGCAGGTACATGATGGTGATAAGCGAGTGAGCCTACTCCTGCGGTATGGCAGGCATGGCCACCGTGGCGGCCGGGTCCTCGCCGGCGCCATCAACGAGCGGAAGCGCACCTTCCTGTGCGGGGCCTGCCGGAACCGTCGCCGCGCCACCGTAGACGGCAGCGGGGGCCTCGTGGCTCTCGGCGGTCGCGCCCTCGGTATCGATTGCCTCCTGCAGCTCAACGTCAAAGCTCGGGACACCCTGGGGCTCCGCGGGCTCGGACTCGACGGCTTCCTCAGCAGCTGCCTCGACGCCGGGTTCGGAATCGGCAGGAGCCTCGCCTTCGGCCCCGTCCTCGGTGTTTGCGGCGGCGATGGCCTCGTGCGGATCCTTGCCCTCGGCTTCGGCGCGCATACCCAGCACCAGGTTGCGCAGGCCCGCGACCGTGCCCTCCACGTCAGGGGCAGGCTGGTCGGCGTGCAGATAAGCCCAGTCCATCATAAAGGTCGCCGAAGACAGCGCGCCGATGGCCAGCGCGTCATCGGGGCATGAAAGCTCAACCTCAAAGACACGCTCATCGTGCTCGCTTACGCGGGTACGGCCGCACGAAATGCTGCCGGCGAGACCGGTCTCGTTCATGAGCTCCACTGTCACGTGCTCCAGCAGATGGCAAAGCTCGGTCTGGCCCATGCAGTCCTGGAATTCACGACCGGAATCGCCTAGGCACAGGTGCTTGGCAATCGCGGGCACCAGGTAGTACACGCGCGCCGTGGCCTCGATGTCCTCCGAGGTCATGAGCGGCATGCCGGGGTTCACCAGCACATGCGCGCAAATCTTGTCCTCGCTGACGGTGACCTTAAGGATGTTGAACAGGCCTGCCATAACTCTCCCCTACTCTTCCTTGCCCTACTCGTCGCCGTCGTGCGGGCCAGCAGAGCCCACGCCCGGCGTCGCCGGCTTATCTGCCGAGGACTCGGAATCCTTCTTATCGGTTTCGGCCGGAGCGATCACGCGAATAAGCGAGATGCGCTGGCCACGCATCGACTGCACCTTGAACTTGTACCCTGCAACCTCAAACACCTCTCCGATGTCGGGCACCGAGTCGCAAAGTTCCAAAATCCAGCCGGCGATGGTCTCATAATCATCGCTTTCCTCGAGCGGCCAACCAAGCTCAATCGCATCATCGCACGAAAAACGCCCATCGACGAGCCACTCACGGCGCGAAAGACGCGTGAGGTACTTGTTGTCGGGGTCGAACTCGTCCTCGATCTCGCCCACGATCTCCTCGACGATGTCCTCGATGGTAATGATGCCAGCCGTGCCGCCGTACTCGTCCACGACCACCACGATCTGGTCGTGCGAAGTCTGCATCTCGGACAGCAGCGGCAGGATGTCCTTGGTGTCGGGCACAAAGGTGGCGTCGCGCAAATAACCGGCGATGGGCTGGTCGCCCTCGCCGTCGAGCGAGGGCTGAATCAGGTCCTTGATGTGCGCGATGCCCGCCACGTTGTCGGGATCTTCGTGATAGACGGGGATGCGGCTAAAGCCGGTCTGGCGCATAGTGGACAGCACGTCGGCGACCGTCTCGTCGTCCTCACACATGGTGGTGTCCACGCGCGGCACCATGACCTCGCGGGCAACGGTATCGCCCAGGTCGAAGATCTCGTGGATCATACGCTTTTCCTCGTCGAGCAGGTCGTCCTGCTCCGAGACCATGTACTTAATCTCTTCCTCCGAGACGTTTTGGCGATCGTCGGCGCTCTTGATGCGCAGGATGCGGGCCAGGCCATCGGAGCAAGCGCCAGTCAGCCACACGAGCGGACGGGCGATCTTTTGGAAAAACGACAGCGGCCCCACGACCTGCTTGGACACGCCTTCGGCATTGGCCAGACCAATGCGCTTGGGCACAAGCTCCCCAATCACGATGGACACGAAGGCGACCGCAACGGTGATGACGACCGGCGCCAGTCCGCGCGCGATGGCAGAGAGCGGCGCGATGCCAAAGCTCATGAGCCACGTGGCGAGCGGGTCGGACAGGCTCGTCGAAGCGACGGCGGACGAGGCAAAGCCCACGAGCGTGATGGCGACCTGGATGGTGGCGAGCAGTTGGTCGGAGTCGGCAGCCAGCTTAACGGCGCGCTCGGCGCGTTTGTCGCCTTCCTCGGCCTCGTGCTCCAGCACGGCGCGCTTTGCCGTGGTGAGCGCCATCTCGGACATAGAGAAGTAGCCGTTGATGAGGGTCAAAACGAGGGTGGTGATAAGGGAGATGGTTATGTCCATCGGGAGTTTCTCGAACCTCCAAGATTCGGGACGTTAGGTAGTAAGCGTAGATAACGGATAGGGCAGTTGCGTCCGGCGGCCGCTTGGATGGGTCCGCAGGCACAGACGTGATCGCTAGATTACGAAGAGGATCACCGCCATGAACTGGAAGATACTGCCGGCGAGCACCCACAAGTGAAACACACTGTGCAGGTAGCGCACGTTTTTAGCGATGTAGAACGGCACGCCCACGGTGTAGCACACGCCGCCGACAGCGAGCAGGGCAAGTGCCACGGGGTTGAGCAGCGACACGAGCTCGGGCAGCTTAAAGACGACGAGCCAGCCCATCAGCAGGTAGACCAGGCCGCTTACCCAGTGCGGTTGGCGCTCGCGCATAAAGCACTCGAGGGCGATGCCGATAATGGCGATGGCCCATACGGCAAAGAACAGCATAGGGCCGCCGTCGTTTGCCAGTGTGATGAGGCAAAACGGCGTATAGCTGCCGGCTATGAGCAGGTAGATGCAGCTGTGGTCGATGATGCGAAACACGCGCTTGGCGCGCGCGGGCTGAATCGCGTGGTAGAGCGTAGAGGCTAGGTATTCGAGGATAATGCTGACGCCATAGACAATCGCCGCGGCCATGTGAGCCGGGCCTCCGCCGCGAAGAGCGGCAAATACGATCAGGAGCACCAGGCCCGCGATGCCCAGCAGGCAACCGACACCATGGGTGACGGAGTTCATGATCTCCTCACCCACCGTGTAGTGTGGAACGGCCGCGGTCTTGGGTCGCGGCTTAGAACTGTCGCTCGAATCGGACATGCCGGTTACATCCTCCAACGTAAAGAGTTCTCAACACTATATCAAAGCGTCTGGGTACGTGCGAAATTTGCACCATACGTGACCCCTTGTTTACCCATTCTTTGCTTGTTGACGCATCAACGGCGAACATCCATAATGCGCTTGTTTTAATTGTTGACGTATCAACATCTTTAAGAAGAACCGTAAATGTCTCAAAGCGCACACCCCCATCGAAAGCTTAAGATGACCGTCGTTGTTGCGCTGGCGCTCGTTGTCACGTTGCTCGGATTTGCCGGCAACTTTTTGTTTGACTTTGCCCTGAACCCCCAAGCGCCGTACACCATGAAGATGATGCAGGATGGCAAAGACGACAAAAAGGTGAGCAGCCGGATGCCGAGGAAACCGAGGCGCGGGCGTGGTTTAAAGAGAATCGCGAGAGCAGCAGTCTCACCGCAGATGACGGAACCGAGCTTGCCGCTTGGTGTTTTGCCGCCCCAGAGACCACTCACAATTACGCCATCTGCCTACACGGATACACCAATGAGCCCATCGGTATGGCCCGATACGCCAAACGATCCCATGACCGCGGCATGAACGTGCTCGCGCCTGCCCAGCTTTCCCTTGCTCGATGTAGCAAACTTGGTGTGCAACGTGCGCGCAGGCTACGATTTTCATAAGGCAAGCAGTGTGGAGCAACTCAAACACGCGACGGATCTCATGTTGTTTATCCACGGCGACAAGGACACCTTTGTGCCGTACGACATGCTCGACCAAAACTACGACGCGTGCGCCAGCAAGGTCAAGCAAAAGCGCACCATCCACGGTGCCGCTCACGCCAAGAGTGCGCAAGTTGACCCCGAGCTCTACTGGAACACGGTCAACAACTTCCTCGACGAGTATTTTTAGGCAACAAGCAACGTCTGGGTTTTGTTGCCAAAAACGCCTTGTGGTCGGCGGTATTCGACTTTCCCTGCACTTCCGAAAAGCCGCCCGTGAGCGCTGTGCTCGCGGGCGGCTTTTGTTCGAATTACGCCACAAAGGCGCTTATATTGTTCAATAGCTAGGCGCTATTTGACCTCGACGAGCTCGTACTCGCTCGTGCCAAGGCCGATCTTCTCGGCGTGCGCGATGCACGCGCGCCAGTCGGTGTCGGGATGCGTGATGCAGAAGGGGTCACGCGCCTGCTCGCCCTCCAGATGCTCGTGGTTATGCTCCATCTTGGCCGCGCTATCGGTGAGCTCGGTGTTGGGCAGCGGCTCGGACGCCATGACGGCATCGGCACAGGCCTGGTCGATGGCGACCGGGTCGAAGCTCGCGAACATGCCGATATCGTTGACGATAGGCGTATCGTTTTCGGGATGGCAATCGCAGTTGGGGCTGATATCCATGGCAAGCGAGATGTGGAAGCTCGGGCGGCCGTCGACGACGGCCTTGGTGTACTCGGCGACCTTGCAGTTGAGCACGTCGGCCGCGGCGTCATAGACGGGCTTGATGGCGTCCTGGTTGCACACGCCGATGCAGCGTCCGCAGCCCACGCAGCGATCGTGGTCGATGGCAGCCACGTGCACCGTGCGAGTAGTGCCGCTGGCAAGCTCGCGCTCGCGGGTGTCGTCGAACGAGATAGCGTTGTGCGCGCAGATCTTTTCGCAGGCACGGCAGCCAATGCAGTGCTCGGTCGCGACGTTCGGCTTGCCGGCGGCATGCTGCTCCATCTTGCCGGCACGGCTGCCGCCTCCCATGCCCAGGTTCTTCATGGCGCCGCCAAAACCGGCCTGCTCATGGCCCTTAAAGTGGGTGAGGCTAATCACGATATCGGCATCCATGAGCGCCTGGCCGATCTTGGCCTCGCGCACGTACTCGCCGCCCTCGACCGGGACGAGCGCCTCGTCGGTACCCTTGAGGCCGTCGGCGATGATGATCTGGCAACCCGTGGCATACGGGGTAAAGCCGTTCTGATAGGCGGTGTCGATGTGCTCGAGCGCGTTTTTGCGGCTACCGACATAGAGCGTGTTGCAGTCGGTGAGGAAGGGCTTGCCGCCCAGCTCCTTCACGACATCCGCGACGGCGCGGGCGTAGTTGGGGCGCAAAAAGCTCAGGTTGCCCAGCTCGCCAAAGTGAATCTTGATAGCGACGAACTTGTTCTCAAAGTCGATCTGCTCGATACCGGCGCGGCGGATGAGGCGCTTGAGCTTGTCGAGCTGGCTCTCGCGAGCATGCGTGCGCAGGTTGGTGAAGTACACCTTAGCGGGTGCTGCGGGTGAAGTTGCGGTCATAGATCTATCCCCTCGGTCTATATGGCGTTACAGACATAGAGGATGGTACCCGTTAAAGCGGGGTCAAAGTCAAGTACGGCGCCTAGTCATTGGGGACGTTCTTAAATGAGTGACTACTCATTGGGGACAGACTTAAATGACTGAAACCACTCATTGGGGACGGACTTAAATGAGTGCCTCGCCACCTGGCGGCTAGGGACGTTCCTTTCCTGCCGGCAGTTGGGGACAGTCCTTGGCAACCCTGCCGGCGAGCCGGCGAATCGGCAAAGACTGTCCCCGATGACTAGTCGTTTAAGTCTGTCCCCAATGACCACTCTTGGTCGTTTAAGTCTGTCCCCAATGAGCACCCAATGACTAGGTAGCTAGGCGTGGGATTTGGCGCGTGCGAGGGCTAGGCCTACGGCGGCGATGGCCGCGGCAAAGAGCACCGTGACGCCCAGATCGCAGGCGATGTCTCCTAGCACGGCGGACGTCAGGTCCGCGGCGAGCGCCTTGCCGATCGCGTCGTTCACCCAAAACGTCGGTACAAAGTGCGCCACCGTCTGCACGGCCGGGCCCATCAGCGACAGCGGCATCCAGGCGCCGCCCAAAAACGTCATGAGCATGCCAAGCAGGTTGCCCACACCGTTGAGCAGCTCCTCGCGCGCGCCCAGGCTCGACAACGCAAAGCCAACGGCCAGCGGCGTGCACGCCAGGGCAAACGTTGCCGCCAGCGCTAGGCACACACGACTCGCGCCGACCTCGGCGACCGCGCCGGCAAAGCCCACGACGCCCATCATGCTCGACACAAACCAGATGCAGACGGCGAGCACGGCGGCGGCCGCAAACACGGCAAGCGAGCGCTGACGCTCGGAGACCGGACTGGCCTCCATGCGGCGCACGCGCTCGGGCTCGTTCATGCCCGAGAACACCAGCCCCACCGATACGATGACCGACGAGATAATCGCGTACGTGCCAAAGTTGAAGTACGACTCAAGCGTGGCGGCGGCTGTCGAGTCGACCTTGACCTGCTCGATCTCGACCTCCGCGCGCTTGGCGGCGGCACGCTCGGCGGCCTTGGCGACGTCACCGTCGGAGGCAGTAGGATCAAGTGCGGCCGCAGCGCCCGCGAGCGAGATCCAGCGCGAGGCCTCGGCAGACGAAAGCGCCGCCGCCATGGTGCCGGCACCGTAGGTCACATCGAGCTTGGGCAGGGGCTCCCCCGCTCGGGCGGCTGCAACGAGGTCGTCCTCAAACCCCTCCGGGATAAAGAACACGCAGTCGGCGCTGCCCTTGGCACTGTTGCTCTTGGAGAGCGCGTCCGCAAGGTCGTAGGTGTCCTCGCCGATACCCGTGACCAGATCAAAGCGCGAGCCCAGGTGCTTGGTAAGCGCACGCGAAAGGTCGCTGTCGTCGCGGTCGACCACGATCACGTTGGTGTCGTAGGGCTCGTACTCGGTGAGCTGCGACGAGTTCCAGCTCACCGATGCCGCGATGAATACGCCCATGAGCGAGATGAACACCGTATAGATGAGCAGGTAGAACGGGTGCGCCAGCGCCATGCGAAGCGCAGTCTTAAAGGTGCTCATAGCGGCTCCTTCCAAAGATCAGCGTGGCGACGGCAACGAACAGCAACGCCATAAGGACCAGCGCGCCAGCGCGAACGGCAAAGGGACCCAGGTCCTCAAAGAAATACAAGCGGTTGAACATGTCGCAGATAAGCTTGACGGGATTGAGCCAACTCTCGGCCGGGCAGGCGCGGGCGACGTCGTCGGCAAGCGCCATCGCCGGCTCGCCATAAAGCCCGGCGAACAGGGCACACGTGGTGGCAAAGCCTGTGAGGATGCCCGACTTGGACGCCTTGCCGCCCTTAACGGGAAGCGTGCCCACAAAGAGCCCCAGACCCGTCGCGGCAAGCGCGGACACGGCGCCACCCACCAGACACAGCCCCTCGCGCCCGCCAAAGCCAACGCCCACGACCAGGCGCACGTAGCCGATCGCGATCGTCATCGAGGCAAAGGAAACCAACCACGCGCCCACAAAGATGCCGGCCAGCGACGCCGTCTTGGAAAGACCACCCACGCAGCGACGCGCACCAAGGCCCGACAGATTGGGCTGCAGGTCGACGACGCTCAAGGCGGCAAACTCGGCAGACATCATCGCGACCAGGCCAAAGAGCGCGTAGTAGTAGATGACCGTGCCATCGGGCGTGGCACGCGTCAGGCTCACACGGCGAGTGCCGCCCTCAAGCGACAGGGCGCGCGCAACCGCCTCCGGGTCGGTGAGCGTCGCCGGGTTGTCTTGGGCAATCTGGCGCATGAGCTCGGCATTTTGCGTATACGAGCTTGCCACCGTCTCCAGAATACTGCGGTCGGTGAGCACCGACGTCGCACGCGAGCTGTCATAGCTCGAAAGCAACGTGAGTTTGGGCGTGCCCGCGGCATCGACCGCATAGATGCCCGCGACCTCGCCGGCCTTAAGAGCACGGTTCGCATCGACTGCATCGTCGCACTCGTGGATCTCGAGCAGTTGGTCGTCGCCTTCCTTGGCAAGCGACGTCGCCACGTCCTTAAAGGTCGAGGCGCCCCAGGCCTCATCCGCCACGACGGCCACCGGCACCGGGTCGACCGTGCCGTCGGAGCTCAGATTCGCAAACATAAACATGAACATCGTGGAAAGCGCGACGGGAAAGATCGCGCCCCAAACCCACGTGCTCGGCCGGCGCAACAGCGTCCTGACCGTAATGATAATGGTGTTGAACATGGCCGCCCCCCTAGTCGCGCAGCTCGCGGCCGGTGATCTCGAGGAACACGTCGTTGAGGGTCGGCGGCTCGCTCCACACGCGGCCGAGCGCAACGTCGGCGGCGCGCAGCGTGTCGAGGATGTCGACCAGATTGTGCGGGCTCGCTTCGCAGGTGCAGATGAGCTCGCCGCCGGAAAGCTCAACCGAAAGCACATGCTCGAGGGCGCGCAGTCGCTCGACCGTGGCGAGCTCGACGGCGCCGACCTCGACGGTCACGCGCTCACCCATCTGAATCATGCGCTTGAGCTCGTCGTTGGTGCCCTGCGCCAGCACGCGCCCGCCGTCCATGATCATGATGCGGCTGCAGATCTGCTCGACTTCCTCCATGTAATGGCTGGTATACACCACCGTGGCGCCTTCGTCGCGCAGGCGGCAGATGCCCTCCAGGATGGCATTGCGGCTCTGCGGGTCGACGGCCACCGTGGGTTCGTCGAAGAAGATGAGCTCGGGCTTGTGCGCGATGCCGCAAGCGATGTTGAGGCGACGCGCCAGGCCGCCCGAGAGCTTGCCGGGGCGAAACTTGGCAAAGTCGCCCAGGCCGACAAAGTCGATGGCCTCGTCGACCAGCGCGCGACGGCGCTTGCGGTCGTTGACGTAAAGGCTGCAGAAATAGTCGATGTTCTCGCGTACCGTGAGCTCGTCGAACACCGCCACCTGCTGCGGCACCACGCCGATGCGGCGCTTGAGGTCGTAGCGGGCGGGCGTCATGGGCTCGCCGAACAACTCGATGGTGCCTTTGTCGTAGGCGAGCAGCTGCAGAATGCAGTTGATGGACGTAGTCTTGCCCGAGCCGTTGGGGCCCAGCAGGCCAAGGATCTCGCCGGGGGCGATGCTCAGGTTAAAGTGGTCGAGCGCGATAAGATCGTCGTAGCGCTTGACGAGGTTTTCGGCGTGGACGATGTCTGTCATGAGGTGGCCCTTCTGTTGATTTCGGCCCGGAACGATTGCATCATCGCAGGAGCCGCCGGCGCGCACCAGTGAGCTTTGTCACGAGTGCGGCGGGGGCGGGCGGGAGGAATGTCACGGTTGCGGCACCTGAGCAATCGTCGCGCGCACCATCGCGTACAATACCCGTATGAACAGGCTATTCGACAAATCGATCGTGCTGGCGTGCTGTATCGCGGCCGCTCTGGGCCTTGCTGTGGATGCTTGCTTGGTCGCGGCGTTTTGTCTTGGCGTCGTAGTCGCCTCGCTTACGGAAATTGCGCAAGGCGAACGTGCCCGCCGCGCCGGTGAGGCCGCGAGCTACGCTTACATTATGGTGACCGTCTTTGTACCGCCGTTTGTGCCGTTTGCGCCCCTCGCCCTCTATGACATCGCGCGATACGTGCGCCGTGAGCACGCCTGGGTCGCGCTGGGCGCCGGCGCCATCTTTGTCTGCGCACTCGTCGCATATGCCCACGCCGGCGCGCTTCCCACCCGTGCGCTGCTGTTGACCGCCATCCTTTCAGTCGCCGCCACCTTGCTGTCTCTGCGCACCGCTCAGCTGGAGCGCGAGCAGGAGCGCATGCGTCGCACCCGCGACGAGCTGCAGGAGCGAGCCCTCGCGCTCGAGGCGCGCAACCGCGACCTTGCCGACCGCCAGGACTATGAGGTCGAGCTCGCAACGCTCGCCGAGCGCGCCCGCATCGCACGCGAGATCCACGATAACGTGGGACACCAGCTCACGCGCGCCTCGCTGCAAACCGAGGCCCTACGCGTGGTCCACGCCAACGAGCCCGGCGTCGCCGCCGACTTCGCTGACGTCAAGCGCACCGTGGACGAAGCGCTTCAGCTCGTGCGCTCGAGCGTCCACGCGCTCAACGACAACGCGGCGAATCTCTCCGTACAGCTCGAGCGCATCGTGGAGGGCGCGCGCTCAGATGGCGGGCCGCAGATTGAACTTGAGGTTTTGGCCGAGCATGCGCCCGCAAATGTCGCCAACTGCTTTACGGCGGTCCTGCGCGAGGCGCTCTCCAACACCATGCGCCACGCTTGCGCCCAGACCGTCACCGTACGATGCATGGAGCATCCGTCGTTTTACCAGCTCATCGTTACCGACGATGGCGCGGGCGGGGTCCAAGCAAGCAGCCGCGGCACCGCAGAGGGCATGGGGCTCGGCTCCATGCGCGAGCGCGTCGAGGCGCTTGGCGGCACCTTCACCGCCGGCCCGCGCGCCGGCGCCGGCGGCTGGCGTGTGTTTGCCACCGTTCCCAAACAGCAAGGAGATGAGGGCCGATGAGGCTCATCGTTGTCGACGACGACCGCTTGGTGGTCGATTCGCTCAAGATAATCCTGGGCGCCCAGCCGCAGATCGAGGTGGTGGGTACCGGCGCCGACGGCAACGACGCAGTGGCTCTTTATGCCGAACACGCACCCGATATCGCGCTGCTCGACATTCAGATGCCGGGGCGCGACGGGCTTTCGGCGGCCCGCGAGATCCTTGAGCGCGACCCCGCGGCGCGCGTGGTGTTTCTGACGACATTCTCGGATGACGAGTACATTGTGTCGGCGCTCAAACTGGGTGCCCGCGGCTACCTGATCAAAACCGATGTCGCTGCCATCCCGCCGGCGTTGGCCCAGGTCATGGACGGTAAACGCGTGCTCGAGGGTAAGGCGATCGAGGATATCAACTTTGATGGGGCGGGCGTCGAGGTGGGCACGACCCGCCGGCCCGCGGCCTTCGTCAGCCTGACCGACCGCGAGTTCGAGGTCGCCGAGCTCATTGCCCGCGGCCTCGATAACAAGGAGATTGCCGCCACCGCCTATATGGGCGAAGGCACCGTGCGAAACCACATCAGCTCAATCCTGGCAAAAATGGGCCTGCGCAACCGCACGCAGATCGCCATCGCCTACCTGCGAGGGTAGTTGCCCGAAGACCGACCGCCCCGACATAACAAAATGTCTGCTACCGGTTTAATGCCATTTCAAAACTATGCCGGTTTACGGGGCCAAACTCAGGACCCCCATCCATACCCGCGTTTTTTGTAAAATGACGGCTCGTCTACCTGCGGTTTTATTTTCACGAATATCAGCATGGTTGGGGACTCGTGACTCAGCCCCGTAAACCGGCCTAGTTTTGTCCGAGCGGCCACGTCAAGTGTCTCCGCAAGCCGCTTCAAGCCAAAAATGATCCGTTTTCCTCCGTCCCCAAGGGATCAGCCGGAACCGCTCCACGAAATCGGCCCATCTACTACGTTTAACTCGATACCCCTGACCATACCTTCGTTTTGAGCAAAACCGCAGGCGTTCTACCTGCGGTTTTGTTTTCGCGTTTTTTGACATGGTTGGGGGTAAGGGACTAAACGTAGTAGATGGGCCGGTTTCGTGGCGAGCCCTCCTCGCCTACGCACAAAAGCGCCGCCACGGAGGAGGGAGATGCCTCCGTGGCGGCTGGGGGTGGGGGGTGGGGCTATGTTCTGGCTCCCCGCCGGCCGCCCGGGGCCTTTTGGCCCCGGGCGCCGCCAGCGTGCCTAGCGTTTACGGATACCCCAGACCAGGGCTCCGACGCCGGCTATGGCGATAACAAATGCCATGAGCAGTGCGGCGGTCTGCTGGTCACCCGTGGTGGGCAGGAAACCCTTGACCGTCTTGACGATGTTCGTCACGGTCTTGGGCGTGCCGGGATCGGGCGTCGGCACGGGCGTCTCGGGCTTCTTGTACGTGTTGTTGAACACGATGCCCTCGACGCTCTTGTCGCCCTTGGTAAAGGCGACATTCGCCTTGAGGTTGCCCTCGCCGTCATCGGCCACGTTGACGGTCGCGGTAAAGACGGACTTGTCATAGGTCATACCGGCCTCGTCGCCCTTGACCTCGCTGATGGTGTAGACGTACGTACCGGGCTCGTCGTACTCGAACTTGTCGAAGTTGATCTTGCCGTCGGCATCGTTGGTGACCGTAGACTCGATGTCCTCGCCAACGAGCTTAAAGCTAAACTCGTCCTTCTTGAGCTCGCGTCCCTCGAGCACCTTGATGGCACCGATGGAGACCTGCGTGGGCATGGCATGATACTTGTTGGTAAAGCCAGCCGACTCAGTAGTTCCCTCGAGCTTGTGCGTCGCGGTCAGCGTGCCGTCGCCGTTGTCGGAGACGGTGGTCACGACGGTGTAGGTCGTGCCGTCATAGGTGACGCCCTTGTACAGGCCGAGCGCGTTGGGGCAAGCCTCGCGCAGCATGTACGTGTGCGCGCCAGGTGCCTCGTAGCGGATCGGGCTCAGCGCGACGGTGCCATTGGCGTCGTTGGTGCCGGTCGCGACAACCACGCCGTCCTCGAGCAGCTCAAACGTGAACTCGCCTGCTGCAAGGTCGCGTCCGGTCAGACGCTTGACCGTCTTGACCTGATCGGTCACCACAGAATCGGTAGGCGTCACGCTGTAGGTGTTGGTGAACGTGAAGGCAGCGCCGTCGTCACCCTCGCGCACGACCTTCAGATGTCCGGCACCGTCGTCAGTCACGGTGTAGGAAACCTTACGCGTGGCGTTGGCGTCGTTGGTCACGCCAGGGGCGCTACCGGACTCGGTCACCGTGTAGGTAAAGGTGTGCGAACGCGGGGCAATGGGGGCTGCGGGCTCGGACTCGCTGCCGGACTCGTCGGCATTGGCATCAGCGTCGACGTCGGCCTCTTCAGCCTCTGCCTCGTCGGCCTCGGCTTCGTCAGCTTCGTCTGCCTCGGCCTTATCGGTCGCATCATCCGTCACGCCCAAGGCGCGGTTGAGGTCCTCGAGCGTAAAGTGGATCTTGCCAAAGTCCACGTTGCCGGCCGCGTCGTTGGTTGCGGTCGTGCGCTCGGGCATCGGGGCGCCCGCCTCATCGGCGGTCACGGTAAAGGTGAACTTACCCGTGATATCGGCCGGGGTCAGGCCCTCGGCAGCTTGGAGCTTCTTGGCGCCGGCGAGCGCGGCGTCAACGGCATCGGCGCCATAGACGTTCTCGAACACGGGCTCGGTGCCACCGTAGTCAGGCTTCGCCGTCAGAGTGCCGTCGCCGTTGTCGACGACGATGACCTTAAAGCTAAAGCTCGACTTCGCGGCAGTAATACCCTTTGCTGCGAGCGGGGACGTGTACTCAAACGCCGTGTAGTTGATAGTCCACGCAAGCTTGGCATCCGTGTCGGTACGGATGGCGCGTCCGGCGCTCACCAAATCGGCGAGCATCTCAGTCGTGTAATGCAGCGTGCCAAAGCTCACCTGGCCGTTGATGTTGGTCGCCACAGTGCCGTCAATGGCTTCCGTCTCGCCCGCATAGGCGATGCCAAAGTAGAACTCGCCGTTGGCCAGCGGACGACCGGTCAGGGTCTTGGTGGCGACAATCTGCGCAAGCTCGCCGCCCGGGTTATCGGTCGATGCGTGGTAGCTGTTGGCGAACGGGACCACGGCGCTCTCGACCTTGTTCTCGCCGCTCTTGTGGACCGTCGCATGCGTGCCCTCGGGTCCGCCGGAAACGATCGTCGTGGCGGTGAGCGTGCCGGCACCATCGTCGGCGATAGCGATCGTCACGGTGCGTACGGCCTCGTCGTAGGTGTAACCGGGCTGGCCATCGTTCTTCTCGGCAACGGTGTATGTAAAGGTCTTGCCCGCGTCAGCCTGCGTAAACTTGACCTCATGGCCAGCCAGGATGTCGATCAGACCAACCGTTGCCTCTGCCGTTGCAGGGGACTTGTACACGTTGGCACCCTCGTGCAGGCCGAGCGCGATGGCCGAAGCCTCGTCGGCGGGCGTCACGGTAAAGGTGAACTGACCCTCGGTCATGGGACGTCCGGAGAGGGTCTTGCTGAGCTTAAGGCCGCCGGCCGCGGCGTAATCGAGCTCAGAGCGGTACGTGTTGGTGAAGCGGCCGCTTTCCTTCTTGGTGACGTTGGCGGTCAGGGTGCCGTCGCCGTTCTCGGTCACGGTCACTTCGGCGGTTGCGACATGCGCGTCATACGTCATACCGGCCGCGCTGCCCGCGTTCTCGCGGATCTCGTACTTGTAGGTTCCGGCAGCCGTGTAGTGGATCTTGCCGAACTTGATGGCGGCGATGCCATCCTCCGCGTCCTTCTTGCTCACGGTTACGGTTGCCGGGTCGGGCAGTGGGGTGCCCTCGGGGGCCGTGATGGTAAAGCTGAACTTGTCTGCATCCGTCCAGTCGCGACCGTCGATGGCCTTGCTCAGACCAAAGTCGAGCTCTGTGTCGAGCGGGGTCACGCTGTAAGCGTTCTCGAAAGTTGCAGCCTTGACGTCGTCCTTCAGGACATGCTCGGCCTTGAGAGTGCCGTCGCCGTTATCGGTGATGGTGGTCTCGATGCCGTACTCGGCATCGCTGTAGGTGATACCGCCGGCGTTGCCCTTGACCTCGCGCAGCGTGTAGGGGTGCGTCCCGGCCTTGGTGTACTTCACGGCGCTCATCGTGATCTTGCCATCGGCGGCGTTCTTGCCGGTGGCGACGACCTTGGCGTCCTCGCCCTCGCCCTCGACGAGCTCAAAGGAGAACTCGCCGGCAGCAAGCTCGCGCCCGGTCAGAACCTTGGTCGCGGTGATCTGGTCGGTGACGCTTTTCTCGACGGGCGTCACGCTATAGGTATTGGTGAACGTAAAGGCTACGTTGCCATCCGGCTTGCGGGACACCCTCAGATTACCCTCGCCATCATCGGTCACGGTGAAAGAAACCGTACGCGAAGGCTTGGCGTCGTTGGTCACGCCAGCGACCTCACCGGACTCGGTCACGGTGTAGGTAAAGGCGTGCTCGCGCTTCTCGGGCTTCTCGCCCAGAGCCTTGTTAAGGTCGTCGAGCGTAAAGGTGATCTTGCCAAAGTCGACCTTGCCCTTGGCATCATTGGTCACGCTCGCGTTCGCGGGCATGGGTGCGCCCTCTTCACCGGTCACGGTAAAGGTGAACTTGCCGGCAATGTCAGCCGGGGTCAAGCCATCAGGAACCTGCAGATTCTTCTTGCCCACAAGCGATGCCTCGACAGGCGCGGCAGTGTAGGTGTTCACAAACTCGTTGCCGGCATCGCCGTAGACAGCCGTCGCCGTCAGGGTACCATCGCCGTTGTCGACAACGGTTACACATGCGTCAATTGCCGACACGGTGGCGTTCACGCCCGCAGGCAGCTTTCCGGTCTGCTCGGCAGCAATGTAGCGAATGGTCCACGTGGGCTTGTCGGAGCTAGCATCAACCGACGCCTTGCCCTCCTCGACCAGCTTGGCAAGCGACTCGGTCGTGTACGTCAGCGGCCCGAACTCAACCTTGCCACCCTTGTTGGTTGCATCCAGCAGCACCTCGTCGTGCCCCGCATAGCTCAGCGCAAACTTAAATTCGTCATCGGCCATCGGGCGCCCCGTGAGCGTCTTGGTTGCCTCAAGAGTCAGCGGGGTTTCCGTCTTGGCGCTATAGGTGTTCTTGAACTCGGTCTTGCCCGAGATCTTTTCAACGTCAGCCTTAAGCCCACCCGTGGCCTTAACCGCCACGGTCACCTTGAACGTGGCAACGTTCTCGCTGTAGGTGATGCCACCGACGCCGCCCTTGACCTCGCGGACCTCATAGGTGTACTCGCCCGGCTTGTTGCAGGTGATCTCGCCGAAGTCGATAGCTGCCTTGCCATTGTCGTCCAGGTCGTCATTGGTCACGGTCGCGGTCGCGTGTGCGGGCATCGGGGCGTCATTCTCGGACGTTGCGGAGAGTTCAAACTTAAACTCGTCCGCATCCGTCCAATCGCGGCCCTCGAGCACCTTGGTCAGGCCAAAGCTGTCCTTGGTATCCACCGTTGTCGGCATCACGTTAAAGCTGATCTTGCCGTTGTTGCCCAGGTAGGAATTGACATGCGTCGCGGTCGCCTTGGCGGACACGTTGTTCCACTTGGGGTTAAGAACGTCGGTCGCGGTACCAGTGTTGTTGCCGCCCACACTCTCCTTGGTGGTGTGGAGCTCGTCGATAAAGGCTAGGCGCGCGGTTCCCACGCTAAACGAAAGGCTGCCGTCCTCGTCAGCAACAATAGCGCCGTCAAACTTCGCAGCGTCGCCGCCGATAAACTCGATGACGGCAGAGGCGGGCTTGGCCTCATCGTTTTCGCCCTGCTCCTCAAACTCATCCTTGTAGTAATAGGTGCCGGTATCTGCCAGCGAATTCTTTGCAGGCTGCGTGCAGTCCTTGTCCGTGTAAATTGGGGTCTGTTTCTGGAAGTAGTAGTAGCGGTTGGTGTCGGCCGGCTCAAAGGTCGCAACCGTATTACCCAACGCGCCGGTCTCCCACTTGTTCGCGTAGAAGTTCACGGTCTTGGTGCCATCGTCGGCAACGGTCGTATTCTTTTCGATGTAAGCCTTGAGCCCCGTGACCTCCTCAGGCGTAAATAGGTTGTCGAGCGCAACACTCTTCACGCTCGAGGCATACTTCACCTGAATGGGCTTAACGTTGTCGACCGAAAGCTTGCCATCTACGGTCTTAAAGTGACTCAGCGGAATCAACGACGCAGGAATATTGACCGTTACGATATCGCCCTTCTGGGGATTGTCATCGCCGGCGCGCTGCACGGTGATGAGCAGGTCTTTTGCCTTGCCGGTGAACTCGTAGGTGTCGGTATTGGTTTCTTTGTTGACCGTCTTGCTCGCCTTGGTAAACGGCGTGCCGTTAATGACGACTTCGGTAAATCCATCAACCTGCATAAAGTCGCCCAGCTCGTCGGTAAACGTGATGTAGCCGGACTTGGTCTCGTCGTAGCCCTTATGGATTTCGGTCGGATAAGGCGCCTCCGATGTGATGGCCTGCGAGATGTCGTCGAAGACCTTCTTGAGCTCTTCGGCATTGGTCGCCGACTTGTAGTAGTCGGAGTTTTCCGCACGCGTTCCGTGAGAATTCCATTTCGTGGCATTGGGGTAGTTGCTCGAAACGGCCTGCATGAACTTGTTCTCTTGGCTTGTCTTCGAATCCTGGACGCTGGCTTTGGGATCCGCGCCATCAAAGATGCCGATAGTATAAACGGTAGCCTTGCTGTCCTTCATGCTCTTGGCGGCCGTTACGGCAGCGTTAGCGACCGAAGAATCAAACTCGCTGTAGCTCGTTGGCGTGCCGTCGGTAAAGAACACAACGATCTTTTTAGCGTCTGCGCGGCCAGAAGTGATGCCCTCTGCCAGCTGCAGGCCAATGTCGGCACGCGTGGCGCCAGCAGGTTCAATCTCGGCAATCCTATCCTTAAGAGCTTTCACGTTGCCGCCGGAGCAATCGGTCAGGTCTTTCATAACCTGTGTGTAATTGTAGGTGTATCTTCCGTCAGGATACGTCTCGTTGCCGATATCGTTGGACTTCTTGCCCGCAAACTTAACGATTGCAACCTTATGCTGCCTATCCACGCCCTCGATGCTCTCGTTTTGTTTGGCAATGGTGTCGATGAAGCTGCTGGCAGCGCTCTCCAGTGCATCGATACGCTTGGTGGAATCTCCACCGCCCATCTCACCATCCATCGAGCCAGAGGCGTCCAGCACCATCACGATGTCGAGCGGCGTAGTAACCGTCACGGTTGAATTGGACGTCGAGGACATGGCCGAAAGCGTAGTCAGAAAATCCGACTCTTCGTTTTCCTCGGTTGCCTTGACCGTCTTGTCGGTCCAGATTCGGCCGACGTGTTGGGTCGATACTTTATTGCCGCTATGGCCAGCCGCCCAGATTTCCCAGCGGCCGCTGGTATCGGGATCGACGACCTTTCCGGTCATTGTCGGTCCATCCATTCCGGTGCTGGACCTGGCGTTGGCCTCGGGCAGCATGGCAAATGCCGCAGCCGGCAATACCAGCACTATGGCCAGCATCACCGCCAAGAGACCCCTCGTGTACTTACCCATCGCGTCTCCCTTCTCGCAGACTCAGGCCTTGCATCAGCCTCAAGTTACGGAATGAGACACAATTTGAGCAGGTGACACACGTTCCAGATTCGGTTTTGAGCGTGAGACAAATGTCTCACCATAGTTGAGACACGAGCGTTTTCGCAGGAAAACGGGTGCGACTCAAGATGGACGGGGCAAAAGAACCCGTTTTCCTCCGTCCCCGGGGGATCAATTGGTGGTGCTCGCCACGAAACTGGCCTATCTACTATGTTTAACCCGATGCCCCTGACCACAACCGCGTTTCATGAAAAACCGCAGGCGTTCTACCTGCGGTTTCGTTTTCGCGCTTTTTGGCATGGTTGAGGGTAGCGGCTTAAACGTAGTAGATGGGCCCATTTCGTGGCAGACGGGTCGCGCGGCAGCCCTCGCAAGGCCAAAATGATCCGTTTTCCTTCGTCCGCGGGAGATCAAGCGCTGTTACTGATATGGTGGCATTTCAAAACTATGCCAGATTACGGAGCTAAAGTCGGGGCCCTCATCCATACCCTCTATTTTTGAAAAAAGCGAGCTGTCTACCTGCGGTTTTGTTTTTGCGATTTTCGGTATGGTCGGAAGTTCGCTATCCAGCCCCGTAATCCGGCATAGTTTTGTTCGCGGAGGCTTAGCCGCACGTTCACGCGCGGGGCCGGTAGGGCATTTTTGCCCCACCGGCCCCTATTCCAGCGCTACTCCGGCTTGGTTTCTACCGTGGGAGTCTTGTTCGCCGCGACTGGAGTGCGCGCGGTGTCCATAGTCAGGCAGTGCTTGGGGCAGCTCTCGATGCACTCGCCGCACACCACGCAAGCGTACGGATCGATCGACCAGGTACCACCCTTGCGATCGACCGCAAGCGCGCCCGCCGGGCAGCGACGCGCGCACATACCGCAGCAGATGCACACGTCCATATCGTTGATGATATGCCCGCGCAGGCGCTCGGGCACCGTCAGCTCCTCCTGCGGATAGCACACCGTGACCGGTTGCTTGACCATAGAGCCCAAGGCCGTCTTGGCAAATGTCAGCAAACTCATGCCGAGCCTACCTTTCCGTGCAACTAATGCAGGGGTCGATGGTCAGGATAATCATGGGCACGTTGGCAATGAGCACGCCCTGCAGTGCATGCGTCAGGCCCGCCAGGTTTTGCGACGTCGGCGTGCGCACACGGAAACGGTCCAAATTCTTGGTGCCGTTACCGCGCACATAGTAGTACGCCTCGCCGCGCGGTTGCTCAATCACAACCTCGCCGCGCGCGCCATCGGCTGGCGTAAGCTTGGTACGCCCGCCGATGCCGTCGTGCGGAATCTTGCCCACAAGCTCCTTAATGATGTCCATGGCCTGCGTGACCTCGGCACAGCGCACCTGGCAGCGGGCATAGCAGTCGCCATCGGTGGCAACGATGGGCTCAAACGCAGCCAGGTCCGCATAGGCACCGTCGCCAAACATGCGCACGTCGTAGTCCACGCCCGAGGCGCGCCCAAACGGACCGACCATCGAAAGCTCCAGCGCGTCTTTCTTGCTGATCACGCCCACGCCATGCAGGCGCTCGCCGCAGCTGTTGTCGTCCAAAAACGTATGCACCAGGGCCTCGTAGTCGGGGCGCATGGCATCGAGCGTCTGGACAATGCCCGCCAGCTCGGAGTCCTCGATATCGTGCTTAAGGCCGCCGATCTCGTTAATCGACAGAATCACGCGACCGCCACACGTGCTCTCAAAGATCTTGAGAATCTGCTCGCGCAGGGTCCACGAACGATAGAACAGCGCCTCGAAGCCAAAGGCATCGGCGAGCAGGCCCAGCCACAGCAGGTGCGAGTGAATGCGCGAAAGCTCGTGCAAAATGGTGCGAATATACCGCACGCGGCCAGGCACCTCGATATCGAGCATGCGCTCGCAGGCGCTGGCATAGCCGCAGCTGTGACCCACGGCGCAAATGCCGCAGATGCGCTCGGCGATGTAGCCAAACTGGTGCATGTCACGCTTTTCGGTGAGCTTCTCGAGTCCGCGGTGCACAAAGCCGATCTGCGGAATTGCCTCGATAACGCGGTCGTCCTCGAGCACCAGGTCCAGGTGAAGCGGCTCGGGCAGCACCGGGTGCTGCGGGCCAAACGGAATAACGGAGCGATGCGCCATGGACCTTACGCCTCCTTTTTTTGCTTATCGCGGGCGGCTTTGGCGGCAAGCGCCGCGCGAACCTTGGCCGCTTTCTCGGGATCCATGGCGGCGAGCTTTGCCTCCATCTCGGCAGCCTTGAGCGCGGCCTTGGCGGCAGCCTCGTCATGCTGAGCATCGGAGCCGGCAGCCGCAGCGGGCTGAGCGACGGCAGCGCCCGCAGCATTGCCAGCGCCCTCCCCCGCAGCGGCCGCGGCAGCGGCGGCCTTCTCGGCCGCGGCCTTGCGCGCCTTGGCCTCGGCGGCGGCACGGACCTTCATGGCCTTCTCGCGCGCAGCCTTAACCTCGGGCGTGATGACGCTCATGGGCTCGGCAGTCGAGACCTGGTAGAAAAAGCCCTTAAAGTCAATCTGCATGTCGGTAATGGCAAGCCCAAACAGGTCGTGTGCCTCATTTTCAAACGGGAACACCGCAGGGTAGTACGAGCTGATGGACGGAATCTCCTGGTACTGGTCGATGCCCTCGACTACCAGGTTCTCAATCGCATAACTGCCGTCCTGCGCGATCTGCTCCTGGACAGCGCGAACGTTAATGAACGTATAGACCAAGCGATACGTGCCGTCATCCACACAGCGCTCGGCGTGCATCTGTACAAAGCGAGCACCGGAACCCTTGAGCGCCTGGACATGCGACAGCAGCGCATCGAGCTCGACGGTGGTATAGATTGCCTTTTGCATTACTCGGCCCCCCTTGCAGCGGCGGACGCGGTGGGCGTCCCAGCAGGTGCGTCGCCAGCGGCGGGCGCGTCGCCGGCCTCAGCCGCGGCCACAAATCCGTCCTCGCCCAGCTCAACGCCGCCATCCCAGGTAGCAGCACCGCCCACGGTAAGCGGGTCGCCGCCGGCGCGCATCACGGCCTCCTTCTGGTCCAGGATGCCGCATGCCTCCACGATGGCGTCGATCACCGTCTCGGGACGAATGGCGCATCCTGGCGCGTACACATCCACGGGAATCGCGCGGTCCACGCCACCGATCACGTTGTACGCATCGCGGAACACGCCGCCCGAGCACGCGCAGATGCCGCACGCCACCACGCACTTGGGCTCGAGCATCTGGTTGTAGATCTGGCGCACGACGGGCAAGTTCTGGGCGTTGACCGACCCCGTCACCAAAAAGATGTCCGCATGTTTGGGGTTGCCGGTGTTGACCACGCCAAAGCGCTCCGCATCGAACAGCGGCGTGAGCGAGGCCAGCACCTCGATATCGCATCCGTTGCAGCTCGAGCCGTCGTAATGAATAACCCACGGCGAGCGCGACATTTTATGATCCATGGATGCCGCCTCCTAAATAAACACGTCGACGAGGATGGGCATAAGGTTGAGCAGGCCAAACACCAGCGCCACACCCCAGCCGAGCTTAAAGCAGCTGCGCCAGGTGCTACGGGCGAAGGTGTTATCGATCAGTACCTCGACAAAATACGTCATGACCATAACGACCAGGGCGACCACCCAGCTCACCGGGTTGTCCCAAACAAAGAACATGCCCACCCACATCAAAAACAGCACGGTCTCGCACCAGTGCATAAGGGTCATCTTGGCCAGCGTGCCGCCGCTCATCTCGGTGGCGACGCCCTGGACGATCTCCTGATGCGCGTGATGCGAGTACGAAAGGTCAAACGGCGACTTGCGCAGTTTGATGGTAAGCACCGCGAGCAGCGCGAGGAAAATGGGCGCGCTGTACACGATGATGGGGGCCGACTGCCCCGTCACGGCGATGGAATCGAAGCTGTCGGTGGCAAGGTACAGGCCCACACTCATCAGCAAAACGGCGGGCTCGTAACTCATGACCTGCAGCAGCTCGCGGTCGGCTCCGACCTGGGCAAACGGGCTTTGCGTCGAGGCGGACGCCAGCACCACAAAGATCGCAGCGAGGGTAACCATAAAGGCGCATAACAGTGTGTTGGAACCCGACACAAAGATGCCGCCGCCCACCACGGTAAAGATGAGCGCGCACGCCATGTAGGTATCGTCCACGGTGTTTACGCTGGCAGGGGCTTTGCGCAGGAGCTTGGCTACATCGTAGAACGGTTGCAGCAGACGCGGTCCCACGCGGCCCTGCATGCGGGCGGACAGCTTGCGGTCGATGCCGTCGATCAGGCCACCAACCAAAGGCGCCAGCAGGGCAAACGCCACGGTGCCTATAAAGATGCCCACGACGCCCGAGCCTTCGAAATACTTGCCGCGCAGCACCGAGGGCTCGCCCATGGCGAGCGTATCGGGACCAATCCATACGCAGCATAGCAGCGCGAACAGGATGATGCTGCAGCACACGATGCTGCCCGCGGGGCCAATGCGCTTCTCGCCAAGGGCATCCTCCAGGTACCAATTGCGCTTTTCGGCCTTCACCTCGTGTCCCATCGAGCCGCGGAAATGACGGTAATTGTCGGTTCCCACACCCGAAAGATATACGTTTACGTGCGGTTTGTCGCTCACGCGGAATGAAGTCAGCAGCACCACGGCGATAAAAGCCACGATAACCACCATTAGATACATGGCATCCTTGCCAATAACATACGGCACGCGGCCAAACACCATGGCCAAGTAAGGCGACACCAGACCGCTCGAGATAATCGGGAACGCTACACAGCACAGAATCAGCAGCGCGGCGATAGCGTTGAGCGCTATCCATTCGGTCTTATGGACATTGCCCTCCACGTTTTCGGCCGTAGAATCCACGCCCGAGAGCTTGGCGAGCCACTTGCCCCAGAAGAAGAACGTCGCGGCCGAGCCAAAGGCCAGCACCATGATCATGAGCACATTGCCGGTCTGCGCAAACGCAACCAGGGCGCCCCACTTAGACACGAGCATGCCAAACGGCGCCACGAACATGCCCATGATGCCCAGCATCATCAGGCGCGTCAGGTGCGGCATGCGACTGAACATGCCGTCCATGTCCTCGATATTGCGGCTGCCGATATGATGCTCGGCCGTGCCCACGCACAGGAACAGCAGCGACTTTGCCACCGTATGGAACAAGATCAAGAAGATGGCGGCCCACACGGCCTCGGGCGCGCCGACACCCAGGCAGGCACTGATGAGGCCCAGGTTGGAAATGGTGGAGTACGCGAGCACACGCTTGGCATTGCTCTGCGAGACGGCCATGAGGGCGGCGAGCAAAAACGTGATGGCGCCCACGCTCGTGACCATAAAGCCGGTCACGGGATAGGTGGCGTACAGCGGGCTCAGCTTGACCATCAAAAACACGCCGGCCTTGACCATGGTGGACGAGTGCAGCAGGGCGCTCGTGGGCGTGGGGGCGACCATGGCGCCGAGCAGCCAGGTGTGGAACGGCATCTGTGCGGCCTTGGTAAGCGCGGCGATCGACAGCAAGACGATCGGCAGCACCAGCAGCGCGGATTGCGCGGTTCCGGCGCCGGAAAGCTCGATCATGCCCGAGATGGTCAGCGGTACGCCGTTGACGTGCAGGAACATAAGGCCCGCCAAAAACGCGATGCCGCCCAGCATGTTGAGGATGATCTGGGTAAAGGCGTTTTTGATGGCCTCGGGCGTGCGCGTATAGCCAATCATAAGAAACGAGCACACGGTGGTGATTTCCCAGCCGCAGAACAGCCACTCCAGGTTGTCGCTCGTCACGATGACGAACATGGCCGAAAGGAACAGGAACATAAGCGCCAGGAACTGCGGGCGTCGGTCGGGCGCGGTCTGCCCACGCAGCGCGGCCTCGTGCTCATCGTGCGCCTGGAAGTCCTTCATGTAGCCCAGGGCATACACGCAGATCAGGCTGCCGACAATGCCAACGGCGAGCACCATGATCACGCTCATATAGTCCAGGTAGAGCGGCGTGGCGGTGACGACCTCGGCCGTGGGCAGCGTCATGGCAGCGAAGGCAACCGAACCCACCAGCTGCACCACGCCGAGCACACCGGTAAGCGCGTTCCTATATTTGAACGCGTTGTACAGGATGACGGCGCACAGAATTACGTCGATGACGGAGCTGATGATCGAGAGCACATGCGAGGTGCCGGGGGCAACCTCAAAGCCCTGCGGACCCATGCCAAAAAATAAGACGGCAACTACAACGGTCACCGCCATAATAATGCCGGAGCCTACAAGCCCTACCGCATCGCGGGCTCGGTCACTGCGCGCGAGCAGCATGCCCATCGCCGGTACCAGCGGAAACAGGGTAAGGAAATACAGTAGCGTCATACCATCACTCCCCCATGCAAAAACGCTGCAATTATTTAACGTTATAGCTCAAATTGGGAGTTCGGGCGGCAGGTTTTCGGTCAACTGGGGAGTTTTAGGCGTATGGGGTAAGGACATGTCCGCTTTGGAGTAGAGAGGCAACGCTCCCCCTCTCGTAGCGGCGGGCGCACGGGCCACTGCGCGCGGTTTATTGACCACTTTGAAGGATGTCCCGATAGACTCGCGGCGGTCCAAAAAGTTGGCGCGGCAAGAAAAATGCGCCCCTGCGGACGCACCATCCCGTTCGCTATTCCGCCTTTTTAACGCGCGGTTTACGACCCCGCGGCTTATCGACCAAGGCGGCCTCGCCACCGTCGCGATACTGTCGGCACCAAGCTTTAACCGAAGACTCGCTGGGGATCTTGTGCTTTACCATGACCTCACGCACCGTCAGACCATGTTCCAAGCGGTCCTTAACCACGGCAAGCTTAACGTCAAACGAATATGTGTGGTGATGAGAGCCCGCATTGAGAACGGCGTCGGCGCCGCCCACGGCATACGCACGGGCCCACTGACGGGCTGTGGCCTGGGGGATGCCAAGCTCTGCGGCGAGCGCGCGATGGCCGACCCCTTCTTGGAGGATCTCGACAGCGCGCTGCCTAATCTCGGGCGCATGCGTGCGAGTCCTTGTTGTTTCTGACATACCTGCCACTTCTACTTCTTAGCCTTAAACGTTAAATTGCTTTCTTACGTGCAAGTTAGATAGTAGCATTTTACTGTTTGCTCAAAGCAGTTAATTAAAATAGACGCGGCGCTATCTGGGAATTTGACACCAATTTACGACATTTCTTTATTGATTATTTACGCTGGTAACTAGCTCACAGCTAATCGTCATTCGCTTGCCAGCAAAATTGGCATCTCTTTATATCCTTTGGAATAGAGGATATGATTATTAACCCCTCCTCCAATAATTTTGAGCAGCCTGCAAGGCAGTAGACGCCTCACTCCCCATGATTAGCGCGCATTGCCGTCCACCGGGGCAAAACAAAAAGGGCGGGACCTGCTGCGCTTGCAGGCCCCGCCCCGATTGACACCCGATGGGACGCGGCCGGGCGAGACAGATCCGTGCTACCGCCCCACCTGGCCGCGATGTTCAACTACAGCTCGTTGGCCGCGTGATATGCCGTGCGAATGGCGTTCGCAATGTCGGCGGTGCGCTCGCCCGAGCAGTCGCCCACACAGGTCACGGGCACCGTAACGCCATCCAAGTCAAACGCGTTGGCCTTGGAACCGACGGCCATCACCACGTAATCGCAGGCGATCTTCACCGGCTCCTCGGCGCCGTCATCGGCAGTGCGAATGGCCTCCACGCCCTCGTCGGTAATGGCGGTCAGACGGGTCTTAACATGCTGCTCCACGTTGTGCTCTGCAAAGTCGCTCATAATCAGCGGCAGAATGGTCTCGGACTCGCCCGCGGCAATCTTGTCGAGCATCTCCACGATCGCCACTTCGCAGCCGTGCTGCAGCAGGTACTCGGCAGTCTCGGTGCCCACCAGGCCACCGCCAATGACGGCGACGCGGCCCGCAAGCTCCACTTTGCCGGCCAGCACGTCCCAGCTCGAGACGACCTTCTTAGAATCGGCACCCGGAACGGGGATGACCACGTCGTGCGCTCCCACAGCCACAATCGCGGCGTCGGCGGCGTTGAGGTCCTCAGTGGTAGCGACGTGGTTGAGCTCAACCTTCACGCCCAGGCCGGGCAGAATCTTCTCGTAATACTCGACCGAGCGCATGATTTCGTCCTTGCGCGGAGGCGCGGCCGCCAGCACAATCTGGCCGCCCAGGTGATCGCTCGCCTCGTAGACGGTCACGTCGTAGCCGCGCTTGGCCGCCACGCGCGCGGCCTCCAGACCGGCAATACCGCCGCCCACAACGGCGATCTTCTTGTCGCCCACGCCCGGCTTAATGGCGATGGTGGCCTCGTCGCCGTTCTCGGCATTGAGCACACACGAGATGTACTTGCGGTTTTGAATCGCATCGACGCAGCCCTTGTTGCAGTTGAGGCACTCGCGGATGGGCTCGCCCGTGGCGGCCTTCAGCGCAATGTCGGGGTCGCACATGAGCGAGCGGCCATAGGCGATGATATCGGCTGCGCCGTCTTCCAGAATCTTCTCGCCAGCCTCGACCGAGACAACACGGCCCACAGTTGCTACCGGCACGGAGACCAGGGCCTTGACGCGCTCGGCCACGGGCAGCGTCCAGTTGTAGGGCATGGCGCCCATGGACGGAATGGTATCGCCCATATTGCCGGTGTGGTTGGCCTGTGCAACCTGGATCATATCGATGCCCGCGCCCTCGAGCAGCTTGGCGAACTCGCAGGCCTCGTCGGGCTGCAGGCCGCCCTTGCCACGCGGCGTGCCATCGGGGTTCTCCATGATCACGGGGAGCTTATACTCCACCATCAGCTGCGGCGCGGCTTCCTTGATGGCAGCGACGACCTCCAGCGCGTAGCGAACGCGGTTCTCAAACGAGCCACCGTACTCGTCGGTGCGCTTGTTGAGGATCGCGGAGCACAGCGAGCCCACCAGGCGGTCGCCGTGGACCTCGATGGCGTCGATGCCGGCCTGCTGCGCGCGAGCGGCCGAGGCAGCGATGGCCTCCTTGATCTGGGTGAGCTGCTCTACGCTCGCCTCGTTCACAAAGTGCTGCATGTCGTGGTGCAGCTTGGCATATGCCTGCTTGCGGATCTCGTTGGACTCGGCCATCTTGGCGGCAAAGGTCTCCTCGTCGCCGGCGGCCTTGGCCTCCTGCGCGGCTTTGGCCGCAGCCATGGAGCCCATGACCATGCGGCCGACACCGGGCACGTCGTACTCGGGGTGGAACAGCTGCAGCGCGACCTTGGCACCGTGCTTGTGGACGGCGTCGGCCAGTGCCTTAAACGTGGGGATCTGGGCGTCGGTTGCCAGCTTGGGCGTGGGGCTTGCGGTCATGACGGGAGCGACGTCGCCGATGACGATGTAGCCCACGCCGCCACGGGCCAGACGCTCGTAAAAAGCCAGGCTGCGCTCGCCGATGGAACCGTCGCGCTCCTCATAGCCGGTGGTCAGCGGCGGGAACATAATGCGGTTCTTGAGCTCAAGGGGGCCAACCGTAATGGGCTGGAGCAGCTTGGACGCAGGTGCGGTCATGGACATTCCTCTCTTGTAGACGCGGCGGCGATGGTGCCGCGTAGTTGTTTAGAGGATATGGCATGGGGGTACAGCGACACAACGAAAATCGGCGGATAGCAGGCAGCGGCAGGTAGATGGGGCGGGACCGGCTGCCGGTTTGTCTCAATCTGTAACAGCTACCCAGCAAAACCGGGTCTTACTGTTACAGATCGAGATATTCCTCTCGACCCATCCTCAACAATCTAAATCTGTAACAGCTAGACCCACTTTTGACCCCTACCTGTTACAGATCAAGACAAACGGCAGCGTTCCGTCGGAAAATCTCGATTTGTAACACCTACAGGCCAAAAACAACCCCAGATGTTACAGATCGAGACGAACAAACTCGGTCCGACCAAACATCTCAATCTGTAACATCTAGACCGACTTTTGGCCTCCACCTGTTACAGATCAAGACAAACGGCAACTGTCCGTCCGAATATCTCAATCTGTAACAACAACTCGGCAAAATCCGTCCCTCGTGTTACAGATCGAGACAAACGGAGCCCCGCTCGCCGGAAATCTCAATCTGTAACATCTACAGACCAAAATCGGACCCACCTGTTACAGATCGAGACAAACCCCAGCAGCAACACCGTCCCCGTTCGAGGAAACGACCGCCACACTCACCTTTTTAAACAACCTAATACTGCGCAGCCTGCGATAATAATTTGGTCACGCGTCGACTACGGCGAAGACGCGGCAGAAGGGACACCCATGCAACCGAGTACCACCGATAGGTCCACCGCAAAGCAAGCGTTGCTCGAGGCGCTCTTGAGCGACGCGGGGCTCAAGAACCTCACGCAAACAGCTTCTACCGTTATGGGCAATCCGGTGCTCGTCGTCGATCCCGTCTACCGCTATGCCGCCCGCGGTGGCTTTGAGCTCGACGATGCCGACGACTCCCCCTTTGCAGCCATCACCCGCGCCGAGCTCTCCGAAGGCGATATGCTGCAGGACGAAGCCGTGCGCTACATCATCGAACGCGATCTAGACGAGAAGATTGCCCGCTCGACAGGCCCGCTCATACGCTATAACGACATGTTCTGCCTCAACACCATGACCGGTGCGATCAAGGTGCACGGCACGTGTCTGGGCCGGGCGATGATGATCGAGCGCAATCACGCCTTTGGCGATAGCGATCGCGAGGTCTTTGAGTTCTTTGTCCGCCTGCTCGCACAAGAGCTGCAGAAAGGCGGTTTTCTTTCGTTGGGCGGCCCGCAACAGGGACCATATTTTCTCTCGCGACTCCTGGACGACGAAATCCCCAACCCCATCACCTGCACACGCAAAATGCAGCTCGTCGGCTTTGCGCCGCTTCCCGCCCTCTACGTTGTATGCCTGCTCAAAAAGGATTCCCAGATCGAGGCGCGCGATGCGGAGAGTATCCGCGGCCAGCTGCAGCCGCTGCTGCACCACAGCCTCATTACCATGTACGAGGGCGAACTCGTGGCGCTGGTGAGCCGTCCACCTTCCACGCAGCTGCCCCTTGCCGACGAGGCGACCCTTGCGCGCGTCGCCGCCGCAAACAACCTGTTTGTCGGCATTAGCAATGAGTTTTCCCAGGCAACAGATGTGCGTTCGCACCTCAATCAGGCACGCGCCGCCATTCGCTACGGCTCGACCTTTACCAAAATCCTCGAAGACACCCATGTGTATCGCTATTGCGAATACACCTACATGGAGATGCTCGACATCTGCAACGACCATATCAACCTTATGAACTACTGCCATCCGGCGATCTGGGCACTTTGGGAGTATGACCAGTCGCACGATTCCGAGCTGGTCGAGACGCTCTTTGCCTTTATGCAGCACAGCTGCAACACGGCGCGCACCGCAGCGATCTTGTCGCTTCACAAGAACACGTTGCTCTATCGCCTAAACCGCATAAAGGAAATCACCGGTAACGACCTGGCATCGGGAGAGGACCTCTTTTTGTTCCATCTCTCGATTCGCGCCCTCATCTACCTTGGTTTTCTTGAACCGAGGATTAAGCCCCGCACCAGCGCCGACCTGCACTGTCGCAAATAGGCCGAGCGGGGCTCAGCCAAAACTAGTCGCGCTCAATCTCCAGCGTGGGAAACGTCATCTTGGCGTACTTCTCCATAAGCGGCTTGACCTCGTCCATGTGGGCAAAGAACTCGTCGCGGGTCTTGTTGATCTCGTTGAGGTGCTCGGCACGCGCGCAATCATCGTTGCGGTCGCGAATCAGGCCGTTCTCGGCAATCTTGAGCTTGGGGCGACCGGTGCGCTCGTCGGTTACGATGTCGCCACCGGCACCGCAGACCGCACACTCCCAGGGGAACTCGACCCCATCCCAATGCTTGTCGCCGGGGTACACCAGGGGGCTGTGGCAGTTGGGGCACACGCCGTCGTCCGGGTCGCCCAGCCAGCAGCGCTCGTCAACAGGCGTGCGAATGGCCTTGACGATGTTCTCACCCATCTTGTGGGCGCGGGCGATCTGTCCACCCCACTCCACGTCGTCTCCCCACACAAAGGCATTGCCCGGGCGGCCGTCGCGCTGCGCCATATAGCGATCGACGACAGTCATCGACATGGTAAACATGGTCGCCTGCAGACTCTCGAGCGCCAGGGACTGCCAATCGTGCATGGAGCCGCCGACAGAAATGAGGCCGGCGACGGTATGCGGATTCTCCTTTACGGCACCGATGGCAAGCAAGAACGAAAGCTCGTATGCCAAGAAGCGCTGGGCAAAGCGGGTGTACACCGAGCTCGGCGTAAGGTCGTAGGTCGGAACCGAGAAGATTACGCCCTGGCAGGTTTGCAGCTCGCGAATAATCGCATCTACATCGTCTTTGTTTTTAAGGACGCAGCCGTGATATTCCTTTTGCAGGCCGGCGCCCATCTTTCCCATCTGCATGGTGCAGCCCTCGCAGCCGGTGCAGGGCAAGATGTTGTAATCGAACAGATTGATCAGCTCGACCTCGCCGCCCGCCTCGCGCACTGCGCAAAGGGCCTCTTTGGCCAAAGCCTCGCCGTTGCCGCCGTGCCGGCCAGCACAAACAGCCATCACCTTAAACGACATAATCGCTCCTCTCCAGAGCCTTTGGGCACGGATTCTGTCCGTGCGTACTTTGCAAAAAGCGTACGGCAGACGCAAAACGCATGCACCGTCCAGGCAACCAAGGCTCGTGCGAAAGTCTGCAGGGCATCTCGTGCAGATAAACAAAATCCCCTCCCGCCCTGCTCAATGCGGGCAAAACGAGAGGGGGAATAGCGCTATTTGCGCTTAAAGGGAATGGGTTTGGGCGGGCACTTGGGCTTCACGGCACCGGCAGTGACAATCGCGCCGTTGTCGCAGATATCCAGGCAGGCACCGCACTGGCTGCAGGCCTTTTGGTCAATCACGTGGATAAAGCGCGGCCTTCCCAGGATCGCGTCCTCCTCGCAAACGTCCGAATCGACACACTTGTTGCATGCCTGGCATTTGGAGGCAAGGATATGGAAGGTCAAGAATGCCTGGCATTCCCCGGCGGCACAGACCTTCTTGGTGATGTGCTGCATAATCTCGCCCTCGAACAGGTCGAGGAACGACTGCACCGTGCGCGCCAGCACACGACCCTGCTCGCACAGACACTGCGCCTGCATCACGGGGCAAAGGTCGCGAAGGAGCGCCAAGTCGGTCGGCTTGCCCTTCTTGCGGCAGATATCGGCAAGAATCGTCGCAATCTGATGCGAGCCCTCGTAACCAAAGACACAGCGTCCGCAGCTCTCGTGACGATAGAGCGTGCAAATGTCCAAAAGCGCCTTTGCCATGCAGTTTTTGGCGGTGTAGACGCGCACGTAGTCACTGCATAGCTCAATCTTCGAGGTGTCGTCGGGCCTAAGCAGCAGACCGCTGGGATAGCCAATCCCCACCGCTTTGGCGTCGTCGGCACCCGCCGCGGCAACCATGGATTCCGCACTTACGACGCGGTCGAGCTCAACAGGCTCATCGGCTCCGTCAAACCACACCCAGCGCTTGCCCTCGGCGGCAAGCAGCTCCGATCCGCTCAGGCAGCGGTCGGCGCCATTGCCTTCGCAGCAAGATGGCAGGGGCTTTTCGCCGTCGAGCATCTTGGCGGCAGCCGAACCGTTGGCATAGACAAAGCCCAGGCTCGGGTCACACTCGATCACGCGGCAGGACTCGCCCAACGCATCCGCGAGCGCGGCGGAGACCTCATCGTCCGCCGGCACCAAAACCGCCTGGGCGCCGGCCTCTGCGATTTTTTCCGCGGCTGCTGCCACGTCCTTCTTAAGGAGCCAGAGCGCCACGGGTGCCTGTCGATGCGCAGGCATAAAGTTTATGATCGTCATGGGTTATCGCTCCTTTCCTAGTACTCGTTCCACAGGCGCGGCGTGCTGATCGTTAGGCGCAAATCGCACTGCAGGCAGCGACTCGCCTCGCACGTGGCCTCATGGTCGGTATAGGGGCACTCAAACGTATCGAAGTTATCCTTACGCGTCTGGGCATCGACAAACTCAGGCTGCACGGCATCGCCGTAGAAGCCCTCGGGGGCATGCCCGATCCACTGCTCGGGAGCATCATGCTCGGTCAGTTCCTCGTCGATGTCGCCATCGCCACCCAAAGCGCGGTCGATGGCCGAGGCGCACGTGCGACCCGCAGCAATTGCCGCAATCACCGATTTGGTACCCGTAACGCAGTCGCCCGCCGACCAAATGCCTTCAACGCTCGTCTTGCCTTCGGCATCGGCCACGATATAAGGGCCGTGCGTAAGCTCAAGACCCATCTGGACCGTCCCCTCGGGCTTTTGGCCCACGGCAAAGATCACGCAATCGGCATCGATGGTCTTCTCGCCGCCGTCAAGCAGCTCGGTGATGGCACGGTGGTTCTCGTCAAAGTAGAACCGCTCGATCTTGTGGATCGTCATGGAACCGACCTTGCCCGAACCGTCCTCGGTCTCGTTGATGCTGGTAAAGGCATAGGCATCGTGCAGGACCACGCCTTCGTCGGCAGCCTCGGCACGCTCCTCGGGCGTAGAGGTCATCGCGTCTTGGGCCTCAAGGCAAGCGACATCGACCGAGGCGGCGCCCAGGCGCACGGCGGTGCGGGCGCAGTCATACGCCACGTTTCCGCCACCTAGCACCACAACACGCTTGCCCGAAAGATCGGGGGCGTTGCCCGTGCGGGCAGCCTTCAAAAAATCGGTGTTGCGCAGCACGCCTTCAAGGTCGTAGCCGGGCATGGGGAGCACCGTTCCGTCATGGGTTCCCACCGCGACCAGCACGGCATCGAAGCCCTGCTCCAGTAGCGCCTGGGGCTCGGCGATGCGCTCGCCACAGCGCAGCTCAATGCGCGGCTCGGCGTCATCACCCTGGGCGATTTCCAAAATCGTCGCGACCTCGGAATCAACTGTGGCATCGGTCAGGCGATACGCTGGAATGCCGTAGCGCATCTGGCCGCCGACTTTCTCGTTGGCCTCGAACACCACGACCTTGTGGCCCTTCTCAGCGCAATAGAGCGCGGCGGTCAAACCCGCAGGACCGGCACCCACAACGGCGACGCACTTGCCGCTCAGCGGCTCATGGCGCACATTTGCCTTCCAGTCGCCCGTATCGCGCACGGCCGCAGCGCGCTTAAGGCGGCAGACCGAAACCGGCGTCCCGTTGAGCTCGTTGCGCTTGCAGGCATCCTGGCAGCTATGGACGCAAATGTCGCCCAGGCTCTCGGGGAACGGAACCTTCTCGCGCACCACCGCGGCGGCGCGGGTATACTCACCGTTGCGAATGTGCCGCAGGTAGCGCGGGATATCCACATGAGCGGGACAGCCCGAGCGACAGGGAACCACGTTATCGGCATAGGACTTGTTCTCGTCAAACATATTGAGCGTGTCGACGATTGAGCCCGTAGGGCACACCTCGATGCAGGCACCGCAAAAACGGCAACCCGCCTCCTGCAGACTCACGCTGCCGTCGGTGCCAATGCGAATGCCGTCCTCGGTACGCTGGTAGTCCAAAACGCCGGCACCTCGCAGCTCGCGGCAGACTCGCACGCAGCGGCCGCATCGAATGCAGCGGGTGAACATGTGGGTGATCAACGGGTTCGATTCGTCCGTGGCGACCGGACGGCTCTTGGTGCGCCAGCGCGCAGGCGAAACTCCCATGTACTGATACATAGACTGCAGCTCGCACTTGCCGTACTTGGGGCAGCCGGTGCAATCGGCGGGATGCGTGGCCAAGATAAGCTCCATTGCCAGCTTACGCACGCGCTCGGCCTGCTCGCCCGTCGTGTTGACGACCATTCCCTCGGCAACCGGCGTCTTGCAGGCACACACCGGTTCGTCTTGGCCTTCGATCTCGACCATGCACAGACGGCACCCGCCGACGGCCTCAAGATCGGGATGTTTGCACAGATGCGAAATATAGATACCGGCATCGAGCGCGGCCTCCAGGACATTTTGCCCCTCGCGCGCCTCGACCTCGGCTCCATTAATCGTTAGCTTCATTCATTCCCCTCAAAATGTCGCTCTTGTCCAGAAAGGCGCCCGGGACCAAAGCGATCCCGAGCGCCTCGCTTGTAGGGCAAATCCCCGCCTGCACCCAATGCGTGGGCGCCAGTAGGCGCGAATAGCTACGGTGTTACGACCACTCCTCGTCGCCCGCGTCCTCAAAGAGGGCTGCGGCGGCGTTTTCACCGGCGATGCGACCCGAGTTAAGGCAGAAGCCCATGGTGTTACCCGGAATGCAGTAGTTATAGGAGTCGCCATAGATGGTGCAGGCATCGGTGCCAACGCAGTACAGGCCAGGGATGACCTCGTAGTCGTCGGTCATGACCTCCATCTTGTGGTTGATGAGCACGCCGCCCAGAGTGCCGTAGGCGCCGCAGTACTGCTTGCAGCAATAGAAGGGACCCTTCTCGAGCGGCTTCATAAACTCGCGCTCTTTCTCAAAGATGTCGTCCCAGCCGTTGTCGCACATCTCGTTGTACTCGTCGACATTGGCGAGCAGGCCCTCCACGTCGATACCTGCCTTCTCGGCAAGCTCCTCCAGTGTATCGGCCTGGCAGATCGCCGGATAGCCGGCCTCCAGGTCGCGGTTCCACTGCTCCTCAAAGCCGTCGTACAGGTCGTGCGGATGAACGTGGCTGACGATATCCGGACCATCCTTCTTCCAATGCTTGAGCATGCGGGAATCAAAGATGGCATAGGCGACCTTGCCGGGAAGATGATTGATGGCGTTGCCGACAAAGGTAGTGTTGAAGATCTCGTCCTCCGGCATAAAGCGCTCGCCCAGGCGGTTGCACCAGTAGCACGGCTGACGGAATGCGCCCTCGACATAGAAGTGGTTCATGTTGTCGGGAATCTGGTACATGAGCTCCATGGTCACCGGGGTGTGGCCGCCGCCGACCTCGTGGCACATGTTGATGCCATCGCCGTCCATACCCGGAATGGCAAACGAGAACAGGTCTTTACCCCACTCAAAGTCGAGCTTCTCCTTGATGAGCTTGGCGTTGTGGCCAAAACCGCCCGTGGCGACAATCGCGGACTTGCACGAGATCTGGTACTCCTCGCCGTCCTTGTCCTTGGCGGTCACGCCGCAGATGGCGCCGTCCTCGCCCTTGATAAGGCCGGTGCCCGGGCACTCAAACATAAACTCGACACCCAGGTCCTGGGCACGCTCTGTCATGCGCTTGGTCATCGTGGTCGCCGCGCGAGGACCGGGCTCCGAGCCATCCTCAGGCTGCACGACATGCCAGGTGTACTCACCGTCGGAGTAGGCGCGCGTGCGCTCGCGGGCACGGAACGCCGGACGCACGGAGTTAAACTCCACGCCCATGTCCTGCAGCCATGCGATGGTATCGCCCGACTTAAAGTAGTAGTCGCGCACCAGGCGGGCATCGACCTGGTAATGGGTGTAGAACATATGGCGACGGAAGAGCTCGCCAGGCGTGACCTCGATCATCGAGGCCTTCTGAAGCGGAGAGCCAGCTGCGGCAGGTCCCATGCCCATGTTGGCGGCGCCACCGGTAATGGGGGCCTTTTCCAGGGCGATGACGCGAGCGCCCGCCTCGGCTGCAGCGACCGCCGCGGCAAGGCCGCTCAGACCAGCGGCGACGACAACGACGTCGGTCTCTAACTGTTTCATGCGAATCCTCCTTTATAGGGCTCTCGGACGAGCCCGGGTTTCATGCGAATTGCATGCGTATCGACAGCCATACTTTCGCTCGAGAACAGGCTCAAAACCATGTGCAGGCGCACCGATGTTTGCCCATAGCGACCATGGGCTTTGTGCGGATGAACCATGCGTTTGGGCAACGCTTTCGAGTGCATGGTCCTGGCGCCATACGCACAAAGGGGGGCGGTGTGCCTTATGGCACCCGCCCCTGATAATCGAGTTTTCTTATGTTTAGTCCTATAAACAGTCCAATATCTTTAGGCAAGATCACCCCGACGACGCTCATCCTGCCTGGAAGGCCAGACTCCACCCGCCCGCTCGATGGGATGAGTCCGCGCATCACCTGGACTCTCTACGCCTCCAATGGATCGGCAGCCTCTTACGAACACTTTCAAAAGTATGACAAGAGAGAGAAAAGTCCGTAGATTATGCATCTTTAGACTCGTGAAAAAGCGCATCGTGCCCGTCAGCGGCGACGCACCGGCCTTCGGGACGCCTGAAGGCTACTGGGCACGGCGGCGATATTCATAGCGAATGATGCGAACGCTGCAACTGGTATTATATGACGTACTATTGAAAGGATGCTGAAGAGGTTGCGGGAAAAGGCTTGCTTACTAGAAGCAGAGCAAGGAGATCCAGAAGACGGATTGCGGACAAATGATATGAATTAAATAGGGCACTGCGCGCTATAAAAGGAAAAGGGTGGTGGGTCCTGATGCTGGTACTGTCTGCTGTTTTAAGTTTATTAATAAAATCTGGCTGTGTAATCTGTGCAGCCCTTTATGTAATCCTCTATATCGGAGGTCAAAAGAAGGAATATCTGTATATCGCTCTGTTTATGCTAAGCCAGTACTTGATTGAGCTAATAGTTCGAGGATACGAAATAAGTTCGCCCCTTTATTATTACTTCCATAATTTTTTTTCGGTGCCCGTAGTAATCAAGTCGCTATTATATTTCGCCTGCGCCTTTCTCATATGTCATTTATTCAAGGGGGCTGTTGGAGGGTCAAAAACGTGGATATTGACATTGGTGGAAGCGCCATTGTTCATCTGGCTCATCATGTTCCCTTTGTTAAAGGTGCGTACAGGATTCTTGTATATTTGTTATTTATTGCCATTCCAACTTCTGGTTATCGTACTGGCCTTTATCGGTAGCAGGTCCTTTGGCAAAACAGTGCATAAGAGCATGTTTTTAAGGTTAGATATGTTCTTGCGACTGGTTGGAATCCTGGGATTAATGACTGTCTTTGAGGATATTCTTACGGGGTTACATTATGGGCTAAATAATGATGTTGCAAGCCTAGTAACTAGCGGCGCGATTCGAAGCCGCAATTTTGGCGAAAGCGTCTCCCAGATAGTTGTTGCCGCATATCTTATTGTTGTTGCGGCGCGTTTTTTTGTTGACAAGATCACAGTGAAACCGATTAGCTATGAAGCCTTGACAGGAGAGCTTTCGGAAGAAATCATAGACGCCTATGCGACATCTGTTGGCCTTAGTCTCAGAGAGCGAGAGATTCTGGGATTCTTGCTCAAGGAGAAAAGCACACAGGAGATATCCGAACTGTTGTTTATTTCGACTGGCACCGTCAAATCTCATACGCATAACATTTACCAGAAGGCCGATGTTAGCAACAGGATGCAGTTGCTGCAGAAAATCAGATGTTCATAACGTTGATTACGTTGGGCTAATCAATATGAATCCCACTTCCTTTTGTTTATACAGCTTAGCGCTTTATGAACCCTGGTTCATAAAGCGCTAAACCAGGGTATAGGCTAAGATTGAACATATTTATCGAGACCAGTTCATGTGAAAGCGGATCGGAAAATTACATAATTTTGTCATTAGGTTGTCGGCAACGAGGGGCCTCTGCTTTAGCCATCAAGTTATCGGCAACACGGAACCTCTGAAAGAGAAGGTGACAAGATTATGAGAAGAAAGATAGCCTGCGTATTGTGTTGCGCCAGCCTATGTTTAAGCATGGTGGCAGGCCCAGGATGTTCTGCAAACAATACGCAAGGTGGGTCATCAGACGGCACGCTGGCAAATGCCGGATCAACTTCTGAAAGCGAAGAGTTTGACGGGAAGTTCGATGCAACCGTCAACGCAGGAAATGCGCAAGAAGTTGTGTATGTAAATGGCTCCTGGTTTGACATGGGAAAGCAGTATGGCTTACAGCAAAAGGATCAGTTAGAAAGTAACTGGACAGCTGTAATGGCTTCAATTTATGCAGAGGCAGACGATGCCGCATATAACGAAGCTATGGGTAAGATTCTGAAACATTATGAAGAGGATGATCCATCTGTATTTAATTTCTTGTCGGGAGTAGCTGAGGGGGCAGGAGTCTCAAAGGAAGATGCAGTAGTTGCAGTTATGGGCTCATCTGTTCTTAACTATGACCTCATGATGCATTTTGATCCAGAGAGCTCAAATGATCCAGAGCGTTCAAAAACATGTATGAATGTATCTGCTTGGGGAAGTATGACTCAGGATGGTCATCATCTTGGAGCTGCCAATCTTGATGCAGTCAGCACAACACCCGCCGCAATGTTCTCGAGCATGGTTTCTTATCCGAAACATGGCAATGCAGTCATTGCATCAGGTGGATTGCAGGGAAATGCGTTCATGAACTCTAAGGGCCTTATTATTACCTATGCCGGAGGGCCTACGGCATCGCCAAGCGATGATGCTAAGACAATCGATAGGGAAGGCACCTTCCTCGATACTTTGTTTGCCTATTGGTACACAGCCACAAAGTGCGATACGGCAGACGAAGCAGTCAAAATGCTTACGAAAACTGAGTGGATTCACACGGGTAACATCAACGTTTCCGACAACAAGGGAAATGCGTATCTCATCGAGCAAAAAGATAATGCATATGTAGTGCGCAAAGCCGGTGACTACGGTGAGACGGACTATCTAATTGCAGCGAATCATTTCAAGGATGAGCTCTGGATGAATGATTCATATGAGGCATATCCGGATAGCGTGCCAAGAGCCAATACTCTAGAAAAGGTTATGCAAGACGAGAGCGGCAGCGTTACCCCACTCACGCTCGCGAACGGACTCGGAAGCATTCGTTACTATGACGAGGGCAAATGGAGTGAGGAAAATTGGGACTTCGGTGGTTTCTATCAGTTCCACTCTCCAGAAGGAGATGACATAGAATTCAAGACAATTTTCAGGACAATTTTTGATGCAACTGATCAGGAAATGTATGTCTTGAGAGGTCATGACGAGAAATTCCGTTCAGACGTTCCCTATGGTACAGCTAATTACTACAGGCTTACTCTCGGAAAGAACATGCAGGCCACCAATAAGAGCGCAGAAGTCGACGCGCGTATTGCGGTAAGAAATGCAGGAGCTGAATTGTATAAGAAGGGCTCAGTGGATGACGAGTCCATGGAGTATTACAATAAGGCTGCTGAGGCAGTGCACACGGGATGCAATTACACCACTATGGCTGATTGCGCCAATGCGAAAGGCGATAAGGAGCAGGCTGCGATTATGTATGGCCTTGCTACTTCGCAGTTTGCCAATGCTCAGCGATACGCACAGGCATCTTATACTACTGAAAATGTAATTATTCAGTAATCTTGCGTAACGCTCAGCTCGTCATTTAAAGAAAGCGGAAGTGATCTCGAACCCTCCCTAAAGATAACGCTCGAGATCACTTCCAAGATGTACCATCATGCCAATCATCTCGGCATGATGGTATTTTTCGTTTATTCGCGCTGCCAGGCTTTCCTGCGTCTGACCCGGAGTTTTGATCGTGGAGGCCGGATTCGTTTTATTATGTAATGGCTTAGTGTTATTGAAGACTTACTTACTCACTGTAATCATGTTAGCACACCGACCAAGGATTTCTATGAGTCCTTATTTGTTCCACCCTTTGGCAATAGTCGCTGTCGTCACGAGCAAGCCGCTTGCGACTTCCCACGCGGAGTTAAACAATAATTGCAAACTGAAGCTGCAAATCCGCCCGACAAGGCTCTTTTATAAAACCCATTGTTTAGACGACCAGCAATCTCATCAGGCTTTCACCTTGAATAGTTTCCCAGCCAATCTGCGTGACTGCCTCCGACAGCTGTCTATCATGCGTAACCAACAGTAACGCGCCAGAGAAACCGCTCAGCATTTCCTGCAGCGCCTCAATAGAGCCCACATCAAGATGATTCGTAGGCTCGTCGAGTACGAGGAAGTTGGGATTCGTAACAAGCTGTTCAGCAAGCATGAGTTTGCGGAGTTCGCCAGGACTCAAATCGTCGCCATCGAGCAGTCTGTCAGGGTCGGAGTTCAACCGCGCCACGATGGAGAGGATGCGACCTTTCGTCTCCTGGTCCTGGTCTCGGAGATGCCTCAGGGCTCGCTCGCGTTCCTCTGGCCCGACGTCCTGGGGAACGTACGCAACTTTGACATTATCAGGAACAGATTCGATGATGCTTCGTACCACCAGGCTCTTTCCCGTTCCGTTCGCACCGGTCAGCACCACGTGATCCGTTGGTGAGATCCAGAGCTCCGGCACATCTATCGAGAACTCGCCAGCAGACAGTCGCGATGCCTCCAAGTGCGCCACGCAACTTGAGCGTGCAGTGACGCCGAACTCGCCGATACGATGGTCGTATCTTTTCGAGACGGTTTTCTTGGAAAGCTCTGCCTCGGCCTTTGCGAGCCGTCCGCTCATTTTGGACGAGAGCCTCCCTGCAACGCCGTCCTTGCCAGAGACTATGGCGCGTCCGATCTTCTCGCGAGCGTCGCTGTCTTTTTTGCTCAAACCGCGCTTGCTTCGCTTGCCCTTCTGACGTGCCGCCTCTTCGCTCCTGCGCTGGGCTTCTGCCTTCAGGCGCTTCGCTTCACGAGAGGCTTGCTCGCGATCCCTCATCGCAGAGGCGCGTTCGCTCGCCGCTTGGTCGCTTGCCTTTGAGTACCCGCCGGGGCGCATGGTCCAACGCGCGCCCTCGCACATGAGGCTCTGGCCCACAAGGCTATCGAGCAGGTCTCTATCGTGCGAGATGAGGATGCCGATGCCGCTGAAGGAGGCCAGCGCCTCCTTCACGATGTCGCGCGTGGCGGCATCGAGGTCGTTGGTCGGCTCGTCCATGATGAGGATATCTGGTTGTGCATAGAGGGCGCATGCGATTTGGATCCGCTTCTGTTGACCGCCCGAGAGTGTGTCGTAGCGCCAGAACCAGTCGTCTTCGATGCGGAGCAGTGCCCTTGCCCGTTGCGCCTCCTTGCCCCAATCCGATGCGAGATCGAAGAGATCGTCCGGTTCCTGCGTCGAGTCTTGCTGGCAATACGACGCGAACAGACTCGGGCTCACTGTCCCGGAATCGGGTGTAATAGCGCGGGCGGCGATACGGGCGAGCGTGCTCTTCCCGCACCCGTTGTCGCCGATGATGCCCGTCCATCCCGATGGGAACGTGGCGCTGACGTCTTCGATGGCAGGCGATGCCGTACCGGGGTAGGTATAGCTGATGTGAGTGAGATTCAGTTGCATGGCGAGCTCCTTTGAGAGGAGGTCGCGCAGGGTCAGGCACGCAATGTATGGATTCGGAACGAGAAGACACTGAAGCGATGCGGCACCCTGAAGCGCGACCGGATGTACAGAATGGTCGTATGGGGTACCCGAAACGGGCATCGCTAGTTCTTCATCTAACCTGACCTAACTCGAAGCGGCGCTTGCCAAAGGCCCCGCTGGATGACTGATATCTAGGATTATAGCATGGTAATCAGGTGGCAACTCGCCGGCGCGCCCTTGGCTCGTCGCTTCACCCAAGTGCTGATTGGTGCTGAGAGCGGAGAGACTGCGTGGCACTGCTCCCTCTAGCTGGCGCCTGATGCTGGAAAGCATCACACAGAAACGCCTGCCCTTCCCGCAACCCGCCAGAGCATGGCCGAAGGCGGCGGTTGGCACTGCAGCCTCCTCCCGTGTTATCTTTATTGAAGATAATTAAGAAGGTGGTGCACGATGTGCAGAACATACCCGGGAACGGAAACGAAACACAGAACCAACTCATAACAGCGACGCAGCAGCCCTCGAGTCCCGTGGCCCTGAGCGCAGACGTCGAGATGCTGCTCGAGCGCTTTTTAGTCGAGGCCGAGCTGGCCGAGACCACGAAGGAGACCTACCGCAGGACCCTGAGGGGCTTCTTCGCGTGGAAGGAGGAGCGAGGGATCACAGACCTCGACAGGTCGCACATCCTCGCCTACAAGCAGGACATGCTGGCGAGGGTGCGGCCCTCGACGGCGAGCACCTACCTCACCGCGGTCAAGAGCATGTTCAAATGGCTCGAGTCCGTGAGAGCCTACCCGAACGTGGCCGCGGACATAAAGACGGTCAAGCTAGTGGGCAACATCCACCGCAAGGACGCGCTGACGCCGGCGCAGGCCAAGCGCGTGCTCCAGGTGCTGAAGGGCGACACGCTGCAGGCCAAGCGCGACTTCGCGCTGGTGAACCTGCTCATCAGAGTCGGCTTACGCTCGGTGGAGGTCACGCGAGGCCGTCTGGGTGATTTGCGCAACAGGGGCGATCAGACGATTCTGCTCGTCCAGGGCAAGGGCAAGGTCGAGAAGGACGCGCTCGTGGTGCTGACCGATGCGACTCTAGGACCCATTTACGACTACCTGGCAGCGCGCAGGTGCGAGGGGCGCGAGGTCGTCGGGGGGGACTCGCCGCTGTTCGCCAGCCTCTCCAACAAAACATATGGGAAGCCGCTGTCCACGCGCAGCATACGGCAGATTGCGAAGGAGGCCCTGCGCGCGGCGGGGCTCGACAGCGAGAGGCTCACGACCCACAGCTTCCGGCACAGCGCGGTGACGTTCGCGTTGCTGGGGGGCGCCAGCCTGCAGCAGGCCCAGGCGCTCGCAAGGCACACGAACCTGACGACCACGATGGTCTATGCCCACAACGTCGACCGCGTGAGCCAAGCTCCGGAGCGTTTTGTCGACGGCCTCCTCGACGACTAGGAGGCCGGGGCCGCGTCATGCGAGGGGAATGCCCGAGAGGTCGCTCCCCAGCACCTCCAGGTACTCCAGCAGCTGCTGGTACTTGCCCCGGAGCAGCAGGAGCTGTTGCTGGAGCTCCGCGTTCTCCTCCTTCAGCTTCCTCGATTGCTTCCTGCTCTTGTCGAGGGCGATGTCGAGGTCCTGCAGGCGCGACTGCGCCCTCTGGAGCTCCCTTGACAGCCTGGTTATCTCGGCGTCCTTGTTCAGCTCTCGCCTGCCCTCTTGGCTCACCTTGTCCGTCGGCTTGAACTGGCAGACCCGGTTCTTCGCCAGGAGCTCCTTGACATGCTGCTGGCTGAACGTCCCCGAGCTCAGCCCCGTGAGCGCCATGAGCTCCTTCTTGGTGACGATGCGGTGGTCCTCTTCGATCTCGTCGATGGCCCCCTGGATGAGCGCCAGCGTCTTCTCGCGCTTCGCCGCGTACATCCTCTGCATGTTCTCACTGGGCTGCTTCATCAGAGACCTCCAGGTCCTCGCCGCTGATAGCGCTCAGCACGCGCTGGGTCAGCGTTTCGTATGCGTCCATCCAAGCACCGCAGAGCTCGGCGAAGACCTCGTTGCCGCAACTTAGAGCCTTCTCTTGCTTGCTGCGCCAGTCGTCGAGCTCGTTTTGATAGTAGTCGAGGTCGTCGGCGTCGGGGACGAGGTAGCTGCAGCTGAGGCACCTCGACCTGTCGGCGCTGCAGCCCCTGGCGTCCGAGCACAGCCCGATCCTGTGGACCCTCTTGGCGAAGGGTTTCGCCAAGATCCTGTCGAAGCGCGCTGGGTCGTCTGTGTTGATGATCCTGCCCCTGAACACGACGGGGTCGTCCTTGCGCAGGTCCTTGACGGAGGTGTGGGTGTAGCTCTGCTCGATCATCTTGGTGTTGTGGTGGGCGGTGAGCGGCAGCAGGTCGATGGCGCGGAAGAGGCCCGAGTTCATGCGGTCGCTGATGGCGTTGTGGCGGAACTGGTGCGTTGTCGGTGAGTAGGGCTCGCCGTGCTCGTCGAGAAGGCCCCTGTACTCGCAAAGTCGGGCGAAGAAGCGGTTGCAGCTTCCCTGTTTCTTCGGCTTGAACGCCGACCCGTGCGGCTTGTAGCGCCTCCCACCGGTCTTCGGGTCTCTCATGAGCCTGTAGGTCCTCGAGGTGAAGAGGAGCTCGGCGTCGCTGCCGAGATGCGACACCACCTCGTCCCTCTGGGCCGCCACCAGGTCGACGAGGAGCTTCCCCATTCCCTCGTACCTGACCTCGATCAGCTTGATGTCGCTCGGCACGTAGGGCCCCGACTGCTTGAAGGACGGGATCGTCAGGGTGTAGGTGTCTGCGCTGAGCTGCTTCAGGCACCTGACCGTCATGCTGAGGACCTCCGTGATGCGGTTGGGGATCAGGCGCAGCATCCAGTAGACGCACCTGTAGACCAGCGGGATGCCGTCTCGCATGAAGATGACGTCGAGCTGGTCGGCCACCTCGTCGGGGATGTACTTGTCCTCCTTCTTGACGTGGGCAGGGGCCCTCTCCAGCACGAACCTCTGCATGGCGGAGCTGATGTCGGTGAAGCCAGATTCCCTCGCGAATGCCTTGAGGGTGTTCCAGCGGTGCAGGCGGTTGTCCAGGGAGACGCTCTGCTCGCCCGAGAAGAGGCAGGTGTGGAAGGCGACGAGCGCGTCTGGCGGCGCCTCTGCGAAGCTCTCGCAGCTGCTCGGGATGAAGCCCGCGTAGCGGCCGATGGCGCCGTTGATGTCTTTGTCGATGGTGGAGGGGGCCCGGCCCTTCACAAGCCTCGTCAGCGCCCATCTCTTGGCCTCCTTCTTGAGGTGTTCGTTCGAGATACCCGTGAAATATATGTTGCGCGAGCTCGGTTTGACGTTCTTGTCGGGCTTCACCTTGTCGGCTTGCCAGACGTCGTCACTGAAGCTCGAGGCAGAGCAGTAGTCTGCGAGCATCTTGGCTGCCTGCTCGTCGGTGACGGACACGGTGTTGGAGAGGACGACTGGCTCGAGGGCCGCGGACCCGGATGTGGGGAAGAGAGGGCTGTCAGGCATGGGTGACTCCCTCCTCTATGGCGTCGAGCACCGCCCTGTAGCGCTCGTTCAGGGTTCTCTCCTGCGCGTACTCGGTGTAGCCCTCGTACTCGTCCATCGGGATGTCCAGCTCCGCGTACTTGGCCTCGAACTGCGCCAGCAGCCTCGACGAGTCCTCGTAGAGCTCCTGCCAGCGTGCTTGGAAGGCCCTTCCCGTGCACAGCTTGGGGCAGGACGCGCAGCTGATGTTGCCGAGGTCGGCGCACCTGCCCTCCGAGGGGTGCTTTGAGCACACGCCCAGCTCCACGTTGCGGCGGTTGGTGCAGAAGTCGACGTAGAGCCAGCGGCGCTCCTCCTCCGTGTACAGGTCGAGCCTGCCGCTCTCGATCAGGAGGTTGAACCTCTGCTGGAAGAACTCGCTGTTCAGCTCTGCGATCCTCTTCATCCTCACCTCGGCGTAGATGCGCTCGGTAGTGCCCTGGCCAACGTGACCGAGCTGCTTTTGGACGGCAGTGAGGGGCGCGCCGGAGCTGACGAGCTCGACGGCGACCGTCTTGCGGGTCTGCCTGGAGGTGAACGCCTCCCAGCCCTCGACGATCGACTGCATGCCGTACCTCTCGAGGAGCCGGTTGACAGCGTTGTTGAAGGTCGTTGCGGAAAACTCGCCCCTCACCCCGTTGTCGATCGAGAAGAAGAGCGTCTCGACCCCATACATCTCCCTGAGGGCGGAGGTCTCCTCGATGTAGGCCTCGATCTCGCTGTGGAGCCCTGGCGAGATGACGGCGAAGATCTTGTCGCCGAGGCGCCGCTTTATCCTGGATGCCGCGGTCTTGGGGGATCTCGCCCTCACCTGCGGCATGCCGCTGGCGGGGTCCTCGGCCGTGATGTCCTCGACGCGGATGCACCTGATGTCGGAGATGCGCCAGCCGGTCTCCATCGCGAGCTTGAACATCAGCCTGCAGGCGCTCGACCCCAGCTCGTCGATGTGCCCCTCAAGGAAGGCGAGGATGTCCTCGGGGATCTCCGGGGTCAACTTGGAGCAGTCGAAACCTCTCTTGACCGCAAGGTTCGCGGTCGGGTCCAGTACCAGGCGCCCACAGGCGACGAGGTGCTGGAAGAAGGCCCTGCAGCTGCACAGGTACCCGCTGAGCGTGCTCGGTGCAAGGCCCTCCTTGCTCAGATGCGAGAGCACGGCAAGGATATGCAGCTCACCCACGTCCTCCGGGCGGGCGATGCCGTACTCGCCGCCGAGGATCGCGAGCACGCGCAGCAGGTCGCCCATCGCCTCCGGGATCCGCCCCAATGCGCGGGGGTTGTCAGCCGAGGCTGCCCTCCGGTAGAGAGACCTCAGGAACTCCCTCGCGTCTTGCTGGAAGGCGCCCGCGCTTCCCAGCGAGGAGAAGTCGACCGACCTTCCTGTGAACGTCTCCCCCTTGGGGATGTAGATCCACACCTCCGCCTTGTCGCTGGCCACATCGTCGGCGTTGCCGTCGAACATTAGCCTGCGCAGGCCGGCGATCTTGCCCTCGAGATGCTCGTCGAAGGCGCTGGCGAGGGCGGGGGTCCGCCTCGTCATCCTGAATGCCGCGCACATCCTCGCGTCCTCGGCTGCCAAGTGCTCCTTGAAGTCGCGACGGAATCTGTGGAGGGGCAAGATCGGCCCCCTCGGAGAGTCTGGTGCCAGGTATTTGCCGGCAAAGAAGGCGTCGCATGCGCCGAGGAGCTCCTCGAAGCTGACGCCCCCCGGCAGCTCCGGCACCGCCAACTGGGAGTCGCCTGCGGCAAGAAGGCCGGCGGGGACGAAGCTCCTGTCGACCTTGACAGCCTTCTCGTCGTAGCAGGCCCGCTCTTCAGCGCTGAGATCCAAGAAGTCGTAGACGGCGGTGCGGTTCTGAGTCACGGCGTACGTGTAGGGCAGCATCTCCCTGGCGAGTATCTCGTGCAGCCTGCGGTAGCTGTCGCAGCCGGAGTGGGGCCTTATCGCCTTGTACTTGCGGAACTCCGAGACAGGAAGCCTGGAGTACCCGAAGATGTACGTGGTCAGGCGCTCGTAGCTGAAGTGGAGATAGCAGCGCCCGGGCAACCCCGAGGCGTATTGCTCCACCATGTCGCGCACGTACGCCGCGAACGCCTCCTCGCCCACCTCCTCGACAACCGCGTTGTCGAGCCACATCAAAAAGGAGTCATGGAAGCTCCCGTGGTACTTCTCCTCGAACTCCCTGCAGACAGCTGCGAGGGGCTCCCGGCGCTCGATGGCCTCGACGGCGCGGTCCCTGATCTGAACCGGGAAGCGGTAGCGCAGGTAGAAGCGCCTCCTGTACGCGTCGTGATAGATACGGGGCAAGGGGTTGGTCGTCATGTGATTGAGACAGTAAACCGACCCCGTTATCTCCCTGTAGAGCCTCTTCATGTCGCGCCTCACCCAGGCCGCCTCGTCCTCGTGCATGGAGACGAGCACGTCGAAGAAGTAGTCGCCCAGCTCCTCTTCCGAGAACATGGCGGTCAGCGCGACCGCGCAAAAGGTCGGAAAGGATTGCGGACTCATCGACTCCCTCAGGTCGCTGCAGAGAGACAGCAGCGAGCGCGACTCGATGCAAGCGGCCAAGGAGGCGAGGTCGCATGCCGTGGCTGCTCTGGCGACATGGGTGCGAAGGTTGTTGCGCTTCCCGCTCCTGGCGCTTTCCCTGATGTGCTCGAGCGCCTCCTCAGGTTGTCTGATCATCGGCGTGCCTTTGCTCCTTGGCGGCCTCGAGCCTCTTCCAGTTCTCGACGGCGGTCACCCTGTCCTGCCTGTTCTTGTAGGGCTCGGCAGACCCCATGCTCTTCCAGCCCATGATGTCCAGGATCTGGTTGTCGGTAAGGGAGGCGGGGTCTAGGGCCTGCTGCCTGAGAAGCTCCTCCATCTTCGTGCTCCTGCCGGAGTGGGTGCGCACCTTGGCGGGGTCGAGGCCGGCGTGCTTGGCGGCGCGCTTGATGATCTCGAGCGCGTTGTGGTAGGCCATCGGCTTGCCGAAGCTGCCCTCGCGCTCGCGCAGGTTGAGGAAGATCTCGGTCGGTACGAGCGACCCGGAATCGATCAGCTTCCCCTCGACGGCGCTGCGCTCGTTGTAGAGGTACTCCTCCAGCAGGCGCCGCGAGCGCTCCGACAAGACGCAGACGCGCCCCTCGCCCTCGCGCCTTCCCTTGCTGCGGAACAGCTTCAATGTGCCCTCGTCTGCGCGGTAGAGGTCGATCTGGGCGGAGAGGATCTCGTCGATGCGAAGGCCGTCGAGCGAGAGGGAGAAGACTGCCTTGTCGCGGTAGGTGCGGAGGTTGCTGAGGATGGCGTCGACCTGCTCGTCCGTGTACCACTTCTCGTAGTCCACAGGCGGCTTGCCGCTGACAAAGGACGTCTCGGCGACATAGCGCGGCGACGTGGTCGCGATTCCCTGGCCGTAGAGGAAGGAGTGCGGGTTCTCCCCGCTCTTCTCCTCTGCGACCTCCATCTTGACCTCCCTGCCCTGGGAGCGCAGGAAGGTGTAGAAGCTGGCCACGACCGTGTAGTAGCCCCTGACGGTGAAGCCGGACCTCTTTCCCTCCACTGCGCCGACGAACGGGATGACGTTTCCGAACTGCAGGAAGCGCAAGAAGCTGGTGAGGTGCTTGGCGGTCGCGTCGGCGTAGCCGATGTGCCAGCAGTCCTGCAGGTAGTTGAGGTACTTGCACAGCTTGTAGGCGTACTGCCTCGCTGTCTGGGGCGAGCCCATGCTCATCTTGTGTAGGAACTTGTTGGCCCAGAAGGGGTAGGCGTCCGTATGGTTGATGATCCAGCCGTCCATCGTGTCCCCGTCTGCTCTCGGGTAGAGGCATCTCTCAACGGAAAACATTTCTCACCTGACCAAACATCAATTCATCGGACAACGCTTAGTCTAACGGAATAATAAGCTCTCAGTTCATTAACATGGTTAAACTAAGTTAAGTACTTATTATACATAATAAAAAGTTCAAACCAACGACCTCCAAGGCGCAGATATTGACACGGGGGGATCCAAAATGCCCGCGCAGCAACTAGCTCGCCGTGCTATTTATCCAAAGAAAAACAGCTCAGAGAACAGTGCCTCTGAGCTGCTAAAAGTCTTGGTCGCGGGGGCAGGATTTGAACCTACGACCTCCGGGTTATGAGCCCGGCGAGCTACCAGACTGCTCCACCCCGCAATGTCTAGGCGCCTCTTATGCGCAAGAAAGAATACTACTCGGGAGTTCGGTGGACGGCAAGGAAAATCTCGTAGAGCATAATTCCTTCATATTTAAAACCTCTCAGCCCATATCACCATAAACGAATCGCAGCCGAGCGCCGTCGACAGCACGTATACAATGGTGCGCGTCCTTTTATGCCGAAACCGGGAGTAGACATGCTGCTCGCTATCGATATGGGAAACACGCAGACGGCCATGGGCCTGTTTGACGGAGACGAGCTGGTGCAGTCGTGGCGCATGCCCACCGACCGCTCCTATACCGCAGATGAGATCCATGTGCGCCTGATGGGTTTTTTTAAGATGTACGGCCTTTCGCTCGACGCGGTCGACGCTATCGCCTTTGCGGGCGTGGTGCCGCAGCTCTCGCGCGAATGGCATGCCGTGGCCGACCGCATTGCCGCAGACGCCATCGTCATTGGGCCGCAGACGGCCGCCGTGACCAAGCTGCGCGCGGCACGTCCCCAGGCCGTAGGTGCCGATCGCGTCGCCAACGCCGTTGCGGCCGAGACTTTCTACGGCGCGCCGGCAATCGTGGTGGACTTTGGCACCGCAACCAATATCGACGTCATCGATGAGGACGGCTATTACATTGGCGGAGCGATCGCGCCGGGCATCCGCATCTCCATGGATGCACTTGCCGCCCGCGCCGCCAAGCTCGCCAGCGTGCCGCTCGAGGCGCCCGAGCACGCCATCGGCCGCGATACCGAGGAGTGCATCAAGGTCGGCGCCGTGGTGGGCACCGCCGCTATGGCCGAAGGCCTGGTCGCGCGCATGAAGCGCGAGCTGGGCCGCGAGGATGCCACCGTTATCGCCACGGGAGGCCTCGCCGGCATCGTCGCCGATTCGACCGATGCCTTCGACGTGGTCGATGGACAGCTCACCATTAAGGGTATCTGCGAAATCTACCGCCGCATGCAGGAGCTGGAATAGGGCAGGAGCTTAAGTCGAGCACGAGCGCGAGCGGCGAACTAGGCAACGCATCGAGCCTATTCCTCAAAAACGAAAATTTTTCAGTTTTGAGGAATAGGCTCGAAGCACGCTACGCCTCGCCGCACAGCCACCTCGCCAGGTCCACGATCTGCACTCCGTCGCGATCCGTGGCCTCGTGATGCGTGCGGGCGAGAATCATCTTGGGATACGCATCGCCAATGCTCAGCAGTGGCGAAATCTCGCGTTCAAATGTCTTATCCGAGCTGATGTCGTCGCTCACCTGAATGTAGAGCTTCTCGCTTCGCTTGATTGCTACAAAGTCTATTTCCTTTTTATAGAGCACGCCGACGTATACCTCGTATCCGCGGCGCAGCAGCTCGATTGCCACTATGTTCTCGTATACGCGCCCCCAATCCATATCACGTGTGCCGAGCAGCGCGTATTTGAACGCGTGGTCCGCCAGGTAATACTTCTCGCCGCTCTTAAGGTATTTCTTGCCGCGAATGTCATATCGACGAACTTTATAGAAGGCAAACGCATCGCACAGGTACCCCATGTACGCACCGACCGTCTTGTTCGTAATCTTTAGCCCATCCGCATTTAATGCATCGGTAATGTTGCGTGCCGACGTAATGTTGGAAACGTTGTCCATCATGTAATCGGCAATGCGCAGCAGCGCCGATTCGTTTCTCACGTTATGCCGCTGCACGATATCTCTCACAATGAGCGTCTTAAAGACGTTGGAGAGATATTGATAGCGCTGCTCCTGCAGTGGATAAGGGTAAGAGCCAGACATACCGCCGGTTCTCGCGTACTCATCGAAGTCACGGTCGACCTCGCCCTCGTCGCCATAGAGACGATACTCCTCAAACGAGAATGGGAAAACCTCGATCTCGAACGTGCGCCCCGTAAAGAGCGTCGACAGATCGCTCGACAGCAAAAAGGCATTCGATCCGGTAATGAAGATGTCATGCTGCTCGGATGCGTGAAGGCTGTTGATCGCACGCTCAAAACCGTCGCACATCTGAACCTCATCGATAAGCAGAAAGTTTTGTTTGCCGGGCACCCGATGATCTTTTACATAAGCGAGCAACGCGTGATACTCGAGCAGGTTCTCGAACTCATCGAGGTTGTAGTTGATATGGATGACATTCGAATTAGGCAGATTTGCCTCCACGTAATCGCGGAGGGCCTCGAGCAATTTTGATTTACCGCTGCGGCGGATGCCCGTGATGACCTTGATATCCGGCACGCCAATAAGACTCGTCAACGTGTCCATATATGACGCTCTATTGATGAGTTTCATCGGGGCCTCCTCGCGGTCTTTTATCTCTATTCCTCAAAAACGAAAATTTTTCAGTTTTGAGGAATAGGTTCTATAGCGAATATACCTCGCGAAAGGCCGAGCTGCCTTAATCCTATTCCTCAAAAACGAAAAATTTTCAGTTTTGAGGAATAGGGCCGCGATGCCACCCTGTAGTCGCGCAAAGACCCTCCCCGGCAGAGGCAGTTCACTCTGCCGAGGAGGGTCTTGTTGTCATCGTTGTCTTTGAGCGCGGGCATCTCGTGTTACAGTCCGCGAATCCGTACGGCCTCGGGCGGAAACTCTTGCTCGCCGGCATCGGTCTTGATGGTCGCGCGACCCCAGATGTCCAGGCCCGCAAACACACCAACCGCAAGCGGCAAGCCGTTGGGCGACACCGCCGCAACCTGGCGGCCCAGCAGCGGCACCATGTCGAAGTACTCGCCCAGCACGGGAGCCAGCGGGCCGGCGGCGCCCTGCGGCGTGTTGGCGACAACCGCCCAGGCGTCCACGCGGGCCAGCACGGCGGTAGTCAGCGCTTCGACCAGCGCTTCATCGGTCACATCCACGCCAAGTTCGCCCAGCGCCGCGCGCTCAATATCCACCGTCACGGCACCGAACATGCCCGCGGCACCGGCGCCACCGTTGACGGCGACGCGTGCAAACGACGTCTCAAACGCGGGCGCGCCGTACACGATATCGCTCGGCCACTGAATGCCCACCTTGCCGACAAGGCCCAGCCCCGGCGTCGATGCCGTTCCCGCGAGCGCGTCCATCATGCCCATCGCCGCCACAAACGGCAGGCCATGGAAGGCGTGCATATTCACATCCGGGCGCACGACCAGCGAAAATGCCAACGATGTGTCGCCGGCACTCCAGGCGCACCAACCCGCGGGCACACCCTCGCGGCCCGCGTTACGTGCCGCGTCAAGCTCGGTACCGGCGGCTACAGCGTTCATCTCAATCATCTACATACGCCCCAATTCGCCCACGATATGGCCCACGCGATCCTCGGGCTCCTTGACCTCGACGCCGTTGTAGCGGAAGAACCGCGCCGGGTCGTGCATCAGGTCCTCGAGCGGCACCAGCACAAAGTCGCGTTCGCCAATGAGCGGATGCGGCAGGCGCAGCTTTTCGCCGCCGTGGATCTCGCCATCCATCCACAGCAGGTCCAGATCGATGGTGCGTGGGCCGTTGACCTTGGCCTTCTTGGATCGGTCGCGCCCCAGCTCGGCCTCGATCTTCATAAGCTCGTCGAGCAGCACCAGCGGCGCCAGCTCGGTCTTGATCTCGATGACAGCGTTGGCAAACGCGTCCTGGCGCGTCTCGTAGGCCGGCTCGCTCTCGTAGATGCGCGAGCAGTTGGACACACAGGTGAGCGGAATCTCGGCGATCATGTCGCGCGCGGCGCGGATGTTGTCGCAACGATGCCCCAGGTTGGAGCCCACGGCCACAAACGCGCGACGCGGCTGCGGCTTGGCAACAGCCCAGTAGCCGTTCAGGAACTGCGCAAAGCCAGTGACATCGTGCACGCGCACGATGTTGGCACCGGCCTGGATAGCGCCCAGGCACACGCCAAATGTGGCGGCATCGCGCTCGGCGGCCTCGGTCACGCCCGAGACGGCGCCCACAAAGCGCTTGCGCGACACGGCGCACACGAGCGGATAGCCCAGCGACGCCATCTTGGCGGTCTCGCGCTGGATGACGATGTCTTCGTTGGCCGTCTTGCCAAAACCCGGACCCGGATCGATGCAGATACGGTCGCGTGACACGCCGGCGTGGATGAGCGCGCGGGCCTGATCGGACAGAAAGCCCATGACGCGGCGCATGATGGGCGCCGAATCGGGCAGGGTAAAGCGGCGAAGCTGCGAGGTGGGCACATAAGCCTCCTCGCGGCGGGCGCTGCGGCGCATCATGGCGGCCAAGTGATCGCTGGGCTCCGGCGCGGGCTCAGGGGTCGCGGCGGCCTCGGCGGCAGGGGCAGCCTGCTCGGCGGCCGGCGTCTCCTGCTTCTGCTCGCCCGTTGGCTCGGGCGCTGGCTCCGGATCGCCAAACGGCAGCGAGGGCTGCACCACGCCACCCGGCAGTTTGGCCTCCGTCTTGGGCTCGCCCAGCAGCTTGCCACGACGACGGCGGGCGGGCTTCTCGGCCTCGCGCGCGGCCTCGGCAGCCGCCTCACGCGCCTTCTCGGCAACAAACGCCGCGGCAGAGGTATCGAGCTGCACCGTTGCATGCGTGCGAGCGGGCGCGGCGACCTCGCCGGCGTGCACCACGATGACGCCGCAGGTGCTCGTCGCGACAAACTCGACCATCTTGGGGTCGGTGAAGCCCGTCACGTCGTTGACGATCGAGGCGCCGCAGCGCACGGCCGCCTTGGCAACCGCCACGTGACGTGTGTCGATCGAGACGATGGCGCCCTCTTTGGCCAACGCACGCACAACGGGCAGCACGCGGCGAGCCTCCTCGTCGGGGTTGACCGGGGTAAAACCGGGGCGCGTGGACTCGCCGCCCACGTCGATGATGTCGGCGCCGGCGTCGAGCATCGCCAGGCCGTACTCGATGGCGGCATCCGGGTCGAAATGCTCCCCGCCGTCGCTAACCGAATCGGGCGTCACGTTGAGGACGCCCATGATGCGCGGACGGTCAAAGCTGAGCTCGTACTTTCCGCACCGCCATGTCTTGCTGTCGTTCGCCATGAACATCCTCCTAAAATGCCCGCGCCGCCACGCTCGGGCGCAGGCGGCGGGGTCGCTTCGCAATTAGTCTTTCTATTGTATCCGCGCACGCGGGCTAGAACGCAAACGCGGCAGCGATGTCGCAAGAAATCAGCAGGTCGGCATTTGCATCCTGATCGGTGGGAGCAAGATTGCATATGGCCAGCGTATCGCCGGTAAAGTATCGCGTAAGGCCCGCCGCCGGATACACCACGAGCGAGGTCCCGCCCACAATGAGGGCATCGGCCGCGGCAATGGCGGCAACGGCGTCGGTCAGCACATGCTCGTCGAGCGGCTCCTCGTAGAGCACCACATCGGGCTTAATGCGCCCGCCGCACGCGGGGCACACGGGCACACCCGCGGCGTCCTCGTGCCCGCGGGCGCAAATCCACTCGGCGCTATAGACCGCGCCGCACGACTGGCAAATGTTGCGATGGACCGATCCGTGCAGCTCGAACACGCGCTGCGAGCCCGCCATCTGATGCAGGCCGTCGATGTTTTGCGTCACCACGGCACCAAGCTTGCCGGCACGCTCCAGCTCGGCCAGCTTGGTGTGGCAGCGGTTGGGCTTGGCGCCAAGCGAGATCATCTTGGTGCGGTAGAAGTCGAAGAACTCGGCCGGATGCGCCTCGTAAAAGCTATGCGAGAGCATGGTCTCGGGCGGGTAGGCAAACTGTTGGTGATATAGACCGTCCACGCTGCGGAAATCGGGGATGCCACTCGCCGTGGAAACACCGGCGCCGCCAAAGAAGACCACACGCTTGTGGGTACCAAACAGCTCCGCCAGTGCGGCGGAGGCCCGCTTGGGATCCGATATCGCCTGCGTCATATGAGTCCTCCGTCCTTGTTGGTCGGGCAGCGTCGGGCGACATCCCAGCATGCGGCCTTTGAGTCAGCACGCGCGGAGCCCACCACCGCCCCTTTTGCGCTAATCTTAAGCCTGCAAACCCCGTCGAAAGGACACCATGCCTCAGACTTACACTTTCGCCTCGTGGAACGTCAACGGTCTGCGCGCCGTGCTCAAAAAGGACCCGAGCTTTATCCAGATCGCACAGGAGCTCAATGTCGATATCCTGGCGCTGCAAGAGACCAAGCTGCAGGAGGGCCAGGCCGATATCGACCTGCCCGGTTATCACCAAACCTGGAGCTACGCCGAACGTAAAGGCTATTCGGGCACTGCGGTCTTTAGCCGCCAGGAACCGCTGCGCGTGCTGCGCGCCGATGCGCTGCTGCCTTACGCCGGCGAGGGCGCGGCAGCCGAGCTCGTGGCGCAGGCCGCGACCGAGGGCCGCGTCTGCGCGCTCGAGTTCGACAAGTTTTGGTTTGTGGACGTCTATACGCCCAACGCCCAAAATGAGCTCGCGCGCATCGATGTGCGCATGGCCTGGGACGATGCCTATCGCAGCTTTTTGGCGGGACTCGAGCGCGAGACCGGCAAGCCCGTGGTGACCTGCGGCGACTTTAACGTCGCGCACGAGGAGATCGACCTTAAGAACCCCAAGTCCAACCGCGGCAACGCAGGCTTTTCGGACGAGGAGCGCGGTAAGTTTACCGAGCTGCTCGACGCCGGGTTTACCGATACCTGGCGCGCGGCAAATCCCGACGTCGAGGGCGTCTACAGCTGGTGGAGCTACCGCTTTAATGCCCGCAAGAACAACGCGGGCTGGCGCATCGATTACTTCCTGGTGAGCGACGCCATCGCCGGCAACGTGCGCGACACCGGCATCCGCGGCGACATCTTTGGCAGCGACCACTGCCCCGTCACCCTCACCCTAGAGCTCTAGCCCCAGCCGACCCCTCGGGGACGAAGCAAAACGGATCATGTTCACCTCGCGAGGGAATCCACGCGGCACACCCGCCACGAAACTGCCCCATCTACTACGTTTAAGCCACTACCCTCAACCACTGCGAACAACGCAAAAAGAAAACCGCAGGTAGAAAGCCTGCGGTTTTTCATAAAACGCGGTCATGGTCGAGGATATCAAGCTAAACGTAGTAGATGGGCTAGTTTCGTGGCAAGCGCCGTCAACTGATTCCCTGGGGACGTCTGGGGGCGGAAGAAAACGGATCGATTTGCCTCTCTGAGGGCCACGACGCCCGTCATATCAGCCGGCCATTCCAAAACCATGCCGGTTTACGGGGCTGAATCGCAAATCCCCAACCAAACGCAATTCAAGCAAAATAAAACCGCAGGTAGACGGATCGTCTATTTTCGGAAAAAGCCGGTATGGTCTACCTGTGCCAATCTAGCCCCGTAAACCGGCATAGTTTTGAAATGGCACTTCGACAGTATCGATTCTCGCCCCGGCGCAGCCGCCACTACAGCCCGTATTTCACGACGACACGGTTAATGCGACGACACCAAGGTTTGTAGAGAGCGGCCAAGAACACGCAGGTCGCAAGGCCGTGTGTGATATCGAACGGTACCGCCGTGGCAAGACGCGCCACGGCGCCCGCCCACGTGAGCGGTTGCACAAAACCGATGATGTCGTAGGCGTTAATCACGGCGCCATAGAGCAGGCCCGACGCAAAGCCGTACGCCATCAGCGCCGGCATGCGCACGGTTCCATCGGCACGGTCGAACGCGCCCGCATGCGCCAGCGCACCGCCAACGTATCCCACGAGCCCCCAGGCATACATCTGCCACGGTGTCCACATGCCCTGCACAAAAAAGAAATTGCTGGTCAGCGCCGCCAGCGCGCCAACCATAAAACCATTGCGGCGACCAAGCGTCGTCCCGGCGATAATGGCGATGGCGCTCACCGGTTTAAAGTCGGGAATGGGGCCAAACAAGATACGCCCCGCCGCGGCCAACGCCGCCAGAACCAGCGAGGGCATAATCTGGCGCAGGCCCGGTCGCGACGCCTCGTAGCCCGCAAAGAACAGCGCGAGCACCAGCGCCACCACGACAAGCATGGCAAGCGCCGCCTGCTCAACGCCTGCCAGCAACGCCGCGGCCATTACCGCTGGCACCGCCAGCAGCAGTGGGATCTCCAGTTTTGCGAGTAGGCGCAAGACGCGATAATTCGCCATCCCATCACGCCCTATAAAACACATTGTCGGCAAAAAAGTCGGCGGGCGGCTCCATGCAGGCAATCTCACCGTCGAACATCATGGCAATGTCATCGGCAACCTGCTCGGCAAAACCCAGATCGTGCGTTGCCATGATGACGGTACCCCCGGCCTCCGCATGGTCGCGCAGGGCGCGGGCGATGATGCGACGGCTGGCCAGGTCCAGACCCTTGGTGGGCTCATCGAGCAATAGCAGCTCGGGGCCGATTAACAGCAGCTTTGCCAACGCAAGCAGCTGGCGCTGCCCGCCCGAAAGATCGTACGGATGGCGCCCATCCAAGCCGGACAATCCCAGACTCGTCGCGCGCTCTCGCGCCATAGCCTCGTCGTATCCGCAGGTCGAAGCCCATTCCATCAGCTCCTCGCGCACCGTCTCGGCAACCAGCAGCGCCTTGGGATTCTGAGGCAGCAGTGCCGCCGAGGCCGCCCCGCGCTCCATATGCCCACGCTGCAACTTGACCGTCTTGGCCAGCACCGAAAGCATTGTCGACTTACCGCAGCCGTTACCGCCCACAACAGCATGCACCGCACCTGCCGAAAACGACGCATCGAGCCCGCGCAGCACCCAGCCGGACGCTCGATCGTAGCGAAACCAGCCCCCTGCCAGGGTGGTAGCCGACCCAGCGTGCATTTTTGGGAGTATTCGGCATCCACCGGCGCACGACGGCGCCCCCGAGTCGTCTTGCGACAGGATTTGCGCCTCAAATTCAGCCGATTTGTCCGATTTCGGTCTTTTTTTTGCGCCCGGAGCGCCCACGCGCGGGTCCAAATAGCCCGGCCGGCCACTGGCGCTGCTGAAAACTCCGTTTTTTGCACGCCACGAGCCACCCCACCCTGGCACCTCGCCAGAAAACAGCTCTTCGCGATGCCCCAAGGAGGCGATGTCAGCGACCTCGCATACGCGCCCGCCCTCAATCCGATACGCGCACGTCGCGTATTCGAGCATCGGGCGCGGCTGGTGCGTTGCCACAACAACCGTGCAGCCCAGCTCGCGATTCACGCGAAACAGCGCATGCAGAAAATTTTTCTCGGCAACGGGATCCAGTTGGGACGTGGGCTCGTCGAGCAGCAGCACGCGAGGGCGCAACGCCAGCACGGCTGCCAGCGACAGCAGCTGCTTGCGTCCGCCCGAAAGCGTATCGGTATCGCGGTGGAGCCAATCCTCCACCCCAAAGAAATAACTGGTCTCGGCCACGCGACGACGCATCTCGTCGCGCGACATGCCTAAGTTTTCCAGGCCAAACGCCATCTCGTGCCACACGGTTTCGCACACAATCTGGTTCTCGGGGTCCTGAAACACATAGCCCACGCGCTCCGCGGACGCGCGAACGTCCATGTCGGCAACGCTTTCGCCCAGCATGCGCAGCTCGCCGGAGCATTCGCCCGCCGGCGAAATCTCGGGCTTGAGCAACGAGAGTAATGTCGACTTGCCCGACCCGGTACCACCGACAAGCAACGCAAACGTCCCTTGGGGAACACGCCAATCGAGCTCCTCGAACACCGGCACTTCGGCCCCGGGGTAGGCAAAGCTCAGGCCCCGCACTTCAATCGCCGGCATATCCGAGCCGCACACCGTGTCCGCCATGATGCTCCCGTCCAACCGAGCCATCAGCCAAACCTCTTCTCGTCAATCGCATGCACCACGCAGGGCAGCGCCATCCAGGTCGCGTATACAACATAGCCAGGCCACGGCGCCGGCACCGAAAGCTGCGGGTAAAACGAATACTGCATCGTCGCGGTCCACGCCACTGCCGCCGTGGCCACGCCAAACAGCACAAGCCCAACCAGCGCGGCAACGTCGCCGCGCGCCAGCCGATACCGCGCGTACGTCGTGCGACGCACCGCGGCGCCCCACCCACGGGAGCGCATGGCGTCCGCACGCTCCAGCGAATCTTCCATGCCCCAGCCCATCAACACGCTCGATGCCCGTAGGCGCGAACGCACGGGGTCGGCCTGCGCGCGGCCCGGCACATCAATCGCATCCTGCACCGCCAGCACCGTGCGACCGCGACGCAAAAACTGCGGGATAAGCCGCATGCACATCGAGATCATGAGTGCGATCACCGGCGCGGTGTTACCCAAAAGCGCAAGCACCCTGTCGTAGCTAAGCATGGACGCCGCGGCTTCAAACCACAGCACGCTCGCCACAAACAGCCCGCCCATGCACAGGCCGTATACCATGCTCTCCAGATACACCGCACGCATGCCAATACGGAACAGTTCCGTCGAGCCCGAAGCGCTAAATAACGGGTTGAGCACCGCGATAATCAAAATCACCGGCAGCTGCCAGCGAAGCGCCCCCAACGTGCGTGCGACGCCGCGCGTCGCAAACCCATACGCCAGCCCGCCCGCAAGCGACAGCGCAAGCAGCACCGGTTGCATCGAGAACATGGTGAGCCCCAGCGTCAGCACCATGTAGAGCGCCGGCACCGCCGGATGCGACATCGAGAATGTCGCGACGGGTTCGTTGCCCGATTCCTCTCGCATGATATCCACGGACACCCCCATCCCCTCGCTCAAACGCCAACGCCGCAGTGCCGCTGCCATGCACAACCAGCGCAAACGTCACGCCGGCGGAACCGACATCGGCCGCCATGCGCCAATCGTTACGCGCTCATCATATGCCTGCGGTATCATATTGCGCCGTGTATCGTTTCCAAACGCACGTCTCTATAACGTAACAGGAGATCACATGGACGCAACCGCAATTATCCTCGCCGCCGGCGAGGGCACCCGCATGAAGTCGAACCACTGCAAGGTTTCGCACAAGATCCTGGGCAAGCCCATGGTCCAGTGGATCGTCGACGCCACCATCAAGGCCGGCTGCAGCCGCGTCGTGGTCGTCATCGGCAGCCACGCCGACGAGATGCGCGCGCTTATCGACGGCGCCTACGCCAACAGCGCCACCAAGGTCGAGTGCGTCGAACAGACCGAGCGCCTGGGCACCGGCCACGCCGTAAAGGTCGCGCTCGAGGCATGCGGCATCATGCAAGGCCCCGTCGTCGTGCTCAACGGCGACCTACCGCTCATCACCGCCGACACCGTCGCCAAGTTCGCGCAGACCGTCGCCGGCGGCGAGCTCGCCTGCACCGTCATGACCATGACCCCGCCCGATCCCTTTGGCTACGGCCGCATCAAGCTGGGCGCCGACGGTCAGATCGAGCGCATCATCGAGCAGAAGGACTGCACGCCCGAGCAGGCCGCCACGTTGCTCGAGTGCAACGCCGGCTGCTACGCCTTCGACGGCGCGCAGCTCGCCGCCCACATCAGCGAGATCGGCAACGACAACGCGCAGTCCGAGTACTACCTGCCCGACATGCTCGAGATTCTCAAGGGCCACGGCCAGGCAGTCTCCATCTTCCACTGCGACGACTACCGCGACGGCCTGGGCGTCAACAGCCGCATCCAGCTCGCGCAACTCACCGCTATCGCGCGCGACCGCATCAACGAGCACTGGATGGCCGAGGGCGTTACCTTCATCGACCCCACGCAGGCCTGGATCGGCCCCGACGCCGTCATCGGCCGCGACACCGTCGTGTGGCCGCAGACGCACCTGATCGGCCACGTCACCGTGGGCGAGGAGTGCCAGCTCGGCCCCAACAGCCGCCTCACCGACACCACCGTCGGCAGCGGCTGCACCATCGATGAGACCATCGCCATCGAGGCTGTCATCGAGAACGGCGTCGACTGCGGCCCGCGCGCCTACCTGCGCCCGGGCACCCACATGCTCGATGGCTCCAAGGCCGGCACACACGTGGAGATCAAGAAGTCCACGATCGGCGAGGGCTCCAAGGTGCCGCACCTGTCCTACATCGGCGACACCACCATGGGTTCCGGCGTCAACGTGGGAGCGGGCTCCATCACCTGCAACTACGACGGCGTGCACAAGCACAAGACCGTCATCGGCAAGGATGCCTTCATCGGTTCCGATACCATGATGGTCGCGCCTGCCCAGATCGGCGACGGCGCACTCGTGGCCGCCGGCTCCGTCATCACCGAGCCGGTCCCGGCTGACGCACTCGGCCTGGGCCGCGCCCGTCAGGTAAATATTGAGGGCTGGGCCGCCGATTATCGCCGCCGTCTGCACGAGGACGACGAGGTATAACGTTTTACCAAACATCTAAGGAGCTGTTCCCATGGGGATGGCTCCTTTTTCTATGCTGACCTGCGCGACCGGATGAGTGGTCGGTTCGTGTCCGTTGACGGTAAAGACGTTATCAAGACCCGATAAACCCCGCCGCGCGGTTACAATGCAACAAGGCATCTATATGGCATTCGATATATAAAGGAGAAGGGTAATGCCGATTAATGATCCCGAGAAGTCGGAGAATATGCGCAAGTCCATCCGCGTGTATTCCGGTTCCTCCAACCGTCCCCTCGCTCAGAAGATCGCTGAGTACCTTGGGGTCGAGCTTTCGGGCCTTACGCTAAAGCAGTTCGCCAACGGTGAGATTTACGCCCGCTACGACGAGACCGTCCGCGGCGCCGACGTCTTCCTGATTCAGTCCGTGGCCGGCGGCAACGTCAACGACATGCTCATGGAGCTGCTCATCGCCACCGACGCTGCCAAGCGCGCATCCGCCCGCTCCATCACCGCCGTCATCACCCACTACGGCTATGCCCGCCAGGACCGCAAGGCCGGCCCGCGCGAGCCCATCACCGCCCGCCTCGTCGCCAACCTGCTCGAGCGCGCTGGCGTCAACCGCATCATCACCCTCGACCTGCATCAGGGCCAGATTCAGGGTTTCTTCGATATCCCGGTTAACCACCTGTCTGCACTGCCGCTGTTTGGCCAGTACTACAACGACATGCACTTCGACACCGACAACCTGGTTGTCGTCTCCCCCGACGTGGGTCGCGCCAAAGCTGCCAAGAAGCTCTCCGACATGCTCGGCTGCAGCCTCGCCATCGCCCACAAGGGTCGTCCGCGCCACAACGCCGCCGAGGTCATGGGCATCATCGGTGACATCAAGGGCAAGACCTGCATCATCAATGACGACATGATCGACACCGCTGGCACCCTGTGCGCCAACGTCAAGGAGCTCAAGGCCATGGGTGCCGGCGACATCTACGTGTGCGCCACCCACGGCATCTTCTCGGGCCCGGCCATCGAGCGCCTGAACGACGCCCCCATCGTCGAGTGCCTCGTCACCGATGCCATCCCCGTCGAGGTTGGCGGCAAGATCAAGACCATCTCGGTCGCCGAGGAGTTCGCCGAGGCCATCTCTGCCGTTTACCACGAGGAGCCCGTCTCCACGCTCGTCGGCGGCGACTTCGCGCTGTAATCCAGCGCGCATCGCATCATCTTTGGTGTTTTTGAAGGGTCGGAAGCTCACTTCCGACCCTTTTTTCTGCCCCTCGACAACCCGCCTTGGACAGTTAGTTCAGATTTGTATTAATTTGGCATTCGTTTGGGCCATTTAATGCGTCGAAAGCTCTCTTGCCGGCATAATTCCACTCGATTCCTCCACCTATGGATCTCTTCACCATGCCATTGGCCCCATTTTGCCCACCGAGTCCTTCAACAACGGCAATACACCCCGGTCACCTTGTACAAATCTGAACTAACTGTCCAGCACCCATCTCGGTAGATGCCTCCAGGGCCAACCCATCACTCCATTCTCCACTTTTCCAAGGCATTCCGTATGATGTCGTTACCGCCCGCGGCGCGCGACGCCCCTTTGAGCGAAAAGAACGGCACGGCCATATCATTTCGCCAACGGCTTAGTACCTTATAGCTATGACAACCGTAATTTCACACCTCTCCGCCCTCCGCGCAATTCGCCGCGCTCGACGGGCGTACTCCGCCCTTCCCTGGGACGCCATCGATGACGAGCAACAGACACAAGCCCTCGTAGGTTGCGTTCCCAACAAGGACGCCATAGACTTTGCGGCCCTTGCAATACTTGACGCCTGGAGCGAAGACGACTCCGAGCGTCTAGACCTCTTTGTTGCGAGCGGCAGCAACAGACGACCCGACGGACGGCTCCTCCAGCACACCATCACCGCCCCTCTCCCCCAGGGCGCGATCATGCACATCGGAGCCGACATCTACGCAACGTCTCCCGCCATGACGGCCACGCTTTGTTCCAAAAATGAATCGGTTGCCAAAACCTTGATGCTTCTCATGGAACTGCTCGGGACCTACTCACTTCCGCCCGAAGCAACTTACCCCATCGCCTACGACGACACGTGGCCCGAGGCCAACAGCTTCGAAACGATGGACGATCTCGATTGCCAGGGCGACCAACCGACACCCGAAAAGCAAGCCGAAACCCGCTACGAACAGGCGCACTACAAATGCGAGCCCGCCACAACCATCGAAGAGCTCGAGGCAGTCGCACGGTTTGCCAAAAGTAGTTCCTACGCCTCGTTTCGCACAGCTATCAAACTTGCCCGGGCCGGATCCGCATCCCCAGCGGAATCATTGATGTTCGCTGTCCTGGGCGCACCCATGCGCTTTGGCGGATTCGGGTGTTGCAGCCTGCCCATGGGAGGCCTGCTGCTCAACTATCGAATCGATTTCGACACCCTTGCGGTCAACATGTCCTCGGGCATCCCCTACGCCATCTGCGACTTATATTGCCCAGCCGCCGGAGTCGACAACGAATACAACGGAATTGGACATGAGCTTCAAAACGCTCGCATCCACGATGGCAATCGCAACAATGGCCTTAAGGCCATGGGTATCCACGTCCTGGTTATCAATCGTGACCAAATGAAGGACCTTGTTGCACTCGAAGCCTTCGCCCAGACGATGCATCGACTTGCGGGAGTTCGATTCCGCTACCGCATCAAGGGTTATCGCAAGCGTCAGGCCGCCTGGCTCAACACCCTGCGGGCCGGAATCGGCCTCGCGCCGGTCTAAAAGACTTTTACCCAGTGCTACCGAGCATGGCTGGACAGTTAGTTCAGATTTGTATAAACAGACGGCTCATTTCGAGGTGGTTTGCCGCCATCCCGGCGCCAATCACCTCATTTGAAGACTTAAAAGATCTGAAATAGCACAAATTGTGCTCCCCAAAGCGCCGTGACAGTTCCGTGGCCCCGATTTTGGCAGTCAAAGATCTCTTGGTTTATACAAATCTGAACTAACTGTCCATCCCGGCTTCTGACGACTGTCCAAACGCCCTCATGCGGCCTCAATCACCCTCCATTTGACAGCAGCAACGGGGTCGCTCACCATAGCAGGCGACAAATCGATGAAAGGAAGCACATGGCAGCTGCACAGCCGCTTAAGATTCGCATGGTTGCCGGACTTGGCAACCCTGGCGATGAGTATGCCGAGACCCGCCACAACGCAGGCTTTAAGGCAATCGACGAGCTGGCGCGTCAGGCCGGCGTCACGTACTGGAAAAACCAGGCCGGCGCCGAGGTCGCGCTCATCAACATCAACGATCCAGAGGAAGAGGGCGGCAAGCGCCAGATTGTGCTGGTCAAGCCGCAGTCGTACATGAACACCTCGGGCGGCCCCATCTCCAAGCTTTGCCGCGAGTACAAAATCAAGGCCGAGGAGCTGCTCGTAATCCACGATGAGCTCGACATTCCCGCCGGCGACGTGCGCGTCAAGGTGGGCGGCGGCCACGCCGGCCACAACGGCCTGCGTTCCATCATCGACAAGATGGGCAGCCGCGACTTTAGCCGCATCCGCACCGGCATCGGCAACCCTCCCGGCAAGATGGCTGTCGCCGACTACGTGCTCAAGCAGCTGCGCGCCCGCGAGGCCGAGGACTTCCAGGACACCTGCGCCCGCGCCGCCGACGCCGCCGGCCTGGCGATTGTGCACGGCGTAATCTATGCCCGCGACCACGTCAACGGCTCCGCCTCTGCCAACGGCAAGCACTAAAACCTACCAAAAAGGGATGTTTATTTTGGCAGGTTTTATATGCGAAAACGCCGCAGCGACCGCATCGCAATAAACCCTATGCCGCCATACATACCCAACACCTCAAAAGGGGCCGGCCTCACCGATATGCAAGGCCGGCCCCTTTTGTCGTTTTATCTGGTAAAGCCCGCCAAAATAAACCTGCCTCTTTGTGCTAGATTACTTTTCCCGCCTGCCAAAGATACACGTAAGCAACATGTCCATGAGGGTATAATTTACACCGTATGTCTGCACAACGCCTGTGCGCGTACGGTTTTATTCGGGCTGCCGTCCATTTCCGTGGAGGCACGGTTCGGTTGCCCTAACAAGAGAGGGGTTCTATGTATAAGATCCTGGAGAAGACGCAGTTCTCGGAGAAGGTGTTCAAGTTCCGCATCGAGGCGCCTGCAATCGCCAAGCATGCGCACGCTGGACAGTTCCTCATGGTTCGCGCCAACGAGACGGGCGAGCGTGTCCCGTTTACCCTGGCCGGCTGGAACGGTGACGAGGGCTGGGTCGAGTTCATCTTCATGGTGATCGGCAAGACCACCGAGATGCTTTCCACCTACGAGGCCGGCGAGTCGCTGCGCGACGTCGTGGGCCCGCTGGGCGTTCCCACCGAGATGGCCGAGGGCCCCTGCGCCGTCATTGGCGGCGGCGTCGGCCTGGCAATTGCCTTCCCGGTCGCCAAGCACCTGGTCGAGACCGGCCACGAGGTGCACGCCATCATGGGCGCTCGCACCAAGGACCTCCTGCTCATGGAGGACCAGTTCCGCGAGCTTCTCGACGAGGACCACATCCACATCACCACCGACGACGGTTCCTACGGCGAGCAGGGCGTTGTCACCGCTCCGCTGGAGCGCCTGCTGCAGGACAAGGCCGTGAGCCAGGTCTTCTGCGTCGGCCCCGTTCCGATGATGAAGTTCTCGACCCTCACCGCCCAGAAGTACGACACCCCCATCACCGCGTCGCTCAACCCCATCATGGTTGACGGCACCGGTATGTGCGGCTGCTGCCGCGTCGAGGTGGGCGGCGTGACCAAGTTTGCTTGCGTCGACGGCCCCGACTTCGATGCCACCCTGGTCGACTGGGATGACCTTCGTGCCCGCCAGGCCGCTTACCGTTCCGAAGAGGGCGAGTCCCTCAAGGCCTATGAGGAAAAGAGCTGCGCATGCCACTAGTTAACGGTCGTTTCGTTGCCGATATGAAGTCGCCCCGCACCCCCGATAACGAGGAGCCGGCCGCCGAGCGCGCCTGCGACTTCCGCCCCGTCGACAAGGGCTTCACCGAGGAAATGGCGCTGGCCGAGGCCGAGCGCTGCCTCAACTGCAAGAAGCCGTTCTGTGTTGAGGGCTGCCCCGTCAACATCAACATCCCCCGCTTTATCGAGCAGATCCGCGAGAAGGACTTTGGCGGCGCCCTCGATACCATCCGCGAGGACTCCATGCTGCCCGCCATCTGCGGTCGCGTCTGCCCGCAGGAGAACCAGTGCGAGGGCAAGTGCATCCGTGGTAAGAAGTCCGAGCCCGTGGCCATCGGCCAGCTCGAGCGCTTCCTGGGTGACCGCCCCGAGCTCGCCTCCACGCCCAAGATGGCTCCCAAGAACGGCAAGAAGGTCGCCGTCGTAGGCTCCGGCCCGTCCGGCATCACCTGCGCCGGCGAGCTCGCCCGCAACGGCTTTGACGTTACCGTCTTTGAGGCCTTCTTCACCGGCGGCGGTGTGCTGGTCTACGGCATCCCCGAGTTCCGTCTGCCCAAGGCGGTCGTCAAGCGCGAGATTGACGGCCTTGAAGACATGGGCGTCAAGTTTGAGTACAACTCCGTCGTGGGCAACATGGCCACGGCCGAGGAGCTGTTCGAGCAGGGCTTCGACGCCATCTACGTGGCGACCGGCGCTGGCCTGCCCAAGTTCCTCAACGTCCCCGGCGAGAACCTGCCCAACGTCTTCTTCGCAAACGAGTACCTCACCCGCGTGAACCTGATGAAGGCCAACAAGTTCCCCGAGTACGACACCCCCACCAAGCATGGCAAGAACGTCGTCGTCTTTGGCGGCGGCAACGTGGCTATGGACGCCGTCCGTACCGCCAAGCGCCTGGGCGCCGAGCACGCCATCATCGCCTACCGTCGTACCGAGGACGAGATGCCCTGCCGTCGCGCTGAGCTGCACCATGCCAAGGCCGAGGGCGTCGAGGTTCTGCCGCTCGTCTCCCCGCTCGAGTTTGTCGCTGGCGAGGACGGCTCCGTGTGCGCCGTCAAGGTCCAGAAGATGGAGCTCGGCGAGCCCGACGAGTCCGGCCGTCGTCGCCCGGTGCCCATCGAGGGCGCCATCGAGGAGATCCCCTGCGACGTCGCGATCTCGGCTATCGGTACCAACGCCAACCCCTTCGCTGCCAAGATCGGCGGCAAGATGGAGCTCAACAAGTGGGGCTACATCGTCGCCGACGAGGAGACCGGCCAGACCACCGATCCCCGCATCTGGGCCGGCGGCGACATCGTCACCGGTGCCGCTACGGTCATTCTGGCGATGGGCGCCGGCAAGAAGGCCGCCGCTTCCATCACCAAGAGCCTGCTGGGTGAGTAATCACCTACAGCGCTAGCCACCAAACGGCAAAGTCCCCGTCGGGCACACGCCCGGCGGGGACTTTTTCTATGCCGGCCGCTCGACCATCACAAAGGTGCCTGTCCCCTTTGTGATGGCTTTTGGTCGGCTAGCCTTCGAGCTGAGCCATCTTGTAGCGGTAGGCAGCGGCTATGACGTCTTTGCAGCCCTCGCGGCCCAGCTTGGCGCGGTTGACGACGATATCCTTGCCACTCGTCATCTTCCACTTTCCGGCGCTGTAGCGCTTATAGAACGCCTCGCGTGCCTTCTGCTGCTGCTTGACCAGCTTGGCGCCCTTCTTTTTGTTGAGCCCACGCTTCTTGCGCACGATCTCGACGCGGTCCTCAAAGGGTGCGGTCACCAACACGGCAATGTGATTAGGGTTGTTACGCAGCAGGTAATCGGACAGGCGACCCTCGATAATGCAGCTCTCGGTCTCACCCAGGTCCAAAATCACCTGACTCATCTTTTGGAACAACTTGTCCGAGTACGAACGTGCATCGTAGCGGTCGGGCAGAAACGCCATGTTCTCCACGGCCAGACGCTCGTCATAGGCGGCCATCTTATCGAGCGACTCACCCGCGCGCATCGACGCACGCACCAGCAGCTCGTTGTCGTACAGCGGAATTCCCAACTCGTTGGCAAGCATGCGGCCAATCTCGTGGCCCTCGGCGCCAAAGTCGCGCGCGATGGTAATGACCACAGGATTCTTCTTGTTCTCCAGATCGCTCATCGCGATTCCTTTCTCTATGTGACAAAGGGACGGTCCCTTTGTCACATTCATTTTGCCCCCACCTTCGTCCTGGTTTCCCAAGTGCGGCAGATTGCCCCGAAAGAGGAGCGCCGCGTACTAAATGTACGCAAGCAACGATTGAGGGGCAAGGTGCCGTGCTTGGGGAAGCAGGACTATGCGGCCACAATGCGACGCTGATATGCCCTCACCAGCAGCGAGATACCAAAGTTGAGCACAAAGTACATCGCAAACACCAGGCCGTAGAGCATAAGCACCTGCGACAGGTCGATCGCGTGGGCCATCACGACGTTTGCCGTGTACATGAGCTCGGCCACGTTAATGCCCGAAAGATACGAGCTGTCCTTGATGACGGTCGTGCACTGGCTAAACAGCGCCGGAATGATCGTCTTAAACGTCTGCGGCAGAATGATATAGCGCATGGTGGCAAAGAAGCCAAAGCCCTGGCTCTGCGCCGCCTCAAACTGGCCGCGCGGAATCGAGTTGAGGCCGCCGCGCACAATCTCGGCCATAACAGCGCTGGTAAACAGCGTAAAGGCGATGGTCGAAATCACAATGTCCAAACCCTGCACCGTAAAGTAGATAAACAGGATCCACAGCAAGTTTGGCGTGCAACGGAACAGCTCGATATAGGCGCTCACCAAAATACGGAATGGACGGGGCGCGTAGCTTTTAACGAGCGCCAGCACCGTGCCAAAGATGAGCGAGAAAAAGATCGACAGCGCCGAGATCTCGATCGTCTTAACAAAGCCGCCCCAAATGTAGAGCAGGTTGGTCGCGTTGAAGATTTCCATGCGCTAGGCCTCCTCTACGTTGTCGAGCCCCAGCTCGGCCAGGCTCATGCCGCGCGGGCGCTCCTTGGAGCGGCGCTCGAGCCACTGCACCAGCATGGCGAGCGGAAAGCAGATGATGAAATACATAAGGCAGCAGACGATGTATCCCTGCAGGTAACCGTACAGACTCACAAAGTTGTCGGAACGGTACATAAGGTCGCCGCCGGCCACAAGCGCCAGCACCGACGTGTTCTTGACCAGGTTGAGTGCCTGGTTACACAACGGCGGCAGAATGATCTTGAACGTCTGGGGCAGCACGATGTAGCAGTATGCCTGCGCACGGGTGAAGCCCTGGCTCTGGGCCGCCTCCATCTGGCCACGCGGAACGGCCTCGATACCGGTGCGGATGACCTCCGAAATGTAGGCAGCGTGATACAGGCCCACGCCCAAGAAGCCCAGCACAAACGGCGCGATACGCACCGGCTGGTCGGCACCGGTTATGGCCTGCAAAAACTGCGGACCGGCCATGTACATAAAGAGCACCTGTACGGGCAGCGGGGTGTTCTGGTAAAACTCCACGTACACGCGGCTTACGGCGCGCAGAACGCGAGAACGAGTGGTAGAGAACACGCCCAGCAGCGTGCCCAGCACCAGCGACAGCAGCAGACCGGCAACGACCACCTGCAGCGTCACGCCAAAGCCCTCCCAGAAGGGCCCCATGTTTTGGAATGTCGTCGACCAGCGGTCGGCGTCAAACAATCCTTCGAGCATTTGATTCCTTCCTTGGACGATGCGCCTATACAAGACCCCAGGTCTTAACCTCTTGGTCGAGCCAGCCGTCGGCCAGGCGATCGCATATCACCTGATCGACCACGGCCGAAAGATCGCAGCCCTTCTTGGTCGCCACGCCGTAGCCCTGCTCGCCAAACTTGACCTCGGGTTGCAGCAGCTCAACGGTCTCGTTCATGTAACCGGCCAGTGTGGAGCGGTCCATGGCAAAGACGTCGATATTGCCGGCATCGAGCGAACTCTTGATGATGGGGTAGCCGCTAAAGGCCCTAAACTCGGGCTTGCAGCTAAAGCCGTTGTCCTTGATCATCTGCTCGATCAGGCCCTGCGTGGTGGCACCCTGGCTCACGCCAATGACCTTGCCGTCCAGGTCCTCAATCGAGGTAAAGCCCGAACGCTTCTTGACCATGAGTCCCACGTAGTCGGTGCGGTACGGCGTCGAGAAATCCCAGCTCTTCTTGCGCTCGTCGGTGATGGTGTAGGTCGCCGCGACCACGTCGAGCTGGCCGTTATCGATCAGCGGGCCGCGCGTCTTGGGCGTTACGTCAGTAAACTCGACAAGCTCCTGGGCACGGGCCTCCTTGTAGCTCACGCCAAAGACGGCAGCGGCGATCTGGTAGCACAAATCGACCTCCATGCCCTCAAAGCGGCCCTTGGCGGTGTCGTAATAGCCGTAGCCAGGAACGTCCTTCTTAACGCCGGCATTCAGATGGCCACGCGACTTGATGGCCGCAAGCTTAGACCCCTTGTCGGAGTCCTCACCGCCGGTGGAGTTGCCGCAACCGGCAAGCGCGGTCCCCGTCAGCGCGAGCATACCGGCGCCCGCCAGCTGCAAAAAGTGGCGGCGCGACACGGCCGCCTTCGTCATATCCGTCATGTCCATCACCGCGCCTAGTGCAGAATCTTGGACAGAAACTCGCGGCAGCGCGGGTTCTCGGGGTTATCGAAGAAGTGCTCGGGTGTGCCCTCCTCCAGGATGCGGCCGTCCTCCATAAAGATGACGCGGTCGGCCACCTGGCGCGCAAAGCCCATCTCGTGCGTCACGCAGATCATGGTGATATCCTCCTGCGCGAGCTCAATCATAACGTCCAGGACTTCCTGGACCATCTCGGGGTCGAGCGCCGAGGTCGGCTCGTCAAACAGGATGATGGGCTGCTTGGTGCACAGGGCACGGGCAATGGCGATGCGCTGCTGCTGACCGCCCGAGAGGTTCTGCGGATACTCGCCGGCCTTATGCGCCATGCCGACGCGCTTGAGCGCGGCGATGGCGATCTCGGTCGCCTCCTCCTTACTCTTCTTTTGCAGCTTGATGGGCGCAAGCGTCAGGTTGCCCAGCACCGTCATGTTGGGATATAGGTTGAACTGCTGAAACACCATGGAGCTGTACTTGCGAGCCATCTCCAGATGATTCTTCTTGGTGAGCGGCGTACCGTCGATGATGACCTCGCCCGACGTGGGCTCCTCCAGATAATCGACGCAACGGATGAGCGTGGACTTGCCCGAGCCGGAAGGCCCGATCATTACGAGCTTCTCGCCGCGCTTGACGGTGAGGTTGATATCTTTGAGCACATGCAGGTCGCCAAAGTACTTGTTGAGATGCTTGATCTCGATCATGTCTGCCATGAATATCCCTTCCCTGCGCTTACACGAATTGCTCTATTTTACGGAAAGAACCACGTTTCCGCAGCCCACACTACATTCCCGTAAAGAACCCGCAACCTTTAACCCACTCATTGGGGACAGGCTTAAATGAGTACCCAGCCCACCAAAAAGGGGCGCGACCATGACGGCCACACCCCTCAAGACCCGAAAATAATACAACCGCCCTTGTTGAGCATAAGTCAGCGAAAACCCGTACACGCGAGCAAGGTGACGTGAAATGAAAGGGCGCAGACCTCATGGTCGCGCCCTTGAAATTGAACGTCAGATTGCCGCGTGTGCGGGTTTGCAGCGTCGAGCCGTTACGCGGTTTGGTAAAACCGCGTAACAAATTACGCGAGTTTGCCGCCGACAATCTTTGCCGCGGCCGGTTTATCGAAGTTGCCGCCGGTGGCCTTGCCGAGCGCCCCCATAACCTGGCCCATCTGCTTCTTGGACGTGGCGCCCAGCTCGGCGATGACCTGCTCGATCAGCGCCTCGAGCTCCTCACCCGAAACCTGGGCGGGCAGCAGGCTCTCCAGAATCTTGACCTGCTCGGTCAGGTTGTCGGTACGATCTTGATCGGTACCGGCCTTGATGGACATCTCCAACGTCTCGCTTGTCTGCTTAATCAGACGCTTGATCATGCTGTTGACGTCTTCCTCGGTCACGTCGCGGCGCTCGTTGACCTCGATGTTCTTAACCTCGGCCTTTACCTGGCGAATGATAGACAGGCGAACCTTGTCCTTGGCCTTCATGGCGGCAATCATTTCCTGCTGCAGCTCTTCGTTGGTCATCTGCAAATCCTCCTCAATAGTGTGGGCGGCACTCGCACGAGCACCGCCCCTTGATTACTCAGTCGTCGACGAATCGTCGGTCGAGCTCTTGGTGACGCCCTTCAGGCTCACGTTATAGGGCACGTCCTTGGGCATGGGGTTGACGGTAATGTCGGCATCCTTCGTGTACTTCTCCAGCCACTCGTTGTATGCCGTGCCCGATGCCTGGGTCTTCACCACATTGGAAACGTACTTCTTAATAGCCTTGGGCACCTGATTGATGTCATCGACCTGGCCATCGACATGGAAGTAGTCGGTGCACTTGATGATGTGGTAGCCATACGTCGACTCGACCACGTCGCTCACATCGCCCTTGTTAAGGCCCTCGAGCGCCGTCTGGTAGCTGTCGACAAAGGTGGTGAGCTTATCCCAGCCCACGTCACCCTTCTTCTCCTTGGAACCGGTGTCGTCGGAATACTGCTTCACGGCATCCTCAAAGCTCAGCTCGCCGGAGTTGATCTTATCCAGGCACTCCTGCGCCTCGGCCTTGGCGGCGGCCTTGTCCTCGTCGGAAGCGTCGGAATCAACCTTGATCAGGATGTTCGACGAGCGGCGGGCATCGTTGTAGTTAGACAGGTTCTCGTTAATGTAATCGACAATCTCGCTGTCCTTGGGCTTACTGGTGGGAGCAACGGCATCCTTAAGCTTCTGCTGCGCCAGGCTCTCCTTGAGCGAGTCCTTGTAGGTGTCCTCGGTATAGCCGTAGGTCTTAAGGGTCTCCTTAAAGGTCTTGGCGCCGCCCGCGCTCTTGCAGGCGTCCTTCCAAGCCTTCTCTACTTCCTCGTCCGAAACCGTCACACCGTTCTCCTTCTGCGCCTGCTGGAGCAGAATCTGCTGCGTATAGGAATCGATGAGCTGTTTGCGGTACTTCTTGGGCGTCAGGTCGTTATTGACCAGGTACTGCGCCCAATCCTCATCCTTGGTGTAGCCGTAGGACGTGCGCATGCTCATGATCTGCTTGGTTACGGTGTCCTCGGTGAGATTGGTTCCGTTGACGGTGGCAGCCACACCGCCGGTCAGTTTGTAACCCGAGTTATTGTTCTCGGTCTGCGACATCAAACCGGAGCACGCCATGGCCGAGACGGAAAGCAGCATTGCCAGCACGCCGATAACCACCAGAACGATCTTGACGGTCTTGGACACATAGGTCTTGCGCTGCTTCTTGCGAGAGCTGGAGGCGGCGCGGGACCGTTGCTCGGGCGTCGGTGCGGCCTCTGGGTTCTTTTTCTTGTTTGCCATAGTTGGCCTTTCGCATCACGAATCGAACAAACGTCATTGTGTCACAACGCAGCCCCGCGGCACACCTGGTGCATGGGAGACAGGTTAATCTGCACCATTTTGGTGCAAAGGTGCCAGTCTTAGAAGTGGCGGCGGATGGCGTCGACCATGCCCTGGGACGAAGTCTGACCGAGCACGTCGGCTGCGGAGTCGGCATCCATAAAGATATTCATAAGCGCTTGTAGGGCCTCGACCTGGCCGCCCGGCTCGGCAATACCCAGATTGATGATGATCTGCGCCGGCACGGGGGCACCCATGCCTGCCATAGCATTGAACGTCACGGGCGCGGAGGGCTTCATCACCGCGATATAGGGCTTAGCCACAAACCCCGGATCGGTATGCGGAATGGCAATATTAGCCGCCGGCATAGCGAGGCCCGTGGGATAGATGTCCTCGCGCGTACGGACGGCATCGAGCCAACCGGACGCAATGTAGCCGTGCGGAGCAAGCTCGCCCTCGAGTCGCGCAAACACCTCATCCGGCGTCGCGCACTCCCAATCAAAAAACACCAGCTCAGGCGCGAATAGCATCTCGGCGTTATCCGCCATACCGTCCTCCAAAGTTGCATGTGGTTCACAATGCCCCATATGATAGCGAAACCAGACAGGCAAGGTTAGCCGAGGATCCCAATCATCTCGAGTGCGCGGGCAGGCGTCAAGCACACCTCGGGCATCGCCTCCAGCATGCGCCGATCGCTCGTGACCACGTAGTCAACATCTGCCGTCTCGCCCGAAGCGATGATGAGGTTGTCTTCGAGATCCGGCATGCGCTTGCCAAGCATGCGCGCCATCTCGCACTCTGCCAACGAAAGCGAAGAGGCAGTTGCCACCTGCATCATATGCTCGATGCAGGCCCATGACGCCGAGGCAAACGAAACGTTAATCCCATTCGCATTCCGCCGGGCCAGACGCCGAGGCAGGATATAGAACACATCCTTTGCCGTCGTGGGCGTGTACAGAAGGTCAATCTTTCCCGCCACGGCCAGTTCAACTAATCTCTTCGCTTTGTCGAACGCCCCCTCTTGCAGGTAATAATCGAGCCAAACGTTCGTATCTACCAAGAGACGCTTTGCCTCGATCATCGACAATTCGCCTCAATATCGGCAATCATCGTGTCATACATATCATCTCGTACGGCATCCCAGTCTTCCGCAGATGATCCAACTGGCGCAAAATCCGAAGCATTTAGCCCCAGCGATGAAAAAGCTAGGCCACACCCCTGCTCAGCCAGGCTCTCCGCGCGGGGCGCCTCGCGCTTATCCGTCACCATAAATCCCGGCAACGCTTGATGCTCGACAAGATAGGCCCAAAGCGCACGAACGGCATCGCTCGGCCCCAATCCATTGCGTGTCAGGACCGCATCGCCACCAGCCTTGAGCATAGGATCGATTCGTGTGTTGAGCTGCACCGTTGCTGCACCCATAGCGGCTCCTCTCTACTTGCTAGCAGTATAGCAAACATAAAAGGCCGCGCAAAAGGGCCCCGCCCACACACGGACGAGGCCCTATCGGATTTCTTGGAATGGGAATGGTGCCCGTCACGTTATCCAGAGCCCAAAATCAAAGAGGTGTATTAAGCTGATTGGGGCACATGTGATTCCATATGCCCCAATCAGCTTTTTGATAGTTTACATTGCAAGGAAAACCAAGCGAATCCTTTTACGCACGATGGCGCGCCGGATCAATCGCCACCTTGCCGCTCTCCAACACGTGGACGCGGCCGTCAGCGAGCATCTGCACGACTTCGGGATACAGCACGTGCTCGATCGCGTGAATGTGCTCCTCGAGTGTGTCGACATCCCAGCCTTCCTCAACGGCCAGCGCGCGCTGGGCAATGATGGGGCCGTTGTCGTAGATCTCGTTGGCAAAATGCACAGTCACACCGGTCACCTTGACGCCGCGGGCAAACGCATCGTCAATCGCATGGGCGCCGGTAAAGCTCGGCAGCAGCGCCGGGTGTAGGTTGACCACGCGGTTGGGGAACGCCGCTAACAATGGCGCGTGTACCATGCGCATGTAGCCGGCCATGACCACATACTCGCAGCCGCGCTCGAGAAGCTCGTGCGCGATAATCTCGTCGGCGGCGATAGGGTCAGCATAGACATCCTTGGAAAGGGTCAGCGTCTGAATACCCGCACGCTCGGCACGCTGCAGACCCTTGGCCGAGGGACGGCTCGACACCACGAGCTCAATCGAAGCATTGAGCTTGCCGGCGGCGATCAGGTCGATCAGCGCCTGCAGATTGGTGCCAGAGCCGCTGATGAGCACGCCAATCTTGAGCGGCTCGGCCGTATCGGTGCCGGTCGGACGGGTATACGGGCCCCAAGCCAGGCCCTCGGTAGCAGCCATCTGCTCGTTAGCGTTCATCGGAGTACACGACCTTACCGGAACCCTCGACGCACTCGCCCACGCGGAACGGCTTCTCGCCCAGCGCGACCAGGGCCTCGGTCACGGCAGCCTCGTCCTCGGGGGCAACGATCAGGCACAGGCCGACGCCCATGTTGAAGGTCTTGCATGCCTCGTTGGGCGCGAGCTCGGCCTGACGCGACACGTAGGTGATGACGGGCGGAACATCCCAGCCCATCTCGGCGCCACTGCGGGTGACCACGGCATCGACATCGTCGGCGAGCGCGCGGTTGAGGTTCTCGGTAATGCCGCCACCGGTGATGTGAGCAATGGCGTGCACGTTGACGTCGCCACGCAGCAGCTCCAGAATCGGCTTCACATAGATGCGCGTGGGAGCCAGCAGAGCGTCGGCCAGCGAAGCACCGCCGAGCTCCTCGAGCGGACGGCTCAGCTCCTCGGCCTTAGCGGCGGCCTCGGGCGTACCCGGCTTGATGCCGTCGACACCGATGACCTTACGCACGAGCGAGTAGCCGTTGGAGTGCACGCCGGTGGAAGGCAGGCCCAGGATCACATCGCCGGGGCGAACGTTCGCGGGGTCGAGCATCTTGGGACGGTCAACGACGCCCACGGTAAAGCCGGCGAGGTCGTAGTCGGCCGGAGCCATGACGCCCGGGTGCTCGGCCATCTCGCCGCCCACGAGCGCGCAGCCCGCGAGCTTGCAGCCGTCTGCCACGCCCTTGATGATCTTTGCCATGTGCTCGGCCTCAATGTGACCGATGGCAACGTAATCCAGGAAGAATAGCGGCTCGGCGCCCGAAGCCAAAATGTCATTGACGCACATAGCGACCAGGTCCTGGCCCACCGTCTCGTGACGGTCCATGATCTGGGCGAGCACGAGCTTGGTGCCCACGCCGTCGGTGCCGCTGATCAGGATCGGGTCTTCCATATCCTTAAGCGCGGCGGCCGAGAACAGGCCACCAAAGCCACCGATGCCGCCGATAACCTCGGGGCGGTTGGTGTCCTTGACCATCTGCTTAATAGCGTCGACGGCGCGGCCGCCCTCGGCGGTATCGACGCCGGCGTCCTCGTACGTCACATGCTTGCTGTCGCTCATCTGAGCCTTCCTCTCCCACTACCGTGGCGCCGCACGGGCGCCAAACGGTGCTCATAGTTGCGCCATTTCGGCGCGCGCCATAACAGCACGCGTCGTCATATCAACAAAACAGCAGGTAAAACCTACCAAAATAAACCTGTCCCTACATGGCAGGTTTTAGGCCTCGCCGTGCTCCTCTTCCCAGCTGCGGTCGACATATTTCTCGACCACGGCGTCGTCGTCAAAGTGCAGCGGCTTGTCCAGGTTGCGGGGCTTAAAGCCCTCCATAAACTTGTCGCGGCCAAAGCTCTCGGGAATCGCCACGGGATAGCGGCCGGTAAAGCACGCATCGCAGTAGCCGCCCTTGGGCACGACCTTCAGCAGGCCCTCGACCGAAAGGAAGGCCAGTGAATCGGCGCCAATGTACTCGCAGATCTCATCGACCGTCTTGTTAGCGCTGATGAGCTGCGACTGCACGTCGGTATCGATGCCGTAGAAGCACGGCCAGATGACCTCGGGCGAGTTGATGCGGATGTGAATCTCCTTGGCGCCGGCGTTGCGCAGCATCTTGACGAGCTGCACCATGGTGGTGCCGCGAACGATGGAGTCGTCGATGACGACCAGGCGCTTGCCCTCGATATTGTCGCGCAGCGGATTGAGCTTCATGCGCACGCCCATGGCACGCAGCTCCTGCGTGGGCTCGATAAACGTACGGCCCACATAGCGATTCTTGATGAGGCCCTCGCCAAAGGGAATGCCGCTCTCGCGCGAATAACCCTCCGCAGGCGGCAGACCGGAGTCGGGCACGCCGATGACCAGGTCGGCATCGACGGGCTCCTCGTGTGCCAGCTGACGACCCATGTCGTAACGGCAGGCGTAGACGCTCTTGCCATTCATGATGGAGTCGGGGCGGGCAAAGTAGACCTGCTCAAAGATGCAGTTAGCGGGCTCTTCGGCAGCGGGCACACCCTGCTCGGATACCAGGCCCTCGGCACTGATGCGCAAGATCTCGCCGGGACGGACATCACGGACATACTCGGCGCCCACGATATCGAGTGCACATGTCTCGGAGGCAACGACCCAGCCGCCAGCGCGCGTGACATGAGCGGCAGCGTCGACCGTCGCGGCGTCGTCTTGCGACGGTAGCTGCGAAACGGATGCGGCGTCGGCCTGGTCCAGGCCCTCGTCCACGAGCTTGCCCAGCACCAGCGGACGAATGCCATGCGGGTCGCGGAAAGCGTAGAGTGCCTGCTCGTTGATGAGCGTCATGGCGTAGCCGCCGCGCACGAGCTCCATGGTCTTGCGAATGCCCTCGCGCAGGTGGCCCGTACGCTGGGTAAAGTAGCCAATGAGCTTGGTCGCGACCTCGGAATCCGAATTGGAGAGGAACGGCACGCCGAGCTCGATCAGCTGGCGGCGCAGCTCGTCAGTGTTAACCAGGGTGCCGTTGTGCGCAAGCGCGATGATGACGCTGTTGATGGTGGAAAGATGCGGCTGCGAGGCTTCCCAGCTCTTGGCGCCGGCGGTGCCATAGCGCACGTGGCCCACAGCCAACTGGCCGGAGAGCGTCGACAGGTCGGCGTTGGAGAACACGCGATCGAGCAGTCCCAGGTCTTTGCGAACCATAACCGTGCCGCCATCGCCCACGGCGATTCCCGCCGATTCCTGGCCGCGATGCTGCAGCGCACGCAGACCAAAGTACGTCAGTCGAGCCACGTCGCGATCGGGTGCCCACACACCAAAGATGCCGCATTCCTCATGCAGCTGGTCGGAGTCCGGATCATACGTCGACATGGTCGTCACCCGTCCCGTAGCACGCTCGGCCGCGCGGATGGTTTCTTGAGACATGGCATCCCCTCAGAGCCTCGTTATTTGGCGTTACCTGCCCTATTATACGCACGGCAAGACAAGCACTCCCGCGCATGAACAGCGGTTTTTAAAAGCCCACCGAGCTTATAATCCGTTTTGCGGCCAAACATTTTATCGGGCAACCCGCCCTCGGGGCCAACGGTCCCGTATGTTTCCGTCGCGAGGCGTCTCGCCCACCGTTAGGGCTTACATTGCTGCAATTGGGCCATTCGTCCTGTCTTTTAGCAGGTCGGCGGCGTATCCTTGTAACCTACAACAAAACGAGAAAGGTTCCGTATGGATCGAAACGAACTCGACCCCAGCGTCCCCAGCGCCACGGAGGTCAAGAAGATTCCCCTCATCATTAAGGTGTACGCCGTCCTGTGCATCCTGTCCGGCGTAGGCACGCTCCCTTCGGTCGGCGCCTTTATGTGGCAGGTCATCACCGCGCTCATCAACGGCAACGCCGCCGCCAAGCTCGGCGACAACACGCTCGTCGCGGTCGGCCTTATCGTCGCCGGCATCATGCTCTCGGCGGCGAGCGCGGTCATCTTGATCATCTTTGGCCTGGACCTCATCAAGAACCAGCGCCGCAACGCCGCGCGCCTGTCCTATATCCTTATCTCACTTACCGTCGTTGAGCTTTTGGTCGACGTGATGCTCCAGGGTATCGGGCCGTTCTTGCTGCGCCCCGCCATCCAGCTCGGCATCCTCGTCGCGCTTTCGGCCACTGTTGACCCCACGCTTCGTCAGGAGCGCGAACTGCAGCGCCGCTTGCAGGAGATGCTCGATCGCGACGCCGCCGCCGAGGGTATGCTCGGCCGCGATGAGACCGGCGAGGGCTACATTAAGCTCAACTACTTCAACCTGTTCTGGGTATTCTTTGTCTGCTGCGTGCTCGGCCTGATCCTGGAGGACATCTGGCACATGACGGTCGACGATCCAGGCGTCTACCAGAACCGCGCCGGCATGCTATTTGGCCCCTTCAGCCCCATCTACGGATTTGGCGCCGTACTCATGACCATGGTGCTCAACCGCTTCTACAAAAAGAACCCCATCATTATCTTTTTGGTGAGCGCCCTGCTTGGCGCAAGCTTTGAGGTCTTTGTGGGCTGGTTTATGCAGACCTCGTTCGGTGTGGTCTCGTGGAACTACTCGCACATGAAGCTCTTTGGCATGCCCGATCCGCTCGCTGTGCTTACGGGCGGTCGCACCTGCACGGGCTTCGCCTGCCTGTGGGGTCTGGGCGGACTCATCTGGATCAAGCTGCTGCTGCCCAGATTGCTCAAGCTCATTAACATGATTCCCTGGAAGAGCCGCTACTCAGCCACCGTCATCTTTACCATCATCATGCTGGTCGACGGCGTCATGACGCTGCAATCGCTCGACTACTGGTACCAGCGTGTCAACGGCACGGCCAGCGATATTCCCGTTGCGCAGTTCTACGGAAAGTTCTTCGATAACGAGTATATGGAAAATCGCTTCCAGAGCATGACCATGAGCCCCAAGGACGCCACGCGCGTGTAGCGAGCGCCGGCACAAAACAGCCCCAACACACCAAAGCCCGCTGGCAGATCTACATGAACTGCCAGCGGGCTTTTGCTATAGATGTACACGGGTTGCCGGCTAGGCGTTACGCTTCGCGCTCGACCTCGCTCACGCACTCGTTCTTGATAGTGCCGACGAGCGCCTGCAGGGCATCGACCACATGCGGGCGAATGTCTCCGCCAATGAGCACGAGCATGATATCGTCGCCCACGGCAAGCTCGCCGCTCGCCAGCCATACGCGCACATAGCCGATGCCGGGCATCGCGCGCGTTGACTCGATAGCGGCCTGCACCTTTTCGGCATCGAAGCCAAACACCATGCCGCCCACCTTGTGGCCCGGCGCCACGCCATCGGTCTCGACACCGCGCGCCTCGGACTTGGGTGTCGCACGCACCACGCCATTGTGCGTCAGGTACATGCCACACGCCGGCGCCGAAGCGTCGGCCTTGGCTTCGCGCAGCCACGCATCGACCGAAGGCATCAATTTGCCACTTTCAAGCATCGCTTCCCCTTTTTTCCGTCGTCGAGTAGCTAATTTGGGACGGGGCTCTTTTAGCTACCCCAGTCACCTAACCCAGCAAAATCATTCTGCATATCCGGGGTAGCTAAAAGAGCCCCGTCCCAAATTAGCTACTCTCGAACCACTTATTCCTCGACCGGTGTGAGCACCATGACGGCGCGCGTATTGCTAAATGACAGTGAGCGGCAGGTCACAAGCGTTACAACCTTAGTTGCCGAGGCAGCACGGTCGGTCGCATCGTTTGCCACGGCCGAGGCGCCATCGAGCATCTCGGACAGATAATTCGTCAGCCCGTCGTCGCCCTCAAAGTTGGTCGCGCGCGCCTTGGCATACGTATCCTCAACCACCTTGGTCGCCAGCGGTCTCAGCTTATACGTGCCATCGCGCGTGATGTAGTACACGTACTCGATGCTGTCGAACGTCGCCTGGTCGGTGGTGTCCGAGATCACATTAAACATCGATCCGTCGTTCATATGGTGGCCGTAGATTGTCGTCTGCTGGTCCACCATGCCCGGCGCGACATCTTCGAAGTCCAAGAAAATCGCACCCGATGCATTGGACGTACCGTCAAACAGCGTGTTGAGGTATTTAGAGTTGTCCTTGGCCTGCACCACGGGATAGTTGATGTTGGTATCCGGCACATAAATCCATCCCACGATCTCGGGATTTGCCTTAGCAAGAGCGTCAAAATCGACAATCGGCACGCCGCTCGCATCCTTATCGCTCACGTACTGCTTCTCGATTTTCTGGTACGAATCGCTTGCCTGCTTATAGCCAATCTGTGCATTGATAAAGATGGCGGCAGCGGCAACGATCAGACCGACACCGATAATGATGAGCAGGATGGGAAAAACGGAACTGCGCTTTTTGCGCGGCGGTTCGGTGTAATTCGACAGCGCGGCATGCGATGAAGACCGGGGTGGCTTCTTAGCTGCGCTATAAGACGAGGGACGATACGCCGCCGGCGTGTCCTGGCGGCGGTGCGTCGCCGGCGTCACAGGACGCGCCACTCGCGGCTGCTGAGGAGAGGATGTCCGACCCCGCTGCGCCGCATGGGTAGCACCCGGCTTCGACGGATCGGGAACCTGAGAAGCCTTGAATCGTTTTCCCTGATAATCGGACATGGCTCTCCTTATACTGCGATGAAACGGCGGAACGCTTAGGCGTCAGCCATCTCCTGCTTCATCTTCTCGATAATTGCGCGATACTCGGGATCGCAAGCACCCAGAATCTGCGTGGCGTAGATGGCGGCGTTCTTGGCGCCGTTGATGGCAACGCATGCCACAGGCACGCCCGAAGGCATCTGCACCATCGACAGCAGCGAATCCATGCCGCCCAGATCACTCGTCTTCATAGGCACGCCGATAACCGGCAGCGGCGTAAAGGCAGCCACGACACCGCCCAGATGCGCGGCCTTGCCGGCTGCGGCGATAATCACCTTGATGCCACGGTCGGCGGCAGTCGAAGCCCACTCGTGGACCTTCGCCGGCGTACGGTGCGCGCTGGCAATCACGAGCTCATAGGGAACACCGAGCGCCTCGAGCTCGGCGGTGCAGCCTTCCATAACGCCCAGATCGGACTTGGAACCCATGATGATCCCGACAACCGGCTTTTGATCTGCCATAAACAAAGACCTCCTGTTGAGAGCGGTGACGCGGCCAATCCGCGACCCTTAACTACTGAGAGTAGTATAGCTGCTCCCGTCCCTGCGGTCTGTTGGTGCTCTGCGGCGGCCCGGTGTTTTCATCTTCACTCCGGTTGCTACGCAAAGTCGTTCAGCTAAATAACCCAGACCGCCGCGGGGCACCCGGGGACCTACCGGGGATTGCCATGACGTACGTTGGCTGAAATATTAACGTGGGATCTGCCGTTCATTCGAACGGCAGATCCCACGCTCACTTTATTTCTCAACCCTAGTCATCGCGCAAAGCCCCTTTTGCAGCACACGGTGCAACCGAGTCACCGCAGGCCGGGGCGGGAGGCGGACCTTTCTCTCGGAAAACTTCGCGAAGCCCAGTTTCCGAGAGAAAGTGTCCGGCTGCCGCCCCGGCCGACCAGGTCACATTACACCGTGTACTGCGGCAGGTCCTGCAGGGCGATGACGTCCATGCCCATGTCGTTGGCGCTGCCGTGGCCCTGCTGGTCCTCACGCACAGCCTCGATAGCACTCACGTAGGTGTTGGCGGCAGACATCGCCGTCACGCAGGTCACGCCGCGGCGCACCGCCTCGGTGCGCAACAGATAGCCGTCGCCGCGCGAGCCCGGGCCGTACGGCGTATTGATGATCACCGCGATTTTGCCATCGGCGATAAGGTCACCGATGTTGGGACGTTCGCCGTCGTGCGGGCCGCTGATCTTTTCCACGACCTCGCACGTCACGTTGCCTCCACGCAGCACGCGCGCCGTACCCTCGGTAGAGCAGATGTCAAAGCCCAGATAGCGCAGGATACGGGCGACCGAAAGGATATGGCGCTTGTCGCGATCGCACACGCTAATGAACACCTTGCCGGCGCTCGGATCAGGCAGCTTGTAGTCAATCGCCAGCTGTGTCTTGGCGTATGCCTCGGGATAGCTCTTGGCGACACCCATGACCTCGCCCGTCGACTTCATTTCGGGCCCCAGGATAACGTCGGCTCCCGGGAAACGACCCCAGGGCATAACGGCTTCCTTCATGCAGAAGCAGTCCAGCTGGCGCTCGTCGCTCGGCAGGCCCAGGCTCGCGATGGAATCGCCCGCCATGATGCGCGCCGCGCACTTGGCCAACGGCACGCCGGTGGCCTTGGAGATAAACGGCACGGTACGGCTGGCACGCGGGTTGGCCTCGATCACGTAGACGGTCTCGCCCTTGATGGCATACTGCACATTGACCAGGCCGCGAACTCCCAGCGCCATCGCGATGCGGCGCGTGGTCTCGCGGAGCTTCGCCTGCAGACTCTCGCTAAAGCTAAACGGCGGAATGCAAGTCGCGGAGTCACCGGAGTGGATACCGGCCTCCTCGATATGCTCCAGAATACCGCCGATGTAGACCTCCTCGCCGTCGCACAGGGCATCGACATCGGACTCGATCGCGCCCTCCAGGAAGCGGTCGAGGTACACCGGGTAGTCGGGGCTAATGCGGGCAGCCTCGGCCATGTAATCGTGCAGATGCTCGGCATCGTAGGCGATCATCATGCCGCGGCCGCCCAACACATAGCTCGGACGAACCAGCAGCGGGTAGCCGATATGCGCGGCCACGGCCTCGGCCTCCTCAAACGAGGTGGCCTGACCCGCCGGCGGGTACATAATGCCCAGCTTGTCGAGCAGGGCGGCAAAGCGCTCGCGGTCCTCGGCAAAATCGATGGCATCGGGCTTGGTACCCATGATGTTCACGCCGCTCTCCTCGAGCATGCGCGCCAGCTTAAGCGGGGTCTGGCCGCCGAGCGTCACCACGACGCCGTCGGGGCGCTCAACATCGATAACGTCCATGACGTCCTCGTAGGTGAGCGGCTCAAAGTACAGACGATCGGACGTGTCGTAGTCGGTCGAGACGGTCTCGGGGTTGCAGTTGACCATGATGGTCTCGAAGCCACGGGCCGCCAGCGCATAGCTCGCGTGCACGCAGCAGTAGTCAAACTCGATACCCTGGCCGATACGGTTGGGGCCGGCACCCAGAATCATCGCCTTGGGCTTATCTGCCGGCGTGGTCTCGTCGGGGGCAACGCACTTCTTGGCGACCGGGCTCGTGCGGTAGATGTTTTCGTAGGTCTTGTAGTGATACTCCGTGGCACTCGAGAACTCAGCAGCGCAGGTGTCGACCGTCTTCATGCTGGGAACCACGCCCAGACCCTTACGGTAAGCGCGAACAAAGCGCTCGTCCGAGCCGGTCAGCGCGGCAATCTCGGCATCGCTCGTGCCATACTGCTTGAGCAGGCGCATCGCGTCGGCGTCGATGTCCTCCACGCGCAGGCCGCGAATGCTCTCCTGGACCTGCACCATATCGTTGATACGGTTGAGATACCACGGATCGATGCCGCAGATGGCATGGATGCGCGCGACATCCCAGCCACGACGCAGGGCCTCGACCACAAAGAAGATGCGGTGCTCAGTCGGGGTGCCCACGGCCTGAGCGAGCTCGTCGTCGCTCAGCTTATCGGCACCTTCCTTGCCACCAGCGCAAATGCCCTGATGCCCGTCCTCCAGCGAGCGCATGGCCTTACCAAAGGCCTCCTCAAAGGTGCGGCCGATCGCCATGATCTCGCCCACGGCTTTCATGCGCGTTGTGAGCGTGGGGTCGGTACCCTTGAACTTCTCAAAGGCAAAGCGCGGCACCTTGACCACACAGTAGTCGATCGTGGGCTCAAAGCAGGCAGGCGTGGCTTTGGTGATGTCGTTGACGATCTCGTCGAGCGTGTAGCCCACGGCCAGGCGAGCGGCGGCCTTGGCGATGGGGAAGCCCGTGGCCTTGGAGGCCAGCGCGGACGAACGGCTCACGCGCGGGTTCATCTCGATGACGATCAGGCGACCGGTCTGCGGGTTCACGGCAAACTGCACGTTGGAGCCACCGGTCTCGACGCCGATCTTCTCCAGAATGGCGAGCGAGGCGACACGCATGCGCTGATACTCAAGGTCGGAGAGGGTCTGCGCCGGTGCCACGGTGATGGAGTCGCCGGTATGCACGCCCATGGGGTCGAGGTTCTCGATGGAGCACACGATGATGCCGTTGCCGGCGTGGTCGCGCATGACCTCCATCTCGTACTCTTTCCAACCCTCGATGGACTCCTCGACCAGTACCTCGTGGGCGGGCGAAAGCTCAAGGCCTTGGCTCACGATGGAGACGAGCTCCTCGTGGGTGTGCGCGATGCCGCCGCCGGCGCCGCCCAGGGTAAAGCTCGGGCGCAGCACGCAGGGATATCCCACGCGCTCGGCGATGGCCTCGGCGTCGGCCACGCTGTAGGCATAGCCCGAGCGCGCGACCTCCAGGCCGATCTCGGCCATGGCCTCGTTAAAGAGCTTGCGGTCCTCGCCGCGCTCGATGGCGGCAAGGTCGCAGCCGATCATCTCGACGCCGTACTGGTCGAGCGTGCCGTCCTTTGCCAGCTCGACGGCGGCGTTCAGACCGGTCTGGCCGCCTAGCGTGGGCAGCAGCGCGTCCGGGCGCTCCTTCTTGATCACGCGCTCGATAAATTCGGCGGTGATGGGCTCGACATAGGTGCGGTCGGCCAGGCCCGGGTCGGTCATGATGGTCGCCGGGTTGGAGTTGACCAGGATGACCTCAAAGCCATCCTCCTTGAGCACCTTGCAGGCCTGGGCGCCGGAGTAATCGAACTCGCAGGCCTGGCCAATGACGATGGGACCCGAGCCAATGACGAGGATGCGCTTGATGTCAGTACGTTTAGGCATGTTAGTTCTCCTCGGTCTCGGTCGTGGCGGAACCCTCGTCGGCAAAGTTCCAGCCCCGCAGGCGGTCCTTCGCGGTATCGATGTCCAGGTAGTTCTCCTCGCCGTCCATGAGTCGCGTAAAGGCGGTAAAGAGATAGTGGGCATCGGTGGGGCCGGGCGAGGCCTCGGGGTGGTACTGGACCGAGAAGCACGGGGCGTCGAGCAGCTGAATGCCCTCGGCGGTGCCGTCGTTGAGGTTCACGTGCGTCAGGCGAATGCGGCCAAAGCGCTCGTTCATCACGACGGGCGCGATACCACGGCGCACCCAGACGCGCAGATCGCCGTCGGCCGCATGATCGGTCTCGCCGCCCGAAAGTTCGGGGACAAGCCTGCCCAAGCTGGGGAACAGCAGGCCAAAGCCATGGTTTTGCGCGGTAATTTCCACGCGGCGGCTGACCAGGTTCATAACCGGCTGGTTACCGCCACGGTGACCGAATTTGAGTTTTTCCATCTGGGCGCCGCATGCCAAGCTGATCATCTGGTGACCCAGGCAAATGCCAAAGACGGGCACCTTGCCGATCAGCTGCTGCACCTGCTCGTAGGTCTCTACCACGGCATCGGGGTCGCCGGGACCGTTGGACAAAAAGACGCCATCGGGATTCATGTCGAGTACCTGACGCGCGGGTGTATCCCACGGCACGACGGTGAGGTCGCAGCCAGCACGGACCAGACCCTCCAGGATGCCACGCTTGACACCGCAGTCGTACGCGACCACGTTGTGGCGGGCGGGAGCGGGGGCCGCAAGCGCAAAGCCATGCTCGGCAGGCAGATCGCTTCCGGCGAACGAATAGGGCGCAGGGCAGCTCACGGTCTTGACCAGGTTCTCCCCCACCAGCGTGGGAGCAGAGGCCAAGCGCTCGGCAAGCTCGTCGATATCGAGGACCTCGGTCGAGATAATGCCCATCTTGGAGCCATTGTCGCGCAGGTGGCGCACCAGGGCTCGGGTGTCGACGCCCTCGATAGCGACGATGCCGTGTGCGCGCAGGTATTCCGGCACGCTGACGGCCGAGCGCCAGTTAGAAGGCGTGGCACACATGTCGCGCACGATCATGCCGCGCATGGCGGGAGCACTCGCAGGGCGTACGTCATCGCCGGGGAAGGCGGACTGGACATCGGTCTCGTCGATGCCATAGTTGCCAATCTGCGGATAGGTCATGGTAACGATCTGGCCAGCATAGCTCGGGTCGGTCATAACCTCAAAGTAACCCTCGAGTGAGGTGTTGAAGCAGACTTCGCCGGTCGCGGTGCCCTCGGCACCACATGCACGGCCATAAAAAATGGTCCCATCCTCAAGGTACAGGATGCAGGGACCGCAAGCACCCTTGCTGGTTTTGGCCAGCATGCGCTGGCACAGTTCGCTGGGCGCGATGGTGCGGGCGGCAGCGCCCGCAATATGGTTGTTCGCCATAGTTCTCCTTCCCGGTCTCTCGGGACCGGCTTAAAGGTGTGTAGTTAGGCCTCGCGGTATTCTAACCGTAAGTATGCCGTATGGCGTTAATTACATAGAATTGTTTACAAAATGATAATTATGACTTCTTATGCATAATGATTTTTCTGGGACGGGGATTAAAAAATCATTCTGAAAGCAGAGCTTTGTCGCTGAGTAGTCAATTTGGGACGGGGCTATTTTAGCTGCCCCGTCCGTCAATCAACCTAACCGTCGTGCCACCAGCCGGGGCAGCTAAAATAGCCCCGTCCCAAATTGACTACTCGCCAACCGCATACATGACAGAATAATTTTTTAATCCCCGTCCCAGAAAAATGATCCCGCGTGGGCTTGCGGCTCACGCGGGATGTCATCGTTCTATGTGGCTGCGGACTACTTTTGCTTGTCCTGCTCAAGTAATTCGGACGGGGTGCGGCCAAGCTTGCCGCCACGGAAAATCTCGCGGCCGTGCAGGCGGTGCTCCAGGTCACGTTCGGCCTTTTCCTCGTCAATCTTAGTCTGGCTCACCGCCGGGTCCTCGATGAGCGACGATACCGAGTTCACCTGTTTCTGAATGCGCTCGGCAATGGTGTCATCCATGCTCACGATACGCATCTTCCAGTCGATATTGGTGGCGTTGGAAGAGCTCTTGGTCCAGACGAACGTCAGGATGGCGCTCTGGTGGCCCTGGGCGGGAAACATGCCAAAGAAGGAATCATGCTGAATCCTGCTGTCCTCGTCGATATAGGCGTGGACGTTATACACCACACGGTCAATCTTGTCGTTGAGCAGGGCATTGGTTGCGAGCGCCGCCGCCTGAATCTGACCGTTGGACAGCAACTCGAGTTCATTGGCAGAAGACGTGTCCAGCACCGTCACCTCAACCGTGCCCGTACCCTCGTCGGCCTCGTCGACGGTAAAATCGAGCGGGAACTGCGTAAAGCCGTTGCCCCATTCAAGTCCACCTTTGAGCGCGGTCGAAACGGTATCCACCGAAACGCTCTCGGAGAGGTTCGCGGTGTTCAGGCGTCGCATCACGCCGTAGCCGATCTGCATGCCCACAATCAGCACCAAGATGCCGATAACCACGGCCATGGCAGTTTTCGTAATGGTATGGCTCACCTGCGAACCCGAAGGATCGTCCTCGGACAGCGGGTCGATATGTTTTGCCTGGCTCGCGCGATCCTCGCTGCGCAGCCGCGCCAGTGTCGCCTTGTCACCGCGTTTGACGGCAGACTCTTTCTCGCGCATGCGCTCGGTACGCTTTTTGGCGAGTGTAGGATCCAAGACGCCGGATGCATCGATTTCGGAGAATAACTCCGTCACTTCTTCCGGAGTCAGATGGTTCTTATCAGCCATAACCTTCCTGTCATATCAATCAGTCGAGCTCGTGCGCACGCGCACCTTCGAACTGCATTCGATAGTAACGGGCATAAGTGCCGCCACGGGCGAGAAGCTCCTCGTGCGTGCCACGTTCCACAACGCGACCATGCTCAACGGTCGCAATCTCGTCGGCATGCTTAATGGTCGAGAGACGGTGAGCGATGATGATCGTGGTGCGGCCGCGCGCCAAACGCTCGAGCGACTCCTGCACTGCCTCCTCGCTCTCGTTATCCAGAGCACTGGTCGCCTCATCCAAAATAAGGATCTTGGGATTTTTGAGAAACACGCGCGCGATGGCGACGCGCTGCTTTTGACCACCAGAAAGACGGCTGCCGCGCTCGCCCACCACGGTGTCATAGCCCTGCGGAAGCGACTCGATAAAAGCATCGATGTTGGCGCGATGGGCCGCCTCGGCGATTTCTTCTGCCGTGGCGCCCGGCTTGCCATAGGCGATGTTCTCGCCAATCGTTCCGTCGAACAGATAGACATCTTGCTGCACCAGGCCGATGGATTGGCGCAGGCTACGCTGCGTCACGTCGCGCACATCCTGGCCGTCAATGCTAATGGAGCCGGCGGCAACGTCGTAAAAGCGCGGCAACAGCGAACAAGTCGTTGATTTGCCGCCGCCCGAGGGACCAACCAAAGCGATGGTTTGACCGGGCTTAATGGACAGATCCATATGGTCGATAACGGGACGCGTCCCGTCGCCCGCGCCCAGCTCGACATCCTCGTAGCTAAAGCACACGTCGCGATACTCAACAGCGCCGGCCGTCACCTGCAGATCCGCAGCACCCGGCTTATCCTGAATATCGGGGACAGTCGAGAGCACCTCGTCCATGCGCTTAAAGCCGGCGATGGCTTTCTGATACGTCTCGGCCGAATTGACGAGCGTCTCAAGCGGCGTGCAGAACAGCGAAATGTAGAGCGCGAAGGTTGCCATATCGACCGCCTGCAGCTGGCCTTGGGCAACGAGCCAACCGCCCAGCAGCACCACGATTACATAGAGCACGCCCGAGAGCAGACCATACGTCGCGGTGTAGACGCCCATGGCGTGATACATGTTTTCCTTGGACGAAAGGTAGCGATCGTTAGAGGCGCGGAACTTAGAGCGTTCGGTCTGCTCATTGGCAAAGCTTTTGACCACACGCATGCCCGCCAGCGAATCCTGCAGCTGCGCATTGATGCCGCTGATCTTTTTGCGGTTATCGCTAAAGACCTCGCGCATGTGCATATTCTGCCAAAACATAATGACCGCGAACACCGCCGTCACCACGGCCATGGCGAGCGCGAGCACCGGCGCAATGGTAAACAGAATCGCAAACGAGCCAATGATCTCGATACCGCAAATAATGATCCATTCGGGCACGTGGTGCGCCGCCTCGCAGATATCGAACAGGTCGTTGACCACGCGGCTCATCATGTCACCCGAGCTGTTGCGATCAAAGTACGCAAAGCTAAAACGCTCGTACTGATCGAACAAGTCCTCGCGCATCTTGGACTCCATGCGCGCGCCCATCACGTGGCCCCAATAGCTCACAAAGTAGCGGCAGGCGCAGCGGGTGGCATACATCAGCACCAGTCCCACCGCGACCATACCGAGCGCCTGCATGATGGCAGTCTGGCCCTGGGTAAACAGCCCGCCGCACAGATTGCGCAGGATAATGGGAAACGCCAGGTCAATGGCGGCGAGCACCAGGGCGCAAATGGTATCGGCAACAAAAAGCCCCATCTGGGGCTTGTAGTAAGACAGAAAACGCTTCAACATGTGATCCTCAAAGAAATATCAGCAACGTAAGACCCTGGGACAAAGCAATCAGTAGTACTTGTCCCAGGGCTATCCCCACTCGTTACAGTTCAGAACCACCAAGGCGGTGCGCGATGCTGTCGCAGGCGAGCGCGCCCACGACGGTCTTGGCATCCTCGATCTTGCCGTCGAGCACGGCATCGATCAGCTCGTGCAGCGGCACCAGGTCAACGTTGACAAACTCGTCATCGTCGGGGTTGGGCGCATCGAACTCGAGCTTGGTGGCCAGGTAGATGTGAATAATCTCGTCGCAAAAACCGCAGGTCGTGACAATAGACGTTAAAAAGCGAATGCGCCCGGCCTTAAAGCCCGTCTCCTCATGCAGCTCGCGCCTGGCACAATCGAGCGGGTCCTCGCCTGGGTCGAGCTTGCCGGCGGGAATCTCAACCGTCACGCGGTCGATGGCGGTGCGGTACTGACGCACCAGTACGATCTTGCCGCTCTCGGTCAGCGCCACAACGGCCGCCGCACCCGGATGGCGAACGATATCGCGGGCGCTGCGGTGACCGTTGGGCAGCTCAACCTCAAGACGGTGGACGTCGAGGATCTTGCCCTTCCAGGCGCACTCCTCCGAAAGAATCTTCTCGTGCAGCTCGGCATCGTGCGGGTCGTCGTCGCCCAGCACCAGCGCCGGCTCGTCAGCGACCTCGCCACCAGGCTCGCCCTCGGCGTGCCCATACATGTGGCTGTCCTCTTCGACGATTTGCGCGTCCACGAGCTCTTCGTTCTTCTCGTCCATCCGTCTCATTCCTCTCGGATTTTAGGCATCCCAGGCGTCGCGGCCGCGCAGCGCGCGCAGGCCAATGTCGTGACGCAGGGTCTTGCCCTCAAAATCGATCTTCTCGCAAGCCTCGTAGGCAAGGTTGCGAGCGTTCTCGAACGTGTCGCCCAGCGCGGTCACGGCGAGCACGCGGCCGCCGTTGGTCACGAGCTGGCCGTCCACCACGGCGGTGCCGGCGTGATACACGGTCACGTTCTCCATGGCCTCGGCATCCTCGATGCCGGTGATGACCTTGCCCTTCTCGTAGCTGCCGGGATAACCCGCGCTCGTCAGGACAACGGCCACCGCCCACTCGTCACGCCAATCGAGCTCAATCTGGTCGAGCTCGCAGTTAGCGCAGGCAAGCATGACCTCGACCAGGTCGTTCTTAAGGCGCGGCAGCACGACCTGCGTCTCGGGGTCGCCAAAGCGGGCGTTAAACTCCAGCACCTTGGGGCCGGCGGGGGTAAGCATAAAGCCGCCGTACAGGCAGCCACGGTAATCGATGCCCTCGGCGGCGAGCTCGGCCACGGTCTGCTCCATGACCTTCACCATGGTGGCGTGCTCCTCGTCGGTCACGATGGGCACCGGGCTGTAGACGCCCATGCCGCCCGTGTTGGGACCAAGGTCGCCCTCAAGCGCGCGCTTGTGGTCCTGCGAGGTGGCCATGGGGCGCACGGTCTTGCCGTCGGTAAAGGCCAGCAGCGAGCACTCGGGGCCAACGAGCATCTCCTCGATAACCACGGTGTTGCCGGCGTCGCCAAAGGTGCCGCCAAAGCACTCGCGCACGGCCTCTTCGGCCTGCGAAAGCTCGGTTGCCACAATAACGCCCTTGCCCGCGGCAAGACCGTCGGCCTTCACGACCAGCGGAGCGCCCTGCTCGCGCACATAGGCGAGAGCCGAAGCCTCGTCGGTAAACGAGCCGTAGGCGGCCGTCGGAATGCCCGCGCGCTCCATGAGTTGCTTGGAAAACAGCTTAGAGCCCTCCATCTGGGCGCCCTCGGCACCCGGGCCAAAGCAGGGAATACCCGCCGCGCGCACGGCGTCGGCCACGCCCGCCACGAGCGGAGCCTCGGGGCCAATTACCACGAGTCCGCATCCGTGGCTCTGCGCAAACGCCGCCACGGCAGCAGGATCGCAATCGTCGAGAACCACGTTCTCGCCGCAGCTCGCGGTGCCGCCGTTGCCCGGGGCGATGTAGAGCTTGCCGGCGCGCGGTGATGCCGCGAGCTTGGCTGCCAAAGCATGCTCGCGGCCGCCGCTGCCCAACAACAGGATGTCGATGGTTTGAGTGTCCGCCTTCAAGGGTGCCTCCTCTATGGATTAACGGCCCGTCAACCATGCGGGCCCATTACAAGCAAATATACCCCTCGGCCGCCCGTCCGGGCTGCGAAGGGGTATATCGCAATAACCAAATAACGCCGATTACTTCCAGAATCGGTTGATGATCTGCTCGCGGCCGGCGCCAACACCGACAAACGTCACGCGCGTGTGCGCCAGATCCTCGACAAATGCCACGTAGTCCTGAGCCTCCTGCGGCAGCTCCTCAAAGCTGCGGCAGCCGGTGATATCGCACTTCCAGCCAGGAAGCTCCTCGTAGATGGGCTTGGCATGCTCAAAGCGCACCTGGTGCTCGGGCACGCTGGTGTAGCGCTCGCCGTCGACGTCATAGGCCACGCACACCTTAATGGTGTCGAAGACCGAAAGCACGTCGAGCTTGGTCAGGGCGATGTCGGTAAGACCGTTGACGCGCGAGGCGTAGTTGGCGATGGGACCGTCAAACCAGCCGCAGCGACGACGGCGACCGGTGGTCACGCCGTACTCATAGCCCTCCTCGGTCAGCGTATGGCCGGCCTCGGACTCGTAGGAAAGCTCGGTGGGCATGGGGCCTGCACCGACGCGGGTGATGTAGGCCTTCATGACGCCCAGCACGCGGTCGACGTTTTTCATGCCAACACCAGAACCGGTGATCGCGCCGCCGGCGGTGCAGTTAGAAGACGTGACAAACGGATAGGTGCCGTGGTCGATATCGAGCAATGTTGCCTGGGCGCCCTCAAAGAGCAGGGTCTTGCCCTCATCGATCATGTTGTTGAGCAGCAGGCTCGTCTCGGTGATGTACGGGCGCAGGCGCTCGGCCATGGGCAGGTACTCTTCACAGATCTGGTCCACGGTGTAGGTGGGCAGGCCGTAAAGCAGCTCGAGCTCGGGATTCACGCGGGCAAGAGCGGTTTCCAGCTTGTCGCGGAAGAGCTCCTCGTCCAGCATGTCCTGCATACGAAGGCCAATACGGGCCATCTTGTCCTGATAGCACGGGCCAATGCCGCGCTTGGTGGTACCGATGCTCTTCTTGCCGAGCTTCTGCTCAAAGGCGCCGTCCAGGTCGACGTGATACGGCATGATCACGTGTGCGTTGCCGCTGATCTTGAGGTTCTTGGTGGTGATGCCATCGGCCTCGAACATGTCGATCTCCTCAAGGACAACCTTGGGGTTGACGACGCAGCCGTTGCCAATCACCGACACGTGGTCGGCGTACATGATGCCGGAGGGCACCTGGTGCAGGCCGTACTTCTTGCCGTTGACAACGATGGTGTGCCCGGCGTTGTTGCCGCCCGAATAGCGCACGACGGCATCGAAGTCGCCGGCGATCAGGTCGCAGATCTTACCCTTGCCCTCATCGCCCCACTGGGCACCGACCAAAACGGTTGACGGCATGTTTACTCCTTACATACATGGACTGTCTGCGCGCCGCACGGCGGGCAGAAGCACAAAACATTCCCAGTATACCCGTGCAACGGGCGCCTGTCCTACTCCTCGGTATGCACCCCATCAAGCTCATAGAACTTGGTAGATGCCGGCAGGAACATCAGGTCGACGTCGCCGATCGGGCCCGAACGGTTCTTGGCCACGACAATACGCGTGACGCCCTCGTCGGGTCGGTCGTCGCGCGAGGCCTCAGCCTCGTCGGCGGAACGGTCCAAGAACATGACGATATCGGCGTCCTGCTCGATGGAGCCCGATTCGCGCAGGTCGGAAAGCTGCGGGCGCTTGCCGGTACGGGATTCGACCTGACGCGACAGCTGAGATAGCGCGATCAGCGGAATCTTGAGTTCCTTGGCCATAATCTTTAAGCCACGAGACATCTCGGAGACCTCGACGGTGCGGCTCTCGGAACGGCGTCCCGGCGGAGGACTCACCAGCTGCAGGTAGTCCAAGATAATGATGGCCTTCTCCTTGTTGTGGAGCATGCGGCGGCTCTTGGCGCGAATCTCGGTCACCGTGGTGCCGGGCGTATCGTCAATCAGAATATCGAGCTTGGACAAGGTCTGCGTGGCCTCGTTGATATTGGCCCACTGCTCGGGGCTAATGCGACCCATGCGAAAATCACTGATCGAAATCATGGCATAGGCGCAAATCAGGCGCTGGGCAATTTCCTTGCCCGACATCTCCAGCGAGAAAAAGCCGACGGTGTAGCCCGCAGCGGCGGCATTGAGCGCCAGGTTTAGAGCGAACGAGGTCTTACCCACGGCGGGGCGGGCGCCGATAATGATGAGCTGGCCCTCACGGAAGCCCATAAGCATGCGGTCGAGTGATGGGAAGCCCGTGGGAACGCCCACTGCCTGGCCGCCGGCCTGGCACACTTCCTCGGCCTCGTTATAGGCCTCGACCATAAACTCGGTCAGTGTCTTGTAGCTCGACTTAACCTCGCGCGCCGTAACCTTGAGCAGCTTGCTCTCGGCCAGCTCAACGACCTCTTTGGTATCGGTGGGGGCGTTATAGGCCAGCGCGTTAATCTCGTTGGTGGCGCCAATCAGCTCACGCAGCATCGAGTCGCGACGAACGATGGCGGCATGGTGCTGCCAGTTGACGAGCGACAGGGTCTGACCCATCAGCTCCAAAATGTACGCCTCGCCGCCCACGGCATCGAGCTTGTTGATGCTTCGCAGGTAATCGATCAGCGAGATGGAGTCGATGGGGATGCGACTGTTGTACATATCGACCATCGCGGTATAGATGGTCTTATGAATGGGCCGGTAGAAATCGTCGGGCTGCAGCTCGACCTGGGCTTCTTCGACCACCTCGGGCGATAGCAGCATGGCGGCCAGTACGTTGGCCTCTGCATCTTGGTTTTGGGGGAGACCCAACTTGGAGCCGCGGTCCTCGACCGTCAGCCATGTCTCCCTATCGTCATATGCCATGAGCATCCTCATTCATATCGCTTGCGAGCATCCATAGTATCAGCCACAGCTTTAAATCGAGGCGCGCCTTAACAATCATCACCGAACCAAACGGATGAACGGTCCCTTATGTGGAACTACATCTCAATGTATGACGTGACGCCCACTCAGCGCAAAAAATAAAAGGGCGCCCCGGTCTCCCAGAGCGCCCTTCTTAGAACAAGATTGTTGCGTTGCAGCAGATGCTACTCGGCAGCAGCCTCGGTCTCGACCTCGGCGGTCTCGGCCTCGGCGACCTCAGCGGCCTCCTCGACCTCAGCCTCGGCAGCGAGCTCCTCGGCGGTAACGCCGACGAGAACGACAACCTCGGCCTTGATCTCGCGGTACAGCGAGATGGCAACGGTGTGGGCGCCGGCAACCTTGATGGGCTTACCGAGCTCGACGCGCTTGCGGTCGATGTCCATACCGAGCTGATCCTTGATGGCGTCAGCGATCATAGCGGCGGTGACGGAGCCAAAGAGGATGCCCTCGTCGCCGACCTTGACGTCAACGGTGACCTGCTTGCCCTCGAGGGCAGCCTTGGTCTCGTTGGCGGTAGCCAGACGGACGGCCTCGCGCTTGGCGATGTTGTTGCGACGCTCGTCAAGCTGCTTGAGGTTGCCCTTGGTGGCGGCAACAGCGAGCTTCTTGGGGAACAGGAAGTTCTCAGCGTAACCCTGAGCGACCTCTACGACGTCACCCTCGCCGCCCTTGCCCTTGATCTCATCGAGAAGAATAACCTTCATGATGCGTCTCCCTTCTTAGCCGCGGTCGCGGTTGCCACGAGAGGAAACCACGGGGACGGTGTACGGCAGGAGAGCCATCTCGCGGGCACGCTTGATGGCGTTGGCGATGTCATGCTGATGCTGCGTGCAAGCGCCAGTGACGCGACGGGGCTTGATCTTGCCACGGTCGGTCATGTACTTACGGAGAAGCTGAGTGTCCTTATAGTCGATGAACTCAGTGTTCTCCTTGCAGAACTGGCAGTACTTACGACGCGGCTGACGTGCAGAAAAATCATTAGCCATGTCAAAATACCTTTCATTTGGCAACTTCGGCGAACCGAAGCCGCCTCTCACTCAAAAATAGGTGAACAACCCTTAAAACGGGATGTCCTCATCGTAGACGTCGACCGCGGGCGGCGTAGCCACCGGTGCGGCAGGACGTGCTGCGGGCGCGGGAGCTGCGGGGGCGTAACCGCCCTGATCGTAGCCACCCTGGCCACCACGGGAGCTCATAAACTCGATCTCATCGACGATGACCTCAAGCTTGCTCCTGCGCTGACCGTCGCGCTCCCAAGAGCTGTAGCGCAACTTGCCCTCGATCGCGACCTTGTTTCCCTTTGCCAGGAAACGGCTCACGGCCTCGGCGCGGGTGCCGAACATAGTGCAGTCGACAAAGTTGGGATAGTCCTCCCACTCGCCAGTCTGCGCATTGCGGCGGCGATCGTTCACGGCGACGCCAAAGGACAGAACCTGGGTTCCGCCGGCAGTGGCGCGCAGCTCGGGATCGCGGGTGAGGTTACCGGTGATGTTCACTCGATTGATGCTCATTACTCACTACTTCCTCTTGGGGCACAAGCCCAGTCCAAAACGACAGTCTTACTCCTGGTCGTCGCGACGGACGATCATGTGGCGGACCACAGCGTCGGTGATGCGCAGGACGCGATCAAGCTCGGCGATCTGGGTAGGATCTGCGTGGAAGTTGATGAGGGTGTAGTCACCATCGGTGAGGTCGTTGATCTCGTAGGCGAGCTTGCGCTTGCCCCACTCGTCAACGGAGTCGACCTTGCCAGCGCCCTCAGCGATCGTGGTATCGATACGCTTCATAACAGCGAGACGAGTCTCGGGGTCGAGCGACGGGTCAACAAAGAACAGCAGTTCATAAGCCTTCATATTGTCACCTCCTCTGGACAAATGTGGCTTCAGGTCGTGAAGGTGCGCCTGAAGCAGGAAAAGACTTGGTAATAGTATCTTTCAACCTCCCAGGCTGCAAGAATATGCAGCTACAACCTCATGACCTCCACATATGTCCATGCTTGCACGGCCTTTCTTGCATATTCCAACCAAATGCTGTCCAAGAGCTTGACGGATTTGAGGACAAGGGCGGGTACATAACGACTTTCTGCCAGATAACCGCAAGTCGCTCGCAGCATGGCTGCGGTCGCAAAATGCATACCAGCGGTACAACGCGACATTTTGAATTATTAAACTTGATTCCCGACCGTCCGTAACTACCTCATTTGAACAGTTCGCCTGGGCCGATTACGCAGGTCATCGATTGGTTTCGGCACGGTTGGGTAAACGACGGAGCGATGCAATTTAAAAAATGCCAAGTTTTTGGTTTGCACTTTGCGATTCCTCGTGTATACTGACTTTCGCATTTAACGGAGAGTTGTCCGAGTGGCCGAAGGAGCACGATTGGAAATCGTGTAGGCGTCAAAAGCGTCTCCAGGGTTCAAATCCCTGACTCTCCGCCAGTTAATTCCAAAGCAGGCCTTTGTGCCTGCTTTGTTTTTACCCCACGCGGAGGGGTGGCAGAGTGGTTGAATGCGGCGGTCTCGAAAACCGTTTGGCCTGTATAAGGTCACGAGGGTTCGAATCCCTCCTCCTCCGCCATTTTGGTTGAGAAAGCTCCCAACAAAGGGAGCTTTTTTGTTTTAATTCCCTTACAGACAAATACGGCGGCGGAGGAGGGGTTCGAACCCGACAGGGCGTTCAACACCAACCCAGATCTCCAAACATGTACATCACCCTCCAAAGATGTCAAAAAATGTCGTTTTTGGATGCTGATGTACATGTTTGGAACCTGTGACCGCGCCCAGTTCCGACCGTTTACCGAGCAATGGGGTCACGACCTCCCACAACCATGTACTATGTACGGGCATTTTCCAATCCAACTACCCAAAGGAACCCACCTTGCCCGTCATCGCCACTGTAATCGTTACCGCACACGCCTCGGATGCCATGGTTTCCATCCCGTTTTGGCTCGAGATGTTCGCTGTCGTCGCGGCGTCGATTTCGGGTGTACTGGTTGCGCGCGAGCACAAACTCGATCTGGTGGGCGCCGTCGCGCTCGCCGTGGTCTGCGGTCTGGGCGGCGGTCTTTTGCGCGATATGACGCTCCAGGTGGGCAACGTCTACATCCTTAACCAGCCCATGGCGCTTCCGCTGTCCATCGCCACGGCGGCCATCATCTACATCTTCCCTGCCATCGTCGACAAGCCCGACAAGCTCATCCCCCTGCTCGACATCATCTCGGTGGGTATTTATGCGGCAACCGGCGCAGATAAGGCGCTCGTGTACGGATTTGCACCGGTCGTGTGCATCATGATGGGCTTTTTTACCGCGGTAGGCGGCGGCATGCTGCGCGATGGTTTTATGGGCGTGGTGCCGGGTATTTTCCAGCGCACCAACTTCTATGCCATCGCGGCTATCGCTGGATCGGCAAGCTATGTTTGCCTTGTCATGAGCGGCTTGGTCAGCAATGTCGTCGCGCTGGTCGTTTGCGTCGCAGTGACCATGGGCCTGCGCTGGCTCTCGCTGCGCTTTGACATCAAAAGCCCCACCGAGGACGATATCGCGCGTTTCCTACATCGTAAAAAATAGATAGCACGGCCCGACCCATCGCAAGGTGACAGCCTATCTACAACCGGCCGCAGGCGCGATATCCCACGACGCCTTACGTAGGCAATTGCCCATGCAGAATACTGCAACCGCGAGTTTCTTTTAGAGCGAAGGCGCAATGGGTACCATATTGGGCGTATGCAAATCACCAAGCAAAGGATTCACCATGCCTCACAGCCAACCCGCGGCGGCGCAACGTCACAACATGCGCGGACACCTCATTATGGCCTTCGCGCTTATCGCGCTGGCGTTTACCGCGCTGCCTTCCATGGCATTCGCCGGCACCGACACCGCGGGCAATGTTTTCGTGTCCGACGGGGATTCCAGTCCATCCGGCGTCGGGGGAGATCTGTACTGGGCCGGTCAAAGCCTTAGCCTGGACGACGCGTCCATCGACCGCGATATCATCGCCGCCGGCGAAAGCCTGTCGATTCGCGACTGCACCGTAGGCGGCGCCGTTCGCCTGGCGGCGCGCACCATCGATATCGCCAAGACCACCATTGATGGAAGCGTGACAGTTGCCGCTCAGCACGTCGTACTTAACTCCGGCAGTACCGCCAATTGCTTCTATGCCGCAGGTGAGACGGTTGCCCTGCGCGGCTCCGTCAAGTCGGCAGCGCTCGCGGGCAGTACGGTAACCATCGACGGCACTGTCGATGGCGATGTTGAGGTCTGGGCCGACAAGCTGGTGCTCGGCAAAAACGCCAACATCACCGGTACCGTAAACGCTCATGTCTCACAGGACCCCGAACGCGCCGACGGCGCCAAAGTGGGGGCCCTCAAGATCGACCGCACCGAGAACGAGGATACCTCCACCATCAACGACGTCATCGGCGGCATCGTTGCCGCAGCTCTTTCCACCTGCTTTGTCGCGATTCTCCTTGAGCTCGTCTTTCCGCGTGCAACAGCCAGCGCGGCCGGCATGCTTCACCAGCACCCCGCCCCGCTGTGGGTGAGCGGTCTTTTGGGCACGGTAGCCGCCGTTCCCGCCATCTTGCTGCTCATCATCTCTATTGCCGGCCTGTCGCTCGCCGGAGCCCTGATGTGCGGCGTCATCGGCATCGCCCTGGTCTCGGCGGCCTTTGCGGGCACCGCGGTCGCACGCATGGTCGGGCACAGCCAGAACCGCTACGCCATGGCCGCCGTGGGCGGCGCCATCGCCGGCGCCCTTACGGCACTTCCCCTTATGGGCAACTTTATCAGCGGCGTAGCCTTCGTCTTTATGCTGGGCTATCTCATTCAGATCATCTGGCGCAACGCCCACGTCAAACCGCAACAGGCCCCCAACACCCCGGGCCTTCCCTCCGCCTAACCGCCAACCACCGCAAAGGTGTCCTTCCTCTTTGTGGTGGTACAAAAAGGGCGCCGGCCGCGATGGTCGACGCCCTTTCTTGTGAATGCTACAGAGCTCAGCGCTTATTTGTTGACCTGACCGGCGCGAACGGCAGCCTTCTTGCGATCGGTGGCGTTGAGCAGACGCTTGCGCAGACGGATGTTCTTGGGGGTGATCTCCACCAGTTCGTCATCGGCGATGTACTCCAGCGCCTCCTCCAGCGAGAAGGTGCGAGGCGGCACCAGCTGCACGGAGATATCGGAGGTCGAGGAACGCTGGTTGCCCAGGTTCTTGGTACGGGCGATGTTGACGACCATGTCGCCGGCCTTGCTGCGCTCACCCACGATCATGCCCTCGTAGCACTCGACACCCGGCTCAACAAACAGCTGGCCGCGCTCCTGCAGCGTGCCCAGAGCGTAGGCAACGGCCTTCTCGGTGGTCATGGAGATCATGGCGCCGTTCTGACGGTTGCCGATCTCGCCGGCGTAAGGACCGTACTCCAGGAAGGTGTGATAGAACACGCCCTCGCCGTGAGTGACGTTCATGATGCGGTTCTTAAGGCCCATGATGCCGCGGGTCGGGATCTTAAACTCAAGGTGCGTCACGATGCCCGAGGTGTCCATGCTGGTCATAATGCCGCCAGAGGTGCCAAAGACCTCGACGACCTTGCCCGAGTACTCGTCCGGGCACTCGACGACAGCCTGCTCGACGGGCTCCATCTTGTTGCCGTTCTCATCCTTCTTAAACAGAACGCGGGGACGGCCGACCTGGAACTCAAAGCCCTCGCGACGCATGGACTCCATCAGGACGGACAGGTGCAGAATGCCGCGGCCCGAGACCTCGACGCCGCTCTTGTCCTCGAGCTCCTCGATCTTCATGGTCACATTGTTCTCGGCCTCATTGAACAGGCGCTCCTTGAGCTGACGGGCGCCCACAATGTCGCCATCGCGGCCGACGAGCGGAGAGGTCGAGGCCTCAAAGACGATGGACAGGGTCGGCGGATCGATCTCGATAGGCTCGAGCTCGACGGGGTTCTCGGGATCGGTGTAGACATCGCCGATGTCGGTGCGCTCGATACCCACGACGGCGGCAATGTCGCCGGCGCCGACTTCCTGGCACTCGGTGCGGCCCAGGTAGTCGAAGGTAAAGAGCTGCTTGACGGTAGCGGTGGCGCTGGAACCGTCGTTCTTGACGACCAGGATCTGATCGCCCTGGCGAATGCTGCCGGAGTACACACGGCCAATGCCGATGCGGCCGACAAAGTTGGAGTGGTCGATGGTCACGCACTGCATAGCGAGCGGCGCGGTCTCGTCAACCTCGGGCGCGGGCATGTCGTCGATGATCATGTCGAGCAGCGGGTACATGTCCATGTTGCCGTCGTTGGGGTCAAGGCGGGCAAAGCCATTCATGGCGCTGGCATAGACCACGTGCTCCATGGCAAACTCGAGCTGGTCGTCGGTGGCGCCCAGGTCGGCCATAAGGTCCAGACAGTCGTTGTAGGCCTTCTCGGGGTTGGCGCCCGGACGGTCGATCTTGTTGATGACGATCATGATCTTAAGGCCGGTGTCGATGGCGTGACGTAGGACAAAGCGGGTCTGGGGCATGGGGCCCTCAAAGGCGTCGACCAGCAGCAGGGCGCCGTCGGCCATGCGCAGCACGCGCTCGACCTCACCGCCAAAGTCGGCGTGGCCCGGGGTGTCGATGACGTTGATCTTAACGTCCTTGTACTCGATAGAGATGTTCTTGGCGAGAATCGTGATGCCGCGCTCGCGCTCCTGGTCGTTGGAGTCCAGGACGCGATCCTCGACCTGCTGGTTGGCACGGAAGGCGTCCGTGGCACGCAGGAGCTTGTCGACCATCGTCGTCTTACCGTGGTCGACGTGGGCGATAATGGCGATGTTCCTCAGATTGTCTACGCGCATGTAGTTCCCCTATCTTCTATCTATATACAAACGGCACGCGTATGCGACCCGTCCAGCAACACAACGCTCGGCGGGAATATTGAGCCTTTTACCGAAAAACTCGTTTATTTTAGCGATTCTAGATGAGAGGGGTTTCCTCACCTGCAGGTTCAGGGTCGCTCCACATAAAACCATCGCCGGCGCCCATGCCCTCGTACAGCACATATGCCGAAAAACCGCTCTCGAGCGTGGTCTCGAAGAAGCTAACGAGCAAAGCGTCGTGATATCCGCCCTCGATCTCCACACAGCCGGTGTAGCCGATGGCATAGCGGGCGATGCGGCCCAGGCCTTCGTCCTTGAGACCCATCTTGTGCTCGGAGATAAAGTTGGTGGCAGCCTCCAGGCATGCCTCCTCACCGTCCTCGTCGAGAGCCGCAAGATAGCGGTTGGAGGCGGCATCCTCGATCGCCACGACAACGCCCGGGTTTTCACCGGCGGCAAGGTCATCCAAAAACGCACCGATCAGATCGCACACCATGGCGTCGAGCTCGGCGGAGACGTTACCGGCGTCCTGCATATCCTGTGCCATCTTTTGACCTTCCCATCGCATTCGGCGTCGTTATAACTCCTGTGCCTCGGCCGCGATTCTGGCGGCAGCGTCACGGGCGCGAACCATATCCGCAGCGCGCTTGTCGAGCACCTTGATCTGGTTGGTCAGCATTACCGCATCGACCACGCCCCAGATCACCAGGCCCGTCGAAATCGAAAACCCAAGCGCACCAACTGTACCACGAAGCCGCGACAAGATTACCGCGGCAAGCGCGGAGACAACAACCATCTTGATATAGGAGTCACGGCGCTCGCGAAGAGTGCGAGCCTGCGTCACATACGCAATGCGCGCGGCCTCAAATGCCTCGGCGCGTATATGGGCCTCACGCGCGATAGCGGCTGCTTCGGTCGACACACTGGTACCCATCAGCGCTCGCCGTGCATCGTGCTCAACCGACATTTAGAAATCATCGGGCGAGAGCGTGTGGACAAACTCGTCAAACTTCTCGAACTCACTCTCGTCGTCAACCTCGTCGGCAAGCGGGGAGACGGTGCCCAAGCGATTCATGATGTCGTCCTCCACAAACATGGGGGCATTGCTGCGCACGGCAAGGGCGATAGCGTCGCTCGGTCGTGCGTCAAGCATACGCTCGCCCCTATCGGTGTGCACGACGACCGTCGCGTAGAACACCGGCGGCTCGGCGCGCACGATCTCGATACGCTCGATCTTCGCTCCCACCACTTCGATGGTATCGAGCAAAAGATCGTGGGTGATGGGGCGATCGGTGCGGCCGGTATCGATACCGCGGCTGATGGCCGCTGCCTCGTAGGAACCGGTCTGGATGGAAAGAGAGCGCAGCGGCGCGGACGAATCCGACTTACGGCAACGCTCGCGCAAGACGATCAGCGATGGCACGGGACCGGCGGCCATGACGATGGTCTCTATGTCGACACGAACCATGGAACACCTCCGGTACGTTGTGATTGGCATGCGCGGCAGCTCCGCCGCATTGAATAGCTATACTACCCAATCTTTCGCCCAGCACACAAAATCAAAGTAGTTAATTTGGGACGGGGCTTTTTTAGCTACCCAGCAGCAGGTCTAGAAACTGAGGCTGCGCAGAACAGGGTAGCCAAAAAAGCCCCGTCCCAAATTAACTGCTCCAACGGGTAAGAAAAAAGCCCCGAGGCAATCGGGAGCATTCGTAAAACAGTTTCAGTCCCGGCAGTAATGTCTGCCGGGACTGTTCTTGTATAGATTAAACAGACCGATAAACTTGAATAGGTCGAATAGATAATAATTTATGGAGGTTGTAATGGTAAGAATAGCAACTGTAAATGATGCGGAGCAATTAAACATCTTAAACAACGAATTTAATGGTGAGGGCGATACAAGCATAGACAATATTAGAAATTCCCTTATGAATAATAAACAGGAAGTTGTTATCGTTGCTGATGAAGATGATATGTTAGTTGGATTTGTTTGTGTTCAGCTTAAAAAATCGTTCTGCTATGATGAATATATGCCTGAAATTACAGAAGTGTATGTTAAACCAGCATACAGAAAAAGAGGCTTAGCGAGTGAGATGATTACTTTTGCAGAGGCTTATTGCAGTAAGAATTATCCACTTGACAAATATGAACTTCTAACAGGACAAGAAAATCTTGTTGCACAAACTGTATATAATAAACTTGGATATGTAGATGATAATGAACTTCATTTATCAAAAAGAGTGAAGAAGTAAGTCAAATTAAGATTTGTCGAACTGATACTAAGGGCGCACTTCTATACGGGTTAAACCCGTATGTGCGCTCTGCGAGACCGAACAGCTCGGCCCCCTGAATATCTGGGGTGCGTCACTGCGTTCCGTACAAGGGGATCCATCCCTTGCGCCGCTATGCGGCTATCCTTACATGAAAAAAGGCGTGATCACTTTCGTCACGCCTTTTGCCTATTTAACTGTCTTACGAACACCCCGCTAATGCCCCAGGGCTCTTTACGTTTTAGATGGTGGACCTGACAAGATTCGAACTTGTGACCTCCCGGTTATCAGCCGGACGCTCTAACCAACTGAGCTACAGGTCCATCATGGTGGAGGTTAGGGGGATCGAACCCCTGACCTCAGGCTTGCAAAGCCCGCGCTCTCCCAGCTGAGCTAAACCCCCACGGAGACAGTAATAAACACCCCAGCGGCGACTCGGCTCTCGCTGGGGTGTTTATTGCGAAAGAAAGTGGTGGACCTGACAAGATTCGAACTTGTGACCTCCCGGTTATCAGCCGGACGCTCTAACCAACTGAGCTACAGGTCCATCGCGCAAGGGATATATTAGACGAGTCGTTACGCGCACGTCAACAACTTTTTTGAAAATCTTTGAAGGGTGTCGGCCCCGGCTGCCCGGCGGCATGCGAAGTCGCCTGCTCGGACAGTCCTGCTCGCACGGAGAGCACATTAAGTGCTCTCCGGCTCATGCGGAACTCGCGATCGACTTCGCATGCCGCCGGGCAGCCGGGGCCGGCGTGGGGTTCAAAGATTGTCAAAAAAGCGGTCGGCGCGCAGTGCGCCGACCGCCGATATATGGGGTCTGATGATTTTTACCAGCTAGGGCCTCTTACTCGTCTAGGAGATCCTCTGGTATGTCGTTGCCGTCGCCTGGGTCGACTGGGGCCTCTTCGGTGACGTCTGCGGTCTCGGCACTTTCGCCCTCGGGCTTCTCTTCGGCGGCCGTCATGCGGGCAACGGCGCACACGCGGTCGTCATCGCTTACGGTCATCATCTTGACACCCTGCGTGGTTCGACCGGTCTGGCTGATCTCGTCGGTCTTGACACGAATGACCGTCGCGCCCTCCGTCACGATAAACAGCTCATGCTGCGGGCCGACCGCCTTCATGGCCGCAAGGTTGCCCTTGCGCTCGGTCATTTGGATGGTGTAGACACCCTGGCCGCCGCGGTTTTGCTCCGGATAATCCGAGACCGGCGTGCGCTTGCCGTAGCCGCACTCGGTAATGACAAACAGGTCGCCCTCGCCGTTGGTGACCTCCATGCCCAGGACACTCACGCCGTCCTTCATGCCAATGCCGCGGACACCGCTGGTGTCGCGGCCGGTAGCGCGAACCTGGTCCTCGGGGAACATGATCGCCTTGCCCGCAGTGGTGGCCATGATGATCTTGTCGCCCTCGCGTACGCGGCGCACGGCGAGCAGCGCGTCGTCGTCCCTCAGGTTGATGGCGATTAGGCCATCGCGGCGGCTGCGATCATAGGCGCTCATCACGGTCTTCTTGACCATGCCGTTCTTGGTGGCAAACATCAGGTACTCATCGGCGGGGAACTTACGACAGCTAATGACGCTCGCGATCTTCTCGCCTTCCTCAAAGGGAAGCAGGTTGACGATTGCGGTGCCGCGCGCCTGGCGCGTACCAACCGGCAGCTCGTGCACCTTCAGACGGTAGACCTTGCCCTTGCTCGAGAAGAACAGCACATACTCGTGGGTGGACGCGATAAACATCTCGTCGATAACGTCGTCCTCTTTAAGGTTGACGCCCGACACGCCCTTGCCGCCGCGCTTCTGGGCGCGGTAAGCGGCCACCGGGATACGCTTCACATAGCCGGTGTGGGTGATGGTCACGACCATATCCTCGTCGGCGATGAGGTCCTCGACATCCAGATCCTTCTCGACCTGGCTGATCTCGGTGCGGCGCTTGTCGCCAAACTTCTTGGAGATCTCGCGCATCTCTTCCTTGATGACGCCCAGAATCTTCTCCTCGTGCGTCAGCAGGTCCTCGTAGTAGGCGATAGCACGGCGCAGGCCGTCCAGCTCTTCCTGGATCTTGTCGCGCTCCAGGCCGGTCAGGCGACGCAGCTTCATCTCGAGGATGGCCGTGGTCTGCTCGGGCGTAAAGCCAAAACGCTCGATCAGGCGGCTGCTGGCCTCGGCATCGGTCTGCGAGGAGCGGATGATGCTAATGACCTCGTCGATATGGTCGAGAGCCATAAGGTAGCCCTCAAGGATATGTGCACGGGCCTGGGCCTTTTTAAGGTCAAAGTGGGTGCGGCGGGTGACTACGTCGACCTGGTGGTCGATGTAGTGCTGCAGCATCTCGCGCAGGCTCAGGCATTTGGGAACGCCATTGACGAGCGCCAGATTGTTGGCACCAAAGGTGGTCTGCAGCGAGGTGTACTTATACAGGTTGTTAAGTACGACCTGCGGGATAACGCCCTTCTTGAGCTCAATGACCAGACGGATGCCCTTTTGGTTGGACTCGTCGCGCATGTCCGAGATGCCCTCGATGCGCTTGTCGTTTACGAGCTGGGCGATTTTCTCCTGCAGGGTGCCCTTGTTGACCATGTAGGGAATCTCGGTAAAGACCAGGCGGCTGCGGCCGGTCTTGGTGGACTCCACATGGGCCTTGGCGCGCACGGTGATGGAACCGCGGCCGGTCTCGTAGCTCTGCCTAATGCCGGCACTACCCATGATGATGGCACCGGTGGGAAAGTCCGGGCCGGGCATAATCTGCATGAGCTCGTCGACGGTGGCGTCGGGGTTGTCGATCAGGTAGCAGGTGGCCTCGATCGCCTCGGTGAGGTTATGCGGGGCGATATTGGTGGCCATGCCTACAGCGATGCCTTGGCTGCCGTTAACCAGCAGGTTGGGGAAGCGTGCGGGCAGTACCACGGGCTCGGCGAGCGACTCGTCGTAGTTGGGCTGCCAGTCGACGGTATCCTTCTGCAGGTCGCGGAGCAGCTCCATGGCGGGCTTTGCCAGACGGCTCTCGGTGTAACGCATGGCTGCGGCACCGTCGCCGTCGATGTTGCCAAAGTTGCCGTGGCCGTCGATAAGCGGCGTGCGCATGGAGAACCACTGCGCTAGACGAACCATGGTCTCATAGACCGCGAAGTCGCCGTGGGGGTGGTACTTACCGATAACTTCGCCGACCGTCCAGGCCGACTTCTTGTGCGGGCGATTGGGGTAGATGCCGCTCTCGTTCATGGCGTACAGGATGCGGCGGTGCACCGGCTTTAAGCCGTCGCGCACGTCCGGCAGGGCGCGTGCCGTAATGACCGACATCGAGTACTCGATAAACGACTGCTTCATCTCGCGGCCAAACTCCGAAATCTGGAGCTGGCCGCCGTTGATGTCCTCGCCGGCCGAGGCGCCGCGATCGACCGCGCCAAAGCTCTCCTCGAGCTCGGCGTCGTCATCCTCTTCCTCTTCATCCTCGGCATCGGGGTTGTAGGAATCCGGATCGCCGTCCTCGCCCTGCTCGGCGCGGGCGAGCAGGCGCTTCAGATCATCGGGCATACCGGCGTCGCCGGCCTCGTCCATACCCTCGTTGTTGTTGATATCGTCTGCCACGTTACCTCCTCATGGTTTGCGTGGTCCATTAGTTCCCTACCACGGAGACGGCTTTTCCAGGTGCCGCAGATTCGCCCGAAAGAGGAGGGAAGCGTACTTGGGTACGCGACCGACGATTGAGGGCGAAGGTGCGGTGGCTGGGAAAGCCGAACAGGTTAGGCATCTAAGAAGCGTGCATCATGCGCGTGTTTTTCAATGTACTCGCGGCGATAGCCCACCTCGGAACCCATGAGCTCGCGTACGGCACGGTCCGCCACCACGGCATCCTCAATCGTCACGCGCTGCAAAATGCGGGTCTTGGGGTCCATCGTCGTCGAGGCAAGCTGCTTGGGGTCCATCTCACCCAGGCCCTTGTAGCGCTGGACGGTATAGCCCTTGCGCTTCTTGGTGATCTTGCCATCCTTGGCCTTGCCGTCCTCGTCGTTGTCGTCGGGGTTCAGGCCCAGGCTCTGAATGGTGTCGCGCAGAATCTCGTCTTCGGGCTGTCGGCCGTTGGGATACACGTAGTGGATCTTGTTGCGCACCTTAATGCCAAAGATGGGCGGGCAGGCAACATAGACATAGCCGGCATCGATCAGCGGACGCATGTACTTGTAGAAGAACGTCAGCAGCAGGATGCGGATATGCGCACCGTCGACATCTGCATCGGTCATGATGATGATCTTGTGGTAGCGCGCCTTGGTGATATCGAAGTCGCCGCCGTCGCCGGCGCTCGTCGTGACGCCGCAACCGATCGCGGTGATCAGCGACTGGATGGTGTCGCTCGAGAACGCACGATGGTCGCCCACGCGCTCGACGTTCAGAATCTTGCCGCGCAGGGGCAGAATCGCCTGGATGTCTCGGCGACGGCCGTCCTTGGCCGAACCGCCTGCCGAGTCGCCCTCTACGATGAAGAGCTCGGTCAGCTCGGCATCGCGCACCGAGCAGTCGGCGAGTTTGCCGGGCAGCGACGCCGTCTCGAGCAGGCTCTTGCGACGGGTCGCCTCGCGCGCCTTGCGGGCGGCGTTGCGGGCCTTGCAGGCCTGCTGCGCCTTCTTGACGATCTCGCGGGCGGGCTTGGGGTGCTCCTCAAGGTAGTCGGCAAGACCGTCGGTCACGGTCTTGAGCGTAAGCGCGCGCATGTAGGAACTACCGAGCTTGGCCTTGGTCTGGCCCTCAAACTGCGGATCGGGCAGCTTGACCGAGATGACGGCCGAGAGACCCTCGCGCACGTCGTCACCGCTCAGGTTGGCCTCTTTCTCCTTAAGCAGGTTCTGCTTGCGGGCGTAATCGTTAATCACGCGGGTGAGGGCGGTGCGGAAGCCCTCGAGGTGCATGCCGCCCTCGGGGGTGTAGATGTCGTTGGCAAACGACATGACGTTCTCGCCATAACCGGCGTTCCACTGCAGGGACACCTCGACCTCGCCCATCTTGGCCACGGGCGCATCCGGGTCCGATTTGCCCTCAATGTAGATGGGCTCCTTAAAGGCCTCGGGGACGTCCTTGCCGTCGTTGAGGAACTTGACGAAGTCGATGATGCCGCCCTCGTAGCAAAACTCCTCCACGCGGGGAGCCGCCTCACGCTCGTCAGTCAGCACGATCTTGAGGTTCTTGTTGAGAAACGCCGTCTCTTGCAGACGATTGTGCAGTGTATCGAAATCGTAGACGCAGGTCTCGAAGATCTCGTCGTCGGGCCAGAAGGAGACGGTGGTGCCCGTCGAATCCGAGGTGCCCACGACCTCCATCTTCTTGACGGTCTTGCCGCGCGAGAATTCCATCTCGTAGATATTGCCGTCGCGGCGCACCTGCACGACCACGCGCTTGGACAGGGCGTTGACAACGGAGATGCCCACGCCGTGCAGGCCGCCGGAAACCTTATAGGCCGAGTTATCGAACTTACCGCCGGCGTGAAGGATCGTCATGACGACCTCGAGCGTCGGAATCTTTTTGACAGGGTGCTCGTCGACGGGGATGCCGCGCCCGTTATCGACGACTGTAATGGAGTTGTCGGCGTGGACCGTCACCTGAATCTCGGTGCAGAAACCGGCCATGGCCTCGTCGACGGAGTTGTCAACGATCTCCCACACCAGGTGGTGCAGACCGCTGGCGCTCGTCGAGCCGATATACATGCCCGGGCGCTTACGGACGGCTTCGAGACCCTCGAGGATCTTAATTTCGCCGCCATCGTAATCGTTTTCGCTTGCCACACGTCCTCCTTCGATTAAGAAAATCTGTATAGCCTTACTATTTTATCGTAAAAAATACCCTCGGGGACGAGGGTATTGGTAGTGTCCCGAATGTTGGTGTAGAGCTCGGTTCTCGAGGGTAGCC